>Ga0114942_1000212_pt1 | contig 15966 bp, 24 predicted proteins | sample LowerColdCreek_FD_88674 | JGI IMG/M metagenome (GOLD analysis project Ga0114942, IMG submission 88674) | Groundwater microbial communities from Cold Creek, Nevada to study Microbial Dark Matter (Phase II) - Lower Cold Creek | ecosystem: Environmental > Aquatic > Deep subsurface > Groundwater ... | reverse complement strand
TGCACCGGTTCCAGCAGAATGCGGCTTTCAAACAGCTTTTCAACCAGGTTGTTGGCGTTTTCCACCTGGCCTTTGGCGCGGGCGTTCTTCGCTTTGTGGTCCAGCAGTTCAACGTCAAGCGCCCGCAATGCGCGCTTCATGGCTATGCTTTGGTTAGCACTGCCTTTGTCCATCAGCAACACATTGGGCAAACCACGCATTGGGCAGCGGTTGTCGTTATGTTCACCCCATGCCCACAGCAGGAACTGATACAGCATCATGCTGTTTTCGCCGGCAGCTTCGAAGTATCGCACCCGGATAGTGCCGCTGGTGTGGTCGGTCAACACGTAGCGCCATACCCGCAAGTTGGCTACCTTCTCCAGGTTCTGCGGTTTGTTTTTGTAGAAGTCGTCGTCATCCATAAACTTCTGGATTTTGCCTTGCCGGCCTGGTGGGTAGTACAGCAGGCACAACGACGGGTCGACCTGGTGCACATGGTTTGGATGCAGGCTTTTCAACTGCAGGTGTGCAGTAGGCGCAGCCAGTTGTTTGGCCGATGCCTGGCGGCTACGCAGTACCCGGCGCAGGGTGCTTGTGCTACAGTCCACGTTAAACCCGTTGGCGGTTAGAATACTTGCTGCGTTTGGCAGCTCCATAATCTGCTTGCCATTGGCGCGGGTGCCGGTCGCCAGCAGCGCTGCAGCATGGTTTATCGTGTCGTCCGACAAACAGGTTGAACCGGAGTCTTTGCGCTTTTTCCGGCCGCTGTTCCAGCCCAGCGCTTTTAACTCGCGGTAGAATTTGTCTTTGCTCCAGCACAGTGACTGCTGCACTTCAGCCAAAATGGTCTTCTTTTCGCCATGCCGGGCGCTTTCTAAGCGCTGCGCAAAGGTCAGGATCAGTTGTTGTTGTGCGCAATTGGCAGTCAGTTCCAACATGGTCAGACTCCCGTTTTCGCCGCAGCTGCCAGTTTTTCCAGCACATCCACGGCAGGGCGGGCTTTGTGGGCATAACCGCGAAACATCAAGTCCGTGTCCTGCCAGAAGTCGGCAACGTCTTCAGCCAGTGAACGGCTGGTGTGGTAGATACTGCCGGCCATGTAATCCATGGCTGCATGAAACACTTCAGGGCTTTGGTTTAGAACTTCGTCTGTATCGGTTTCGGCAATTTTGGAGCGGATGGCCATCAGCTGATTCAGCCGCTGCAGTATTTCGCCTTCTAACTTGGCGACGGTCAGTACCATACTGCTGACGTCGCTCTGCCAGGCTTGTGGGTTGAATTTACGACTGGCGATTTCTTCACGGAATTTGTTGGCTTCCATCTGCGCTTCATCACGCATCTGGCGGGCAACTTTCAACTGATTTTCCAGTTCAGCCTTTTCGCCTTTGGCAGCTTTTAGGTCTTTTTGGTGTTTCGCATTCAGTTCATCAATCAACTCGCGCACTGCATCTTTATCACCGGCGTCGATGGCATCGTTTTCCATCACCAGTTGTTGTTGCTCAGCAGGCAGCTGACGCAATTTGCGCAGTTCGCGATAACCAAGGCCGATCTTCTGACTGGCTTCGAAGAACTCTTCGCCAAAGGCGTTAAGATTAACTAAACGGTCTTCAATCGTCCGGCGTGGAGTTCTTAACTTGTATTCACAGAATTCATCAAAACTGGCGACCGTCGCCAGTTCTCCTGAATCTGTTTTATAGACCAAACCCTTGTAACTCTTGGTTTCCTTGATTTTTTGGATCACTTTCAAACTGGCGACCGTCGCCAGTTTTTGCACAAAATCGAATGCCTCTATTTGCCCGATTTCGCGCATTACTTCGTCCATTTGAGCCAGCACTTCCTTGGTCTGGATCACTGCTTTTTGTTGCTCTGGGCTGAGCGCCAATTCGTTATTATTGCTGTGGCTCATGGTGTGTCCTGTTAAACGATTCTGCTGTAGTTGGTAATGTCCTGCTGCAGCTGCAGCTGTGCCTGATCCAGATGCAACCGCACCCGGTTGCTGATTTGTGCGCAAGCAAAACCCAGCCGCCAACGTTTCTCGTCATTCGGCAGTTGCTCGGCAAAGCCTTCTTCTTTGAGGTTGGCCAGATCGCGTAGCACCTGGCTGGGACTGCAGTCCTGGCGTTCGGCCAGTTCGGTCAGAGTCAGGCCGGTGGTCTCATGGCCGGCCATCAGCTTGACCAGCCGCAGCACCCGGCAAATTTGGTTGGATAGATATTGGTTTTCAGACATGGTGGTTTCCCCCAAAAAGGTCTAATTCCGGCTGCACCTGCTTTTGCACTTCGGCGCGGTGGTAGGCGATGCTTTCCAGCAGCAGCGTCAGGTGATTCACCACATCCTTGCTGTTGGCTTCGCCGCTTTGCAGCGACAGCATCAGGGCCATCACCTGGCTGCAAAACATGTTCAGTTGCACCAGTGTTTTATGTTCAGCCTTGCGGCCGCGAGGCATCGGGATCAGCAGCAGGTTCAGGCTGTGCGCCATGTACTGAAGCGGATACACCCGGTGGCAGGCTTCCATAAACGGGATCAGCAGGTTGGCGGGCATCGTGGCGCCGCCCAGGTACTTGTAAAGGCTGTCAGTGCTGCAACCGATGCGGTCGGCAATGCGGGGCACAGACATTTGCTTGGTTGATATCGCAAAGTCTTTATTCAGCTGCAGCGCGGCAGACAATGACTGTGGCACTAGGTGGTTCCAATTTGATCTGCTCATTGGATCACCCCAGATCGAATGTGGATCCAAAAATCCAGATTGATTGGATAGCGCTTCACGCTCAGGCTGAAGGTGTTCATTTGCACACACTCAGCGAGGACCATATGACGCGGACACAACAAGATTCGGATGAACTGCCGGTACATGCACAACTTCGTTTGTGGTTGTGCCTGCCAGAGGTCGCCAGCCGGGCTCCAGACAAACTGGACATTGTGCAAATACGCCGGTTGGTGCAGTCCCTGATTGCACTGAGCCCAGCCAGCCGAGCCTGGCAGATTGGTGTGATGCTCTACAGCAATGACGCTGTCTTGGAGCAGTTGGTGTGGTGGTTTAACTATTGCGTTCAACATAAGCCGACTCCTGTCGTCCCTTTATCAATGCCTGAATTTGCGTTGTGTTGGTTGCTCGGGCCCTACGAGGCCAGCAGTTGTAGTAGTTCTGCGGCCTTGGCTGCCCGGTCGGCACCACGAGGTAAGCGCGGTTGCTGATAGCTGACAACGTCTGGGAAAACTTCTGAGACAGATTTGTCCAGTGCCTTGGCTATGGCTTGGGCGACTGTGTTGGAGGTGGTCCGGCGGTAACAGACCGCACTGACGACATTGGCGTTAACCTGGATGGCTTCGCCCACTAATGCAAAGGTGAAACCCTTGGCACGTAAGGCTTGTTTAATAGCTTCGGCTTCCATAAGATGGCCTCTGGTTTAGGTTGAGTGAAGCAGCGCGCCAACGCTGCTTTGGTATAGGGTGAGATGATTATGGGAAATAAATGTCTCATGGTCAACTTATTTATGGGAAATATATGTCTCTTTTTCGTGAGGAGCGTGAACGCTTGGGATTTCAGCAGGAAGAACTTGCTGAGAAAATTGATGTAACGCGGAGAACTATTTCCCGTTGGGAAAATGAAGACGCACCGATCCCAAGTGATAAATTGAGAATTTGTGCTGGTTTGGGGTTTGATGTTCAGTATGTGATTACTGGGCAACGAGCCTTAGTCAAAAGCCCTAAATTTTCCTGGGAAGATATCGATAAAGCTGGTCACGGCATGTTGTATGACGCAGCGCTAATCAAAGTGATTAATATCGATAGCGAACAGACTTATGATTTGCTGCACACGCTGTTAATGCGGAATCTGACAAAGGTTACGGGGATAAATGGGCCAGTAGCCGACGATGACGATAGCCTTAAAGTAGGTTAGCGATTGATGTGGCGGAATTGAACGACATTTTCTGCGGGCTGCCGGTGTTGGTCGTCGCTGGCCATCAAGGTGTTCAGCTCTTTTAACCACATCTCTTGTGCCTTTACCTTCCTGTACCCAGCCGGCATGTTTTCAATTTCGATGCGCAGGCACGCCAGTTTATTCAGCTTCTCATTAAATTCAGCGGACTTTTCAGGTTCTGGATTGCAGCTAATAGAATTGAATCGTTTTGCTTTGACGACCAAAGCCAGCCCGAGGACAACGTAGATGGCCATGAACAGGAGCATAAACCAGTTCATTGCATCAATACCTTGCGAAAGCGATGTTTGATGGTGCTGTACGCAGGGTGCAGTAACAAAACCAGAAATCCAATGCTGAATGAATTCACCAGCACTTTGAAACTAGTCGCCATTAAGTTGGTTCCCATGACTACCATGTCCAGATGCCGCAACGACTGCACGATACACAATGCCACAAAAGTAATAATGCAGCTGATTGATACAAAGCCAAACCTTACTCTTTCTTTTCGGTGCTGCATGTAAATTAGCAGTGCACTGAGAATGTCTATTGAAGCCCAGGTGAAATACCAAAAGTTCCACACGAACCATGGGTAGTCTTTACCAAGGCTCACATAAATGGGTTCAATGACCAACATGACCAGAGTGGAGATAACAACTATGATGGCGGCGATGTAATAGGACCTGTTACCGATGTTCAACAGGTATGTCGCCAGCAGGGCAAGTACATAGCCCAGCCAGACATAGTTGTTTAACTCATACAGGAAATGCGAGTACTGCATTGGCGAATTTTGCCTCAGGTTCTCACTATCGGTGGGTCAACTGGTGGATCATTACCGCTGCCGTTACCTAAAGGCATCACAGTACTGCCGATCGGCGGCGGTAGAGCCTGTGGTTCTGTGCTTGCAGCAGTTTCAGACTTAAGTTTCTCTTGAGCCGCTTCTGAGATCTGAACTGAGTCAATTGGTGGGGCAGTGGATGAATTCACCACTGGATTCTGTGCTGTTGCTGTTTCAGCGGCCTTAGTTTGTGTCTGGATCCAGACCGATGCGGGCGACGAACTATTGATGGTGGTCATCATTGCTCCCTGCAAATTGTTTTTCCAAAAGTTAGTCTGACGTTATCACAGCAAGAACTATGTGAAAAATAGGTGTAGACATATGTCGTCTAACTTTTACCTGATAAAGATTTGATATTTCTTGGAATTGTATATTTGTTGTACAGCAAGGGCTTTTGCGGATTTGACGATGCGGTTAGTTTCCCATGAGATAACTCATAACTGCAGGAGCAAATATGCAATTCGATTTTACAATTGGTATCGGCGAGATGATCACATTTGGGGCCGGTGCAATTTACATTGGCCGGAAGTTACTCGAGTTTGCCGGGAATCATTTCAGGTCTTTTATGCGTCGTACCAGGCTTGAGGAGCTACAGCATGTGCGTGCCAATCGGCACAACGCTACCCTCATTAACCACACCAGTATTTCAGCAAATATCTATTTGGCCCTGTTCATTCTGGCGTGCGGGATGTACCTGGCCCTGATTCTCGGATCACCTACGTTTCAACAAGCAGTAAATATTTCAATGTGGGTCGCAATGCTTCTTGCATCACCTGTGTTTATTTTTGAAGCTTTGTGGCTTACCAGACAGAAAAAGGCGGAAGCGCTAATCGCAGCCCACGGAAAACTGTTGCGCTACAACGGTTTTCGGCGTTAAGTTAGTCAGTACACAAGTCAGGGACGAAACGAATAAATGCAGATCCAATTTATCCTAAGAATCAAAGCATTTCTCGAAAGTATAGTTCATTGGCTTAAATCGTTTTATGACTGGTTAGCAAAAGCCAGACTGTTTATTTTTGCGATCGCTGTCCTTTTTGTAGCATTCTTTTTTGGCTTTTGGGTATACGGAACCGAGAGAGCTATTAGAGTTTCAGGTCTGGGACTTCAACTGGTAGGTATGTGGTTTGCGATTCGAGGCGTACTTGGAATCCGTAAGTATTTTAAGCAGCCTCCATTACAGCTGCTAATTGTAAATTGGTTCAAACAGTTTCCTCGATGGGCGAGAAGTTTCACAGGCGACATGCAGAGCACAAGTTATTCAAGGTCTCATGCACAGGCAGATCTGGAGATTTGGGCGAATGATGACCCAAATCAGACTATTGAAGTTCGGTTAACGGCTGTTTTGCAAAACATGGAACAGTTGAAGAGTGATATTAAATCAAACCAGAAGTCTACATCTCAATTGGCTAGTGAATTCGAAAACCACAAGCGTCAAGCTTCGGACGCGAACAAGCAGTTAGAAAATACCATGCGTAAGGAAATTGAATCATCTCAAACAAATGATTTGCTGAAGTCTCTAGTAGGCATGGTATTGCTCACTGCAGGAATAGTTATGAGCACCATTTCACAGGAATTTATTTTAATAATCAATGAATTGCATTAAAAAATTCACGAAAAATGATTGCCTGAGCGCTTTACTAGCATAAAGGTAATTTGGGCATAAAGCAGTCACGGACGACTCCTCGGTTTGGGCAAATCAAAAGTACCCCCCTCCTTATTCGTCTGCTGTACCTGTTTACTGCTGATATGTTGTTTTTAAGTACTTAGTTCAAAATTGGACAACCAAAAGGTAGGTAGTAATGGCGAGTAAGTTTACCGTCCACGCATTCGGTGTTAAACACTACGAAGATAGTCAGCCTCTAGTCGATATTCTGAAGGTTATAGAGAAGGATATTCTTGAAAGAAGAAACAGATCGATTAAAGGCGCTCCGGTTCGCGTTGAACACATCGAATATGATGCGGCCAATAAAATTTGGTACCTCGATTTTATTAAGATTCGTGATACTCACGGACCTGCAAAAGGTAGCAAGACTAAAGCAGTGGAAGGATTCAATTTCGTTGGTGATGAGACATTTTGCGAAGAAACCGCCTTGATTTACATCCCAAGAACTAACCATATGCTTATCCAGTACAACCACTACGGCGTGAAATACTCTGTTATCGAGGACTACTTTAGTCAGTACGTTGATGCAGTAAATAACATCTACGAGTTGACTCCTAAATATGATGCAGATGTCGAAAGACAATTTGAAGATCGTAAATTTATCAAAAAGTTGGAAATGGCTATTGATCCTAGGCACCTAACCAAAGAGGACAGAACAAAAGGAACTGCTGTATTCGATGCAATGGATATTGGTGACAAATCACAAGCTGTGCATCTTGCAATTTCGGTAACCGCGTCTCGAACTAAGAAAGGACAACTTCACCCGTATGTTGACAGGACAGTTGAAACTTTGAGAAGACTGCATTTATTGAAACCAAAAGCCGTTTCAAAAATCAAAGCCTCAGTCGTTAGCGTTGACGACAAAGTGATAATTCTCGATTTAATTGCTCACAGGCTTACGATGTCGCTAGGAGATATCAAGCCTGGTAAAGATAAACGTTGGCCGCGTGCAGATCGATACAGAGGACTGTTTCGGGTCATGACAGGTTGGAAAAAGATATTGAAATGACAAACTTATTTTGGGAAAAAATTCATCCTTACGCAGTCGCATTGTGTTGTGCGCTACTTTGGTATTGGTGTGCTCCAGAATTCCCAAAAGATGACGAAATTCTTTCAGCCTCATTGTCGGTGGGGGCTATTTTAATTGGTTTTTTGGCCACTGCAAAATCGCTTTTAATGACCCTCGATACTCCTGTATTAAAGCGATTATCTGACGCTGGTTACATCAAAGATATTGCTTCCTATATGGGCGAGGGGATTTACCTGTTGTTTGTGTTTTGTGCTTGGACGATGCTTGGTTACTTTATGGATACGTCTTGGCCTTGGTTTGGCCTCAGTTGGTTTACTTTACTGATTGCCAGCACATTCGCGTTTTTACGAGTGACCAGAATCATGTTGAAGTTGTTCGCGAAGAAGAGCAGCTAAATCTCTAAACCCCTTTAATTTAACCCGTTCACCCAACCGCCTAACTTGCTGATGTGTTTATCACCACACATCAAAAGGTTAGGTGGCCATGTCTGAATCGACTCATTCCAAAAAATACCGTTTACTTGCCTGGTTGCTGGCAGCTTTTTGTTTGCTGCTTTGGCTCTACCTATTAAGTCCGCAGCAGCTGCCGGTGGTGCTGTACAAAGTGGCAATGGTCCTGTTGGGCGTTGTGATTGCCTACCGGGTCGACCGTGTGTACTTCCCTTATGACCGCCCACATACCTATGCAGAAACAGGTGAAGATTTGTTGCCGCGTGGCCTTGCCATGCTGCGCCGAGCGCTAATTGCAGTTGCCTGCATCCTTGGCCTGACGATGGGGCTCTGACGATGAAGCGCAACCTTATAGCCGCAGTCTGTTTGCTGGTTTCGCAGTCTTTGGCGTTGCTGGCAGAAACAATCCCTACAGAAGCCACTGCCCATAAACGCTCTCTCACCAAAGTCAGTCACGCCCACTGGGGGTTGGATGCGCCTGTTGCGCTCTTTGCTGGCCAAATCCATCAGGAAAGCCGCTGGCGGATAGATGCCCGCTCACCAGCTGGCGCGCAGGGCTTAGCGCAGTTTATGCCGGCAACAGCGCAATGGTTTCATCAACAGAACCCGCAAGACCTTGCTGCACCTTTTGCTACCGCGCAGCCATTTAATCCGGCTTGGGCAATCAGTGCCCTGGTGCTATATGACCGGCACTTATACCGGCAAATCAAAGCGGCCAACTCATGTGAACGCTGGGCCTTTGCGTTAAGCGCCTATAACGGCGGTTTAACCTGGCTGAAGCGCGATCAACAACTGGCATCTGTTTCGGGGGCGGATCCGCTGGTTTGGTTTGGCAGCACAGAGCAATTCAATAATGGCCGCTCATTAGCCAGCTTCCGCGAGAACCGGCATTACCCAGAACAGATCATTCAGCGCTGGCAGCACCTGTATGCCAGCGCAGGCTGGGGATTAGGAGCCTGCTATGAATTCTAATCCCCAGTCTGCCCGCATCTTGTTATTGGCGATTAGTTGCATCGGAGTGGCCGGACTTTGGGCTTACAACCACCAATTGAACGCGGCTAAAACAGACGGTGCGCAAATCGCTAAAACCCAGTGTGTGGCTGATACCAACACTGCACTCTTGTCATCAACAAAAGATGCCTTGGCGCAAACACAGCGTCAGCTGGCGGATGCCAACCGCACTGTTAGCCAGCTCATCTCCGACAAACAGAGTATTGAAGAGCGCAACACGGCGCTTCAGAAGGAAATCCACCATGTCACTACTCACTGGTTGCCACCAGGCAAAACGCAGGTTGAGCCGCAGCCTGCTTGTGTTTTTACCCATGGTTTTGTGCGCGTGTACAACCAGTCCATTGCCACCAGTGCAGGTGCGGCCGGTGTGTCAGCCATTGCACCTGCCGGCAGCGTTGAAAGTTCGGCCAAAACTACCGCCGTTACTGACTACGAAATGCAACCCAGCGACATCGGCCGGGCTGACATCCTGCAGCACATCGGCCAATACGGCGCCCACTGCCAAATCATCGAATCCCAGCTGAATCACTTGCTGGATTATTTAGAACAACAAGGAACGAATTGATGCCTGATGTAGTTGATCAAGGCCAGGAGTTAGCTGACGCATTTAACGATGCCGCGTTGGCCAATCATAAAAAACGCGCCCGGCAAAAACCGAAACTGGCGCCCTATGAGGTGGACGGTGAACGCTTTTGCCTTACTTGTGCTGACGATGTTTCACCAGAGCGTGTTGCCGCATGTGATGCAGTGTATTGCCTTCAATGCGAAGACCGGCAAAGCAGGAGTGAACGGCATGGCAGATAAGTTTCTGGAGTACTGGCCAGTGATTAGCTTTGTGCTGTTGTTTGCAATAACCATTGCTGGATTCTCCCTGCGCAAAAGTTTTGTCAGTCACGAGCAAATGAATCCGCTGGTTGTTCGGGTGCAAACTATTGAACAGACCTATGCCAAAGACCGTGAGCTGACTGCATTAAATCTGCGAGTACAGCAAATGGAAGAAGCCATCAAAAACCTGCCTGATCGCGACCTGCTTGCGCAAACCCAAGTGCAGCTTGCCAGGGTAGAGGCGCAGTGCCAGCACCTCAATGAGACCATTAACCGCATTGAGCGGCCGCTGCAGCTGATGCTGGAAGCCAACTTAAACCGCCGGAGTAGTGATTAATGCGTGAGTTATTTGAAGCGGACCAGCGCCTGGTCATTTTACGGGCCTTGAGTGAAACCCAGGGCTACAGCGCCAACGACAGCATTTTGCATGATGTGCTGCATAACTTTGGCCATAGTGTGAGTCGTGACGCCGTTCGCAGCCATATGCGCTGGCTGGAAGAACAAGGGTTATTGGCGGTCAGTAAAATTGGTGATCGGACATTAGTGGCCAGTATTACCGAGCGCGGTGTTGATGTGGCCAATGGCCGGGCGCGGGTCGATGGTGTTAAACGACCAGCTCCCGGAGTTTGATATGAAAGGCACCAAAGTTGACTTGTTGCCCGAAGATATTAGGGCGCTTTTACACCGGCTGATAGACAGCAAGCGCTACACCAGTCAGGACATTGCTGACATGGTTAACACTGAACTGGCGAACTATGCCGGCAACTCTGATGTTGAGCAAATATCCAAGAATCTGGTTTGGCGCGAAGCCAAAAAAATGGAAGAAGTGGCCAATGACATGCGTCGCTGCCAGGACTATGCCACGGCCATGGCGGACAAGCTGGACCTGTCGAGCTTGGGTGAGCAAGGCATGTTGCTGCAGTCGATGCTGATGAGCGCGATGTTCAAAACGACTGCACATGCGATGTCGAAGGCGACGGATGACGCCCCGGTTGATATAGAGACTTTGGGCGATTTGGTGCTAAGTATCCAGCGCCTGCAGCGCACGGCAAATTCAAGCGCAGTATTGAAGAAACAACTCAAAGAAGAACTGCTGGCGGAACAAAAAGCCAAACTGGATACGCTGGGTAGCAAAGGCGGTGTAACGGCTGAAACTCAGGCAGCTATCCGCGAAGCGCTGGGGATTGTCTGATGGCCAAGACCAAGGGAAATGCCAAGGTTATTCCGGCCAATACCGACGGGATTTTTCTGCCGTTTCAGGCGGCTTGGATTAAAGATAACAGCCGCTTAAAGCTGATGGAAAAATCCCGGCAAATCGGATTGTCCTGGTCGACGGCATATGCCGCGGATGAAAGAACTTCTGCTCAAGGCGCCCGCCATGACCAGTGGGTCAGCAGTCGTGATGACCTGCAAGCCAGGCTATTTATCGAAGACTGTAAGATGTGGGCAACCATCATGAATCTGGCCGCCAAAGACCTTGGCGAAATCGTCCTCGATCCAAAAGATAGGATCTCAGCTTACGTGCTGGAGTTCGCCAGCGGCAAACGCATTCATTCCATGAGCTCCAATCCGGACGCGCAAGCCGGTAAACGCGGTGGCCGTATTCTGGATGAATTTGCATTGCATCCGGATCCCCGCAAGCTGTGGTCCATTGCTTATCCGGGTATTACCTGGGGCGGTAGTATGGAAATTATTTCTACTCACCGGGGCAGCCATAACTTTTTTAACCAGTTGATCCGGGAAGTTCGCGAGAACGGTAATCCCAAAGGGATCAGCCTGCATCGGATCACGCTGCAAGATGCTCTGGACCAGGGCTTTTTATTTAAGTTGCAGCAAATGCTGCCAGCAGACGATGAGCGCCAGGTCATGGACGAGGCTGCCTATTTTGAGTTTGTACGCTCTGGCTGTGCCGACGAAGAGTCGTTTCAACAAGAGTACATGTGCAATCCGGCCGACGATGACGTTGCCTTCCTTGAATACGATCTGATTGCTTCGGCTGAATTCCCCAGCCATCTGCCCTGGCAACAAATTGAAGGTGGAAGGTTGTTCGCTGGCGTCGACATTGGCCGCAAGCACGACTTAACCGTGCTGTGGGTCGTTGAGCTGCTGGGGGATGTGATTTATACCCGCCACATCGAACGGTTGCAAAACATGCGCAAAGGCGAGCAGGAAGCCATTCTATGGCCGTGGTTCCAGCGCTGTGAGCGTGTCTGTATCGATGCAACTGGTTTGGGGATTGGCTGGGCTGATGATGCGCAGGATGCGCTGGGCGAACATCGGGTCGAGGCGGTGACCTTTACACCGAAGGTCAAAGAAGCGCTGGCTTACCCCATTCGCGGCGCAATGGAAGATCGAAAACTCCGTATTCCACATGACCCAAAAATTCGGGCAGACCTTCGAATGGTCACCAAACAAATTACGGCCGCCGGCAATGTGCGCTTTACCGCTGAACGCACAGTAGACGGTCATGCCGACCACTTCTGGGCGTTGGGTCTTGCCATCCATGCCGCTAATAGCTTGGGTGCGCCAGCGGCCGGTGTGCAAGTCCTTACTCAGTCAATCCGCGAAACATTCAAACCAGAAAAAATGCGTTTAAGGCAGACCGCTGGCGGCTTATTCCGCCGTGTTCGCTAAAACGCGCTGTGCGCGATTTTAAGCGCCTAAGGCTAATTTGCCGTGGCAATGGGTTACTAAGGCCGCTCTGCGGCCTTCTAAATAATCGTAAATGCTTTACGTCCGATTTCAAAAGGAGGCCGCCGTGGCTTTATGGGCAGCAGTAACAAACTGGTTCAAAGCAGAACCGGCTCAATCAGATGAACCACAAAAAGACCAAACAGTGCCACTGCGGGAGTCTGCTGGCACCAATGTACAGGAAGATATGACCGGTTGGACGCGACTTAGTAGCGACACCGGGCGAGATTTAAACCCGGTGCAGCGGCAGCGTATGGTGAAAATGTCTGCCTGGCTGTGGCAAGCGAACTTAATCGCTAACCGACTAATTGAACTACCAGTCGCTTACTTGCTGGCGGAAGGGGTCAAGCTGGTCAATGAAGAGGACGACTACCAGAAAGTGCTGGACCGCTTCTGGCGCGATCCCATCAACAACATGGATATCAAGCTGGAAAAGAAAGTGCGGGAGTTGGCGCTGTTTGGCGAACAGTTCTATCCGGCTTTTGTGAACCCATTAAACGGTCATGTTCGACTGGGGTATCTCGACCCCAACCAGGTGGCCGAAGTTGTGTTTGACCCGGACAATTCCGAGCAGCCAATTGGCGTCATCACCAAAAAGCGCGGCACCAAACAAACCTATCAAAAATACCGGGTGATTATTAATGGCCCAGAGGATGTGTTTACCAAACGTACTCAGGGCATCCGGGCCAGTTTTACCGACGGCGACATCTTTTATTTCAACATCAACGCCTTTTGCCATCAGGGCCGGGGTCATGGAGATTTAACGGCGCAGGCGGATTTTCTGGACCTCTACGATGAATTCCTGTTCGGTGAAGGCGAGCGTGCCCAGGCGCTGCGGGCATTTGTCTGGGATGTTACATTAGTCGGTGCCGACCAAGCCGAAGTGAACCGGCGAGCGGGTGAAATTAAGCCGCCGGCACCCAACTCAGTGAACGTGCACAACGACCGCGAAACGTGGGAAGCGCAAAGCCCGCAGCTGAACAGTGGCGATACTGAAGTGATCGGCAAGCTATTTCGCAATCATATCCTGTCCGGCGCCACCATGCCGCCTCACTGGTTCGCTGACGCCGGCGACGTGAACCGGGCGAACGGCGAAAGCATGGGCGAGCCGACTTTGAAGATGCTGACCATGCGCCAGCGCCATATCAAGTTTATGCTGCACAGCATGGCGACTTATGTGATCCGTCAGTATGAATTAGCTCACGGGCAGCGCGAGCCAGAACTGGAAAGTTATGCTTATTACACCGAAGTAAACTTTCCGGAGATCACTGCCAAGGACACGACTAAATATGCTGCCGCCCTTCAGCAGGTTTGCAGCGCACTGATCCTGATGATTGAAGCAACGCTCATCAGCGAAGAGACAGCGCTGCAGGTGATCAGCAGCGTCTGCGGTCAATTAGGCGTGGCCTTTGATGCGGTCGACGAATTGGCGAAAGCCCGTGAAGCGGCCACGGAAAGGAAAAAACGTGAGCAGGACAACAAAACCAAGCAAGCCGAAAAAGATGCTTTTGTTGACCCTGATGTTGATCCGGCCGAACAGGATGACGCTGCATGACTGGGGCGGAAAAACGTAAAGCGTTTAACGCGGAGCGGGCGCGCCAGGTGAAACAGCGCAAGTTGTTGCAGGAAGAGTTATATGGCCAGTTGTCAGAGCTGTTGCAGCAAACAGAAACCGAGATCCTGGCGCAAATGCAGGGTAATCCCAGTGACTGGCAAACCTGGCATCTACGCAAACTGAAGTCGGAAGTCGATCGTCTGCTGACGGCTCTGGGCGTAAAAGCCGAATCTCAGGTGATTAATGCGGCCAACCGCACCTGGCAAGCCGGTATAGATCTGATTGATAAACCGCTGGCGGCCGCTGCTGTGGAGTATGTTGGTTTGGCGCCGGTTCTCAACATCCAGCAGCTCGAAGCGGTGCGTTTTTTTATGGTCGATAAAATTAAGGATGTGGCCGGTGATGCCGCCAAAGCCATTGGCCAGCAACTGTCGCTGGCAGCGATGGGTGCCATCGACCTGCAGAAACTGCGCGCCGGCATTGCAAGTCAGTTAACCGACAATGCGGATTATCGCGCCAAAACCATCACACAAACCGAACTCGGCCGGCTGTACGGCATGTCCAGCCAGGCGCGTCTGGCGCTAGCCAGTGAGTTTGTACCGGCACTGAAAAAACAATGGAAGCGCAGCAATCGCCGCAAACCTCGCTTAAGTCATGCGGTGGCCAACAATCAAGTGCAACCGGTTGATAAACCTTTTATTATCGGGAAAGTGTTAATGATGCACCCTCATGACCCAAAAGCGCCCGCCAGTGAGGTGATCCGCTGCGGCTGCATGATGGTGCCGTTTATGGATGAGTGGGATGAGTAAATCGCCAGGTACTGTGTCGAAGATTTTGTGGCATTTCACCGGTGGACCTGGCTGGGACGCTGCTTTATCCAAACAAACGAGCCAATTAAAGACAGATGAGCTTTCATTTAACATTTTGAATGCAATATTGGACAGTAAACATCTAAGAACAAGTTCATATTCTGAAAATGTGCAATTTCAACATAACAGTGAAGTTCGGAAACAATTAGATGCTCATTCAATTGATGTAAATCTATTTTTTGAAACTCAGAGTGAAACAAAACCTGTGGTCTGTGTTGCAGATATTCCAATTCAGCATCTGAGTTTTCATGCAAATCGCTATGGGAAGTTTGCAATTGGATTTAAACGAGAATCGTTGATAAAAGCTGGTTTTAATCCTGTACTGTATTCAAATAGCGAATCGCTAGTAGCATTTGATTTTCTTCAATTAATAAGTGACTTAAATCAGTTCACAAAGACCTTGCAGATGAGCAAAGTGTTGCTTACCCAGATCGTATCAACGATGCAACAGTCAGTTGAATCCCACGATCCGAGATTAATTGATGGGATAAACCCGACAAAACTGGTCGAGTCATGGAGTTCCTTTCTCGAAGGAGTCGCTAGCCGAATTTCGGTAGGCTTGGTCAATCATGCAGCCCTAGTCAAAACTTTTGAAATACGTGATATGGACATAATTTTCCCTGAGCGGGAGTGGCGATTACTGACGAATTATCATTTCAGTCATAACGAGATTGCGATGATAATTTTACCACGTTCAGGTGGTTGGTACGATCGATTCATTGAAGAGCGGCTAGAGATACCAAGAGCTATACCAATTATTGCTTGGGAAGATCTGATAGAGCACTAAAATTCCTAAAACCCTTTAATTTCAACTAAATTCCCGTTATTCCAAACTGCCATTGTTCGCTGATCCACTAACCGGAGAGCTGCAATGGCAGAGCAAGACCAATCTACTGATACAACCTTAGAACAACCACAATATACCGCTGCTGATGTGGCCAAACTGGTCAAACGCAAAGTGGTTGAAATTGTTGTCGACCCCAAAACCAAACAACCAAAGCTCGATGAACAAAAGCGGCCTGTGACTAAGACTTCCGATATCGAAGTCAAAGCCGACGAAGTGCTGGACTTTGTCGTGCGCGGCAATGATGTGACTGTGGTCACTGTTGACGGTCAGAAGCTGTTCGGCAACCTGGC
>Ga0114942_1000211_pt1 | contig 16002 bp, 11 predicted proteins | sample LowerColdCreek_FD_88674 | JGI IMG/M metagenome (GOLD analysis project Ga0114942, IMG submission 88674) | Groundwater microbial communities from Cold Creek, Nevada to study Microbial Dark Matter (Phase II) - Lower Cold Creek | ecosystem: Environmental > Aquatic > Deep subsurface > Groundwater ... | reverse complement strand
GGTCTGACTCTGGGCGCACGCCTGGAGAACTGGCCGCCGCAAGGTCTGGACAAGCGTTAATCCGCTTCGGTCCAACACAAGAGACGGCCTGATAGCCGTCATCGGATGACAAGCGCGATGAGGTTCAGACTTCCCGCGTTTGATCGTGCACCCGGCAGTACCTGATACGGCTGCCGGTATCAACAAAGTGAAATAGGAATAGCACCATGCGTCACCGTAACGGCCTCCGCAAACTCAACCGCACCAGCGCCCATCGCCAGGCGATGCTGCGCAACATGTGCGTCTCGCTGCTGCAGCACGAAGCCATCAAGACCACGGTCCCCAAGGCCAAGGAACTGCGCCGCGTCGTTGAGCCCCTCATCACGCTTGCCAAGGTCCCCACGCTGGCCAATCGCCGCCTGGCTTTTGACCGTCTGCGCGACCGCGACATCGTCAGCAAGCTCTTCAACGAACTGGGCCCGCGTTTTGCCGCACGTCCGGGCGGCTACACCCGCATCCTGAAGATGGGCTTCCGTGTTGGCGACAACGCCCCCATGGCCTTCGTCGAACTGGTGGATCGCGCCGAAGGCGAGACCGCTGGCGAAGCCGTCGAATAAGTCAGCCTCGGCTGATCTGCGAAGCCCGCCTCGTGCGGGCTTTTTTGCGGCCGGTGTTCAACGCTGCGGCAGGTCCCACGCCGCCAGCCATTCATGGCGTGTCAGTCCGACGTGGCTGAGCACCAGCACGTAGCGCAGAGCCGTCCACGCCAGCGGTTCGATGCCGTGCTTGGGCACCTTGTGCCCGCAGCGGTAGACCAGGCTCATGTGCGGCGTTCTTGATTCGGCGGGCTTCAGACCGAACCGGCGCAAGGCCGCCACGAGTGGGCGGCGCAGCCGTGCGACTGCTGCGTCCGTCGCGTTGTCGCCCCGCAGTACATACGCGCTGTCCTGGCTGAAGCTTTCCGCGCGGTCCAGCCGCAGCGGCAGCGACGAGCAGCTGACGCGTGCCGCAGCGGCACAGGCAGCGGCCAGGACTGCGCACGGCACGCCTCCTGGGTGTTGATACACGTTGCAGAGCGTCACATGCAGGCGGTCCGCTGACTGGCGCGCGTCGCGCATCGGATGCGCGGAGATGATCGGGGTCGCGGCGGCATGGATGCGCAGCGCGTCGGTGGGTTCAGGAAACAGCGCGAGGAACAGCGTGTACCCCAGTGGGCGGGGGCTGCCCGTCAGCGTGGCTGGGTCGTATATCGACGCGTCCGTCGCCGTGCCGTGCAGATCCAACTGCTGGGGTTCGTGAACGGGCCGCGCCCCGCGCTTGGCCCCGGGCTGCACGGGCACGGTGAGGCCCGAGTGTGCCTGCGGCGCGGCGAATCCTGGTGGGCTCAAGATGATGGGCTGTATGGAAAAACAGTCCTCATGATGCGCCGTCAGCGAAACCGGCGCAAGCTGTTCGGCGATCTCAGCGGCGCGGCAGCCAACGCACTTCGCCGTCACCCAGCACCGCCACATCGGCACCGTGGCGTGCCAGCTCGCTTTGGCGCAGCGTCAGTGCACCCGTCAGCCCGCCAAATGCCGGGAGCACGAGCGCATGCGGATAGCGCACGAAGCACGGCCGCCGCAGCCGGTCACCCGTGCGACTGCTGAGTGAGACTGCGGGGTGCCAGTGGCCCGCCAGCGTGAACCCGGGCGTGCCGGGTGGAGGCGGCTCGTGGCCTGCGGTCAGAGGCCCTAACGCCAACGTTCCGCTGACCGATTGCATTGGCAGCCCCGGTGGGTGGATGCGTCTGTCGTGGTTGCCGAGCACGAGCACGGTCGGGATGCGCTCTGCGAATGCAGCGACGGCGTCCAGCAACCGGGGCGTCAGGCCTTCTGCGCCATGCCAGAAGTCGCCGAGCACGACGAGCCGGGCAGCGTCATGCGCGTGGACGATGTCTTGCAGCCGCTCCAGCGTCCGCGCGCTGCTGCCCGCCGGCATCGCCTGGCCCTGCGCACGAAAGGCGGCGCCCTTGCCCAGGTGGAGATCGGCCACGAACACGGTCTGCCCGCCCGGCCACCAGACGGCGCCATCGGCCAACAGCCACAGCGCCTCGCCGGCCGCATCCAGCTGCAGGCTCATCGCCGCCTCCGTCGCGTGCGCGGCGCGGTCTTGTCGGGCGCCTTGCCGAACGCGAGCCGCGAGCTGACGTCGGCCACCGCCTTCCCGCCGGCTGCGGCTTCCAGCTCGTCCAGCATGCGCCCGAGGCGTTGCGCCAGAGACTCGGTCGACGCCCGCTCGCGCAGCCGCTCGACCAGCAGCGGAAACGCCAGCGGTGTCGGCCGCGCCAACTGGCGCAGGTCCAATGGCAGCGCCGCCAGGCGTGCAAGGGTGCGGCCCAGGGCGTCCACATCGAGCTCGGCGGACAACAGCTCGGCTTCGGCCTGACGCAGCAGCCGGTTGCCGGGGTCGTGCTGGCGGAACACGTCGTAGTACAGGGACGCCGAAGCCTGGAGCTGCCGCTGGCTGCGCGCCTCGCCCGGATGGCTCTGGAAGATCAGCCCCGCGATGCGCGCGATCTCCCGGAAACGTCGCCGTGCCATCTCGGTCGCGTTCAGGCTGGCCAGCACCTCATCCCGCAGCGACTCACGCCCCACGGGTGCCAGCAGCGCGGGCAGTTGAGCGGTCCAGTCGATCTGTGTGGCGCTGAGCAGCTCCAGCCCGTAGTCGTTGATGGCCATCGTGAACGTGGCCGGTGTGTCGCGCCCGACGCGCCAGGCCAGCAGCGAAGCGAGCCCCAAGTGGACCGTGCGGCCGGCAAACGGATAGAGGAACAGATGGTGGCCGTCGGCTGACGTCATCACCTCGGCCAGCAACCGCTGCGAGCCTGGCAGCGCCGACCACTCGCCCTGCAGCTTCAGCAGCGGCGCGGCGAAGCGCATCTCGCGGTCGGTGTAGCGACCCTGCACCGCCTCGTCGAAGCGCTCCAGCATCGCGTCGGCCAGTGTGTCCGAGATCGGAAACTGCCCGCCGTCCCAGCGCGGCAGCAGGGCCTTGCCGGGCTTGGCGATGCGCACATAGGCCGTCAGGCCCTCCACGCGCACCAGCTCCAGCGCGCGGCCGCCGAGCAGGAAGACGTCGCCCGCGCGCAGCCGCGCGATGAAGCTCTCCTCCACCGTCGCGATGCGGCCGCCGGTCACGAACTGCACGCTCATGACCGCGTCCGACACGATGGTGCCGATGTTGCTGCGGTGCCGCCTCGCCAGCCGCTGATCGGGCACGCGCCATACGTCGTCGTCGTCGGGCACGACTCGCTGGAAGTCCGGGTAGGCGCGCAGCGTTTCGCCGCCATGACGCACGAAGGCCAGTGCCCATTGCCAGGCCTCGTCCGTCAGGCCTCGGTAGCTCGGTGCGCTGCGCACTTCGGGCAGCACATCGTCCGGCCGGAAGCCACCGCCCAGCGCAATGGTGACGAGGTGCTGCACCAGCACGTCCAGCGGTGCGTCGGGCGGCCGGCGCGGCTCGATGCGGACGGCTTCGACGGCAGCGCGCAGCGCCGAGGCCTCGACGATCTCCAGGCTGTGCGTCGGCACCATCGTCACGCGCGAGCGGCGCCCCGGCGCATGGCCGCTGCGGCCGGCGCGCTGCAGCAGCCGCGCCACGCCCTTGGCCGAGCCAATCTGCAGCACCTGGTCCACCGGCAGGAAGTCGACGCCCAGGTCCAGGCTCGCCGTGCAAACCACGCACTTGAGCTGACCGGCCTTCATCGCCGCCTCCACCCAGCGGCGCATGTCCGCATCCACCGATCCGTGGTGCAGCGCGATCAGCCCGGCCCAGTCGGGGCGCGCTTCCAGCAGCGCCTGGAACCAGCGTTCGCATTGCGAGCGCGTGTTGGTGAACACCAGCGAGCTGGCCGCCGCGTCGATGTGCTCGATGACCGCCGGCAGCATCGCCAGGCCCATGTGACCCGCCCAGGCGAAGCGCTCGATGCGCGCGGGCAGCAGTGTGTCGATGAGGATCTTCTTGTCCTGCGCGCCGCGCACCAGCACGGCGTCGGGTGCCAGCGTGTCGCAGGCTTCTTCCAGGTTCGCCAGCGTGGCGGACAAGCCCCAGGTCATCAGCGCCGGGTTCCAGCGCCGCAGCCGCGCGAGCGCCAGCTGCAACTGCACGCCGCGCTTGCTGCCGAGCAGCTCGTGCCATTCGTCGACGACGACCAGGCGCACACGCTTGAGCACGTCCGGTGCATCGGCGCGGGACAGCATCAAGCTCAGCGACTCCGGCGTCGTCACCAGCGCCGTGGGCCAGCGGCGCTGCTGCGCGGCACGTTCGCCGCTGGTCGTGTCGCCCGTGCGGGCGGCCAGCGTCCAGTGCGGCGCCAGGGCGCCGGCGGCCTCCTGCAGGGCCAGCAGCGTGTCGTGGCTCAGCGCGCGCATGGGGGTGACCCACAAGACCGTCAGCGGCGCCTCGGTGGCGCCCAGCGCCTGCAGCGCGCCGAGCCAGACGGCCAGCGTCTTGCCCGAGCCTGTCGTCGCATGCAGCAGGCCCGAGCGGCCGGCGGCCATGGCCCGCCAGACCTCGCGCTGAAAGGCGAAGGCTTTCCAGCCCCGCCCGGCCAGCCAGTCATTCGTCGCCGACGTCTTCACCGGCATTCGCGCCGACCTCCATCAACTGCTGCAGCGTGGCGAGCGTGTCCGCCTCGTGCAGCGGCTTGTCGTCGCGGATGCGCAGCATGCGCGGGAAACGCACGGCGATGCCGCTCTTGTGCCGCGTGCTGGCCTGGATGCCCTCGAAGCCCAGTTCGAACACCATCGACGGCCGCACGCGCCGCACCGGCCCGAACTTCTCCACCGTGGTCTTGCGGACGACGCGGTCCACGCCCTTGATCTCCTCGTCCGTCAGGCCCGAATAGGCCTTCGCAAACGGCACCAGTGCCAGCTCGCCGCCGGGTGCATCGAGTGCGGCCTCGGCCTCCGCCGCATCGCGCGGCGCACGGCTCCAGACGGCGAAGCTGTAGTCGGTGTAGAGGTTGGCGCGGCGGCCGTGGCCGGCCTGGGCGTAGATCAGCACCGCATCCACACTCAGCGGCGCGACCTTCCACTTCCACCAGGCGCCGACAGTGCGACCGATGCCATAGGCCGAATCGCGGTGCTTGAGCATCAGGCCTTCGACGCGCCGCTCGCGCGAGCCTTCGCGCGCGGCGGCCAGCCCCGGCCAGGCGCCCGCGTCCAGCAGCGGCGATGTCGCCAGGCCTAACGCCTCCAGGCGTGTGCGCCGCATATGTAGGGGCTCCTGGCGGCGGTCCATGCCTTCGCTCTCCAGCAGGTCATACGCCAGCAGCCGCACCGGCGCTTGCGCGAGGATGGCCTTGGAGAGCTTCGTGCGGCCGATGCGCTTTTGCAGCAGTGCGAAGGGCGCCGGCTCGCCCTCGCCAGGGTGCCAGGCCAGCAACTCGCCGTCGACGACGGTGCCGTCGGGCCAGGTGCTCGCCGTCAGCGCGACCTCGGGAAAGCGCTCCGTCACCAGCTCCTCGCCGCGCGACCAGATCCACACCTGGCCCTCGCGCTTGACGACCTGGGCGCGGATGCCGTCGTACTTCCACTCCGCCAGCCAGTCGCTGCGGTCGCCCAGCGTCGCCGGCTCGGCCGTCAACGCATGCGCCAGGAAGAACGGGTAGGGCTGGCCACCGCGCGTGCCGCTCGCGTCCTCGGCCAGCAGTGCCTGGAAGCGCTCGGCCGTCGGCGGCGTGTCGATCTGGGTGTAACCCATCATGCGCTGCGCGATACCCGCCGCGTCGGCGCCCGACCATTCCGCCAGCGCCCGCTGCACCAGCAGCTTGCTGACGCCCACCCGAAAACCGCCGCCGACGAGCTTGACGAACATGAAGCGCTCGTCTGCCGACAGCCCGCGCCAGGCGGCCAGCACGGCTTCTCGGCGGGCCGCGGCGTCCAGCGCACGCAGCGGCAGGATGCGCTGCTCCATCCAGTCGACCAGCGGCTCGTCGAGCCTGTCCTCGGGGTCGGGCAGCACATAGGCAATCGCTTCGGCCAGGTCGCCGGTCACCGCGTAGCCGGCCTCGAACAGCCACTCCGGCAACGACGCGGCCTCGCAGGCCAGGGCGCGCAACTCACCCGTCGGCACCGCGCGGCGCGGCGTGCCGCCGGCCAGCAGGTAGACCGCCCAGGCGGCATCGCGCGCCGGTGCGTCGGCCAGGTAGCGCTTCAGCGCGGCCACCTTGGCCAGCGTCGACGTGCTCGCGTCGATGGCGAGATACAGGGCGACGAAGCGTTTCATGTCTCGGTGGTCTCCGCACCGCCGTGTGTTTCGTCGCCGTACTCGGTTGCAAAGGCGTCTGCCTGCAGGCCGAGCTCCGTCAGATAGCGCACCAGCGTGCCCTCGTCGCCATGCGTGACGATGACGCGCCGCGCGCCCGTGTCGGCAATCGCCGACAGCAGGCCCGGCCAGTCCGCGTGGTCGCTGAACACGAAGCCACGGTCCACGCCGCGACGCCGGCGCGCGCCGCGCAGTCGCATCCAGCCGCTGGCGAAGGCGTCGCTGTGCGGGCCGATGGCTTTTGCCCAGCGGCTGCCCTGCACCGCCGGCGGCGCAATGACCAGGGCGCCTCGCAGGGTCTTGAAGCGGGTCTCCGGTGTCACCGTGGCCACGTCGGGCAGCGCGACGCCGGCCTCGCGATAGGCCGCGTTCAAGCGCGCGACCGCGCCATGCACCAGCACGGGCCCGGGCGCATCGGCCGTGGCGAGCCCGGCAATCAGCCGCTGCGCCTTGCCCAGGCTGTAGCCCATCAGCAGCGCATGCCTGCCCTGGGCGGCGCAGTCGGCCCACCATGCGCGCATGTCGCCCAGCACTTCGGTCTGAGGCGCCCAGCGGTAGATGGGCAGGCCGAAGGTGCTCTCGGTGACGAACACGTCGCAGCGCACCGGCTCGAAGGGCGCGCAGGTCGTGTTGCAGTCGCCTGCGCCGCTGACGAAGTAGTCGCCAGCGACCACCCAGACTTCGCCGCGGTGCTCGATCCGCACCTGCGCCGAGCCCAGCACATGGCCCGCAGGATGCAGGCTCACGCTCACATCGCCGATGCGCCGCGAATCGCCGTAGGCCAGGCCTTCCAGCACGGCCTCGTCGCCCAGCCGCGCACGCATCAGCCCAAGGCCGTCGTGCTGGCCAAGGTAGGCGGCGTGGCCAGGCCGGCAATGGTCCGCATGCGCATGCGTGATGACGGCGCGCGCGACCGGCAACCAGGGGTCGATGTAGAAATCACCAGGTTCGCAATAGAGCCCCTGGGGGCGGCGAGTGACCAGATCGGGCATGTGCCGAGTGTGCCCAAGCCGGCGGCTCCTTGCCTTGTGTGGGCCCGAGTCTGGAGGAGCGGCCGACGCCTTCGCGGCTTCTTGGCCTACAGGGCCGCCACACGGCGCGGCTCGCATGGCGACGCCGGGAATCTGTTCGCCGCATGGCTTCTCAGCACTGATGTGGACGGAATTTGCCAGTGCGGCCAAATCGTGTGTATACTGCTAGCTTCAGTCGCGGGGTGGAGCAGTCTGGTAGCTCGTTGGGCTCATAACCCAAAGGTCGTAGGTTCAAATCCTGCCCCCGCAACCAAAATAAAGAGTCCGTTGAAGGACTCAGCAAAGCCCGCCCAGTGCGGGCTTTGTCGTTTCTGGGCGCAGTGGCGAGCTTGTGACGAGCGCTGTGTCGTCACAAGAACCCCGGAACGGCTACGAATGCTTCGAGGACGCGCTTGCGAGGCGGTCTTGCAAGCGCGGGCCGCGTGCTGAACTCCTGAGCCACAGGTTCGCGGGCGACCACCAGGCTCAGGCTTCCAGCGTCTCGTGAAAGGCTTCGGCGCCGGCCTTCCAGTAGGCGGCCACCTTCAGCGCCTCCTTGGGCAGGCCCTTGGCCACCAGCAGCGGGCGCAAGGCGGCCATGGCGGACGCTTCACCCGCAGCCCAGGCAAAGCCTTCGCCGTCAGGCAACGTCAGTGCAGCGACGGCGGTCTGCAGTTCCTCGGGCGTCGCCACCCATTGCACTTGCGCGTGAGCAGGCAAAGGCCGGCGGTCCGCGGCGTCGCCGACCTGCAGCAGCACCATGACGTGCGCCTCGGTTGGCAGCTCTTCCAGGCGGCGATGCACGGCCGGCAGCGCGGAGTCGTCGCCGATGAGCAGGTGCCAGTCGTAGTCGGTGGGGATGACCATGGAGCCGCGCGGGCCGGCCACCAGGAGACGCTGGCCGACAGCGGCCTGGCGCGCCCAGTCGGAGGCGGCACCGGTACCGTGCAGGGCGAACTCCAGGGTCAGCTCACGGCGATCCGTGTCGAAGCTGCGTGGCGTGTAGTCGCGCTTGGCGTCGTCGCCGAAGAACAGCTTCACGTGGTCGTCGAACCCGTCGGAGCGGAACGTGGCCAGCGACTCGCCGTGCAGCGTGACGGCGATGAAGTGGGTGCTGAGCTGCTCGACACGCGTGACTTCGAGGTCGCGGCGCTGCAGTTCATGGCGGACGCGCTGGATGCGCCGGATGGGCGGGGTGGTGAGGTCGGACATGCGTTGGGTGATTGGTTGATAATGTCATCCATCATGCGCAAACAAGTTGATACTGTCAACCATAAATCCAACCTGGCCGACGAAGTCGTGGAAAGCGTCCACGCCGTCATGCACCGCTTCCGCTCGTTGCAGTTCCAGGCGTTGAAGGACGCGGCGCATGACCTCAGTCACATGGAGGCCAAGGCGCTCGGCTTCTTCGCGGCCCGGCCGGGCGCGACGCAGAGCGAGCTGGTGCAGCACTCGGGGCGCGACAAGGGCCAGGTGGCTCGGCTGATCGCGGGCCTGCGCGAGCGCGGCTTGCTGGAGGCCGGCGCCGATGCCGCCGACAAGCGCAGCGTGCGCCTGCAGGTCAGCGCCGAGGGCAAGGCCTTGCAGCAGCAGGTGCGCAAGCAGGCGCAGCGCGTCTCGGCGCAGGCCGTCGGTGGGCTGGACGAGGCGGAGTGCCGGCAGCTGCTGGCGCTGCTGGCCAAGCTGCGCGAGAACCTTGACCGCGAGTAGTCACCCGGCCGCGTGTGCCGCTTCCAGCGCCTGCACCAGCGTCGACGCGGCACGCGTGGGCGCGGGGTCGCGGCGATGGATGCAGGCAAAGCTGCAGTCATAACTCAACTCATCGACGGACACGGCGCGCATGCGGCCCGCGTCGACGAAGGGCTGGGCGTAGTGGTCGGGCAGGAAGCCGACGAAGCCGCCGGTCAGGATCAGCGTGGCCACGCCTTCCTGGTCGGACGCCGTGGCCGCCCGCTCCAGCTTGCGGCGGTGCGTCAGCACGAGGTTGGGCGAGTGATAGCCCAGGCCGGCCAGTGGCTGGCGCCGCAGGTCCGCCCAGCGCCAGCGGTGGTCGGCCGCAAACCAGGGGTGCCCCTTGCCGGCGTAGAGGTGCATCTGCTCGCCGAACAGCGGCCGGTAGGCCAGGCTGTCCGAGCGCCGGTGCTCGGGGATGACGCCCACCTGGAACTGGCCGGACAGCACGCCCTGCTCGATGTCGGTGATGGTGCCGACGTGGATGTGCAGCTTCACGCCCGGCGCGGCCAGGTGGAACTGCGCCAGCGCGCGGTCGATGTGGCAGGCGGGGTTGCTGGCGGTCTTCTCGAACAGCGCCAGGTGCAGGTCGCCGCCGATCTGCTGGTGGATCTCCTCCAGCCGGGCGCGGAAGTCGGTGGTGGCCGACAGCAGCTGCAGCGCCGCCGCGTACAGCTCGGCGCCCTCGGCGGTCAGCGCAAAGCCGGCGCGGCCGCGGCGGCACAGCACCAGGCCCAGGCGCTCCTCCAGGTCCTTGATCTGCCGGCTGATCGTGGGCATGCCGACGTTGAGCTCCAGCTCCGCCGCCGCCATGCCACCGCATTCGACGACCGCCTTGAAGACGCGCAGCAGCCGCAGGTCCACGTCGGCGATCTGGCCAGGGAGGTTCGCGGGCTTTGGTTTCATCAGCAGGCAAGTAGACATCGAGATGAGGGCATTTTCTACAAGCATCGGCATGGGCACGATGCCGGTGCAAACCACTCGCACGAGACGCCATGACGCTCACCGCAGACGCCGACCGCCCCGCCCACTGGATGGACGCCCACTGGATGCCCTTCACCGGCAACCGCCAGTTCAAGGCCAACCCGCGCCTGCTCACGGGTGCGGCCGGGGTCCACTACCGCACCGACGACGGCCGGCAGATCTTCGACGGCCTCTCGGGCCTGTGGTGCACGGGCCTGGGCCATGCGCGCACCGAGATCGTCGACGCCGTCAGCCGCCAGGTGCGCGAGCTGGACTATTCGCCCGCCTTCCAGTTCGGCCATCCGCTGTCCTTCGAGCTGGCCAACAAGATCGTCGAGAAGATGCCGGCCGGCCTGAACCGCGTGTTCTTCACCGGCTCGGGTTCGGAGTCGGCCGACACGGCGCTGAAGATGGCCCGGGCCTACTGGCGCGTGAAGGGCCAGGCCACCAAGACACGGCTGATCGGCCGCGCCAAGGGCTATCACGGCGTCAACTTCGGCGGCATCTCGGTCGGCGGCATGGTGGGCAACCGCAAGCATTTCGGCCAGGGCGTGGAGGCCGACCACCTGCCGCACACCCAGCCGCCCAACGGCAGCTTCTTCAAGGGCATGCCGCCGCAGGAAGGCCCCATGGGCGCCGCGCTGGCCGACGAGCTGCTGCAGCTGATCACGCTGCATGACGCCAGCAACATCGCCGCTGTCATCGTCGAGCCCTTCTCGGGCTCGGCCGGCGTCGTCATCCCGCCGGTGGGCTATCTGCAGCGGCTGCGCGAAATCTGCACCGCGCACAACATCCTGTTGATCTTCGACGAGGTCATCACCGGCTTCGGCCGCGCCGGCGCGTGGACCGGTGCCGAGGCCTTCGGCGTGACGCCCGACATCCTGAATGCCGCCAAGCAGATCACCAACGGCGTGCAGCCGCTGGGCGTGGTCGTCGCCAAGCAGGAGATCCACGACGCCTTCATGGCGCAGGGCGGGCCCGAGTACATGCTGGAGTTCCCGCACGGCTACACCTACTCGGCCCACCCGGTCGCCTGTGCAGCGGGCATCGCGTCGCTGGACCTGCTGGAGAGCGACCATGCGCTGGAGCGCGTCAAGGCGCTGGCGCCTAAGCTCGAAGCGGCCGTGCACGGCCTGCACACGGCCAGGCATGTCGCCGACATCCGCAACTACGGCCTGGCCGCCGGCATCACCGTCACGCCAGTGCCGGGCGAGCCCGCCAAACGCCCCTTCGACATCGCCATGGCCATGTATGCCAAGGGCTTCTACGTGCGCTACGGCGGCGACACCATCCAGCTCGCGCCACCCTTCATCAGCACCGAGGCGCAGATCGACACGCTGGTCTCGGCGCTGGGCGACTGCTTCCACGCGACCGCCTAACTCCTCAATTTAAAGCACTCCCTTGATCACCCATCTCATCAACGGCCAGCCCGTCGACGGCGGCAGCCGCTCGGCCGACGTCTTCAACCCCGCCACCGGCAAGGTCGGCGAGCAGGTCCGCCTGGCCGACCGCGCCACGGTCGAGTCAGCGATTGCCGCCGCGCAAGCGGCCTTCCCCGCCTGGCGCAACACGCCGCCGCTCAAGCGCGCCCGCGTGATGAGCCGCTTCAAGGAGCTGCTCGAAGCGCATGCCGACACCATCTGCCGCCTCATCACCGACGAGCACGGCAAGGTGCTGGCCGACAGCCTGGGCGAGCTGCAGCGCGGCATCGAGAACGTCGAGTACGCGACCTATGCGCCCGAGCTGCTGAAGGGCGAGCACAGCCGCAACGTCGGCCCCGGCATCGACGCCTGGTCGGAGTTCCAGTCGCTGGGTGTGTGCGCCGGCATCACGCCGTTCAACTTCCCCGCCATGGTGCCGCTGTGGATGTGGCCCATGGCCGTGGCCTGCGGCAACACCTTCATCCTGAAGCCGTCGGAGCGCGACCCGAGCAGCACGCTGTTCATCGCCCAACTGGCCCAGGACGCCGGCCTGCCACCGGGCGTGCTGAACGTCGTCAACGGCGACAAGGAGGCGGTGGACACGCTGCTGACCGACCCGCGCGTGCAGGCCATCAGCTTTGTCGGCTCGACGCCGATTGCCGAGTACATCTACGCGACGGGCACCAAGCACGGCAAGCGCGTGCAGGCGCTGGGCGGGGCGAAGAACCACGCCGTCGTCATGCCCGATGCGGACCTCGACAACGCCGTGACGGCACTGATGGGCGCGGCCTTCGGCTCCTGCGGCGAGCGCTGCATGGCCATCCCGCTGGTGGTAGCGGTGGGTGATGCCACAGCCGACGCGGTGCGCGAGAAGCTCATCGCCGAGATGGCCCGCATGAAGATCGGCTCGGGCCGCGAGGCCGGCTGCGACATGGGGCCGCTGGTGACGAAGGCGCACCTGGAGAAGGTGCGCGGCTATGTCGACCAGGGCGTGGAAGAGGGCGCCGAACTCGTCGTCGACGGCCGCGGCCTGACGGTGGCGGGGCATGAGGCCGGCTACTTCCTCGGCCCCTGCCTGTTCGACCGCGTGACGCCCGGCATGCGCATCTACGAGGAAGAGATCTTCGGCCCCGTGCTCGGCATCGTCCGCGTCGACAGCCTGCAGGCCGCCATGGCCATGATCGACGCCCACGAGTACGGCAACGGCACCTGCATCTTCACGCGCGACGGCGAGACAGCGCGGCACTTCACCGACCACATCCTCGTCGGCATGGTGGGCGTCAACGTGCCGCTGCCGGTGCCGGTGGCGTACCACTCCTTTGGTGGCTGGAAGCGCTCGCTGTTCGGCGACCTGAATGCCTATGGGCCGGACGCGGTGCGCTTCTACACAAGGCGCAAGCAGATCACGCAAAGGTGGCCGTCGGCGGGGGTGCGAGAGGGGGCGGTGTTTGCGTTTCCGTCGAGTAGGTGAGGTGAGTCGATCGTTTGTAGGTGCTTCGCTGGGAAGCAGACGGCTGTTATAGGCTGGGTGCGGCCGCTCAGATTACGGGGGCCGATGGCCGCTGCCGGCGGCAATGGTCATTGAACGGTTCCCCGGCTGAGCGACTGCTGCTACCCGGACCGGCCATTCGCCGACGCTTGCGCTTCGGAGTGGAAGCGCGTCGAGCGGTGGCCAATGACTATGCAAGACTGGAAGCGGCATTCCGCCCAGCACGGGTCGCTAGCGACTCCTCGGGCATATCGGCCTCAATGCGACCAGCACGACCAAGGCCGTGATTGGGTCTGCTCGGCGATGGGGCCGATGGCGCTTGCCCGACTGGACGGGGGATCGAGTGCCGGCAAACAATAGCGGGCGAGTTTCGACCAGGCATGCGTCGCTGTGCAGCCGTCAACCGCGATGCGCACCCTGCGCAGCAAGGCGTACCAGGGTGTCTGAGTAACCCGACGAAAAAACAGCATGTTCGTTGGTGTCTTCCGTCAACGCTGCGCGAAGGCCCTCGAATGCGACGCGCGAAACCTCGCGGCCGGTGGCATGAAGCTTTGCGCATTCCGCGCCTAGCTGCCGGAAGGCTTCTCGCTCCTTACCTTCATCCATCTGAGTCCCATGATGGTGCTCTACAAGGTTGAGGAAGACACCCCAGAGTCGCGCGGCCGATCGTTTGGAAAGACTGCCCTGAGCGGCGGCTCTAGAAACAGGCTTCGTGAGAACTTGAAGCGCCGCGGGCGGCGCATCATTCTTGAGGCCGGCCCGGGTGTACCACTGACCCATGATGGCGGCGATCGATACGTCAGAGAGCTCAGTGTCTTCAAGCAGCCGGCTCAGCACCGCAGCCGCATGGGAAAGGGTGTTCTCGAAGGGTGAGCGGAAATCCCAAAGTGCAGAAACTGTTGATGTGAAATCGATGCTCTTGTCCAGGATGGCAATGCCGCTGGCAACGCTTGTCGCGGTGGTCAGCTCGTCGGGAACAAGGGACAGCAAATCCTCATAGACGACGACCAATCCAACCCGCCACTCACAGAGCTTGGCCACCTGTGCTGCCTTTTCGCGCTCCGACAGCGCGCCGGTTTCGACCAGCGCTGCAAGAACGTCAAGCGTGCAGATTCCGTCAGGCGGCGCTCCCTCGGCACATGTGACCCGAAATACGAGGTCGTCGGAGTAAAGCCGAAATGGATCGCCATGCAAAGTGCAGAGTCCGATGACCTCCCGTCGTTCGCGGTTCAGATCAAGCGCCGTGCCGATGCCTTGGGGCAAGCCATCCTCGCCCTCCTCAACCAATGCCGACGGCTGCAGGATCTTCGATAGGTGCGGTTTCAGCGCATCTTGTAGATCCTGACACTTGCGCCGCTGCGGACTGCCCGAGATGGGATGGGCCAACTGCGCCAACGACGACAACGTCGACTTGGCAACTGCAATCCGGCCAAAAAACTCGATGACCTTGTCGATTAGGCCAAGATCCATCAATACCAGAAGCGCGGTGATGTCGAGCAAGGGCGTCCGCGTGCGCAATGCTTCAGCTGAAGGCGCCGACCAGTTGACGTCTATGACCATCGTCAGATGCAGCTTGCGGTCATCCCTGCCAGAGGTCTTGGCGATCTCCCACAGGTCGACAACGTCGTGAACTGTCGATAGCACGAGCTTTGGTCGCCATGCGAATGGCATCGCCGTCCGCCCCTGCTGAAGCAGGTTCTCCGTTCGCTGCCGAAAGGTCTCCTGGTCCTGCGACTGACCGACCAACTCGCGAAGTTGGGAGATCAATTCCTCACCTGTCGAGTCGTTCCTGATGGAGCCCCGACGCAGGATGTTTGAGCGCGGAAACTTGGCGAAGAACGTGTCAGCGCGATGGGTCGCATCTGATGCAAGGCCAGGCGGCGGTGCATTCGATTCTGCAAGCGTGGCGATCAGATACATCACCAGGAAGACGCCCTCCTCGACTTCTGACTGGCGGTCGGCCAAACCACCGAACTGCGCTGCCAGCGACAACAAGCGAGCGCTGGATGGGTCCGAGTTGTGCACGAGGTTGAACAACAGCCGCAGACAGTCCTTGCGCTGCTTGTCGCTGGTCACTCCTTCCAGGATCGCCTCAGCGGCTTGCAGCGCCTGGTCCGCGTAACCACACCGGACCATGATGTTGACGTAGGTGTTCAAGGCCAGGCTGTCAGCGATACCTCCATCCAGCATCTGCTGCAGAAGCTCACGCGCTTCGCCCGTTCTGCCGAGCTGGTCCAGCGCCAAGGCTTCGAATCCCCGCATACGCGGCCCCGCGTCGACCCGCGCCTTGAAGCCCACACACAGTGCTAGCAGCTCGCTCCAGCGCTTTGTGGTGACCGAAGCGACCCCGACGTGCATGGCCAGAGCCTGTGAAGGTTCTACCTTCTCGTGAACTACCGCAAAGACGTCCAGCAGCTTGGCCGCCTGTGCCGCGTCCGTCGGATCAAGTTCCTGCAGCAGTGCAACGCCGATATCGAATGGACGGGAGAGTTCTTCATAGGCAGCCAGGAGTGCCGCCAATGCCTCAGCACTTCCCAACTTGTTTAGCTCGATCGTCAAGAAGTAGCGAAGGATGGCCGCATGCGGGTGCAACTCTGGCGTGGACTCCAACTCCGCCACCCACTTGCTGACCAGTTCGGGACGTGCCAAACGGTGAGCCGACAAGGTTGCGACGGTGGCTGCATGGCCGAAGAGTTTGTGCGCGCGATCGAAGGTCGAGTAATTCTCGTCAAACCACTTGATGCAGGCCCCGTGCTTCTGAGCCTCGTGCAGCAACAGCGTACGGCGTAGATTTCTGAGCTGTGACGGAGGCGTTCGATCATTGGCTTCGAGCGCAAGGTTGAAGTCTCCGCACTGGGCCGCCAAGGTCTCCATCGCTGATTGCACGGTATCCAGTTCGCCCCGCGCCCGTGCCGCCTCAGTAATCGCCGGCAGCGTCTGACTCTGCTTGCCGAGAATCGAGGCCGTGCCAGCCCAGATGTCGGCGATCAGCCCAATATTGCTTCCCCAGCCAGCGTCGCGAAGCAACTCGACAGCCTGCTCGATGCCCTCCCAAGCCGCTTTGATCTTGACCGGATCGATCCCTGCGCGGCCGCTCGGCGGC
>Ga0114942_1000210_pt1 | contig 16005 bp, 11 predicted proteins | sample LowerColdCreek_FD_88674 | JGI IMG/M metagenome (GOLD analysis project Ga0114942, IMG submission 88674) | Groundwater microbial communities from Cold Creek, Nevada to study Microbial Dark Matter (Phase II) - Lower Cold Creek | ecosystem: Environmental > Aquatic > Deep subsurface > Groundwater ... | reverse complement strand
GAACTCCTCGCCGCCGTAGCGACCCACGGCGTCGTAGGGCCGCACGGTGGCGGTCAGACGCTTCACGAATTCGCGCAGCACCGCATCGCCCGCCGGATGCCCAAGGCTGTCGTTGATGCGCTTGAAGTGGTCGATGTCGGCCACCAGCAGCGTCAGCGGCAGGCGCTCGCGCAGCGCCCGGCCGAGTTCGCGCGCCAGGATCGCCATGACGGCGCGGCGGTTCCAGGCGCCCGTCAAGTCATCGCGCGAGGCCTGCTCCCGCAGCAGCTCGCGTGACGCCTCCAGCTCCTGCGTACGCTGCTGCACCAGCGCCTCCAGCGCCAGGGCATGGCGCGTGAGCCGGCGCAGGCGCAGGCGGTGCGCAAGCCAGCCCGCCAGCAGCGCGCCCAGCAAAGCCACCCCAGCGGCCTGCGGCGTGCGCCACCAGGGCGGCTCGATATCGAAACCGAAGCCGCTGACCGCAGAAGTGACGCCCAGCTCGTGGTCGACCATGCGCGCCTCGAAGCGGTAGGCCCCGGGTGGCAGGCCCGTCAGGCGCACCGCAGCCGCCGGCGCCGCCAGCCAACGTTCATCGAAACCGGTGACGCGGTATTCGATGCGCATGGCGCTGCGCATGCGATACACAGGCGCCGCCAGCGGCACGTCAATGGCATCCCGCGTCCAGGGCAGCGACAGCCCCCCATCTGCCTGCAGCGGCAGGCTGCGCGTGCCGCTGCGCGGCTCGCCGATGATGACCTTGCCTCGGACCGGTTCGAACAGTGCTTCAGGCGCGAGCAGATGCGAAGCGCCCCGGCTGGTGCCTATCCAGATGCTGCCGTCGGCATCCTCGTACAGGCCGTCGCCCGAGGTGTCGCTCCAGACCAGGCCGGCCTGCTGGTCGAGCCAGCGCCAGTGCCGGCCGTTGGACACGGCCACACCCGCATCGGTGGACACCCACCACCAGCCGCGCCGGTCCTCCAGCAAGGCCAGCACCTGCCGCCCTTGCAGCAGGGCCGGTGTGACATCGCTGCGCCGGAACTTGCCGCCCTCGGGCTGCAGCCGCTGGATGCCGCGCGTGCTGTCGGACACCAACAGGCCACCGTCGCGCAGGCAGGCGAGCATCACGATTTCGCCGGCCCCGGTGTCGTGCCGTTCCCAGCGCCCCTGCCGGTTGCCCAGCAGGCCGTCTGCGCCACCCACCCAGAGCTGGCCATCCAGCCCGCGGCACGCGCTGCCAAACCCGCCGCGGCCCACCAACCCGGCACCGATGGGCTTGGGCTCGCTGGCCGCGCGACCCGGCTGCCAGCTGTACAGGTTGTGCAGGCCGACGATGAGCGCCGCCTGCGACTCATCGAGCAGCAGGCCGTAGACCGTGTCGTCCTTGGCTATCGAGGCCTCGACCCGGCCGCGCCCATGCCTGCCCGGCGTGCCGGCGTGACGGATCACCTGGCCGCCCCAGGTGCCGGCCCACAGCGCACCGTCGGCGTCGACGGCCAGCGCTCCGATGTCCACCGCGCCAGCAGCATCCGACGCCAGGGGGCGAAACCGGCGCGTCTGCGGGTCCAGCATGGCCACGCCCTGGCCGGTGCCGACATACAGGGGCTGCGCGGCGCCTGCCGGGCGCAGGAAGCGCCACACCACGTCGGACGGCAGGCCGTCGCGCTCCGACCAGTTCTCCCACTGGCCGTAGCCGCGCCACTGCATCAGCCCCGCCCCCATGGCGCCCAGCCAAAGCCCGCCTTCACGGTCGATGACCAGCGCGCTCAGGCGACCGGGGAAGGCCAGCCCCGAGGCCGCGCCGAAACGTTCCCACCGCTGGCCGTCCCAGCGCAGCACCGCGCCGCGCATGGCCGTGAGGATGCGGCGCTGCGCGTCTTCGGCCAGCGGGTAGAAGCCTGCCTCGTCGTCCGCCAGCCCCGCGCCCTCGTGCTGCACGAAGCGCTCGGCGCCGGGTGCCAGCTGCAGCAGATGCCGGCCCCCACGCGCCCACAGCGAACCGTCGCTGCCGCGCAGCAGCCGGTCCCAGCGGGCCGGTGGTACGCCGCGCTCAATGCCGAACCGCTCCACGCGCCCCGCCCGCAGCTGGCACAAGGCCTTGGCGCAGCTGAACCAGAGCGAACCATCGGGCCAGGCCGCCAGGCTGCGTGCCTGTTGCAGCGCGCGGCGTCCGCCGTCGTCGTCCGCCACGGCGCTGGCCACTTGCCAGCCACCGCCCTGGGCCGGCGCGGTGAGCCGGTGCAGGCCGCTCTCGGCCACCACCCACAGGCTTCGGTCAGGGCCGGGTGCCAGCGCCCCCGGATCGAAGACGGCCAGGGGTTTGCCGTCCGCTGCGGGAACGGCCAGCAGCCTGCCACCCTGCAGCCACCACAAGCCGTCCGGCGTGCCGACCCACACCCCGCCGTCCTGCGCCGCAAGCGCATTGACCCAGGACAGCCCCTGGGCCGCGCCGAAGCGCTGGAAGCGCACGCCGTCAAACCGGTAGAGGCCGTTCTGCGTACCCACCCAGAGAAAGCCGTCGGCGTCCTGCACCGCCGCGTGCACGCCCAGGCTCTCCAGCCCATCGGCTGGCCCGTATTCGCGCAGGGAGGCCTGCTCCGCACGCACCGGGCCCGCCGCCGCCAGCACGAGCAGCGACAGCAGCAACGCCCACCGGGACAGACTGCGCAACCGACTCAGCTTCTTTCCCCTTGCAGCCAACACAGCGGTGCAGCGTACTGCAGGCCACGTGCCGGTCGGCACGCGCGGGCGGGCCGGGCAGGCAGCTCACGGGATCTATTCACGCGGATGCACGCCACTGCGCAGGCCGTTGAGCGCGGCGCCCCGGCCGGCGAGCAGGCGCTCCACCACCTGCTCGAACAAGCGCTCCTGCGCCATCACGCCCTGCACCCGCTGCCCCTGCAGCGACCCGCACAGGTTCACGGCCGCCAGCGGCCCCGGCAGCGCGCGCACGTACTCGGCAACGGCCACCGGCTGACCCGACACGATCTCGGCCATCAGCGCCGGGCTCAACAGGCCGACGTTGCCGAGCAGCGGGAACGGCAGGATCTGGCGCAGCGGCGAGAAGAAGTTCGTGCCGACGTCCAGCTTGCCGACGACCTCGCGCTGCCGCGCGATGCGCACGCAGGCATCGATGAAGAAGTCCAGATGCAGGCTGCCGGCGCAGAACACGGCCACGGAGTTGTTGACGCGGTGGATCACGCGGCGCGCGCTGACGGCACTGCCGGGGGCGGCAGCGTCTGCGTGAAGCCAGAGTTCATGGCACAGCGCAAAGCCGCTCTCCACCGGGATCTGCAGTGCCTGGGCGTCGAAGACCAGCATGTCGGCGTCGACCCAGACGGTGCGCTGCCAGCCCTCGGCCAGCAGTTCCTTGGCGACCACGAGCCGGGCCAGGTCGGTCACGGGGCAGATCGCATGCTGCGCCTTGGCGCGAAACCAGTCGGGCGCGCGGGCCAGGAAAGCGTCGTCGTAGAAGCGATAGTCGAACCCCTGCGCCAGGGCCCACGCCTTGACGGTGGCCATGCAGGCGACGATCCACGCGGGCACACGTTCGGTGCGGAAGGACTGGTAGACGATGGTCTTCATCGATGTGAAATTTCGCGGTAGCCGGGCACGGGTAGCGAATCTAAAGTCAGCGCACCCAGCCGGCAGGCCCATCATCAAGGCCCTGCTCCTCAAAACAACTGCCCCGGGCCGCCCACTGACGCGCGACCGGACAGGCCCGGAGACCACGATGCCCCCCCTCTACCCACTTGCCCGCCTGCTCGCCATCGCCGTCACGGCCGTCGGCCTGTCGGTCGGCGCCCAGGCACAGATCACCATCGGCCAGACCGCCGGCCACACCGGCACGGTGGCCGCCAGCGTCAAGGAGGCGACCCAGGGCGCCAAGCTGTACTTCGACATCGTCAACGCCGGCGGTGGCGTGAACGGGCAAAAGCTCATGCTGGTGTCGATGGACGACAAGTTCGACGCCAAGCTGGCTGTCAGCAATGCCAAGGCCCTGATCGACCAGGGTGCGATCGCGTTGTTCCTGAACCGCGGCACGCCGCTGACGCAGGCCATCATGCCGCTGCTGACCGAGCACAGGATCCCGCTGGTGGCGCCGTCCACCGGCGCGATGGTGCTGCACCGGCCGGTGCACCCCTGGCTCTTCAACGTGCGCGCCACCTACCAGCGCGAGGCCGAGCGCTCCATCGAGCACCTGAGCCTGATCGGCGTCGAGCGCATCGCCATCGTGCAGGTGGACGACTCCTTCGGCGAGGACGCCGTGGTGGGCGCGCTGGCCGGACTGGCCAAGGTCAACAAGGCGGCGGTGGCGCACGAGAAGTACGACCGCGCCAAGCCCGACTTCGGGCCTCTGGTGCCCAGGCTGCTGGCCAAGGAGCCGCAGGCCGTGCTGTTCATAGGCTCCGGTACGGCCGTGGTGCAGGGCATGAAGGCCGTGCGGGCGGCGGGCTCGTCGGCGCAGTTGGTGACCTTGTCGAACAACGCCTCCGCCGGCTTCATCAAGGACCTGGGCGACATCGGCTACGGCGTCATCGTCAGCCAGGTGTTTCCGTACGAGCGCTCCATCGCCAAGCCCGTCATCAAGGAGGCGCTGGAGGCCGCGCAGAAGGCCGGCGTGGAGCTGACGCCCACCACCATCGAGGGCTATGTGTCGGCCAAGGTGCTGGTGGAAGGCCTGAAGCGCGCCGGCAAGCAGCCGACACGCGCCAGCCTGCGCGATGCGCTGGAGAACATGGGCCGCTACGACCTGGGCGGCATCGATGTGGGTTACAACGCCAAGGACCACAGCGGCCTGGACTACGTGGACCTGGCCATCATCGACCGGACCGGCAAGTTCAGGCGCTGAAAGCAAGCCCCTGGCCGGCACACGCCGGCAGGGCCTGCGCCCAGGCCGGATGTGTGAACTCCTGCGCAGCAGGCCGCGCATGCCCGCCGACCCGGCCCCCCCGGGAGCCAGCCGCTGCGCTAAAACCGACGGGTGTGGCACGTGTCGGCAGTCCCTGCGGCCGGCCCGGCCGCGCACACGCTGAAAGGGCAAGGTATGCGCATTTCCACGCAATTCCAGCTGCTGACCTCCGGGTTGATCGCAGCGCTGTTCCTGGCCTGCGGCGTGGCTGCCTGGGAATCCCGGCTGGCGCAGCAAACCAACGAACGCACCTACAGGGGCGAAACGCTGGCCACGGCCTATCTGAACGACGCCACAAACGCGATGTGGGCCCAGCGCCTGGGCACGGCGCAGTTCCGCAGCACGACAGACCGCACGCAGCAGCAGGCGCTGATCGACGGCGGCAAGCAGCAGGCCCGCAACTTCGAGCTGGCCCTGTCCGGCCTGACGGAGCAGCCGCTGTCCGCCACGGCCACGAGCCAGGTCGGCGAGATGCGCGCCAACTTCGACAAATACACCCAGGCACGCGCCCGTTGGTTCGAACTGTCCTTGCAAGGCGATGCCGAGGCGGCCGAGGCGCAACGCAAGAGCGAGCTGACACCGGCAGCCGCCGCAGCGGTGAAGTCCCTGCAGGCGCTGGTGGACCTGGTTCGGCAGGAAGGCAAGACCGGCTTCGAGTCACGCAACGCCAACCTGCGGACCAAGAGCACCGCGCTCCTGCTCTGCGGCCTGTTCATCGTGCTGGCAGCGGCTGTGGCGTCGGCCCTGATCGTGCGCAAACTGCGCCGGCGGCTGCAACGGGCGGCTGCCAAGGTCGACCGCATCGCCGCGCTGGACCTGACGGACAGCACGCCGGACGACGGCCGCGACGAGATCAGCAACGTCATCGGCGCCTTGAACCAGATGCAGACGCAGCTCTTCGACGTGGTGCAGACCGTGCGCGCCAATGCCGGCAGCGTCGGTGTGGCCAGCGAGGAAATCGCCAAGGGCGCCATGGACTTGTCGATGCGCACCGAGCAGCAGGCCAGCGGCCTGGAGGAGACCGCCGCATCCATGTCGGAGCTGTCGGGCCAGGTCAAGCAGAACGCCGAAAACGGCCGCCAGGCCAATCAACTGACGGCAAGTGCCACGCAGGTGGCGCGTGACGGTGGCGAACTCGTCGCCCAGGTCGTCAGCACCATGCGGGGCATCGACGACAGCTCCAAGCAGATCGTCGACATCATCGGCGTCATCGACGGCATCGCCTTCCAGACCAACATCCTGGCGCTGAATGCGGCCGTCGAAGCCGCCCGGGCGGGCGAGCAGGGGCGCGGCTTCGCCGTCGTGGCCAGCGAGGTGCGCACACTGGCACAGCGCAGCGCCGCCGCCGCGAAGGAGATCAAGGCGCTCATCGCGGCCAATGTCGAGCGGGTCGAGCAGGGCAATGTGCTCGTCAACCGCGCCGGGCAGACCATGAACGAGGTGGTGAGCGCCATCCAGAACGTCGCCACCATCACCGCAGAGATCAGCGGCGCCAGTGTCGAGCAAAGCCTGGGGGTGACCCAGATCAATCAGGCCATCGGCCACATGGACAACGCCACCCAGCAGAACGCAGCCCTGGTCGAGCAAAGCGCCGCAGCCGCCGAGAGCCTCAAGGACCAGGCGCGGCAACTGGTGCAGGCCATGGAAGTGTTCCGGCTGAGCCAAGGCTGAGCCGTGGCCAGCCAGGCGCCGGTGCCAAGCGGACAGCCCGTTGGATTTAACCGACACCACGCGCCCCAGGCCAACGCTATGGTGCCGCCGCCATGAGCAGTTCCCAAGCCCCTTCCATCGCCCAGCCTGCCCGCCTCTGGGACATCTCGCCCACCGTCGCGCCCGACGCGCCCATCTTCCCGGGCGACGAGCCCTACAGCCTGCGCTGGACGGCGCAGCTTTCGCCCGACTGCCCGGTCAACCTGAGCGCCATCACCCTGTCGCCCCACGTGGGCGCGCATGCCGATGCGCCGCTGCACTACGCCAACGGCGCGCCGGCCATCTGCGACGTGCCGCTGAACACCTACCTCGGCCGCTGCCGCGTCATCCACGCCATCGGCGCGGCACCGCTGATCACGGTCGGGCATCTGCAGCACGCGCAAGCCGACCTGCCCCCGCGCGTGCTGGTGCGCTGCTGCGAGCGGGCCGACACGGCCTGGAACCCCGCCTTCACGGCCTACGCGCCCGAGGCCATCGCCTGGCTGGCCGCACGCGGCGTGAAGCTCGTCGGCATCGACACACCCAGCGTCGACCCGGCCGACTCCAAGGCGCTGAGCAGCCACCAGCAACTGCTCCGCCTGGACCTGCGCGTCCTGGAGAACCTCGTGCTCGACGACGTGCCCGAGGGCGACTACGAATTGATCGCCCTGCCCATCAAACTCCAAGGCGCCTGCGCATCGCCCGTGCGCGCCATCCTCCGAGAACTCACGCCATGAACTTCGAAGATGCCAAGCGGCTCGATGCCGCAGACCCGTTGCGCTCGCTGCGCGAGCTGTTCACGCTGCCCGCGGGCGTGACCTACCTGGACGGCAACTCGCTGGGTGCCTTGCCCAAGGCCACGCCGGAGCGCGTGCAACGCGCCGTCGAGCACGAGTGGGGCCAGGGCCTGATCAAGAGCTGGAACAGCGCCGGCTGGATCGACCTGCCGCGCCGGCTGGGCGACCGGCTGGCGCCCTGGCTGGGCGCGCGCCCGGGCGAGGTGCTGGTGGCGGACTCGACCTCCATCAACCTCTACAAGGTGCTGCACGCGGCGCTGCAATTGCAGCAGGGCAAGCGCCGCGTCGTGGTCAGCGAGCGCAGCAACTTCCCGACCGACAACTACATCGCCCAGAGCGTGGTGCGCGCCCATGGCGGCGAGCTGATCCTGGCGGAGACGCCCGACGACATCCCGCCGCTGCTGGATGAGCACTGCGCGGTGCTGATGCTGACGCACGTGAACTACCGCAGCGGCCGCATGCACGACATGGCGCTGCTGACGCGCTGGGCACAGCAGGCCGGCGCGCTGGCCGTGTGGGACCTGGCTCACAGCGCCGGTGCCGTGCCCATCGACCTGCTGGGCAGCGCTGCCGACTTCGCCATCGGCTGCGGCTACAAGTACCTCAACGGAGGCCCTGGGGCGCCCGCCTTCGTGTGGATGCACCCGCGCCATGAGGGCCAGGTCTGGCAGCCGCTGACCGGCTGGCTGGGCCACGCGACGCCGTTCGATTTCGACAGCGACTACCAGCCCGCGCCGGGCATCCAGCAGTACCAGTGCGGCACACCGGCCGTGCTGTCGATGACCGGGCTGGACACGGCGCTGGACGTGTTCGACGCCGCGCAGAAGCTGGGCGGCATCAAGGCGCTGCACAACAAGTCGCTGGCGCTGACCGAGGCCTTCATTGGCGGCGTGGAGGAGCGCGTGCCCGGCGCCGTCATCGCCACGCCGCGCGAAGCGGCGCTGCGCGGCTCCCAGGTGTCGTTCTCGCTGCCCAAGCCGATCGACGGCTACGCCGTCATGCAGGCGCTGATCGCACGCGGCGTCATTGGTGACTTCCGCGCCGGCCACCCGGAGCTGCTGCGCTTCGGCTTTGCGCCGCTCTACAACGGCTATGCCGACGTGGTGAACGCCGTGGATGCCATCGCTGACATCGTGGCCACCGGGTCGTGGAACGCGCCCCAGTTCACCAATCGCAGCAAGGTGACCTAGGAGCAGCGGTGGACGAACCCCGCACGGCCACTATTCCCGCCGCAACGCCGCCCCTCGGCGTTGCAAATGATCGCAGCAGCAGCGGCTACTGCCCCGCTTTACGCCTTGATTGGCGACGCCGTGACGGCCTGCGCGACGGCGCGCGATTCATGCACAGCTTCCTATGACAACGACCGAACATCACGGTGCCCAGCTCGACTTCTCCAAGGACATGAGCTACGGCGACTACCTGCAGCTCGACGCCATCCTCAGCGCGCAAAAGCCGCTCTCGCCCGACCACAACGAGATGCTGTTCATCGTGCAGCACCAGACGTCCGAGCTGTGGATGAAGCTGATGCTGCACGAGTTGCACGCGGCCATCGCCAACGTCGCCGCAGACCGCCTGCCCGAAGCGTTCAAGATGCTGGCGCGCGTCTCCAAGATCATGGAACAGCTGGTCCACGCCTGGGACGTGCTCGCCACGATGACGCCGCCCGAGTACAGCGCCGTGCGGCCCTACCTGGCCAAGAGCAGCGGCTTCCAGAGCGCGCAGTACCGGCGCATCGAGTTCCTGCTCGGCAACAAGAACGCGGCCATGCTCAAGCCGCACGAGCACCGGCCCGACCTGCTGGCCCAGGTGCAGCAGGCCTACGAGGCACCGTCGCTGTACGACGAAGTGCTCAAGCTGATGGCCCGCCGGGGCATCGCCGTGCCGGCCTCGCACACCGCACGCGACTGGACCCAGCCCTACGCCGCCGCTGACGGGGTGAAGGACGCCTGGCTGGTGGTCTACCGCGCGCCCAAGGCGCATTGGGACCTGTACCAGATGGGCGAGGAGCTGGTGGACCTGGAGGACGCCTTCCGCCTCTGGCGCTTCCGCCACGTCACCACCGTGGAGCGCGTCATCGGCTTCAAGCGGGGCACCGGCGGCACCGGCGGCGTGAGCTATCTGCGCAAGATGCTGGACGTGGTGCTGTTCCCGGAACTGTGGACGCTGCGCACGGAGCTGTGAGGGCGGGCAGGCGCACCGCCTGCCCGCCGCTGCGCTAATGCCGGCTCAAGGGCTGACGAAGGTGTTGATGCTGCCGGGATCGACCCAGGCCGTGCCCTGACCGTTGGTCATCGTGATGGTGCCGGCGCCCGCATTCGAGTAGGTGGCCGAGGTGCGCGTCTTGGCGAGCGAGGCCACCGAGCTGCCCTGCAGGTTGAACACCAGCTGACGCTGCGAGGTGCCGGTGTTGATCGCCACGACCACCAGCTTGCCGGCGGTGTTCTTGTAGGCGGTGACGAACACGTCGGCATGCGGCTTCTCGGTGGCGGCGATGCGCTGGTAGCCCGGCCGCACATAGCGCGCGTACTGGGCCATGATGTAGCCGCGCTTGCTGACGGCGCTGTCATCGGTGATGAGACCGTAGGAGCGCCGGATGTACCACCAGACATAGGCGTTGTAGTTGGACACCATGCTGGCATGCACCTCCTGCGCCAGCGGCATGGCCTGGGCCCAGTCATTGGCATCGTTGGTGTTGGTGATGTGCTCGGTCATCCACACGTCCTTGCCCTTGCTGCGGGCCAGCGGGTAGTCGCTGGGCGTGGCGCCGTACAGGTGGCCGCCGATGATGTCCACATGCTGCACGGCGGTGGCGTCGTTGAGCATGGGGTCGGACAACGCCTTGTTGAAGCCCAGCGCCTCGGGCGCGATGACCTTCAGGCTGCCGAAGCGCGAACCCTGGCCCTGCAGGAAGCTGACGAACTGCGCCGCCGTCCAGGCGCAGCTCTCGTAGTCCGGGTGCCAGTCGGGCTCGTTCTGGATGGACACGGCATACAGCGCCGCATTGCCGGAACTCATGTAGTTGGCGAAGCTCAGCAGGTGCGAGGCGTAGTCGCCATAGCGCGACGTCAGCAGCGTGCCGCCGTTGATGAGGCTGTTGTTGGACTTCCAGGCCGCCGGCGGCGTCCACGGCGAGGCAAACAGCGTCACGCCCATCGACTTGGCCAGCTGCGCGGTGGGCAACTGCGTGGCCCAGTTGGCGCTGTTCGGGTCGATGCGCATGCGCATGATGGACAGGCCGATCTGCCCGTTGCCGGTGCCGAAGGCGGTGTTGGCCTGCGCGGCGGTCAGGTCGGCGATCCAGCCCGCACCGTTCATGCCGCCGAAGCCACGCACCGTCTGATAGACCGTGTTGGTGTTGAGGTTGACCGTCTGTGCGGACGCCTGCGGCAGCAGCGCCACGAGCGCCAGCCCGGCAAGGAGCCTGCGGGCGCTGTGATTGAAAGTCTGTCGATTCATGTCGTTTGTCTCCGTGATTTGCACCGGGCTTGCCGGCGTTCGCCCGCCTCAGCGCCAGGCGCCGGAAGGGCCGAGGCATGCTAGGAAGCCGCTCAGCCCCCGGCCAATCACTTGTCTCGGGCCAGCGATCCGGTTGTCGGAATCGGTCACCTCAGATGCGTGACGGCGCTGTACCCCCGGCCAGCCCTGGGCAGCGCGCCCTTTTGCGAGAATCCAGCCACACCTACCCAGGCCGCAGCCGACCCAGCCGAGGCCGCCCTCCAAGGCTCCAACACCATGGACACCCGCACCTCCGAGACCCACCTGCGCATCGAGCGCCTGCGCGACGCCCTGATCGCCCAGAACGTGCACGCCGTACTCGTGCCGAGCAGCGACCCCCACCTCTCCGAGTACCTGCCCGGCCGCTGGCAAGGCCGCGAATGGCTGTCGGGCTTCAACGGCTCCATGGGCAACCTGGTCGTCACGCGCGACCACGCCGCGCTGTTTGCCGACAGCCGCTACTGGGCCCAGGCCGAGGCGCAGCTCGCCGGCAGCGGCATCGAGCTGCAGAAGACGACCTCGGGCGCGTCCACGCAATACATCGACTGGAGCGCGCAACACCTGCAGGCCGGCCAGGTGCTGGCCGTGGACGGCCAGGTGCTGGGCCTGGCGCTGGCCAACGCGCTGCGCGCGGGCCTCGGCCGCAAGGGCATCACGCTGCGCACCGACATCGACCTGCTTCAGCACGCCTGGGACGACCGGCCCGGCCTGCCCATGGAGCCCGTCTACGAACACCAGCCGCCCCAGGCCGCCGTGGCGCGCGCCGACAAGCTGACCCGCGTGCGCGCCGCGATGGCGACGGCCGGCGCGACCCACCACCTCGTCTCCACCGTGGACGACGTGGCCTGGCTGCTGAACCTGCGCGGCAGCGACGTGGAGTGCAACCCGGTCTTCATCGCCCACCTGCTGCTCGACACGCAGGGCGGCCGGCTCTTCATCGGCAGCGGCAAGGTGCACGCCGACGTGGCCGCGCGCCTGAGCGCCGATGGCATCCAGCTCGCCGCCTACGACCAGGCCTCTGCAGCGCTCGCCGCGCTGCCGGCCGACGCCACGCTGCTGATCGACCCGCGTCGCGTCACGCTGGGCCTGCGCGAGGCCGTGCCGGCCGGCGTGAAGGTCGTCGAGCAGATCAACCCCAGCACGCTGCTGAAGAGCCGCAAGACGGCGGCCGAGGCCGTGTTCATTCGCGAGGCCATGGCCGAGGACGGCGCGGCGATGTGCGAGTTCTATGCCGAGTTCGAGGCCTCGCTGGCGCGTGGCGAGCGCTGGAGCGAGCTGGATGTCGACACGCGGCTGTCCGCCCAACGCGCCAAGCGCAAGGGCTTCGTCGGCCTGAGCTTCTCAACCATCGCCGGGTGGATGGCCAACGGCGCCCTGCCCCACTACCGCGCCACGCCCGAGTCATTCGCGCAGATCGAGGGCGACGGCCTGCTGCTGATCGACTCCGGCGGCCAGTACCTGGGCGGCACGACGGACATCACCCGCGTCTGGCCCATCGGCACCGTCAGCGCCGCGCAAAAGCGCGACTACACGCTGGTGCTCAAGGGCACGATGGCGCTGTCGCGCACCCGCTTCCCGTGCGGCACGCTCAGCCCCATGCTGGACTCAATAGCCCGCGCGCCGCTGTGGGAGCACGGCCTGGACTACGGCCACGGCACCGGCCACGGCGTGGGCTACTTCATGAACGTGCACGAAGGCCCGCAGAGCATCAGCAAGGCCATCCCCGAGCCGACGATGGCGATGGAGCCCGGCATGATCACGTCGATCGAGCCGGGCCTGTACCGGCCGGGGCTGTGGGGCGTGCGCATCGAGAACCTGGTGCTCAACGTGGCCATCGCCACGCCGGAGAACAACGCGTTTGGCGAGATGCTGGAATTCGAGACGCTGACGCTGTGCCCCATCGACACGCGCTGCATCGACCTGGATCTGCTGCGCGCCGACGAGATCGCCTGGCTGAACGATTACCACGCGACCGTACGCGCTCGCCTGCAACCGCTGGTCAGCGGGCCGGCGCTGGCCTGGCTGCTGGCGCGCACCGAGCCGCTGGCGGCGTCGCACTGAGGCGTCAGGCGGCGGCTTTCGCGACGGACGGCACGGGCGGATAGCGCCACACCAATGCCGCGCTGACAAGCAACTGCAGCAGCACACCGCAGAACAGCGGCACGGCGCTGCCCTGGCCGCCCAGGAAAGGCGCCACCAGCTGCGTGCCCAGAGCGCCAGCCGCCAGCAGCGCCAGCACCAGCAACGCCGTCGCGCGGCCCATCTGCGCGGGCGGCACGGCCAGCGCGTCGACGAAGGTGGCCGGCCCGCGCAGGGCCAGCGCGCTGCAGAAGCACATCCAGTACGCCGCCACAGCGGCATACGACAGCTGGCCCAGCACCGCACCCGCGAGCGCCAGCGCGCAGGCCAGCACCTGAACCGTGTTGCCCAGCCGCACCACCTTCGCATGCCCCAGCCGCTTGGCAAGGTCACCGGACTGCGTTGCCCCCAGCATGAAGCTGCCCACACCCAGCACCTGCAGCAGCGCGAACGCCGACGTCCCGAGCCCCAGCGTGTGTTGCAGCAGCTGCGGCGCGCTGGACAGGAAGGTCAGCAAGGCGCCCATGCACAGCGCATGCGACAGCGCCAGCCGCACATAGCTGCGGTTGCGCAGGATGGCGGCATAGCTCGCGTCATGCGCGAGGTTGAGCCCGGGCAGCTGGCGCGGCGCGATCTTGACGACCCAGGGCAGCACCAGCAGCGACAGCGCGGCCAGCACCCAGAAGGTGCCGCGCCAGTCGGTGACGGTGAGCAGCACCGCGCCCAGTACTGGGCCGGCGGCGGGCACGATGGCCTCGACCATGGAGATGGCCGCGATGCCGCGCACGACATCACCCTCGCCCAGCGTGGCGCGCACGACGGTCGGTGCGACGACCGTAGCAGCTGCCGCCGCCACGCCTTGCAGCAGGCGCAGCACCAGCAGCACCTCGATGCTGGGCGCCAGCGCGCAGCCCAGGCTGGCCAGCGCGAGCAGCCCCAGGCCCCACTCCAGGCAGCGGCGCGGGCCCAGGCGATTCAGCAGCTCGCCCCACAGCAGCTGCGCGCCGGCCAGGCCGGCGAGGTAGACGGCCACGGTCGCCTGGGCCAGCGAGATGCTGATGCCCATGCCGGTCTGCAGGGCCGGTACGGCGGGCAGGTAAAGGTCCAGCGCCGCCATGCTGACGCCGGTGACAAAGGCCAGCGGCAGGATGGTGCGTATGGACGCGGAGGCTGAGACGGAAGATGAATGCACGGGCAACCCTTTTCACAAAGGGCGCCCTGGATCTGTCGTCTCTGCCGAGCGTGGCGGAGAGGGCTTGACCCTTGCCTCCGTCGCAGCACCCCTCGGCAGGACGGCGCCGCATGGCAGCGCGATGTGGATTCTAGGAGGTCGAACTCAGAGGAAGCGCACCTTGCAGCACACACCCGCCGGGATGTCGCCGTTCGGGTTGGGCAGCTCCAGCCGCACGCCAAAGCTGCCGCTGGCAGAGTCCATCACAAGGTCGACGACCTTGATGCTGGCCTGCCACGTGCCCTTGAGTGGCGCCTCGGGCGTGATCTGGGCATGCGGCCGGCCTTGACCTGGCCCAGCACCGACACCGGCAGCACGACCTCGACACGCAGCGGATTCGTCTGCGCCATCTGCAGGATGGGCCGCGAGCCCTCGCCGGTGAAGGCCAGCTCGCCGGAGTTCTGCAGACGCTCGGTGACGATGCCGCTGAAGGGCGCGCGCAGCGAGCGCTGCTTGACCACCGCGCTCAACCGCTGGGCCTCGATGCCGGCCAGGCGCCGGTTGTCCACGGCCAAGGACAGCTCGGCCTCTGCCACGCGCAGCTCGGCCTGCGCCTCGTCGCGGTCTTGCGCGGTGATGTAGTTCTGCTCGCGCAAGTCCTCGCGGCGGCGGAACTTCTCGCGGGCGTAGTCGGCGCGGGCCCGGGCGACGCGCAGCTCGGCTTCGGACTCGGCCCGCTGCTGGGCGCCGGCCAGCGCCTCGCGCTCGACGCTGCCATCCAGCAGCACCAGCGTCTCGCCCGCCTTCACCTGGCTGTCGCGCTCGACGAGGATCGTTCCGAAATCGCGCGGGTAAATCCCAGATTCAAATGCCGACAATCGTTCTTGCGCCCAGCCGGATGCCCCTAGGCTGACGACCCATGGACAGAGTCGAAGTCGTCGTCATCGGCGCGGGGATCGTCGGGCTGGCGATCGCTCGCGAGCTCGCACAGCGAGGCCGGGAGGTCGTCATCGCCGAAGCCGCTGGCGCCTTCGGCACGGGCATCTCCGCGCGCAACAGCGAGGTCATCCACGCCGGTCTCTACTACCCGGCCGGCAGCCTGAAGGCGCGGCTGTGCGTGCGCGGCAAGGCACTGCTGTACGACTATTGCGCGGCGCGCGGCATCGCGCATCGGCGCTGCGGCAAGCTGGTTGTCGCGACGCGCACCGGCGACCTGCTGCGACTGGAACGGATCGCAGCGGCGGCTGTGGCCAACGGCGTCGATGACCTGCAATTGCTGAACCAGGCCGAGGCGCTGGCGCTGGAACCGGCCCTGCGGGTGGCCGGCGCCCTGCTGTCACCGTCCAGCGGCATCGTCGACAGCCACGGCCTGATGACCGCACTGCTGGCAGACGCCGAAGCAGCCGGCGCGGCCCTGGCACTGGCCAGCCCGGTGACGGGCGGCGGGCGCGACGGCAACGGCTGGCGGTTGCGAGTCGGGACGGACTTTGACCTGGGCGCCCGGCATGTCGTCAACGCGGCCGGGCTGTTCGCTGCGCAGGTCGCCGGCTCGCTCGGCGCACCGACACCCACGCTGCGCTTCGCACGCGGCCACTACTTTTCGCTGGCCGGCCGCGCGCCGTTCTCACGCCTGATCTACCCGCTGCCGACGGACGGCGGCCTGGGCGTGCACCTGACGCTGGACCTGGGTGGGCAGGCCAAGTTCGGCCCCGACGTGCAGTGGGTCGAGCGGCCCGACGACCTGGTGGTCGATCCGCGCCGCGGCGATGGCTTCTATGCCGAGGTGCGCAAGTACTGGCCTGGCCTGGCCGACGGGGCCTTGCAGCCAGGCTACGCCGGCATGCGGCCCAAGATCCAGGCGCCGCACGAGCCCGCGCGCGACTTCG
>Ga0114942_1000209_pt1 | contig 16010 bp, 11 predicted proteins | sample LowerColdCreek_FD_88674 | JGI IMG/M metagenome (GOLD analysis project Ga0114942, IMG submission 88674) | Groundwater microbial communities from Cold Creek, Nevada to study Microbial Dark Matter (Phase II) - Lower Cold Creek | ecosystem: Environmental > Aquatic > Deep subsurface > Groundwater ... | reverse complement strand
GCTTCACGCCGGCGTTGTTGGGCACCTTGGTGATCTGGTTGTAGCCGGTCAGGCTGCAGACCAGCTCGGGCGCAAAGCCCGGCCTGGGCGTCGCCACGCCGTTGACGGTGGGGCAGTTCAGCGGGTCGTTGAACACCGGGATCAGCGTGCGCTCGGTTTCCTTGGTGTAGATCTCGGGCAGGCTGGGTGCGCGGTAGCCAGTGTTGGCCGAGCCGCGCAGCACCAGGCTCTTCATCGGCGTCCAGCGCGCGCTGAGCTTGGGGTTCACGGTGGTCTCGCCCAGGTCGCCGTACTTGTCGCCCCGCACCGAGGCATTGAGCGTCAGGTCGCGGCGGATCGGCGCGTCCAGCTCGGCGAACAGCGAGGTGATGGTGCGGCCGATCTGCGTGCTGGTGGCGGAGGTCGCGCCGCTCGCCAGGTTGTCGCCGCCCAGCAGGTCGATCTGGCCGTTCAGCGCGGCTGACAAGTCATTGCCCGCCTGACCGATGGCCTTCCAGGTGTCGCGGCGCAGCTCGCCGCCCATGGCCAGCATCATGTCGCCGCCGGACAGCTTCATCACGGCACGCGAGAAGGTGGCGTCCAGGCTGGCGTTCTCGGCGCGGTGCAGGCGCAGCGTGCGGCCGTCGATCGACGCGCCTTCCAGCAGCGCCAGCCCGGCGGCGTCCTGCAGGCCGAAGGGGTTGAGCTTGGGATCGAGGAAGAGCGTGCGCGACGTGGTGCCCTGCACCGTCGCGATGCCGGTGACGCTCAGCCAGCCCGACCCGGCCTTGGTGTTGCGCTCCGAGCGGCCGTAGTTCAGGCCGGTGCGGTAGTCCCAGCCGCCCAGCGCGCCCTCCGCCGTCAGCACCAGGCGGTCGTTGCTGTGCACGTCGTTGCGGATGCGCGCGCCCGCATCGGCCACCGACCACAGCACATCGATGGGCCGACCGGCCAGGTTCAGCCCGGCCACCGCCGGCACCTTGCCATTGCCGGGGTAGTAGGGATGGGTGCTGGTCAGTCGCACGGTGGGCGCGGCCGGGTTGTTGTACTGGTCGACCTCGAACTCGCTGTGGTTGAACTCGGCCGTGATCAGGTGGTCGCCCGGCAAACTCAGCTTGCCCTGGGCGTAGAAGTTCAGGATGCCGTTCTTGTTGTTGAAGGTCGTGTACTGCGTGTTCGCGTCCAGGAAGCAGGTCTGCCGTCCGCCGGACGTGCTGAGCACCGAGTACGGCGGCAGGCAGCCGGTGGCGTACATCGGGTTGTGGCGCACGGTGCGCTGGGCCGTGGTGGGGTTGGTGGGGTCGGTGAAGTTGCCCGGCGTGGCGTTGGCGCCCAGGCCCGGCGCGGTGCTGATGCCCAGGGCGGTCAGCGCCGAGCCGTCGGTCAGCTCGGGTCGGGCCGAGCGGGGCAGCTCCTCGCGCTTCTGGATGTCGAAGGCGGCGTAGAGGTTCCAGCGGTCCTGGCCCAGGTCGCCGATGCCGGCGATCAGGCCCAGCGCCCGGGTGGCGCCGCCGCCGGAGCGCTCGGGCAGCGTCGTCTCCAGCTTGATGCCGACCCCTTTGTAGGCTGGCAATGTGTAGAAGGCCTGCACGCCCCCCATCGCATCGGAGCCGTAGCTGGACGAAGCCCCGTCGCGCAGGATGTCCACATGGCTCAGCGCCATGCGCGGCATCACGTTGACGCTGACGTACTGATTGGTCAGCGGCTCCTTGGCCAGGCGGCGGCCATTCAGCAGCGTCAGCGTGCGCATGGGGCCGAAGCCGCGCAGGCTGGTCATGGGGCCGGCCGTGCCGGCATTCGTGCCCAGCGAGTTCGCCTGCGGCAGCTCCAGCATCATGTCCTTCAGCTCGGTGTTGACGCGGGCGCTCAGCTCGGTGGCCTTCATCGACGTGACCGGCAGCGCGGCCTCGTCGTTGATGGAGCGCCGGATGATGGAGCCGGTGATCTCGACGCGCTCGATGACCTGGGTCTCCTGCGCCAGCGCGAGCGGGTGGGCGCCGGCGAGGGCCAGCAGGGCGAGGGTGATCGCGGTCGGTCGGGCGCCCGACGGGCGGCGGGGGTGATGCATGGCTTGTCTCCTGTTGGGGTCTGGGGTTCGGGGCGTGGCCTCTGCGTGCCTTGCCCGGGGTTCAGCGACTGGCGTTCTTCATGCGTTCGCGGCTGTTGTTCAGGTGCATGAACATCGCAGCACGTGCGCCGGGTGCGTCGCCCCGGCGAATGGCCTCCAGCACGGCCCAGTGCTCCTGGGCGGTGATCTCCTTGCCGGGGCGCAGCTCGGGCGACGGCTCGCCGAAGCGGGCCGGCTTCGCGCCGCTGCTGCGGCGGGCAGCCGCCTGGCGCGGGATGGTGGCGCTGCTCAGCGCGCGCAGCACATGCGAGAAATACTCGTTGCCGGTGGCCTGGGCCAGCAGCTCGTGGAAGCGAAAGTCGGCCTCGGCCGTGGCCTCGCCGGTGCTGTGCTGGGTGTCGAAGTCGTCCAGCGCCTGCTCCATCGCACTCAGCTGCTCCGGCGTGCGGCGCTGCGCGGCGAGTGCTGCAGCCTCGGGCTCCAGGCTCAGGCGCAGTTCCAGCATGGCCAGCTTCTGCTGCAGCTTCAGCTCCGCACCCGGCGCGGGCTGCAACGCCGGCATGTCCACCTTGGGCGCCAGCACGAAGCTGCCCACGCCCTGCTGCGTGCGCAGCAAGCCACTGGCCTGCAGCCGCGACACCGCCTCGCGCACGACGCTGCGGCTGACGCCGAACTCCTGCATCAGCACCGGCTCGGTGGGCACCCGGTCGCCCGGCTTGAGCGCGCCACTGGCGATGCGCTCCGAGAGACCGTCGACGACGCGCTGCGACAGGCTGGGCGTGCGGGTGGAGGCTGACGAGGGGTTGCTGCTGCTCACGGCGGTGGTCTGAAAATTCTGCTTAGTCATCTGACGACTGATGTCAGTATAGGCAATTCGCCCCATCTTCGGCATTCGTTCTCCAATGACTTTCTCGTGGTTTTCCCTTTTCCAGCTCGCGATCACCGGCTCGCTATGTACACTGCAGTCATCAGACGACTGATGAGATTGAACAGCATGATCAAGATTGAAAGCGTGAGCGCCGTCGAGTTCACCCACCCGACGCGGCGCTCGGTCGATGCGGCCGGCCACTCCCACCCCGGCCCGCTGGGCACCGGCCACCTGGCGCTGCTGACCATCCGCAGCACCGACGGCGTCGAAGGCCACTGCTTCGCGCCGCCGCAGGTCGTGCGGCCGCATGTGCTGAACCAGTTCGTGCGCCGCGTGCTGGTGGGCGGCAACGCGCTGAACCGCGAAAAGCTCTGGGCCGAGCTGGAGCACTGGCAGCGCGGCAGCGCCGGCCAGCTGACCGACCGCGCGCTCGGCGCCGTCGACAGCGCGCTGTACGACCTGATCGGCCGCACGCTGAAGACACCCGTCTACCAGCTGCTGGGCGGCTACCGCGACAAGGTTCCCGCCTACGGCAGCACCATGTGCGGCGACGAGCTGGCCGGCGGGCTGTCCACACCCGAGGAGTACGCCGACTTCGCGCTGAAGCTGGTGGCGCGCGGCTACAAGGCCATCAAGCTGCACACCTGGATGCCGCCCGTGGCCTTCGCGCCCAGCCCGGCCATGGACATCAAGGCCTGCACCGCCGTGCGTAAGGCCGTGGGGCCGGACATCGCGCTGATGCTGGACGGCTACCACGAGTACAGCCGCACCGACGCGCTGCGCATCGGCCGCGCGCTGGAGGAGCTGGAGTTCACCTGGTTCGAGGAAATGATGAACGAGCAGAGCACGGCGTCGTACACCTGGCTCGCCGGTCAGCTGCGCATTCCCATCCTGGGCCCCGAGAGCCTGTCGGGCAAGCACTACGCCCGCGCCGGCTGGGTCACGGCGGGTGCCAGCGACATCCTGCGCGCCGGCGTCACCGGCTGCGGCGGCATAGCCCCGACGATGAAGGTCGCGGCGCTGGCCGAATCCTTCGGCATGTTCTGCGAGGTGCACGGCAACGGCGCGCCCAACCTGGCCGTGTGCGGCGCGATCCGCAACTGCCGCTGGTACGAGCGCGGCCTGCTGCACCCCTTCCTGGACTACGAGGAAGTGCCGGCCTACCTGAACGCCATCGTCGACCCGATGGACAACGAAGGCTATGTGTCGCTGCCGCAGGGCCCGGGGCTCGGCGAGGACATCAACTTCGACTACATCGCCAAGCACACCGTCGCGACGTACTGATGAAGCCCCTCGTCCGGTCTCGCCTTGCTGAACGCAGGCGTGCCCAGCCGGTCCCCCAAGGGGACGGCGATGCTTGCGGCATTGAGCCGCAAGCACATCGCCTGCGGGCCGGCTTGGGACGGCCCGGCGCCGGTCCGCGGCTCCATGCGCAAAGCACCAAGGAAGGCTGAATGTTCCCTGCATCCTCGTGGCCGCTGCGCCGCCGCCACCTTCCTGCGCTGTTCGCTGCAGGCTGGGGCGCCGCCCAGGCCGACTCGCCGGACGACCAATTGCTGGTCGGCATGAGCATGAACAACCTGCTCTCGCTGGACCCCGCCGCCGCCACGGGGCTGGACGCCGCGACGGTGGCGTGCAACTTCTACGACAGCCTGCTGGAGGTGGACGCGGCAGACGCCACCCAGTTGCGCCCCAGCCTCGCCGAAAGTTGGGCCGTCAGCGACGGCGGCCGGCGGCTGACGCTGAAGCTGCGGCCGGGCCTGGTGTTCGCCAGCGGCCGGCCGCTGACCGCCGCGCATGCGGCCTGGTCGCTGCACCGCGTGCTCAAGCTCAACCTGGCCCAGGCCTCGGTCTGGAAGAGCTACGGCTACACGACCGCCAACGCGGCCGCCGGCATCCGCGCGGAAGACCCGTTGACGCTGGTGCTGGACCTGCCCCAGCCCACCGACCCGGTGCTGGTGCTGATGACGCTGGCCACGTCCATGAGCGGCTACGTCGTCGACCGCGACGCGGTGCTGGCGCACGAGGTGAAGGGCGACCTCGGCAACGCCTGGCTGACCACGCACGCCGCCGGCTCGGGCGCGTTCGAGCTGGAGGAATGGCGGCCCAAGGAGTTGCTGACCATGCGCCGCGCCGCGCGCTACTGGCAGGCGCCGGCCAAGCTGCGGCGCGTCGTCGTGCGGCACATGACCGAATCGCAGACGCTGCGGCTGATGCTGGCGCGTGGCGACCTGGACGTGGCCGGCGGCATGTCCGCACCCGACGTGCGCGCGCTGGCACGGCGGCCCGAGCTCGTCGTCGAGGAGGTGCGCCGCGCCACGATGTACTACGTCGCCGTCAACGCCCGCCACCCGCGCTTCACCGATGAACGCGTGCGACGCGCGGTGCTGCGCCACCTGATCGACTTCCAGGGCGTGGCCAGCGGCGTGCTGCCCTTCTATGGCGAGTTGCAGATGCGGCCCGTGCCGCCGGGGCTGCCGGCCTCCCTGCCCCAGCCCGCGTACTCGTTCGACCCCGCCGCCGCTCGCCGGCTGCTGGCCGAGGCCGGGCTGCCCAACGGCTTCGACACGACAATCCGCGTCGTCGCCGAGGCGCCCTTCACCGGCATCGCCACCAGCCTGCAGGCCACGCTGGCCCAAGGCGGCATCCGCGCCAGCATCCTGCCGGGAACCGGCAACCAGGTCTACGGCGCGATGCGCGAGCGCACGTTCGAGATCATCGTCGGCCGCGGCGGCGGCGGCGCCGAGGCGCATCCGCATTCCAGCCTGCGCGCCCTGGTCTACAACCCCGACAACCGCGACAGCGCCCGCCTGAGCAACTTCCAGGGCTGGCGCACCGGCTACGCCGACGCCGAGCTGAACCGCCTCATCGAGCAGGCGCTGCTGACGCCGGATGCGGCCGCGCAGACGGCCCTCTACCAACAAGCCCAGCAACGGCTGGACGAGCGCGTGCCGGCCATCCAGCCCATCGCGCAGATGCTGGACACGCAGGTGCTGCGCCGCGCGGTGCAGGGCTATGTCGGCCACCCCAGCGGTGCCACACGGCTGCGCGAGGTCTACAAGGTGAGCAAGCGATGAAGGCGAAATGGATACGCGGAACGACCGGCGCGGCGACCGCGCTGCTGGGCCTGCTGCTGCTGACCTTCATGATCGGCCGCGTGATGCCGCTGGACCCGGTGCTCGCCATCGTCGGCCCCGACGCCGACCGCGCCACCTACGAGCAGGTCTACCAGCAGCTCGGCCTGGACCGGCCGCTGTGGGCGCAGTTCGGCCGTTATCTCGGCGACCTGGCCCAGGGCGACCTCGGCCGCTCGCTGCTGACCGGCCTGCCCGTCACGCAAGACCTGGCACGGGTGCTGCCCGCCACGCTGGAGCTGGCCACGCTGGCCATCCTGCTGGGCGCGCTGCTGGGCGTGCCACTGGGCGTGTGGGCGGCCAGCCACCACAAGCGCTGGCCCGACCATGTCGCCCGCGTGCTGGGCCTGCTCGGCCATTCCACGCCGATCTTCTGGTTCGGCATGATGGGCCTGCTGGTGTTCTACGCCTGGCTGGGCTGGGCCGGCGGCATCGGCCGCATCGGGCTGGGCTTTGAGGGCGCCATCCCGCGCGTCACCGGCCTGATGCTGGTGGACACGCTGCTGGCCGGCGACACCGCCGCCTTCCGCAGCGCGCTGCGCCACCTGCTGCTGCCGGCCTGCGTGCTGGGCCTGCACTCCATGGCCTACCTCAGCCGCATGACGCGCAGCTTCATGCTCGCCCAGCTCAGCCAGGAATACATCACCACCGCGCGCGTCAAGGGCCTGAGCCGGCGCCAGGTGGTGTGGGGCCATGCCTTCCTGAACATCCGCGTGCAGCTGCTGACCATCCTGGCGCTGGCCTACGGCGGCCTGCTGGAGGGCGCGGTGCTCGTGGAGACCGTGTTCGGCTGGCCCGGCTTCGGCAGCTACCTGACCGGCAGCCTGCTGCTGGGCGACATGAACGCGGTGATGGGCTCGGTGCTCGTCATCGGCCTGCTCTTCGTCGCGCTGAACCTGACCGCCGACGCGCTCTACCGCGTGTTTGACCCGAGAGCCCGCTCATGACGACCGCTTCCCTTCCCGCCGCCGGGGCCTGGCAGGCCTGGTGGAACGACACCAGCACCAGCGCGCGCAAGCTGCTGGCCAACCCGCTGACCGCCATCGGCGTGGCCGTCATCGCCGTGCTGGTGGCCGTGGCGCTGTTCGCGCCCTGGATCGCCACGCACGACCCGCTGCGCCAGGATCTCGCCGCCGCCCTGCAGCCGCCCAGCGCGGCGCACTGGTTCGGCACCGACGAGTTCGGCCGCGACGTCTTCAGCCGCCTCGTGCACGGCACCCGCATCACCCTCTTCATCGTCACGCTGGTGACGGTCGTCGTCGGGCCGCTGGGCATGGCGGTCGGCGTCGTGTCGGGCTACTTCGGCGGGCGGGTCGACCTGGTGTGCATGCGCGTGGCCGATGTCTTCCTGTCCTTCCCCAGCCTCGTGCTGGCGCTGGCTTTCGTCGCCGCGCTGGGCCCGGGGCTGGACCACGCCGTGCTGGCCATCGCGCTGACCGCCTGGCCGCCCATCGCCCGCCTGGCCCGCGCCGAAGCCATGACGCTGCGCAATGCAGACTTCATCGTCGCCGCCCAGTTGCAGGGCGCCTCGCATCTGCGCGTGCTGTGGCGGCATCTGGCGCCGCTGTGCCTGCCCTCGGTGCTGGTGCGGCTGACGATGAACATGGCCTCGGTCGTGCTGACAGCGGCCGGCCTGGGCTTCCTCGGCCTGGGCGCGCAGCCGCCGCTGCCCGAGTGGGGTTCGATGATCTCCGAAGGCCGCCGCTACATGCTGGACAGCTGGTGGACCGTGGCCGCGCCGGGTGCCGCCATCCTGGCCGTCAGCATGGCCTTCAACCTGCTGGGCGACGGCCTCAACGACGCGCTCGACCCGCGCCAGAGCTCATGAACGATTTGCTTGAAGTCCAGGGCCTGCAAGTGGCCTACGGCACCACACCTGTCGTGCGCGACGTGTCCTTCAGCCTCGGCCGCGAGAAGGTGGCCGTCGTCGGCGAGTCCGGCTCCGGCAAGACCACCGTGGGCCGCGCGCTGCTGAAGCTGCTGCCGCGCCAGGCACGCATCACTGCCGAGCGGCTGCAGTTCGACGGCATCGACCTGCTGCGGGCCGGTGAGCGAGACATGCAAGCGCTGCGCGGCCGGCGGCTGTCGATGATCATGCAGGATCCGAAATACTCGCTGAACCCGGTCATGAACATCGGCCGGCAGATCGGCGAGGCCGTGCAGCACGGCGGGCGGCTCTCGAAGGCCGAGTGCGCCGAGCGCGTGGAAGCGCTGCTGGCGCGGGTGCACATCCGCGAGCCGCAGCGCGTGGCGGGTCAGTACCCGCACGAGGTGTCCGGCGGCATGGGCCAGCGCGTGATGATCGCGATGATGCTGGCGCAGCGGCCGCAGCTGCTGATCGCCGACGAACCGACCTCGGCGCTGGACGTGTCGGTGCGCCAGGAGGTGCTGATGCTGCTGGACGAACTGGTGGCCGAGCAAGGCCTGGCCCTGCTCTTCATCAGCCACGACCTGAACCTGGTGCGGCACTTCTGCGACCGCGTGCTGGTCATGTACGCCGGCCGCATCGTCGAGACGCTGGCCGCCGCCGACCTGGCCCACGCCCGCCACCCCTACACCCAGGGCCTGATGGCCGCCCTGCCCAGCCTGCGGCAGCGCCGCGCCGTACTGCCGGTGCTGCAGCGGGACGCCGCCTGGAGCGCGGCATGACGGCCATGTTGTCGGTGAAAGACCTGCGCCTGGCCTTCGGCGAGGGCGCCGAGGCGCGCACAGTGCTGCATGGCGTGAGCTTACAGATTGCACGCGGCCAGGCCTTCGGGCTGGTGGGCGAATCGGGCTCGGGCAAGACCACGGTGCTGCGCTGCCTGGCCGGCCAGTACCGGCACTGGCAGGGCAACGTGACGATGAACGGCGAGGCCTACCGCGGCGAACGCAGCCCCGCCCATGCCAGCCGGGCGCAGATGGTGTTCCAGGACCCGTATGGCTCCCTGCACCCGCGCCACACGGTGCGCACCGCGCTGGCCGAGCCGCTGCGCGTGCAGGGGCTGGACCGCATCGACGAGCGCATCGACGAGGTGCTGCAGCAGGTCGGCCTGCCGGTGGCCTTTCGCTTTCGCTACCCGCACCAGATCTCCGGCGGCCAGCGCCAGCGCGTCGCCATCGCCCGCGCGCTGATCCTGAAGCCGCCGCTGCTGCTGCTGGACGAGCCCACGTCGGCGCTGGATGTCTCGGTGCAGGCCGAGGTGCTGAACCTGCTGGCCGACCTGCGGGCGCAGCATGGCCTGACCTATCTGCTGGTCAGCCACGACCTGGGCGTGGTGGCCCACCTGTGTGATCGCCTGGCCGTCATGCAGCAGGGCCGCATCGTCGAGACGCTGAGCACCGACACCCTGTGCCAGGGCGGCGCGCAGCACGACTACACGCGCACGCTGGTCGCGGCGGCGTCCTGAGGCGGCGCTGAACGCTCAAAGCAGGGATGCACTGCGCGCGAGCGACTTTTCAACGCTGCTCTAACCCAGGCTGAGCAGCAGCGCCGCCTGCACGATGCGGCAGCGCCTCAGCGCGGGCGGCTTGGTGCCCGGCAGCTCGTCGGCCAGGCCGGCCGTCGGATGCTCGGGCGTGGCCAGGCCGGCAAAGATCGGGATGTCCGAGGCCTGGGCGATGCGCCGCACCACGGCCAGCGGCAGGTGCTGGCATTCGACCGCGTCGTAGAGCCGGCCGAGCATGCGGGCGACGGCGTCGATCTGCGCCTCGCTGCTGCCCTCGCTCAGCCCCGGCAGCACCAGCGACACATGCGCGCCCAGCGCCGTCGCAGCCTGCATGAACTCACGCGCCCTGTCGTCGCCCTGAGCGTCCGACAGCAGCGCCAGCCGCTTGCCGCTCAGCGGCTGGCGGGTCAGAACGTCGGCGTCCGCCAGGCTGCGGGCGCGCGCCACCAGGGCGGCGGCGTTCTGCAGAACGGCGGCATCGGCGCGCGTGGCTGCTTGGCGGACGGGTGAAGACATGGCCGGCAGCGTAGCGATGCCTATCTGAACGTCATTTGACCGGCGTCAATCCAGCTGAAGCTGGCCTGGTGTTCACATGGTGTTGTCGGTTCGTTCACGCAGTGTTACGCAGCGCGACGCAGTGATGTCGCGCATTGCATCTGCGTTGGCACCCGCTGCCTAGCATGACTGCATCCAACGCCACCCACGAAAGACCGTCATGCACCTCACCGCCGCGTCGATTGAAGTTCCCTTCACACAGCTGCGCAGCATGGCGCCAGCGGCCAGCGCCGACACGGCGGCCACCGGCCAGCGCATCGCCGAGCGGCTGCGGCTGATCGAGGCCGTGCTGGCGCCCAAGCGCCGCATCGTGCATGCCGGCGATGTGATCTACCGCGCGGGTGAGGTCTTCTCACACCTGCACGTGCTGAACTCCGGCCTGTTCAAGCTGCTCAGCGTGTCGACCGAGGGCCGCGAGCAGGTGGTGGGCCTGAAGTTCCGCGGCGACTGGCTGGGCTTTGGCGCCATCGCCAAGGGCGTCTACGCCTGTGACGCCGTGGCCATGGACACGGCCGAGGTCTGGACGGTGCGCTACGACGACCTGCTGCGCGCCTGCGCCGAGCATCCGGCGCTCATCGAGACCGTGCACGAGGCCATGAGCAGCGAGATCGTGCGTGACCGCGACGCCATCATGGCCATGTCCACGCTGCCAGCGGACGCCCGCGTGGTGACCTTCCTGCACAACTGGGCCGGCGCGCTCGCCGACCGCGGCCTGCGGGCCGACCAGTTCAGCCTGCGCCTGACACGCGCCGAGATCGGCAACTACCTCGGGCTGACGCTGGAGACGGTGAGCCGGGTGCTGTCCAAGCTCGTGCGTGAGCAGCTCATCACCTTCAACGCGCGCAGCCGGCGCGACATCTGCATCCCCGACTTCCACGCACTGGCGCTGTTCGTGCAGCGCCGCGCGGCGAAGGACCTTCACTGAGATCCCGGCGCTGGCGCGCGAACGCAGAACCGCCGCAGGGAGACAACACATGAAGCAGTCCAACAGCGCCCCCGGCCAGGCCCACCCACGAGGTGCAGCCCAAGCCAGGGGCTTGATCGCCAGCCTCAGGCAACAGATCCAGCGCCGAGCGCCATCCGCGCTGGCCCTGGGCTACGGCGGCTTCGGCCTGGCATGGATCGTCTTCTCGGACCAGCTGCTGCATCGCGTCGCCCCCGATGCCTCGATCCTGTCTGCCGTGGGCCAAGGCCAGGGCGTCGCCTTCGTGCTGGCAATGAGCTGCCTGCTCTACGCCGTCGCCACCCGCCGCAATGCCCCGGTGACCGACGACGCCACGGCGGTGCCGACTTCGCCCGAACCCTCGCAGAGCGCGCTGTTCTGGGTGTTCGCGCTGTTGTCGGCCGCCGTCGTGCTCGTGAGCCTGGTGGGCTACGCCGCCCCATTGGCCTCGCTGTTCGAGCGGCCTTCACTCGCGGGCTCGCTGGCACTGGTCGACATCCTGGTGCTGCTGTGCGCGGCAGGCGCGCTCCATGCCTCCCAGCAGCGGCGCGAACTGCGCGAGCTGTCACGGGCCGTGACGGCCCGCCAGGAGAACGAGCGCGCCTGGAAGATCACCCAGGCGATCGCCAACTGCTCGACCGACGCGATCTTTGCCAAGGACCGGCAAGGCCGCTTCCTGTTCGTGAACCGCGAGCTGTGCCGCATGCTGGGCCGCAGCCCCGAGCAGCTGATCGGCTTCGACGCAGCGGCGGCGCTGAAGGCCGGGCAGGCGGGCCGGTTGGACGACGACGATGCCGCCGCGCTGCGCTCCGACAAGCCGGTCACCTTCGAGGCGAGGCTGAACACCACCGACGGCGAACGCGTCTACGCCTGCACCAAGGGCCGGCTCGACGACGACGGGCAGACCCTGGGCATCTACGGCGTCTGCACCGATGTCACCGAGCGGCGGGACCTGCAGCAGCGCATGCGCCAGTGGGCGACGGCGTTCGAGGATGTCCGCGACGGCGTCATCATCACGGACGCGCTGGGCCGCATCCTGTCGGTCAATCGCTCCTTCACGACGATCACCGGCTACGAGGCCTCGCAAGCCATCGGCGCCACCATGCGGCTGCTGCGCTCGGGCGTGCACGACGAGGCGTTCTACCGCCAGATGTGGGCCGCCCTCAACAGCAGCGGCCACTGGCAGGGCGAGATCTGGAACCGGCGCAAGAGCGGCGAGACCTACCCCGAGTGGCTGACCATCAGCGCGGTGCGCGACGACGACGCCGCCATCACCCACTACGTCGGCGTGTTCACCGACATCAGCCGCATCAAGCACAGCGAAGCGCAGACGGACTGGCTGGTCCATCACGACACGCTGACCCGGCTGCCGAACCGCGTGCACCTGCAACGCCGGCTCCAGGAGGCGCTGGACCGCTCGCACCGGCGCGAGTGCCGGGCCGCCCTGCTGGTCATCGACCTGGACGGCTTCAAGACCGTCAACGACAGCCTCGGCCATCCCGCCGGCGATGAGCTGCTGGTCTGCGTGGCCCGGCGCCTGCAGGCCCGCCTGCGCCAGGAGGACTTCCTCGGGCGCCTGGGCGGCGACGAGTTCCTCGTCCTCGTGGAGACGGCCAACGACAGTGCCAGCGTGGCGGTGCTGGCGCGCGACCTGCTCGCCACCGTCTCGTCGCCCATCCCGCTGTCCTGCGGGCAGGACGCCTACCTGACGGCGAGCATCGGCATCAGCATGTTTCCCGAGGAGGGCGACCCGAGCGCGGTCGAGCTGCTGCGCGACGCCGATGCGGCGATGTACCGCGCCAAGGAACAGGGGCGCAACCGCTTCTGCTTCTACACCGGCGACATGAACGCCGAGGCCCGCACCAAGCTCGACCTGGAGACCGCGCTGAGCCGCGCCATCGAACGCAACGAGCTGCAGCTGCACTACCAGCCCAAGCTGGACGGGCGCAGCGGCACCATCACCGGCGCGGAAGCACTGCTGCGCTGGCAGCGCAGCGGCATCGGCCTGGTGTCGCCGGGGCAGTTCATCCCGCTGGCCGAGCGCAGCAGCCTGATCCTGGACATCGGCGCCTGGGTCATCGACGAGGCCTGCCGCCAGCTGCGCGCCTGGATGGACGCCGGCCAGCCCGTCGTGCGCGTTGCGGTCAACGTCGCGGCCCGGCAGTTCGCCGCGGGTGACCTGGACCAGGTCGTCGCGCAGGCCCTGCAACGCCACCGCGTCGACGCGCAGTGGCTGGAGATCGAGATCACCGAAGGCATGCTGATCGTCGAGCCTGGCGCCGCGATCGACATGCTCAAGCGCATCAAGGCGCTGGGCGTGAAGCTGTCGCTGGACGACTTCGGCACCGGCTACTCCAGCCTGGCCTACCTGCAGCAGTTCCCCATCGATTCGCTGAAGATCGACCAGTCCTTCACACGCCGCATCGGCGAGCAGCCCGATGGCGCGGCGCTGGTGGACGCGGTGATCGCGCTGGCCCACCGGCTGAACCTGCGCGTGGTGGCCGAAGGCGTCGAAACCCAGCGGCAGAGCGACTACCTGCTGGCGCGAGGTTGCGACGAGATGCAGGGCTACCACTTCGGCCGGCCCGCGCCCGCCAGTTCACTGCAGCACAGGCTGGCCGCCGAGGCCGCTGTCGAACATGCCTAGAAAAACCACCACGGGCCACCAAGGCCTGCGCCGCCAACACGAATGCCGCACGTTCCCGCGGCCGGGAGATTCCCATGCGTAGCAACCTGCCTGTCAGCCAGCGCGAATACCCGTTGACGACGGACCGCAACCTCGTCTCGACCACCGACCTGAAAGGCCGCATCCTGCATTGCAATGCCGCCTTCGTGGAGGTCAGCGGCTATACCCGCGACGAGCTGCTGGGCCAGCCGCACAACATGATCCGCCACCCGGACATGCCGGAGGAGGCCTTCCGCGACATGTGGGCCACGATCGCCGCCGGCCAGCCCTGGTCGGCGCTGGTGAAGAACCGCCGCAAGGACGGCGACCACTATTGGGTGCGGGCCAATGTCACGCCGCTGGTGGAGGACGGCCGGCCGATCGGCTACCTGTCGGTGCGCTCGCGCGCCAGCCGGCCGCAGATCGAGGCCGCCGAGGCGCTGTACGCGCGCATGCGTGAAGAACACGCCGCAGGCCGGCTGGTCCATGTGCTGAACGGCGGCCAGCTGCAGCGCCGCGACTGGGCCGGCCGGCTGGCCGGCCTGCCGGCCGCCCTGCCCTGGCTGGGCCATGTCCCGGGCTATGCACTCGTGGGTGCGCTGGGCCTGGGCCTGGCCGGGCAGAACACCTGGCTGGCCGCCGGCGCCGTCGTGCTGGCGGCCGGCGCGGCCGCCGCGTGGGCCCGGCAGCGGCTGCGCCAGGGGCTGGTACACGTCGAGCGCTATGCCAACCAGCTGGCGGCCGGCGACCTCAGCCGCGATCTCGAACCCAGCGGCAGCGCGCAGAGCCGCCCGCTCGAGCAGGCGCTGGCGCAGCTGGCGGTCAACATGCGCGCGCTGGTGTCGGACACGCAGGCCGAGCTGGAGCACATGAACCGGGTTAGCCGCGAGATCGCCGAGGGCAACCAGGACCTGGCCCAGCGCACCGAGTCGCAGGCCGCCAGCCTGGAGGAGGCGGCGGCAAGCATGGAACAGATCACGGCCACCGTGCGCCAGAGCAGCGACACCACGCACAAGGCCAGTGGCGTGGCCACCGAGCTGAGCGGGGTGTCGCGGCGCAGCGCCACGGTCGTGCACTCGGTCACCGAAACCATGGGCGGCATCGCGCGCTCGTCGCAGAAGATCGCCGACATCATCCAGGTCATCGACAGCATCGCCTTCCAGACCAACATCCTGGCGCTGAATGCTGCCGTGGAATCGGCGCGGGCCGGCGAGCATGGCCGGGGCTTCGCGGTGGTGGCCGGCGAGGTGCGTGCGCTGGCGCAGCGCAGCTCCACGGCCGCCCGCGAGATCAAGGAGTTGATCGGCGCGTCCACCGAGCAGGTGCAGGCGGCCGAGCGCCAGACGGACAACGCGCGCTCCAGCATCGACACGACGCTGAAGTCGGTGGAGAGCTTCGCCACGATGATCGGCGACCTCGACCGCGGCGCGCAGGAGCAGTTGCTCGGCATCTCGCAGATGCACGAGGTCATCCAGCAGATGGACGGCTTCACGCAGCAGAACGCGGGCCTGGTGGAAGAGCTCGCCGGCTCGGCGCAGCAGATGCTGGCGCAGTCCGAGGAAGTGACGGCCGCGCTGCGCGTGTTCCGGCTGCAGCGGGGGCCCGCAGCGCGCACGCAGCCAGACGCCGTCGGCCTGCGGCAACAGGCACGCCGCCGCGTTGCCGCCTGATCGGGAACGCCAGGAGGCTGCCGCCTCCTGGACATATCCGGGCTAGGCGGCCAGCACGCGCGCGATCGCCTGCGCCAGCTCGCCGCGGCTGTAGGGCTTGGGCAGCAGTTCCCAGCCCGGCGGTGAGTCGCGGTCGGCGTCCAGCAGCTCGGCCGAGAAGCCCGACATCAGCAGGATGGCCAGCGCCGGCAGACGCGCCTGCGCCAGCCGCGCCAGCTCGGTGCCGCGCATGCCCGGGCCCAGCGCGATGTCGGTCAACAGCAGGTCGAAGCGCGCGTCGGGCGTCAGCAGCAGCAAGGCCTGCTCCGCCGTGGGGCTGGCGGTGACCTGGCAGCCCAGCGCGTCGAGGAACTGCCTGGCCACGGCACGCACCTCGGCGTCGTCCTCCACCAGCAGCACCTTCAGGCCCGGCGGCACGTGGCCGGCGTCGCGGCCCGGTTCGGCGTCGCGGATCTGCTCGGTCCAGGGGCGCGGCAGGAACAGCGAAATCGTCGTGCCCGCACCCGGCGCGGACTCGATGGCCACCGCGCCGCGCGACTGCTTGGCAAAGCCGTAGACCGTGCTCAGCCCCAGCCCGGTGCCACGGCCGACCTGCTTGGTGGTGAAGAAGGGCTCGAAGGCGCGTTCCTTGACGGCCTCGGGCATGCCCGAGCCGGTGTCGGCGATGGCGATGCGCACGAAGCGCTCGTCCTGCGCGCTC
>Ga0114942_1000208_pt1 | contig 16054 bp, 16 predicted proteins | sample LowerColdCreek_FD_88674 | JGI IMG/M metagenome (GOLD analysis project Ga0114942, IMG submission 88674) | Groundwater microbial communities from Cold Creek, Nevada to study Microbial Dark Matter (Phase II) - Lower Cold Creek | ecosystem: Environmental > Aquatic > Deep subsurface > Groundwater ... | reverse complement strand
TGCATCACATCCAGGTCGGCATGGTGGGCGTCAACGTGCCGCTGCCGGTGCCCATGGCCTTCAACAGCTTTGGTGGCTGGAAGCGCAGCCTGTTCGGCGACCACCACGCTTACGGACCCGAGGCCGTGCGGTTCTATACGAAGCACAAGGCGGTCATGCAGCGCTGGCCGGACAGCCTGCCCAAGGGCCCGCAATTTGCTTTCCCTCAGAACACCTGAACTCGAAGGGATGCCATGAGCGCCGACCCCAGCCTGAGCAACGCCGATCTGATCCCCACCACCGCCGCCCAGCGCACCTGGCACTGGAAGGACTTCGCGGCGCTGTGGGTGGGCATGGTCGTGTGCGTGCCGACCTACACGATGGCCAGCTCCATGCTGGACCAGGGCTTCAGCTGGCAGCGCGCGGTGTTCCTCGTGCTGCTGGCCAACTGCATCGTGCTGGTCCCCATGCTGCTGATCGGCCGCGTCGGCCCCAAGCACGGCATCCCGTTCCCGGTGCTGGCGCGCGCGTCCTTCGGCGTCAAGGGCGCCAACCTGCCGGCCGTGCTGCGCGGGCTGGTGGCCTGCGGCTGGTTCTCCATCAACTGCTACTTCGGCGCGCTGGCGCTGCACAGCTTCCTGAACGTGCTGGGCTTCAACCTGGCCGCGCCGGCACCGGGCGAGACCATCAGCACCTCGCAGTTCGCCTGCTTCATCGCCTTCTGGGCGCTGCACATCTGGTTCATCTGGAAGGGCACCGAGTCCATCCGGCTGCTGGAGGTCATCGCCGCCCCGCTGATGATCGGCGCGTCCATCGCGCTGGTCGTGGCGCTGATGATGGCCGTGCCCAGCGCACAGCTGTTCGGCCTGCCCGCCAAGGAAGTGCCGGGCGGCCCTAACACCTGGGCTGCGCTGACCGGCCTGGTGGGCTTCTGGGCCACGCTGGCGCTGAACATCCCCGACTTCACGCGCTTTGCCAAGACGCAGCGTGACCAGACACTCGGCCAGGCGATCGGCCTGCCGATCCCGATGGCGCTGTTCTCCATGGTCGGCGTCATCGGCTTCTCGGCCAGCGCCATCCTGTACGGCAAGGCCGAGCTGTTCCCCGACGCGCTGCTGGCCAAGATGGGCCCGGTGGCGGCGGGCCTGGGGCTGCTGGTCATCCTTCTGGCCAACCTGACGACCAACGTGGCGGCCAACCTCGTGTCGCCCAGCTACGACTTCTCGCAGCTGGCGCCCAGCAAGATCAGCTTCCGCATGGGCGGCCTGATCGCGGCGGTCATCGGCCTGCTCTTCATGCCCTGGAAGCTGCTCGCCACGTCGGGCGGCTATCTGTTCACCTGGCTGGGCGGTTATGGCACGCTGCTGGGCGGCATCGCCGGCATCCTGCTGACCGACTACTACCTGATCCGCCGCACGGAGCTGAAGTCTGCCGACCTGTACCGGCGCGGCGGCGACTACGAGTACAGCGGCGGCTGGAACCTGCGCGCGCTGATTGCCCTGGCCTTGGGCGTGCTGCCCTGCCTGCCCGGGTATCTGGCGGTGTCGGGTGTGGTGGACAAGGCGGCCGTCGCGCCCTGGATGATTTCGCTGTTCGACTTCGGCTGGTTCTTCAGCCTGGCCGTGTCCGGCACGGTCTACTTTTTATCGATGCCACGCAGAGGTTCCTGATGAGCTCCTTGTTGATCCGCGGCGCCGTCGTCGTCAATGCCGACGCCGAGTCCCGCACCGATGTGCTCTGTGTCGACGGCCGCATCGCGGCGCTGGGCGAGCGCGCCGTGCGCGAGGCACCGGCCGGCACGACGACGCTGGACGGCACCGGCCAGTACCTGATCCCCGGCGGCATCGACCCGCACACCCACATGCAGCTGCCCTTCATGGGCACGGTCACGCAGGACGACTTCTTCACCGGCACCGCTGCGGGCCTGGCTGGCGGCACGACGACCATCATCGACTTCGTCATTCCCAACCCGCAGCAGCCGCTGATGGACGCCTACCGCACCTGGCGCGGCTGGGCGGAGAAGTCAGCCGCCGACTACGCCTTCCACGTCGCCGTGACGTGGTGGGACAAGTCCGTCAGCGACGACATGGGCACGCTGGTGCGCGAGGAAGGCGTGAACAGCTTCAAACACTTCATGGCCTACAAGAACGCCATCATGTGCGACGACGAGACGCTGGTGAACAGCTTCAAGCGCTCGCTGGAGCTGGGCGCCATGCCCACCGTGCACGCGGAGAACGGCGAGCTGGTCTACCTGCTGCAGGCCGAGGTGGCCAAGATGGGCATCACCGGCCCCGAGGGCCACCCGATGAGCCGCCCACCGATGGTGGAAGGCGAAGCCGCCAACCGCGCCATCGCGATTGCCGACGTGCTGGGTGTGCCGATCTACATCGTGCATGTGAGCTGCATTGAAAGTGCCGAGGCGATTGCGCGGGCGCGCGCCCGTGGGCAACGCGTGTTTGGCGAGGTGCTGGCTGGCCACCTGCTCATCGATGACAGCGTCTACCGCGACCCCGATTTCGCGACCGCTGCCGCCTATGTGATGAGCCCGCCCTTCCGCCCCAAGATCCACCAGGAGTTCCTGTGGCGCGGCCTGCAGTCGGGCCAGCTGCACACGACGGCGACCGACCACTGCACCTTCTGCGCCACGCAGAAGGCGGCGGGCAAGGACAACTTCGCCAAGATCCCCAACGGCTGCGGCGGCGTCGAGGAGCGCATGGCGGTGCTGTGGGATGCCGGCGTCAACTCCGGGCGCCTCACGCCCAGCGAGTTCGTCGCCATCACGTCGGCCAACGCGGCCAAGCTCTTCAACATGTACCCGCGCAAGGGCGTCATCGCCGAGGGCGCCGACGCCGACCTCGTGCTGTGGGACCCGGCCGGCATCAAGACGCTGGCGGCCAAGACGCAGTTCTCCAAGAACGACTTCAACATCTTCGAGGGCCGCACCGTTCGGGGCGTGCCCAGCCACACCATCTCGCAAGGCCGCGTCGTGTTCGCGCGCGGCGAGTTGCGCGCTGAACCCGGCAGGGGCCGCTACCTGAAGCGCCCGCCTTTCGGGCCGCAGTTCGATGCGGCCATCAAGCGCTCGCAAGACCTGGCACCCACCGCCGTCGCCCGCTGAGAGAGACATCATGGACATGCCCACCACCCAACCCGACGTCACGACGCTGCGCGTCAACGGCCAGCGCCTCTGGGCCTCGCTGATGGAGCTGGCTCAGATCGGCGCCACCGACAAGGGCGGCGTCTGCCGCCTGACGCTGACCGACCTCGACAAGCAGGGGCGCGACCTCGTCACCCGCTGGGCGCGCGAGGCCGGCATGACGGTCACCATCGACAAGATCGGCAATGGCTTCATGCGCCGCGCGGGCCGCAACAACGCCCTGCCGCCCATCATGACCGGCAGCCACATCGACACCCAGCCCACCGGCGGCAAGTTCGATGGCAACTACGGCGTGCTGGCCGGCATCGAGGTCGTGCGCACGCTCAACGACCACGGCATCGAGACCGAAGCGCCCATCGAGGTCGCGTTCTGGACGAATGAGGAAGGCTCGCGCTTCGTGCCCGTCATGATGGGCTCGGGCGTGTTTGCCAAGGCCTTCACGCTGGAGCACGCCTACGCGGCAACGGACACGGCAGGCCTGACGGTCAAGGGCGAGCTGGAACGCATCGGCTACATCGGCAGCCAGGAGCCCGGCGACCACCCCATCGGCGCCTACTTCGAGACCCACATCGAGCAGGGGCCCGTGCTGGAAGACCACGACAAGACCATCGGCGTCGTCACCGGCGTGCTGGGCATCCGCTGGTACGACTGCGTCGTCACCGGCATGGAGGCCCACGCCGGCCCCACGCCGATGGCGTTGCGCAAGGACGCGCTGCAGGTGGCCACGAAGCTGATGCAGGAGGTCGTCGCCTGCGCCCACCGCCACCCGCCGCATGGCCGTGGCACCGTGGGCATGGTGCAGGTGCACCCCAACAGCCGCAACGTCATCCCTGGCCGCGTGAAGTTCAGCATCGACCTGCGCAACGCGACCGATGCGCTGTGCGAGGCGATGGACGCGGACATCCGTTCAGTCGCTGCGAAGTTGAGCGCCGAGAGCGGCTTGCCCATCGAGATCACGCCCGTCAGCGCCTACCCCGCCCAGCCCTTCCACGCCGACTGCATCGCCGCCGTGCAGAAGGCTGCCGACACGCTGGGCTACAGCAACATGCGCGCGGTCTCCGGCGCCGGCCACGACGCCGTCTACATGGCCCGCCTGGCCCCCGCCGGCATGATCTTCATCCCGTGCAAGGACGGCATCAGCCACAACGAGATCGAGGACGCCAAGCCGGAGCACATCGAGGCGGGGTGCAATGTGTTGTTGCAGGCGATGCTGAGCGCGGCCTGTCCAGGATGAATATCCCCCTGGAATCACTGGTGGTCTTGGAGGACTGTGAGCTTGCGCTCAAGCTCTTGGAACAGGAGTCTGACCCTCGACGGTTTCGTCTGTTCTGGCTTGCCGCAGTTTCAGCGTTGAGATCCGTCGGCCATGTACTTTACAAGGTCGATGCGGCCTCAAGCCCAGCATTCGGCCAAGCTGTTAATGCTGCGTATCGCCGATGGCAACAGGATCGCGAAGCCAACAAGATCTTCTGGCTCTTCATCGACGACGAGAGAAATAGCGTCCTCAAGCAAGCGGACCCAGGCGTATACCCTTTGCCAAATGAAGTCGCCATAGAGCCAGGCCTCGTCTATGAGCTGGATTTCGACATCTTTGCGCCAATGATTCGCGGCCCCTGGAAAGGCGAGGACTGTCGCGACGTTGTTGCGAAGGCAATCAAGTGGTGGCGCTGTGAACTCTCCCGTGTTCAGAACGAAGCCGGGTAGCTCAACAGGTGCAGATCCTCAGCACGATCAGCGCGGGTTCTCGAAACTTGGCATCGGCAGAGATTACATATGCGCCATGCCCCCGACGTGCGACAGGCGCCCTGCGCGTGTTTCTCGCCTTACCTGGTAAGCTTCTCTGCCGAATGCAAGGAGCCCCACCATGTCCTCCGTCCTCGTTTCCGCCAAAGGCCAGGTGGTTCTCCCCGCCGACCTCCGCCGTCGCCTGGGCCTCAACCCTGGCGCCCGGCTTGAGATCACCGAGGAGCCTGACGGCCTGAGGCTGCGCCTTCAGCGCACCGTGTCGACAGCTGCCGTGGAATCACTCGCGGGGATGGTCACGGCGCCTTCGCGGGGCAAGCCGCGCAAGCTATTGGACTTCGATCCAGCGTCTCTGACAGCCAAGACCCACCGCTGACGCGCATGAAGGCCGTCGACACCAACATCCTCGCCCGCTTCTTCGTCAACGATCCCGACGATGCGGAGGCTGCGAAGCAGCGCCCAGCAGCCATTCGGGCGATGACGGATCGGGTCTTCGTCAGCCTCACCGTGACGCTGGAGTTCGAGTGGGTGCTGAGGGGCTACTACGAACTCTCCAGTACCGATGTGCTCCGAGTGCTGCGCGCCCTGGCCGGCATGTCGAACGTGAATCTGGAAGCCCGTGACGAGGTGCTTACTGCGCTGGAAGCCTGTGAGTCGCACAAGCTCGACTTCGCCGACGCATTGCACGTCGCTCGCAGCGGGCGATGCACGGCTTTCCTGACGTTCGACAAGGCGCTGATCAAACGCGCCGGGAAGGCCGCACTGGCCGTTCCGGTCGAAGCCGCCTGATCCGAGCCCTGCTCACCGCAGCCCTGCTGCTCATACAGCTCACAGGTCACGCGGCCGAGCCGCAGGCCCCAGCATGCGAGAACCAAGCCTGCCCCTCAACTGCGGCCAGGGCAATGGCGCCCGCCACGACCCGAACGGGCCGCTGATGGGCACTCAAGTTGGGCGCCCCTGCTGAACGGCAACGCACAAGCCGATTCCGAAACCACGCCACCGCTCCAACACACCCCTCGCCTGCGGGGAGCAACACGCCGGCCGGCCGCGCAGGAGCGCTTAACCTTGCGCCCCTTCGAATCCTGGCAATCCATCTGACCATGACGTTTTCCAAGACGGCTGCAGCGCTGAGCGCCCTGCTGCTCCTCGGCGGCAACGCCGCCGCTGCAGAACTGACAGCGACCGTGTCCAACCTGCAGATCCAGCTGTTCGACCTCACCCCCATGGACGGCGTGGCGCCCAGCTACACGCTGGTCGGTTCGCAGCAGGGCTGGGCCACGACCTACACGGCTTCCGGCCTGGCGGACGAGCAGTTCGGCCTCATGACCCAGGCGGCGTTGAGCGGCGCGGGCCTGTCCACGCTGGCCTCGGTGGCGGGCACGGCCGGCAGCCCGGGCAGCTTCAGCCTGACGGCCCACCTCGACAGCGCCCTGCCCTCGCCTTACGGTGATGCCGGCGCACTGGCACAGCTGAGCTTCTCCATCCTCGTCGCCCCCGGCACGCTGGTGCTGTTGAGCGCGGACACCAGCGTCGCCATCGACGGCGCCGATGCCGTGGCCGATACCGACCTGGTCAGCCAGGCCAACCTGCGCTTCCTGCAGGTCGCGGATGGCGTGACGGTGGGCAGCGTCGGCACGCGCCAGGCGTTTGCGACGTTCGGCTCGGGCAACCTGACCCCCAGCTCCGCGGGCATCCTGTCGGCCAGCTTCGCCAACTTCAGCAGCGACGCCATCCGCCTGCAGACGCGGGTGACGGTCTCCACCGGCCTGTCCACGCCGCTGGCGCCGGTGCCCGAGCCGAGCATGCTGGCGCTGCTGGCAGCCGGCGGGGCTGTGGTGTTTGGCGTCAGCCGCCGCCGCAACAAGGCCGCCTGACCGGCAAGTGCCTCATGACAAAGCCGCCTGCGGGCGGCTTTGTTGATTCCAGGCCCCGCACCGAGCGGGGCTCGACAGGCCGCATTCGCGCTGAAGCAGGCATCAGCGCTGGTACTCCGCGAGCAACGCCGCCGCCGTGCTGGCCGGCACCGCATAGCTGATGCCCGTGGGCGCGCTGAGGGCCGCCTCCTTGGTGCCCTTGATGACGCCGCCCTGCAGCACCCCCACCACCTCGCCGGTCTCGATGTCCAGCACCGGGCCGCCGCTGTTGCCGGGGTAGGCGATGGCGTCGAGCTGCATCACCTTGAAGGCGCCGTCGCGCAGCTGGCGCACCGCGCGCGGGCTGAGGCCGGCCGGGCTGCCGGCGGGCGTGGCGATGGTCGTCCATGCCGAGACGATGCCGCGGTGAGTCGTGTGCACCTGGCCCAGCGCGTTGCCGATGGGAAAGCCCATCAGCGCGATCGCGGCGCCTTCCACGGCGTCCTGTGCGGCCAGCTTCAGCGCGGGCAGCGCGGGGCCGTCGATGGCCAGCAGGGCCAGGTCATTGCGCCGGTCCCGGCCCAGCAGCCGGGCGCTGCGCAGCTGCCATTGGTCATCGCCCAGCCACACCTGGACCGCCACGCTGCGGTCGATGCGCTCGGGCGTCTCCTCGGGCACCACGTGCGCGTTGGTGAGCACATGCAGGCCATCAGCCACCGCAAAGCCCGCCGCGCGGAAGCCGAAGCGCGGGGTGTCCATCAGGCCGTAGCTGCCCACGGCCACCACGGAACGCTTGACCCGCGCAATCAGGCCGGGCAGTGCTTGCGCCGCCATGGCCGGCCCGCCGCAACAGGCCAGGGCGGCCAGCGCGGCCAGCACATCGCGACGCGGCAGCCCTCGCACGGTCGCAGCTTCAAGCACAACGTGGCGGGGTGGCAGGGCGAGCATGGTGGCGGGGTGAGTGGTGACGCGGGTGGCGAGCCTACTGCAATCGGCAACCGCCGCCGGCCCGCGCCTGCGCCCCACCCGTCCGATGCGCCGGGCGGCCACCCTCTCAGGCCACCGCGCTGCGCACCGCCTCGCGCACCAGGCCGTCCAGCTTGCCGGTGATCTGCGTCAGCTCGCCCGACACGACGGCGAACTCGCGGCCCGAGGTGCCGGCGCGGGCCGCGACCACCTGGGCGTTGAAGGACACGATGCGCGCATGCTTGGCGATCAGCTCGATGTCGCCCATCACCGCCGTCAACTGCTTCTTGGCCGAGGCGGCCTGCTGGCGGGCGAGGTCTTCGTAGATCTGCGTCAGCCGGTTCAACGTGGCCAGCAGCGGCGTGGCGGCTTCCACCAGTTCTTCGAGCAGCGCAGGTGCGTTGAAGGCCTGGGTGGACACGACGTCCAGCGTGCGGCCGGCCAGCACGATGAAGGCGGTGATGCGCTCGTTCGCGCCGTCGGCGCCGAAGTAGGCCTGCTGCAATTCGTCGCCCAGCGCAGCCGGCGACATGTCGCCTTCAAGCAGCGCGCCATGGGCGTCGCGGAACGTGGCCAGCGCGTCACGCGCCGTGGCGAGCGCGCCTTCCCGGCCCTGCGAAGCCAGCACGGCGTAGAGGACGACGCGCTGCGACGTGAAGCGGCGCCGGCCGGAGAGGTTGATCAGCTTGCCGAACAGCTCGCCTGCGGGCGGCTTGGGTGCAGCGGCAGCCCGGTTTGGTGCATCGTTGTAGGCACGCGCGTGGTGCAGCATGGTGGACTCCGTGAGCTGTTTCACGACCGGCGCCACCCACGTCGGGCAGGTCGGCCTGCACTCTCAGGGTTAGCACGGGGCGTGCCACCGGCTCAGCCGCCCAGCCCGTCCTGCAGCCGCTGCGTCGCCAGCGCCAACGTCTCATCCCGCTTCGCAAAGCAGAAGCGCACATGCCCGCGCTCCTGGGGCTGTTGATAGAACACCGACAGCGGGATGGCGGCCACGCCGATCTCGGTGGTCAGCCACCTGGCGAAATCCAGCTCGGGCAGGTCTGACACGGCGCGGTAGTCCACCGTCTGGAAATAGGTGCCCTCGCAGGGCAGCAGCTTCAGCGGGGTGGCTGCCAGCGCCGCACGGAAGCGGTCGCGCTTGGCTTGATAGAAATCGCTCAAGCCCTGCCACGGCGCCGGGTTGGCGAGGTAGGCGGCGATGGCGTGCTGGGTCGGCGTGTGCACCGTGAACACCGTGTACTGGTGCAGGCGGCGGAAGGCGGCGCTCAGCGCCGGCGGCGCGGCGACGAAGCCGACCTTCCAGCCGGTCACATGGAAGGTCTTGCCAAAGCTGCTGACGAGGAAGGCGCGCTCGCGCAGGGCCGGGTAACGGGCCACGCTCTCGTGCGGCGCGCCGTCGAACACCATGTGCTCGTAGACCTCGTCGCTGATGACGAACAGGTCGTGCGCTTCGGCAATGCGCTCCAGCTCCAGCAGGTCTTCGCGCGTCGCCACGCGGCCGCTGGGGTTGTGCGGCGTGTTGATGACCAGCGCCCGCGTGCGCGGCGTGATGGCGGCGCGCACGGCCGGCCAGTCGATGCGGTAGTCCTGGGTCATCGGCACGCCCACCGGCACGGCGCCGCCCAGGCGGATGGCCGGGTCGTAGCTGTCGTAGGCCGGCTCCATGATGATGACCTCGTCACCCGCGCCGACGCAGGCATGCAGCGCGGTGATGATGCCCTGCGTGCCGCCCGCGGTGACGGTGATGTCGCGGTCCGGGTCGTAGGCGCAGCCGTAGAGGTCGTTCAGCTTGGCCGCGACGGCCTGGCGCAGCGCCGGCACGCCGGTCATCGGCGGGTACTGGTTGTGGCCGGCAGCCATCGCGTCGGTGACGAACTGCAGCAGCGCCGGGTCGGCGCTGAAGTCCGGGAAGCCCTGGCCCAGGTTGACGGCGCCATGCTCGGCGGCCAGCGCCGACATGACGGTGAAGATGGTGGTGCCCGTATTGGGCAGCTTGGTAGGCAGCTGGGGCATGGGGCGAGAAGACGTCTGCACGGGCCCGCGATTGTCGCGGGCCCGGCAGCAACCCCTCGGCTCCTCACTGCGCAGTCGCCTGCTGCAGGCGCGCGATGCGCTGCTCCATGGGCGGGTGGCTGGAGAACCAGGCCATCCAGCCGCTGGTGCGGGCACTGATGCCCATGGCCTGCAAGGCCTTGGGCATCTCGCCCGGGTCCAGCGCGTGCAGGCGGGCCAGCGCGTTGATCATGGGCTGCTTGCGGCCCATCAACTGCGCTGCACCGGCATCGGCGCGGAACTCGCGCTGCCGCGAGAACCATGCCACCACCATGGCCGCCAGCACGCCCAGCAGCAGGTCCATCACCACGGTGGTGACGTAGTAGCCCACGCCGGGGCCGTCCTGGTTGTTGCGCAGCACCAGCTTGTCCACCACGTAGCCGATGACCCGCGACAGGAACACCACGAAGGTGTTCATCACGCCCTGGATCAGCGCCATGGTCACCATGTCGCCATTGGCCACGTGGGCCACCTCGTGGCCGATGACGGCCTCCACCTCCTCGCGCGTCATGGACTGCAGCAGCCCGGTGGACACCGCCACCAGCGCCGAGTTCTTGAACGCGCCGGTGGCAAAGGCATTGGGCGGGCCTTCGTAGATGCCCACCTCGGGCGTCTGGATGCCGGCGGCGCGCGAGAAGCGCTCCACCGTGGCCACCAGCCAGGCATGCGTGGCATCCGGCGAGCCGTTGATGACCTGCAGCCGCGTCGTCCACTTGGCCATGGGCTTGCTGATCAGCAGCGAGATGAAGGCGCCGCCAAAGCCCATCACCAGCGCAAAGCCCAGCAGGCTGCTCAGACTCAGGCCGTTGGCGGTCAGAAAGCCGTTCAGGCCCAGCAGGTTGACGGCCAGGCCCAGCACGAGCATGACGCCCAGGTTGGTCAGCAGGAACAGCAAGACTCGCTTCATGGAAAACGCTCCTTTCAGGGTTGGGGTTGGTGGGGGCTCAGTCGAAGATGTCGCTGAGCCAGGACTTGCGGCGGTGGCCACCATGCCGGCCGTAATCGGAGTCGACGAAGTCAGGGCGCCGCTGGCCCTGGGGCTGCGGCGCCGACGCGGGTGCGGGTGCAGACGCGGCGACCGCAGTGGCGCGCTCGATGAGCTTGTCGAGCTCGCCACGGTCCAGCCAGACACCCCGGCAACTTGGGCAGTAGTCGATCTCGACGCCCTGGCGCTCGGTCATGACCAGCGTGGCATCGGGGCAGTTGGGGCATTTCATGGGCGGTCCTCGTTCGGTTGGATCAGGGGAGCAGGCTCACAGGCCGTCAGCGGCCAACCGGCGCAGCGGCGTGGCCCGGCGCGGCATGCGGTGCAGCAGGCGCGCCAGCAGCCGCTGCGCGCGCGCCAGCGCGTCATCGAACGCGGTGCGCCAGTCGCCGGCGACCGACTGCACGATCACGCTGCCGGCGCCGGCCGTGTGCAGCGTCAGCTGGCAGCACTTGTCCATGCCGCCGCGCGGGCCGTTGACGTCGGACAGCTTCACGGTGACCCGCGGCACGCGCGACGACAGCCGCTGCAGCGCGGCGCGCAGCCGCAGGCGCGCCAATTCACGGAGGTCACCCGCATGGGGCGCGCGGCAACTGAACAGGACTTGCATGACAGGACTCCAGCAGTGGAAGGAGCCCGTAACTTAGGGGCGCAGGCGCCCCGCTCACAGCAAGCAATCCGGGAGCATCACTTCCAAGGCGCGGAAGCCCGGCGCCTGCCGCCGACGGGTCAGCGCGCCGGCGCGCTCACGCAGCGCAGCTCCGGCGCCTGCCAGCCCCAGACGACGCGGGCCTCGCCCTGGTGCTCCCAGTAGCTTTCGTTGCGGCCGGTGTAGCGGCTGCCGCTGGCGGCAGGCTGCTGCGTCATCAACGAGGTCTGGTCACCGCGTTCGGCGATGAGGCTGGGCGGTTCGGTCGCATTGAAGAAGCTGACGACGACCTCGCTGCCGTCGCCGCAGCGCAAGCGCGCCGAGGCCGACACGGGCACCAGGCGGTAGCGCGCCTGCAGTTCCAACAGGCGGCGCTGCGAGGACTCGCGCACGCAGGCGACGCGGGCCTCGATGTCCGCAGCGGACGCTGCGTCCGGCCCGGCCTTCCAGCAGTCGTGCCGTTCACGCCGCCAGCCCTGCTGCTCGGCGGCCAGCACCGGTGGTCGCTCGTTACGGGCCTTGCGCTGGGCGGTGGCATAGGCCTGGGCAACGCGCGCGTCCAGCAGCGCCAGCCCGGCGCGCTGGCACACCAGTTCCTCGACATCGCCACGCACCTGGCGGGCGCGGCAGGTGGGCGCTCGGCGCGCCTCGTCCAGCTCCTGCTGCACGCGCTGGCACCAGGCCGCGCCGCCGCGCTCGGGCGCGTCGCGCAGGCCCAGTTGGTGCTCGACGGCGCCCTGCCATTCGGCCGAGCCGAGATCGGGGCCGTGGCCGTCACCGCCCAGGCGGGCCTGCACGTCGCGCTGCCAACGCGCATCGCAGGTGGGCGCGTCGGCCAGGGCCAGCGTCGCGAAACAGATCAGTGCAAGAGCGAGCACGGTCTTCATGAACACTCCTGGCGGCGGGCCGTTGACTACAGGAATCGCTCCAGCAGCCGCTTCGACTGCTTGTCCAGCACCCAGCGGTCCGGCACCTGCAGCTGCACGCCGTGCGTCGACGTGATGAGCAGCCGGCCTTCCTCCAGGCGACGGATGTCTTCCTCGCTCTTCAGCACGAAGTCGACCTCGCCGCGGTCGGTCTCGACGCGCCAGGTGCTGGGCGTGGCGAAGGTGTTGACCGAGATCAGGCGCTTGAGCGTGGGGTGGAACTCGCGTGCGGCCAGCTCGGCCTCCAGCAGCTTGCGCGGCCCCTCGGGCAGGGCCGAGAGGCGCTCGACCCACGCCAGCTCGTGGCCATGCACGCCGATCAGCGACAGGCCCTCGTCGGGCGCCGAGATCGGGTGGGCGCGCACCGGCGTGACGCCCTCGTGCGTGGCGCCGTTGAGGTCGGTCAGCACCAGGCGGCCGCTGGCGTCGAGATGCAGGTCGCGGAAGGGCAGGTTGCTCATGCGTTCACCGTGTGCGCGCTGGGGTTGGGGGCGACGACCATCAGCCCACCATCGTCGGCCTCCTCGGCGTCAACACGGCGGGCCTGGGCTTCCCACAGGCGCCAGTAGTGGCCCTGCTTCGCAATCAACTCGTCATGCGGCCCCAGCTCGACGATCTCGCCGCGGTCCATCACCACCAGCCGGTCGGCCTTGCGCAGCGTGGACAGGCGGTGAGCGATGGCGATGGTGGTGCGGCCCTTGACGAGGTTGTCCAGCGCGCGCTGGATCTCCTTCTCGGTCTCGGTGTCGACGGCGCTGGTGGCCTCATCGAGGATGAGGATGGCCGGGTCGATGAGCAGCGCGCGGGCGATGGAGATGCGCTGGCGTTCGCCGCCGGACAGGCCCTGGCCGCGCTCGCCCACCAGGCTGTCGTAGCCATGCGCCAGCCGCAGGATGAACTCGTGCGCATGCGCCGCGCGGGCGGCGGCGACGATCTCCTCGCGCGTGGCGTCCGGCTTGCCGTAGGCGATGTTCTCGGCGATGGTGCCGAAGAACAGGAAGGGCTCCTGCAGCACCAGGCCGATGTGGCGGCGGTAGTCGGTCACCTTGATGCGGCGCAGGTCCACGCCGTCCACCTTGATGGCGCCCTCGGTCACGTCGTAGAAGCGGCAGATCAGGTTCACCAGCGTGCTCTTGCCCGAGCCGCTGTGCCCCACCAGCCCCACCATCTCGCCGGGGCGGATGTCCAGGTTCAGGTTGCGGATGATGGAGCGCGAGCCGTAGCGGAAGTTGACGGCCTGCAGGGAGATCGCGCCGGTCGCGCTCTCGAACGGCTGCGGGTGGGCCGGGTCGGGCACGTTGGAGACGTGGTCCAGGATGTCGAAGATGCGCTTGGCGCCGGCCGCCGCCTTTTGCGTGACGGAGACGATGCGGCTCATCGAGTCCAGCCGGCCGTAGAAGCGGCCGATGTAGGCCAGGAAGGCCGTCAGCGTGCCGACGGTGATGCTCTGGTGCGCGATCAGCCAGATGCCCACACCCCAGACCACCAGCAGGCCCATCTCGGTCAGCAGCGCGACGCTGGGTGTGAACAGGCTCCAGGTCTTGTTGAGGCGGTCGTTGACCTGCAGGTTGTTGGCATTGGCCTCCTTGAAGCGGCGCGCCTCGCGCTTTTCCTGCGCGAAGGCCTTGACGACGCGGATGCCCGGGATGGTGTCGGCCAGGATGTTGGTCACCTCGCCCCAGACGCGGTCGATCTTCTCGAAGCCTGTGCGCAGCCGATCACGCACCAGGTGGATGAGCCAGGCGATGAAGGGCAGCGGCACGAGCGTCGCGAGCGCCAGGCCGGGGTGGATGCTGAACAGAATGATGGACGTCATCGCCAGCATCAGCACGTCGGTGATGAAGTCCAGCGCATGCAGGCTCAGGAAGACGCTGATGCGGTCGGTCTCGGAGCCGATGCGCGCCATCAGGTCGCCGGTGCGCTTGTTGCCGAAGTACTCCAGCGACAGGCCCAGCAGATGCTCGAAGGTGGCCGTGCGCAGGTCCGCCGCGATGCGCTCGGACACCAGCGACAGCAGATAGGTCTTGGCCCAGCCCAGCCCCCAGGACACCAGCGCCGCGCCGAACAGGCCGCCCAGCAGCAGCGTCACCAGGCTGGGGTCGATCTGCTGGCCGTTCTGGAACGGGATAAGCACCCGGTCCATCAGCGGCATGGCCAGGTAGGGCGAGACCAGCGTCGCGCCGGTCGCGCCCAGCATCAGCGCAAAGCCGAGCAAGAGCTGACCCTGGTAGGGCCGGGCGAAGCGCCACAGGCGCAGCAGCACCCAGGTGCTGGGCGGCTTGCTGGCCTCGCCGAAGTCGAAGGCGGAGTCCTCGCCCTCATCGTCCGTCTCGCTCGCTACATGGCCGGCCAGCCGCTGCAGCTCGCGCTCGAAGGCGTCCACCAGCCGCACGGCCGCCGGGTTGCAGGCCAGCGTGAAGCGCCAGCGCGCCAGGCGGCGGTCGGTGCTGAACAGCTCCAGGAAGGCCAGCCCGCCGTGGTCGCTGAGCTTGAGCGTCTGGCCGGGCTCCAGCCGATAGTCGCTCCAGGCACCGCTGGCGGGATCAAGGGCCAGCAGCCGTGCATTTGTCAACGCGATCAGCCCCTGGGCGAACTGGCCGCGGGCGTCTAGGTCAACCTCCAGTGTCGTCACCACGTTCTCGTCAGCCAGCAGCCGCCCCTGGAGCGCGGCCGTTTGCGGATGAGGTGTTGCCACTGGAAGTTGCTCTTGCATGTTGTTCTTGGCTCTGACGGTCTGCAGCAATTCTCCGCCATGACTTCGGCGCACAATTCCCAGCGCTTGCCGCGCCTACCCCCTACCCCATGAGCAAAAAAGAAGACATACGCCTGTTGCGCGTGAACTACCTGCGTGGTCCGAACATGTGGACCTACAGGCCCGTGCTGGAAGTCTGGCTGGACCTCGGCGAGCTGGAGGACTTCCCGTCCAACCTGCTGCCCGGCTTCAACGACCGCCTGACCACCGCCCTGCCCGCGCTGATCGAGCACCACTGCGGCGTCGGCGAGCGCGGCGGCTTCATCGAGCGCCTGCGTGACGGCACCTGGATGGGCCATGTGCTGGAGCACATCGTCATCGAGCTGCTCAACCTGTCCGGCATGCCCACGGGCTTCGGCCAGACGCGCTCCACCTCCCAGCGCGGCGTCTACCGCATGGTGTTCCGGGCGCGCGACGAGCAGGTCGCCCGGGCCGCCCTCGCCGAGGGGCATGCGCTGATCATGGCCATGATCAACGACCAGCCCTTCGACGTGCCCGCCGCGACGGCCCACGTGCGCGACAAGCTGGACGACTGCTACCTCGGCCCGTCGACCGCCGCCATCGTGGCCGCCGCGACGGACCGCCGCATCCCGCACATCCGCCTGAACGACGGCAACCTGGTGCAGCTGGGCCACGGCGCGCGCCAGCGCCGCATTTGGACGGCTGAAACGGACATGACCAGCGCCATCGCCGAAGGCATTGCCGGCGACAAGGACCTGACCAAGACCCTGCTCAAGGCCGTGGGCGTGCCGGTGCCGGCGGGCGAGGAGGTCAAGAGCGCCGCCGAGGCCTGGCGCGCCGCGCAGGACCTGGGCCTGCCCGTCGTCATCAAGCCCAGCGACGGCAACCATGGCCGGGGCGTGACGCTGGACATCGCCAACGAGGTGGACTGCGAGGCCGCCTTCAAGCTGGCCGACGCCGAGGGCTCGTCCGTGCTGGTGGAGCGCTACATCAAGGGCAACGAGCACCGCGTGCTTGTGGTCGGCGGC
>Ga0114942_1000207_pt1 | contig 16098 bp, 14 predicted proteins | sample LowerColdCreek_FD_88674 | JGI IMG/M metagenome (GOLD analysis project Ga0114942, IMG submission 88674) | Groundwater microbial communities from Cold Creek, Nevada to study Microbial Dark Matter (Phase II) - Lower Cold Creek | ecosystem: Environmental > Aquatic > Deep subsurface > Groundwater ... | reverse complement strand
ATAGCCAATAGCCAATAGCCAATAGCCAATAGCCAATAGCCAATAGCCAATAGCCAATAGCCAATAGCCAATAGCCAATAGCCAATGGTATCAATCAACTAAGCCTGATGTGCGTCAGTATCAACAAAAAATTTAGAGCAATAAAAAACCCGGATGTTTCCATCCGGGTTTTTTATTCAAGTTACAACAACAGGTGTTGCAACCATCGCAATTATTTTGCGCGGCGACGCAGGCCAAGCAGAACCAGTGACAGACCTAACATGCCAACAGTAGCTGGTGCAGGCACAGCCATCGTCAGTTGGGCAAGCAGTTCCAGCTGGTTGTTAGTACCTTCACGAGTAACCAGAACGATAGAACCGTCTGGATTTACTACAGATTGAGTAACACCTGATAAAGGGTTCAGCTTGAAAGAAATTTTGTAATGTTCAACACCAACCCAGAAGTTGATTGCTGGCAGATTCAGTTTGATCAGGAAAGTGTCATCACAACCTGTGCCAGATAATTGTGGGATTGGGCATTTTGACAAATCACCAACGTTTGGAGTCTCGTTGAACTGAATACCAACAGTTGCTGATTTTGCGCCCAGTGGTGGGTTAACGATTGCGAACAGAGTTTCCAGGTCCATTTTGTATAATGAACGTGAACCTGTTGGGATTGTTTTGTTTGAGTGAGTGATTAAACCAGTTTGCACCCAAGCGCCGTTTGTTACCAGAGTATCGGCTTTAGAAGCAATATTCAGACTGCTTTTTGCTGCTGCAGAACCCCAAGACACTGTGTCATAAGCATTTGGCAGACCAGCTGAGCCAGTGAAAGTCAGACCACAACCGTTTGCTGCATCTGTAGTGCCTGCAGCACAGTCATACACTGTACCATTTGCTTGTTTGCTAGAAGAATTCACACCATCAGCTAACCAGCCAGATTGAGTTGCGAATTGCAGAGCAGGAATTACAGCAGCTTGAGCTGAGCCTGCGAACATTGCTACTGACAGAGCGCTTACTGATAAAAGAGTTTTAAATTTCATGTTACTACCACCTTGTATTATTGACTCGCCTACCAGTTACTGCCAGGCTAAAACTATTACTGATTCATATAAAGCAATCGCTGTGCCAACTTTTATTTTTGTTTTATTTCAACAGCTTACAAAGATTATCATTTAGTTTTTTACTAAGCCTGTAAACTTTTCTGACGCTGATGCGATGTACCGTCCCGGAGCCAGAATTCCCAGAGGATCCAAAGCTGATTTTAGATCTGCTAATACTTGCAAATACTGCGGATCACCACAGTGCACCATTTCTGCCATTTTACTGACGTCTGTGCGGTATGGGTAGAAACCATGAGAGAACATCGTTTGATACAATTGATCACGACATTGCACTGCAAGTGCGTCCCAACTCTCCCCCCCGGGCGCAGTGGCAGAACGGTCAAATGAAATACTGACTACCGCGTCGATACAACGTTCGTTTAATAACGTCAGGGTGACAGCTGGTTCAAAACCAAATTGCGGTAATACTGTGTCGACGATATCCATCAACTGACGTGCATTCTTCGCATCAGCTGGCGCGACGAACGCACTCCAGATTAAACCGACATTGTCTTTATCCATATCAAATCGGCCGTCTGGCACAGTTTTCATCCGCCAGTATGAACTGGTCAAAAATTGTGAACTGGGCAAGCCTTTCATCATGTTATGGACTGGTCGCAAAACCTTCAGCATACCCGGAATATCCATGCGGGTGATGAGAGCGATTGGTTTCTGAAAAATTTCTATAAAGCGTAACAAATTGTCACTGATGAAATTCAATCTGGCGCCTTTCACTGTTCGCAAAGCACGCCGGACCTGTTTCCGCGCATTGGCTACCTGTTCTTTTGTGCCATACAAAGCGCCGGATACATTCCAGGTGCCAACCTGCCATTGTTGCTTCAACTGAGAAAGAATATTTCCCTGCAGTGGAAATTGTACAGAACTGTCAGAAAACATTGGCCAAGGATACTGCTGCATCCCCCCCAGAACGCGGTATGCATTGGCTATATGCGGCAGGCTGGTGATTACGCCGCTGCGCTTTAAAGGCACTAAGGCTTCTACGATTTGTTCGAGCGCAGATTCACTCGGCGCCGACAAATAAAATGCAACAAATTGCTCTGGTTTTGGCATCAACCACAAAGTGATACTCAGAACAATACCAAGGTTCGACTGTAGAAACAGTTGGTCAAGCGCCGGCCCCAACCCCCACTTATACATACCGCTGGCTTTTGCACCATCAAACCGGCCAAAACCAGTTTTTATGATTCGGCCATCAGCGAGTAGAACCTCCATCGAACCGATAAAATTCGCATGTTCACCATAAGGTGTATGGCCAAATCCACGTTCAACCGTATTTCCCACAATACTGCAGTCCGGATGCGAACCGGTACAATCCATCCAATCAGACCCGCCTTGCGCCAACAAATAATCAGCCAACTGACGCTGTGTGACGCCGGCCCCGACCGTGACTAGATGATGCACAGGATCGTAACCAGAGATCTCGTTCAAACGCCCCAGATCAAGCAATACTGAATCTTTAGCCGTTGGCACACGAGACCCATAACCCCAATTTTTGCCCGAGCTGATGGTGTATAGTGGAATGGCAAATTCAGCCGCGATTGCAACAGCTGCCGCAACCTGTTCACGTGATGGCTTTAAAATCGCTAATACAGTTGCGCTTGTGGCGAAAGTGGCTGTCGATGCCAGCTTGAGCGAATCATTGTCCATAATGACATACTCGTCTCCAAGTAACTGGCGCCATTTTTCAATTGCCTGAGTGGCGATTTGCGGCACTTTGTTCATCCTGAGGTCCTTATCGCAATAAAAACGGCAGCCTGAAGTGACTGCCGCTGATTCTATTTTCCTGTCAACTCAGCGCTGTGCAAGCATACTTTTCGCTGAATTTCTTTTTGGTTCCAATGGGCCATCGGTAAAGCCATGCTCTTTGACTGAATTAGCCAGCGACTTTTCAATTTCGTTTAATAACTTTTTGAAGCCGGGCGATAATCCGTCAAACAGCATCGGTTTATTAATATAAAATGGAGCCCGTCGGCCATGGTAATCAATAACGGGCCCAATCTGATGGAACTTAATACCGACAAACGCCAGGCTGCGTGCAAGACGCGGCTCCATCATGACAAAAGCATGCTCTTTTTTAGCATGAAAGGCAGTGGATGCCGCGGCAAAATAAAGGCAGATTGCAATATAAGGAAAACAACGTAACTCTGTTTCAGAATAAGCTTCGACGTTAATAGCACCGGTAGCGGCGCCTTTAAACTTATCGACCTCCCGTCGACGAAACTGTTCGAGTACCGCGAGCCGCGAGATTTCACAGATCTTATTTCTCGGAAATGCTGCCGGGCTGAATTCATGGTCCGTAATGGAATGCAGGCAATATTTCTCGATTGGTAACAATTCTGAATCATCCGCAGAAGTGATCAACCGAACCGTGCCAGCCATATTGCCACTGGACATATGACGAACAAAGCAATGGATCGAATGCGCATCAAAATCATCGAGTTCAACGCGGTCAGGCCGTTCCGGTTCAAATTTTAACTCTTCGCAATAAACCTGATGCCTGACGTTGTAGACCTTTTGTTTTAACTCTTCAGTTAGCGCCAACTGAGGTTGCAGGAACTGTGAAAAATGCTTTGAGATGCTGCTGGCGTTGTTACTTACCATCACACCGATAGCTTTTTTCACCAGAGTTCCAACTATCGGTAGCTCTTGTAGTTTCTTTAAATGCTTCATAAAAACCTGGCAGATTCCTCAATGTTCACCGGCAAGCACGACATGACTCAATCGTGCTGCTATCCATTCCTTCGACTCAACAGCAAAATGCCGATACATATACCGCTTTCAGCTGATGAGATCAGGTCCAGCTCTTTTAGTATAGAAAGTAGATGTGCTATGACAAACCAACTTGGCGCTCCCGATGGTTAGTGGTCACTTCGGTCCGTATCCAACCAAGTTTGTGTGGAATCACGGCCATGGTTGTATCATAGCCCTGCCGCAACAGTTCCTCTTTTTTTGCTACAGGCAAGGCGAAATCTACCGATGACACATCGCCAGTATTAATCAATACAGTGTTATGCCAATACTGCGCATGTACGTACTCTCTCGACATCGCGTTCATAAATGTTTGAATTAACATGAGAATATATGACACTAACGGGAAAAGTCTACGGCGAATGATCGGTTTATCCTCACCTTCACTCTTTAACCGGAAACACACCACAGGTACATCACGACCAGACCAGTCCTGATGTAAAGCATCTTCGGCTAGGATAACCCCATCTGCCATCACGTGATTCTCAAAAGTCTTGAAAGAAAACAAAAGAGGAATCGACATAGAATAACGGACTGCCTCTGATACTTTCATCTGTGGAGTACGCGCTTTGTTAAATACCACTGGACCGCCACCATTGATGTCGGTCGCCAGTACATGCAAATCTAACAACAAGTCACAGAAACGAGCGCCGGCAAGTTGATTATCCATCCAGCGTTCGAACGTATCACCACTGGACAGCCCGCCGGTCCGGATCAGATTCATCAGAGAAAACCCGCGGAACTGTTTAAAATCAGTATGAAGCGCCAAATCCCGCATCTGGTCGAAAGTTTTACCGGCAGCAACCATCGCTGCCACAATGCTACCGCCAGACACACCGACCAGACTGTGAAAGTTAAGCTCGAGGTCTTTTAACGCTATCAAAATTCCTACGTAACAAGGCAACCGAGTGCCACCACCAGAAAAAATTGGCACTATTTCATGCGATTGCAGTTGTGTCATACTGGCCACCAAGACATCATGCATCTGCCACTGAACTGAGAGTTTCAGTATGTACCAATTTGCTCAAGATGCGAATTCGATTTTAGTCCAGCACTGACACCGAGCCTGATAAGTATGGAACGCCTGATTTACCGATACTACCGGAGTCTTCTCTGCATACTGTGTCTGACAGGTCTGATACGGCCAGTTCAGGCGGCCTTGCCCGAGCTGATTAGTCAACTGAAACCTTCGGTTGTTGCTTTGGCTATCTACAGTCCTGCATCGTCACCACGTTTGAAACTACTCGGTTCTGGTTTTGTCGTCGCGCCGGGCAATCTGATTGTTACCAATCATCATGTCATTGCAACGCCGCTCGATAAGGAAAAAAACGAATCTTATGTCGTGCTGTCCGGTCATGGCCAACAGCCGCAAGTTCATCAAATCAAGAAAACGCGACTGGACCGCTCTCATGACCTGGCCGTGTTGGAAATTAATGAGACTCTGCCCGCCGTGAAACTGGCATCATCACATTACGTTGCTGAAGGCACCGAACTAGCATTCACCGGCTATCCGATCACCGGTGTGCTGGGTCTCTACCCTGCAACCCATGGCGCTCTACTGAGCGCCTTGACACCGATCGCTATCCCAGCAGACAACAGTCAGGTCATTTCTGCCGCCACTTTACGCCAGTTGCGCGACCCTTTTATGATTTATCAACTAGATGGCACAGCATATCCCGGTAATAGCGGCAGCATGCTGTATCGCCAGGATACCGGGGAAGTTGTAGGGGTGATCAATATGGTGCTGGTCAAAAGTAGTCGTGAGGCGATTTTGAGCGATCCTAGCGGAATTTCTTATGCGATACCGGTCAAGCATTTGCATCAGTTGTTATCGCCGGCTCCAGACAGGAAACAGCCATGAATATTGAAGTTACACCGGGTCAATTTGGCTTTCTGCTGGCAGCGATCGGCTACTTGTTGTTTTGGGCATTGCAGCTGACTGTCAGAGTGCAAACGTCACAAAAATCGTTATTGTCGGCTTACACTCTTTGCTCAGTTTTGTGGGCTGTTCACAACGGCATTTCATTGCAGCTGGCGTTTATCACGGACTTTTCGTTTGTAATCGAAACTATTCAAAAATCGTTGTTGTTGCTGTTTTTGTTGTCGGCGCTGAGCAAAACTGACATTTCGCTCAGACAATGGCTTGCTTTAAAAAAAGTGCGAATGACACTACTGGTGTTGTGTAGTTGGCTGATCGTTGGCTGGTTTATTTTGCATGCGGCCGGTCTTCGTCTGATGGGGACGCTCTTACTGGTTATTGTCATGCTGGCGATGGTGGAGACCTTATACCGACAATCCGGCGGGCAAAAATGGCAATTTAAACCGCTGATTATTGCGGTTGGTATTTGTTTGTTACTTGATTTCTATCTGCTGGCCGAAGCCGCTTTACTGAGCAAAATTAACCAACAAACCTGGCAGGCTCGCGGTTTTGTCCACCTGTTCATGTTGCCGTTTCTGGTCGTCGCAGTTAAACGCATTAAGTCATGGGGTATCAATGTTTACGTCTCTCGGGACATTGTGCTGCAAAGCTCACTGGTGCTGGCTGCCGGTATTTATCTGTGTTTGTTAGCTGTCGTCGGTTACTACCTGAGTTATATCGGTGGCAACTGGACAACATTGTTGCAGGTGGTCTTTGTGGTGGCCGGTACCGCGGTACTTGGTACTTTAGTTTTCTCCGACGGTCTGCGTCGTAAAGGCCGCGTTTTCATTGAAAAGCATTTTTTTGCCAATACTTTTGATTATCGGGAAAAATGGGTAGAGCTGACACGTGAACTCAAAAAGATCGAATTTGCCAACGAAAACACCGCGCAGGTATGTCTGAGTGCCTGGTGCCATGCAATAGGTTATAGCCACGGCGCCTTGGTTAAACTCCAACAGGAACAGTTGCAGGTGTTGGCTACACAAGGACATTTGGAGTTCGGCGAAAACGAACAACAAGCATTGCAACTGGTGATCCAAGAGCAAAAAAACAAGCAGTGGCTATTAGATTTCAGCGACAAAAAAGACAATATGATTCTTCACCTGCGCAGTATGCTAGTGCGATCCGGGCTTGCTTTTAGCATCCTGATCCCAATCCTGAAAAACAATCAGTTATGGGGATTTTGCCTGCTGGAGAGCAATATCAATGAAAAACTGCGGCTAAACTGGGAACTGCGCGATTATTTAAATGCGGTCACCGAGCAAATAGCCAGTTATTTGTTTATGGACGAAGCGAGTAAAGCTTTATCCGAGAATGCGCAATTTGTCGCCTTCAGTCGAATGTCGGCTTTTGTAGTGCATGATCTGAAAAATGTGAAAGCACAAATTGATATGCTGCTGAAAAACGCGCAAAAGCACCGCCATAACCCCGAATTTGTCGACGACGCTTTCACCACGATAGAAGCGATGCAAAGCCGGCTGCAAAACATGTTGGCACAGCTCACCAATAAACAGTCAGGGCAGGAACAATTAAAGAAAACCGCAGTTGGCACACTACTGCAAACTCTCATTGCGGAACGGTGCAGTACCAACCTGCCCTTACCTGTACTGGTTATGTACAATGATTGCTACCTGACTATCGATACCGAACGCTTTGCGAATGTGCTGTTTCATCTGATCGACAACGCGCAGCATGCCACCGCAGATGATGGTGAGGTACGGGTTGTTGTGCAGCAAAGTGAAGGACAGCTTAGGTTGGAGATTATTGACACCGGCTGTGGCATGTCGCAAGAATTTATTCAAACCCGCCTTTTTAAACCATTTGATACCACAAAAGGCAATGCGGGGATGGGCATTGGCGCGTATGATGCTTTAACTTTTGTCCAGCAACAGCAAGGACAGTTGCTGGTAAGCAGTGAGGTGGGACGTGGGACTACCTTTACCATTTTGCTTCCTTTACACTAACCACCATAACTGATACACGGAATGTTGTATGAAAACATTACTCGCAATTGATGACGATCTTGGCATCCAGAAGCAGCTGAAGTGGAGCCTGACCGACTACGAAGTGGTATTTGCTGAAGATCGTCCGTCGGCACTGCAGCAACTACGACGTTTTGAGCCTGCTGTTGTGACTTTAGATCTTGGCCTACCGCCAGACCCAACCAACGCGTCTGAAGGATTGGCTTGTCTTACTGAAATCCTGCAACACAATCCCAATACCAAGGTCATTGTGATCACAGGTAGCACCGATACTGAACACGCACTACAAGCGATATCGCTTGGCGCCTACGACTACTATCAGAAACCAATTGATGTCGACGTGCTTAACGTCATCGTAGCAAGGGCTTTCAAACTCAGTGAGATTGAAAATGAAAACCGTGTGCTGAAAGCGACGGCGTACAAACAGCAAGACATTATCGGCAACAGCGAATCTATTCTGAAAGCCTGCCGCATGGTTGAGAAAATAGCACCTACTGAAATCACCACCTTGTTATTAGGTGAATCAGGTACCGGCAAAGAAGTTTTCGCCCGCGCTATTCACAAGCAAAGCCCGCGCGCGGACCGACCTTTTGTCGCGATCAACTGTGCGTCTATCCCGGATAACTTGTTGGAAAGTGAATTATTCGGCTACGAGAAAGGCGCATTTACCGGTGCGCATAAAACCACATTGGGGAAAATCGAAACCGCTAATGGCGGCACCCTGATGCTCGACGAGATTGGCGACATGCCGCTGGCGCTACAAGCTAAAATGCTGCGCTTTTTGCAAGAGCGTGTGATTGAGCGCGTCGGTGGTCGGGCTGAGATTGAAGTAGATGTCAGAGTCGTGTGCGCGACACACCGTAACCTGGCTGAGATGGTAGCTGAACAAAGCTTCCGCGAGGACTTATTTTACCGGGTCAGTGAAATTACATTAAACATCCCGCCACTGCGTAACCGTGGTCACGATATTGTTATTATCGCTAAGGCACTTTTACACCGGTTTAATGCCGAATTTAATACGAATATTCAAGGGTTTACTGAAGACGCGATTAACTCAATGCTGGGTCATCGCTGGCCAGGTAATATCCGTGAATTACAGAACAAACTGAAGTCCGCCGTGATCCTGGCGGATACTAAGTTCATCAGCGCTGAAGACCTAGGCTTACTGCCATCCAGTCAACCGAACACTCTACCTACCCTGCGTAAAGTACGGGAACAGGCCGAAACGCAGGCGATTCGCCATGCCTATAACGTAGCAAATGGAAATCTGTCCAAAACAGCTGATTTGTTAGGCGTGACCCGCCCCACTTTATACTCATTAATTGATAAGTATAAAATGCTCGATTTACGTACCCAGGACGCAGAACATCCAGGGTCAGTCACCGAAGAACACTGAGAGCATTGATCTTTTGACAAAATAAAGCCAGCTTAACCGCTGGTTTTTTTTACTATAGCAGCTAACTGATATGCATCAGTGATAAAAAAACCCGCCAAATGGCGGGTTTTTTAACAGCTGGAGATTAAAGCTTGATGCCTTTTTTCTCAGCACGTTCTTTCACATAAGGGCCCCACGAGTTTGCCATCTTCTCTTGTCCATTCTGGCGAGCCAGCTGAACATGTTGATAAGCTTCACGCATTTTGCCCTGGTAAAAGTACGCACCAATTAAAGATACATGTACTTTACCTTTATCTTTGGTACCCGCTTCTAAGGCTTTTTGTAATGCAACGGCAGCATCAGCGTTTTTATTCGCCATCGCCAGAGCATCGCCTTGACGACGATATGCATCACCGTCATTTTCTTTCGCGCCTAACATACCATAGAACTTCGCTGCTTTTTCAAATTCACGTGCAGACGAGTATGAACTTGCGATACTCATCAAAATTGCACGGTCATTCTTCAACAGACCTGCGGTCAGGTGTTTTTCCAGCAATGCAGCGGCCTTGTAAGGCACGTTGTTGTTGTTGTACAGGTTCGCGAGTAATTTGATCTCGTTTTCTGTCTTCAACAGACCCTGCTTGTAAGCCATATCGATCACAGCTAACGCTTTATCGTATTGCTCGTCTACAGAGTAAAACTGGCCCAACATGACCCAAGATTGCTTCTCATTCGGGAACAATGGCAGCATTGTCTCCAGAACTTCAATCGCTTTCTTAGTCTGCTTCAGCTCGTAGTATGAAGCGAACTTCATTTGGTACGGCTCTTTTTTCGGCGTTTTCGAATGTTCGATCGCACGATCTGCTGGCGCAATTACTTTGGCATACTGCTTCATTTCGTAGTACGCGTTAGCGATGCGCAGTTCGACGTTTGGATCTAAATCACCAGTAAAATCAAGCCACTTATTGTAGTAAGTGATAGCCTGTTCGTACTTTTTCGCCATCAGACTCAGATCGCCGACGTTCCGCAGTAAAGTAGCCTGGTCAGTGAAACCAAGTACATCCGGCTTAACGGCTTTGATCAGGTAATCCAGTGATTTAGCCGGATCTTTTTCGATATACAACTGACCGATGAACTTGTCTAAGTACGCCTTATCGAAAGTATTAGACGCTTCAATTGGTTCTAAGATGGCGAGAGCTTCACCGACCTTATTCTGACCATAAAGCTCATATGCTTTACCGATGGCTTTACCGACTTTTTCGCCTACAGCCTGTGATTTCTTCGCTTTACGCTCAGCTATCTTGGCTGCATCCGGAGCTGCATACGCTGAACTCACCGGCAGTACGGCGACGCCGACTGCAGCAAGTACCATCAACGCAGATGTAAGTTTGTTAAACGTCATACTTAACCTCCTGCATTGTCAAGGTTGAAGTCTAACTGCACCATGATCCCGGTCTGCTTTAACGCCTGACCGTTTTCAATTTTTGGTGAGTACTTCCAACGTTTCAATGCACGAATTGCTTCACGGTCAAACACCCGTTTCGGCTCAGCATCTACAACTTCGATTTCGTCCACAGAGCCGTCCGGCATAATGGAGAAGCGCATTTTTACCCAGCCATTGATGCCGTCACGGGCAGCTTGTACCGGATATTTCGGTTCAATCCGCACGATAGGTGTTGCATCACCATCACGCATCATGGCTCCAGCTGGATCACCAATACCTGAGCTCACACCACCAACATCAACAGTCGGTGCGTTGAATCCAATAGTACCGGCGTCAGTACTGGTAGATTCCTGCACCACCTGATTTTTTGGTGGCTCTGGCGGCGGTGGCGGTGGCGGTGGCGGTACCCGAGTCCGCGTCTGAGCTTTTGACTCAGGCGGCGTCGAGTTTATCTCAATAACGATCGACTCCTTCTTCGCATTGGTGAACGTGTCATCTGTATCAACCAGATAAGCCATCAATACGTACAGGATAAACGTTATTACCGCACCGACTATGAGTGAAAGTAATAACCTGATCATATTACTTAGTCTCCGCAGCGATCGAAATCTTCTCGATACCTGCCAGCTTGATCTGGTCCATTACTGATACTACGACACCGTGCTTCGCTTCTTTGTCCGCCTGAACAATAACTGTATCAGTCGGTGATTCTGCTAACATTTTTTCGATTGAAGCGCCTACACGCTCAACATCCACAGCGCGCTTGTCTAACCACACTTCACCGTTTGCACGGATAGCAACGAAAATAGTTGCCGATGGTTTAGACACTGCTTTTGCTGCTTTCGGACGGTTTACGTCGATACCGGCTTCCTTCACGAACGAAGTCGTTACGATGAAGAAGATCAGCATGATGAATACAACGTCCAGCATTGGCGTTAAATCAATTGCGGCCTCTTCGGACTCACGTCTAGCTCTACGTGCCATAAAATACTCTCTATCAATGATGCGGCAAGCTGTCAGTCAGCTGATGAATTGCTGACTTTACTTTACCTTCCAATTTGTCTGTTACAAACACACCAGATAAACATGCAACCATACCTGCCATTGTAGGAATTGTTGCCATGGAAATACCTGACGCCATCAGTCTTGGGTTACCAGTACCTTGCAGAGCCATAATCTCGAATACGGCGATCATGCCGGTTACGGTACCTAACAAACCAACCATCGGACATACCGCTACCAAAGTTTTGATAACGTTAATACGTTCGTTTAGTTTGGAAGATGCCTCTGAAACCCACGCATCACGAATTTTATGCGCATACCAAGAGGTTGTATCTGACCGGGCATTCCAGTCTGCGATGATTTGATCACGCAGCGCTGGAAATTCACGGGTCACAAACCAATAGCGCTCAATCAGCAAAACCCACATTGCGAAGAGCACGAAGGCAACTATGTATAAAACGCTGCCGCCGGTTGCGATAAAATCCCTGACAGATTCCCAAAGCCCTATCAGGTAATACATTATGCTCTCTCCTTCTCCGCATGAGCAGCGATCAAGCCAGTGCTTTGCTCATCCAGGATGTGAACGATGTAGTTTGATTTAGATTGTAACAGTGCATGGATAAACAGCATTGGCAGTGCACATAACAGACCTTGTACAGTTGTTACCAGAGCCATCGCGATTTGGTCAGCCATGATTTTCGGGTCACCAGTACCGTGCAGAGTAATCATCTGGAACGCACCGATCATACCAACTACTGTACCTAACAGACCCAGCAAAGGACCTACCGCGGCAATCAGTTTCAGCATGCCGATACCTTTCTCGATATCCGGCGTTTCGCGCATGATAGCTTCATCCAGTTTCAGTTCCAGGTTTTCCACGTCAGCAGTTTTGTTGTCATGGTAAACTTTCAGGATACGACCCAGAGCGTTTTTCTCAGACGGGTTGTTCAGGTTCTTCAGCTGAGAATTGATGCTTGACTGAGCACTTGCCAGTGAAACATAACGTACAGCACCGATGATTAAACCGAGGAACAGTAACACAGTGATCACGTAACCAACTGAACCACCTTGGTGGAACTGAGTTTCCAGATCGGCTTCCTGAGTTTTCAGACGCAACAGGTTGCCACCAGTTGGGTCAACATAAACCGGAGCGACTTGGCCAGCTGCAGCGTTTTTGAACGCCTGAGCATCAGCAACAACATGGTCTTCCGGCTGACGAACTAACGGCTGAACTTGTTGAGTTTCACCGTTAAATACCAGATAGCCTTCATCAGCGATCAATACAAATGAACCAACACGGACAATGCTTGCTTTGGCAGGTGAACCATCGCCTAACACAACATCACCTTCGAACTTGCTGACTTTGGCAGATTCGGTCATTTCAGTTTGCAGTGCAATCCACAGTTCTTCTAATTCATGGATTGTTGGCAATTCTTTCGCTGTTGACAGTTTTTTCAGCAGTTCTTCACGGCCTTTAAACTGAGCACTGATATTTGAGCTAGAGATGGCACCGATAGTTTCGGTTGCTGCACCACGAACGATACCAAACATCTCACCCAGTGTACCCTGAGCAGTTTGCAGTTCCTGTTCTTTCGCCGCCAGTTTGCCTTCGTTATCAGCAAATTGTTGCGTCAGTGATTTACCGCGGGCTTCTTCAGCACCAAAAGCAGCTTTGGCTTTATTCAGTAAAGCTTGTTTGTCAGCACGGTCAGACAGGAATTCCTGTTCGCGGGCTGCATCCAGCTTGCCTTCAGACAGACGGTCTTTTTTGACCTGTTCTAACAGCTGGTCCAGTTTGGCAGTATCAGCTGCAGCGTTTAAACATACGCCTGCTGACAGTGTCACTGCAGCTGCAATCATTAAACCTTTAAACACTTTCTTCATTTACTCTTACTCCGCTGCTAACACTGGAAGTTTTAATAATTCTGGGGCAGCTTGTTTACCCGCAACACGAACAGCTAACTTGGTAGATTCCAGGTATTCTTCACCCAGAGCTTCCCATGCGTTAGTGGTCTTGTTCCACATCCAGGCTTGCTTCTCGTCCAAAGACTGAGCCAGCAAAGCAACACGGCCAACAGATACGTAGTTAACAGAAATTTCTTTGCCTTCTACTGTCATCTTGTCGGTATAAGTCACGATAGCAGTGCCCATATCTTTTTCGATTTGGTACGCTTCGATCACAACACGATACATTTCAGAAGTGTTTACAGCAGAGTTTGACAGAATTGAGCGCAGACGAGCGATACGCTCTAAACGCTTGGTCTGGTCGATTGGCATGTCAGCTTTGATGAAAGCTTCCAGCGTATCAACCATTTTGTACATTAAAGGTACGATGCCCTGCTTAGTAGCTTCGATAGTACCAATCTGTTTGTCCAGAGAGGTTAAAGAACTATTTTGGTCCGCGACTAAGGCTGCAACGTGGTCATTATAGACCTTCAGGTTTTCTGTCTGTTCTACCAGTGAACGGTATTCAGCCAGCAGTTCCTGAGACTGGTCGTAAATGTTGTTGATTTTTTCCTGAGAGGCCGCAGAGGCCTTTGCAGATTGCACACCAGTGTTGGTGACTTCTGCGAGAGTCGTTGCGGTTGCAACGCCACCGAACATGAAAGCACCAACGACTGCTGATGCGATCAGGTTTTTACGAATGTTATTGTTAGACATAGTTCCCAACCAATAATTGCTGATTAACGTAACCTGTATTTTGAAAAGGCCAAACTTGTAAATAAGGATGACCTGGTTAGAGGGTAAACCGCCCGCATCATTGCAGCAAAACTATTGGTTGTCAATATAACAACGACAGCCAGCCAGACCTGTTTCACTGCAATATCCGCTTACAGAATTACCCGAAATGTTGATATCAAATTCTTGTCGTAAAAATTTAATAGAACATTCATTTTTCTGCTTATTTAATGTTCGGAGTCAGTTTGCCCGAATCATACAGCTTCACCATTTGCTCAAGAGAAATGGCTTTGATTTTTGACCCTTGCCCGGCACAACCGAATGCCTGGTAACGGTCTTTACAGATCTCCATCATAGCTTTGACGGATTCCTGTAAATACTTGCGTGGATCAAACTCTGCCGGATGCTGTGCCATAAAGCGGCGGATAGCACCGGTAGACGCTAAACGTAAATCAGTATCAATATTGATTTTACGTACGCCAAATTTGATCCCTTGCTGAATTTGTTCGACGGGCACGCCATAAGTTTCCGGAATTTCGCCACCGTATTGATTAATCACGGCTAACCAGTCCTGCGGGACCGAGCTTGAACCATGCATAACCAAATGCGTATCCGGGATGCGGGCATGAATGGCCTTGATCCGATCAATTGCCAGAATATCGTCTGTTGGTGGACGACTGAATTTGTATGCACCGTGAGAAGTACCACATGCAATAGCAAGTGCGTCCACACCGGTCGCTTTGACGAACTGCGCCGCTTCTTCCGGATCAGTCAGCATCTGGTCATGGCTCAGTACACAATCGGCGCCGACCCCATCTTCTTCGCCAGCTGCGCCGGTTTCCAATGAACCCAGACAACCTAACTCACCTTCGACTGAAACCCCGCAGGCATGCGCCATTTCAACAACACGGCGGGTTACGTCAACGTTGTAGTCATAGTCAGCCGGTGTTTTACCATCAGCGCGTAACGAGCCATCCATCATGACAGATGAAAACCCGAGCTGAATAGACTGCTGACAAATGGCCGGAGACGTCCCGTGATCCTGATGCATCACCACCGGAATATGCGGAAACTCTTCGACAGCCGCCAGGATTAAATGACGCAGGAATGGTGCTCCGGCGTATTTACGTGCACCTGCAGACGCCTGAACAATGACCGGGCTGTCCGTTGCATCGGCTGCCAGCATAATCGCGCGCATCTGTTCAAGATTGTTGACGTTGAACGCTGGTACGCCGTAACCAAATTCTGCGGCATGATCCAACATCTGACGTAACGAGATAAGAGCCATGAAATCCTCACTTTTTGTAGGGTAAGTTTCAGAGCTGTCACCGAACCCGGCGCTTTTGCGCCGGCTGTGCCGGTCAGGATCTGCCGGCTTGGAATAGGTTTCGGCGAACAGACTGTTTTATAACATCATTTTTACGCGCTTTTGCCGCGTTGTTCAAGAATTTCAACTGCTGGCAAGGTTTTTCCCTCTAAGAACTCAAGGAAAGCGCCGCCACCGGTAGAAATATAGGAGATTTGTTCAGCCACACCATACTTATCGATGGCCGCCAGCGTGTCGCCACCGCCGGCAATACTGAACGCATCACTTTGCGCAATGGCTTCAGCAATAGCCTTGGTACCTGCTTCAAACTGCGCAAATTCAAATACACCAACTGGGCCATTCCAGACGATAGTCCCGGCAGATTTCAGGATCTCAACCAGCGCTGCTGTGCTGTCTGGTCCTATATCAAAAATCATATCGTCGTTCGCAATAACCGCAATCAGTTTGAGACTAGCGGGTGTGTCTTCAGCAAAGGCTTTGCCGGTCACTACTTCTGTTGGCACCGGAATATTACCGCCGTT
>Ga0114942_1000206_pt1 | contig 16105 bp, 15 predicted proteins | sample LowerColdCreek_FD_88674 | JGI IMG/M metagenome (GOLD analysis project Ga0114942, IMG submission 88674) | Groundwater microbial communities from Cold Creek, Nevada to study Microbial Dark Matter (Phase II) - Lower Cold Creek | ecosystem: Environmental > Aquatic > Deep subsurface > Groundwater ... | reverse complement strand
CCTAAACAGGTACAGAAAGTCGGTATGGCGATGGCGTCGATTGAGGATCTGAATCAGGCCAAAATCTCCGCGGTGCACCGGTTGTTTATCGAACAAATTCAAAACTTCAGTACCATCGGCTTCCAGAGCGAGGACTTTATCCGCCGTGCCTTAACAGCAGCACTGGGTGAAGAAAAAGCTTCGAATCTGATTGACCAGATCATTCTGGGCGGTGGTGCCAAAGGTCTGGATTCACTGAAATGGATGGATTCGAAGCAGGTGGCCAACATCATCCGCAACGAACACCCGCAGATCCAGACGATTGTACTGTCCTACCTTGAGCCGGAACAATCTGCCGAGATCCTGTCGCAGTTCCCGGAAAAAGTGCGGCTGGACCTGACCATGCGGATCGCCAATCTGGAAGAAGTTCAGCCGGCGGCATTGCAGGAATTAAACGAAATTATGGAGAAACAGTTTGCTGGTCAGGCTGGTGCTCAGGCGGCGAAGATGGGCGGTCTCAAAGCGGCTGCCGATATCATGAACTATCTGGACACTAACGTCGAAGGTCAGCTGATGGATTCTATCCGCGAACACGACGAAGAAATGGCACAACAAATCCAGGACCTGATGTTTGTGTTCGAGAACTTACTCGAGGTTGATGATCGGGCGATTCAGGCCATTCTGCGCGAAGTACAGCAGGATGTCCTGATGAAAGCACTCAAAGGTGCTGATGACAACCTGAAAGAGAAGATCCTGAAAAATATGTCAAAACGGGCGGCAGAAATGTTGGCCGACGACCTCGAAGCCATGGGCCCGGTGCGGGTCAGCGAAGTCGAGACTGCCCAGAAAGAAATTCTATCAACGGCAAGGCGACTGGCCGATGCCGGCGAAATTATGCTGGGCGGCGGCGGCGGCGAAGACTTCCTGTAATTGATGTCCTATCGGCTTTTGGAGTAGCAAATGAGCCTGAACGATTTTATTAAGCATCGGCCTTTTGAGCCGGATGCGGAAGTGCTGGAGATCTTGCGCAATTGGCCTGCGCCGGATTTTCAGACCGGGCCTCAGAAAAAAACCAGTAAAACCAACGCACTCTACAAAACGCCACCACAACCAGGCACCCGGTTGCTGGCACGGTCGGTGGAAGAGGAAGATATCAAACCTCTGACTGCCGATGATATTGAACAAATCCGTCAGGCCGCATTTGATGAAGGTCTGGGGCAGGGCAAAGAAGAAGGGTTCAGCCAGGGGTATGCCGAAGGGCGCGAGCAGGGTTATCAGGATGGCTTGCAACAGGGACAGGCCGAAGGTCGTAAAACCGGTCTGGCTGAAGGCGAAGAATTGATCCGGGAGCAACTGGCTCAATTGCAGCAATTGATTGAACAACTGCAGCAGCCATTGTCGCAAATCGACCAAAGGGTCGAACAATCGCTGCTGGATTTGACGCTGGCACTGGCACAAGCGGTGGTCGCGGTCGAAGTGAAAACGAATCCGCAAGTGATTCTACAGACCTTGCGTCAGGCAATTGACGCATTGCCACTCAAAGCCAGCCAAATTCAAATCCGGCTGCACCCCGAGGATCTGGCGGTGATCCAACAACATTACAGTGCCGAAGATTTAGCTGAGCGCCAATGGCAACTGCGTGCTGAACCTGCCTTGCAGCTGGGAGACATCCGGATCGATGCTGGTGATTCTTCGGTCGAGCGTTTGTTTAAATACCGGCTGCAACAAAGTCTGGAACATTTCCTGCAATCCTCTGAACAATCTGAATAAACCACTGGCAGCGTCAAAAGCATGACGATTGAGTCCCGCAGTAAAGCACTTGCCGAACGTGTCCGGCAACAACACCAGTTTATTCGGCAGAACCGTCCTGTGGTCGCCGGGCGCCTGGTTCGCGTGGTGGGACTGACGCTGGAAGCGACCGGGCTGACTGCCGCCATTGGCCAAACCTGCAGCGTCGACACATTTGATGGCGAGTTGCTGGCCGAAGTGGTGGGCTTTGCTCAGGATCGAATTTTCCTGATGCCAAAAGATGATATTACCGGTGTTATCCCAGGCGCCCGGGTCAGTCCATTACAGGACTATCTTGGCGTACCACTGACGATGGCACTGTTGGGGCGTGTCATCGATGGCGCCGGTAATCCGTTAGATGGTAAAGGTCCGGTTCGTGCGACTGAATTTGCCAAACAGAAAAAGAATCCGATCAACCCGTTAAACCGCCGGCCGGTCAAACAACCGCTGGATGTTGGCGTACGGGCGATCAATAGCATTATTACTGTAGGCAAAGGTCAGCGCATGGGCTTGTTTGCCGGCTCTGGTGTCGGTAAATCGGTGCTGCTCGGCATGATGACCCGTGGTACTGCAGCCGACGTGATTGTGGTCGGCCTGGTCGGTGAACGGGGCCGTGAGGTGAAAGAATTTATTGATGAGATCCTCGGTGAAGAGGGGCGGCAACGATCAGTCGTCGTAGCGGCCCCGGCGGACGTATCACCATTGATGCGCCTCAAAGGCTGTGAAACGGCGGTACAAATCGCTGAGTATTTCCGTGACCAGGGTCTGGACGTCTTGTTATTGCTGGATTCCATTACGCGCTACGCTCAGGCGCAACGGGAAATCGCCCTGGCAGTAGGTGAGCCACCGGCGACCAAAGGTTACCCGCCATCGGTGTTTGCCAAATTACCGGCGCTGGTGGAACGGGCCGGCAATGGCGGCGAAGGACAAGGCTCAATTACGGCGTTTTATACCGTGTTATCCGAAGGCGATGACCTGCAAGATCCGATCGCCGATGCGGCAAGGGCTATTCTCGATGGTCACATTGTGTTGTCACGCCAGCTGGCGGACAGCGGTCACTTTCCGGCGATCGATATTGAACGGTCTATCAGCCGCGTGATGCCGGCAGTTACCAGCATGGAACATCAGAAACTGGCGCGAGCGGTGAAGCAGCTCTATGCCAGTTTTAGTCAGAGCAAAGACCTTATTTCAATCGGCGCTTATGTCAAAGGTTCAGATCCGCTGTTAGATCAGGCCATCACACTGATGCCAAAAATCAACCGATTCCTGCAACAGGGTATGACAGACGTTGTGCCTTATGACGAGTGTCTGGCAGGACTGAACACCTTGTTACCTGCTAACCGGAGCTTTTAAGTATGGCGTTGAAACAACTGCAACTCTTAGTACAGGTGCAAAAAGATAAAGAAGAAAAGTTGTTGGCTAATTTTACCCAGGCCCAGCAGTTTTTGCAGACTTGTAATGAACGTTACCAAGGCCTCGCCGATTATCGCACTGACTATATTCGTCAGACCCAGCAGCGCGGCGCTGAGGGTGTGCAAAGCCGGCAGTTCAATCAGTATCTGAACTTCATTACCAAACTTGATCAGGCATTGGAACAACAGAATTTACAAATTCAACAGGCACAGCGGGTCGTTGATATGCGTCGGAGCGCCTGGCTGACCATGCAAAAAAAGCGCAAAGCCATTGAATTACTGATTGATAAAGAGCTGGCTGCCAGCCAGCAACGGCAGAATAAACTTGAACAGAAACTTTTGGACGAAATCGCCACACAGCAGTTTTTCCGCCGTTTACAACAAACCGGCGTTTGAACCTGAGCTCCATGGCGCGAATTTTGTATAACTAATTAAAGCGTCGATGATGACTGACCCGCGGTATTGCCGCACTACAAAGTCCGGGCGCAGAATTTTGCAACGGACGGAGGCGTGAAAATGAATCTCAGCATTAACCTGACCTTAGGCAGCCCGGTCGCGGACAGTGCATCAAACTCTGTTGTTGCAGCAGAAGATATGTCAGATCAGGGCTTTGGCCTGAGATTGGCCGATGAGCTGAATGAACGCGAACTGGCACCCTTGATGCTGCCTGATGCTAAAAAAGCAGATGATCCTGCATTGTTAGAGCAGATTGCCATGCGGCAGCAGATTGCCGCTGATGCCGAAACCTTCGCAGACAAAGACGGCAGGGTTTGGCTGGAAGACCCGTTAGCCGGGCTACCTGACACCGTGGCAACAGACGACACGATTGAAACATTCGCCGGTGACAAACCGTGGCTGGATATTATTGAAAAAGCTAACAATTACAGCACAGTGCTGCAGGCAAATAAAAACGATAGCCGCAATGTCGCAGAAAAGGTAGTGGCTGAAAGCACGGCAGCAGCTGTTGATCCCAAGCAAGATCTGACCCTGTCAGACGTTGCTATGCTGACAGCAGATCAAGCCAGCGAGGCTGATCGCGCGCGCTCACAACTTGTCGCTCTGGCAGATGAGGTCAAAGCTGAAGCCAAGACTGCTGCGACAAGCGGACTGATCGCCGGTTCCAGTAAAATCAACGCTGGCTCAGCGCCCGTGATTTCACCATCACCTGCGACAGGCCCCTCAGTTTCGGCTGATGTCGGTGCAACTCAAGCCGCTGTTGCAGAAGCTGAAATCTCTGAATTGAGTGCTGAAGGACTACTTTTGCAGCCTGTTGCAAATGAGTCTGCAGCCAAGATGGTGAACTCCGTTGCGATGGAACCAACGTCAGAAACAACTGTGACAGGAACTGCAGGACAAAAAGAGCCAGATAGAGCGCCTCAGGTCCCGTCGAATTCAGGTGGGACAACAGCACAGAGTGCAGAGCGAGCCCCGGTTAAAGCACAGCATGAGGTGGTTGTGACTGATGTGCAGACCAAACAGACTGACCTGCCGGCAGTCGATGTAATGCATAAAACATCAGCGGATCGCAGTGATAAACAAACGGTAAGGGCCGCAGCAGAGCCTGCACTGTCAGCCGCAGAGCAAGCGGCCACACAACAAGAAACAGAACGCCTTGCCGCCGGACAACAAACTGTCGTTGTAGCTGCAATGCAAGCAGGTACAGTAGCTGCGAACCGGCCGGGCAGTACTCAGACCACTGGCGCCGAGAAAGCGCCGGCTGCGAACGCATTTGCCGTGCATTTGCGTGCAGTCAACCAAACTCAGCAGCAACAACAACAGCCACAATCAGGCGCTGAGCAACAACCTGGCCAAGGTCAGGCCAAAGCAAATATTGACATTATGGCGCTGAATCCGTCCGGGCCAGTGGTCACGACCGTACCGGCATTTGCCCAGCAATTGCAGCAGGTCACCGAAACTACTCCCGTCACGGGCTCTGTTAGCCATACAGCCGCACACAGTGCAGCGACAACGACGGGCAATACTACTTTGTTATCAGCCCGTCCGGCAGAGACACCAGTCTGGCAGCCGCCTTTGGCGTTAACGGAGCCGGCTGCTGCGCAGCAAATTAAAGATCGGGTCATGGTGCAGATTCAGCATAAATTACAGACTGCAGAAGTGCAGTTACACCCGGAAGAGTTGGGGTCCATGCAAATTAAACTGAACCTGCAGCAAGATCAGCTCAGTGTACAGTTCGTCGTGCAACAAGGCGCCGCCAAAGAAGCGTTAGAGCAACAAATGCCTAAACTCAGGGAGTTACTTGAGCAACAAGGCATTGCCTTAAGCGAAGGGCAAGTGGAGCAACGCCAGTCCGGTTCGCAACAAGAGCAACCCACACACCATCAGGGGACTAACACTGGTGCAGAGTCTGAAATTGCTGCAGTCCAGACTGTACAAATGAAGGTTTCGGACCGAATGGTTGATTTTTATGCATAAAAGCTGTCCAGATGCAGACAAAACGGCCGGATCCGCCGATGTTGATTGCCTTTGTTCCGTAACGAAGTAAATAATAACGAAAACAACAGGTACGGAGTCCAGCAATGGCAGCGGAAAAAGAGCTCGAAATTGGTGATGGCGGCAACAAAAAGAAAAAAATGATCATCATTGCGGCAGCAGCTTTAGTGTTGCTCGGTGGTGGTGGTGCCGCTTTTATGATGATGGGCGGAGATCCGCCGCCAGCAGCTGAAGCGACGGCTGAAGGTGCTCCGGCCGCCGAAGGCGCTGCACCAGCTGCCGATGGTGCGGCACCGGCAGCTGGTGGGCCTGAAATAGGTACTGCGTTATATGTCGGGATGCCACGACCTTTTGTATTTAATGTCGCAGGCACAAGTCGCGATCGCCTGGTACAGATTAAAGCGCAATTGCTGGTACGCGGTACACAGAACGAAGAAACCGCTAAACAACATATTCCACTGATTGAAAGTACGATGTTGCGGACTTTCAGTAAAGCGAATGCCGATGAGTTGGTGACAGCAGGCGGCAAAGAAACGATAAAAGCGACAGCGCTAAAAGATGTACAGGAAGCGCTGAAAGGCGTGGCAGGTTCTGCCGTGGTGGAAGAAATCCTGTTTACCGGGTTTGTGATGCAGTAAGGCCGGTCTTTACCGGAGGGCAACAGATTGACTGATTTATTATCCCAGGACGAAATTGATGCGCTATTGCATGGCGTCGATGACGTTGAAGAAGAAGAGATAGAGGAAACTTCCGGACCGGGCGGCAGACGCTCGGCAATGGAATATGACTTTTCTTCGCAGGATAGGATTGTCCGTGGCCGGATGCCAACTCTGGAGATGGTCAACGAACGTTTTGCCCGCCATATGCGCATTAGCCTGTTTAACATGATGCGCCGTACTGCCGAAGTCTCTATCAACGGCGTACAAATGATCAAGTTTGGTGAATACGTGCATACCTTGTTTGTGCCGACCAGCCTGAACATGGTGCGGTTCCGGCCGTTAAAAGGCACTGGCCTCATCACGATGGAAGCTCGGTTGGTATTTATCCTTGTTGACAATTTCTTTGGTGGCGACGGGCGTTATCACGCAAAAATTGAAGGTCGCGAATTCACGCCAACGGAACGCCGGATCATCCAGATGCTACTGAAGTTAATCTTTGAAGATTACAAAGAAGCCTGGGCACCTGTGATGGATGTGTCATTTGAGTATCTCGACAGCGAAGTGAACCCTGCGATGGCCAACATCGTCAGTCCAACTGAAGTTGTGGTGATCAGCTCATTCCATATTGAACTCGATGGTGGTGGCGGAGACTTCCATGTCGCATTGCCGTATTCAATGCTGGAGCCTATCCGGGAACTGCTGGATGCCGGTGTGCAAAGCGACAAAGAAGATACTGACTTACGCTGGAGTAAGGCGCTGCGCGACGAAATCATGGATGTGAAAGTGAATTTGACGACCAAAATGATGGACGTGGAATTGTCGCTGGAACAAGTGATGAATCTCAAAGCCGGTGACATCATCCCGGTAGAGATCCCGGAAACCATTACAGTGTTGATTGAAGATTTGCCGACATATCGCGCCAAAATGGGTAAATCCCGCGATAATGTGGCATTAAAAATTGTAGAAAAAATCAAACGACCAGAATCAGTTAAATCTGAGCTGCATGTCTTTACGAAAGGCGGTCGCCGCCTGGATAGCGACGCCGATATCAGCGAACTGGAAGCCGATTTGGTCCTGAATGAACGCACAGAGGAAAAATGGTAATGGCTGACGATAAAGATACCATGGACGAATGGGCTGCCGCTTTGGCCGAAGCTGAAGGCTCCGGTGACATTGTTGAAACGGCAGAGCTGGACGAGCTACACGAAGAGAATTCGCCGATCTCCGGTGACGAGCGACGCAAACTGGAAACGATCCTCGATATTCCGGTGACTATTTCGATGGAAGTCGGCCGCGCCAAGATCAGTATCCGCAATCTGCTGCAGCTGAATCAGGGCTCAGTGGTTGAATTGGAACGTGTCGCCGGTGAGCCGCTGGATGTGCTGGTGAACGGGACTCTGATCGCCCACGGTGAAGTGGTTGTCGTCAATGATAAATTCGGCATCCGGTTAACCGACGTGATCAGCCAAATCGAACGTATTAAGAAGCTGCGTTAGTATGCGTCGACAGCAGCTACCTTGGCATGGCAGACCTCAACAGTGGCTTCTGGGTCTGAGTGGGGCATTGAGTGGGCAGGGCAGCGCTTGGGCACAGGTAGCTGAACAGGCTGAAAAAGCTGTTGTGCCGCTGAAGCAAACGGCCAGCCTGCCTGGACTAGGACAAATTGTCATTTCTTTGGCGCTGGTGCTCGGAGCCATTGTGTTGCTGGCATTTTTGTATAAAAAACTGCAACTGAAAATGCCAGGCTCAAAACATTTTAAAGTGATTGCGACTTTGCCGGTCGGGCAGAAAGAACGTCTCTTAGTTATTGAAATTCAAGGAAAACAACGCGTAATTGGTGTGACGCCACATAGCGTCAATTTCCTGTTCGAACTCGAAAATTCCCTTCCAGACGAAAAGTTGGCATCAGACTTTCATACGCAGTTACAGTCGTTCCTGAAAAAGTAATCTGCCGTTATGTTTCGATTCATTCTTGTGCTGCTGGTGCTGTTTAGTCCGGTAGTTTTTGCTGACAACTCAGGCTTGTCGGCATTGCAAATCACCACCAATCCTGATGGCAGTCAGGAATACAGTGTCACATTGCAAGTGCTGGCGATGATGACGGCACTGAGTTTCTTGCCGGCCGCTCTGATTATGATGACCAGCTTCACGCGGATCATCATTGTTCTGGCGATTTTGCGCCAGGCGATGGGCTTGATGTCGAGCCCGTCGAATCAGGTGTTGGTTGGTATTACGTTATTCCTGACATTTTTCATCATGGCGCCGACTTTTAAACAGGTGAATGATCAGGCCATCCAACCTTATCTAAAAGAAGATATCACCTCGTTACAGGCGCTGGACGCTGCGATAAAACCAATGAAAGCTTTTATGCTGCACCAGACCCGAATTAAGGATCTGGAAACTTTCGCCGAAATCGCCGGACATCCGAAGGTGGAAAACACTCAGGATTATCCTATCACTATTGTGATCCCTGCCTTTGTCACATCAGAACTCAAAACAGCGTTTCAGATTGGCTTTATGATTTTTATCCCATTCCTGATTATCGATCTGGTCGTGGCCTCAGTGCTGATGGCGATGGGGATGATGATGTTGTCGCCAATGATTATTTCCCTGCCGTTTAAACTGATGATGTTTGTATTGGTGGATGGTTGGCTTTTGGTGATGGGCACGCTGGCAAACAGTTATGGTATAGGAGTCTGAGATGACGCCGGAAACCTTTGTCGACATTCTCAATGACGCACTTTATCTGGTGATACTGCTGGTCAGTATCATTATTTTGCCATCGCTGGCGGTTGGACTTGTGGTGTCAATCTTTCAGGCAGCAACTTCCATTAACGAACAGACGCTGAGCTTTCTGCCAAGGCTGATTGTGACTTTATTGGCACTGATTTACGGCGGCCATTGGATGACGCAAACGTTGATGGATTACACCATCGCCCTGTTTTTATCAATTCCGTCTTTGGTGAGCTGAGATGGAATACCCATTATCCGTGTTGATGCAAGGCATCGCGGATTTCCTGTTACCGCTTTGTCGGGTCGGCGCTATGTTTGCGTTAATGACCGGCATTGGCGCGAAGACGGTGCCGACCCGCATCAGACTTGGTCTTGCTGTGATGTTTACGTTGGTGATCATGCCAGTGATCCCACCGGTCAAAGATACCAATCTGATGTCGGCTTTTACCGTGATCCAGGTGATGCAACAATTGCTGATTGGTACAGCAATGGGCTTTATCTCGATGATTTTTATCAACACTTTTGTACAAGCGGGTCAGATTCTGGCGACTCAAACCGGTTTGGGTTTTTCTTCATTAGTCGATCCCGCCAGTGGCATCAGTATTCCGACTATCGGTCAGTTTTATCTCATCCTGGCAACATTAATGTTTTGGGTTTATGACGGTCATTTGATTATGTTTCAGATGGTGGTGTTCAGTTTTGAATCTCTGCCGATTAACGGCGAATGGTGGGATGTGGATAACTATCTGACTATCGCTGAGTTTGGTGGCTGGATTTTTGCTACATCACTGGCAATTACGCTGGCTCCTGTTACTGCTATGCTGCTGGTCAATCTGGCTTTTGGTGTGATGACCCGCGCCGCGCCGCAATTGAATATTTTTTCCATTGGTTTTCCGGTCACAATGATTGCCGGTTTGTTGATCCTGTGGCTGACCATGAACACCTTTATGTTTCATTTTAACCTGCAATGGCAGCACGGCATCGAAGTGACGTGCAAGCTCATTGGTTGCTGACGGAGGAATGCCATGGCTGCCGACAGCGATATGGAAAAGACCGAAGACCCCACGGGTAAGAAACTCAGTGATGCGGCGGAAAAAGGCAACATAGCGCGATCGCAGGATTTTGCGACTGCGATGGTGCTGATTGGCAGTAGTCTTGGGATCCTGATGTATGGATCAGAGCTGGCCGAAGCTACGTTGCAGGTATGTCGGCGTATGCTCAGTCTTAATCTAAAAGATGTGCAGGACCCGACCATGATGAGTGCAGCGGCAAACGCTGCATTAGTCGCAGTAACTCCGGCATTTCTGAAGCTTTGCCTGGTGATCTTAATCGCCGGTTTTATCGGTAATACAGTGCTAGGTGGCTTTAATTTTACCTGGTACGGTGCCAGTTTCAGACCCAGTAAATTGAGTCCGCTGGCCGGCATTAAGCGAATGTTCAGTATTAACTCAGTCATTGAGTTGTTTAAAGGCGTGCTGAAAGTCTCAGTCGTTTCAGGCTGTGCGTATTATCTGCTGAAGATATTTTTCGATGACATCATGGCTCTGTCCTTGATGACCAGTCCAGACGATATTGCGGCGGCGCTCTACCTGCTATGCTGGATGTTTTTCGGTTTGTGCGCCAGTACGTTACTGATCGCAGCAATTGATGCGCCTTATCAGAAATGGCGTCACATTCAACAAATGAAAATGACCAAACAGGAAGTAAAAGACGAGTACAAAAACTCCGAAGGTAACCCGGAAATTAAAGGCCGGATCCGCGGCCTGCAAATTCAGATGTCGCGCCGCCGGATGATGCAAGCGGTACCCACTGCTGATGTTGTCGTCACTAACCCGACGCACTATGCAGTAGCACTGAAATATGACCACGGCAAACAACGGGCTCCAGTCGTGGTTGCCAAAGGCGTCGATGAAATGGCGATGTATATCCGCCAAATTGCTGAAGCCAACAAAGTCCCAATCATTCGTTCACCCGCACTTGCCCGTTCTGTTTATCATACTACTGAGCTGGATCACCCCATTCCGGAACAACTTTTTTCTGCGGTGGCGCAGGTTTTGGCCTACGTATTTCAGTTAAAAGTGTATCGGCGTGGCAAAGGCCAGAAACCCAAAGCACTGGCCAGAGATTTGCCTATTCCGGAAGGTTTCCGTCACTAATTGGTATTGAATACGTCGGGTTGTAACATCATGGAACGTTTTTTGCCTTAACAGGGTGTATGTCAATTTTCCGACGGAACTCCCATGCAGTTAGCCAATGTCCTGACGCGGTTTGACCGGTCCCACCTGCAGCATTTAAAAGGTGTTGGTACACCACTGCTAATCCTTGCCGCGTTGGCGATGATTGTGCTGCCGTTGCCGGCATTGCTGCTTGATATCCTGTTCTCATTTAACATTGCACTGGCACTGGTCGTGTTGCTGGTGACGATTTATGTCAGGAAACCACTGGATTTTGCTATTTTTCCCTCAGTGCTGCTGGTTGCGACTATCCTGCGCCTTGCACTCAACGTGGCGAGTACGCGGATCGTGTTATTGGAAGGCCATACCGGCCCGGATGCGGCAGGGGCGGTCATTGAAGCATTTGGCCATGTGGTCATCGGCGGCAATTATGCAGTTGGTATTGTCGTCTTTGCCATCCTGATCATTATCAACTTTGTGGTAGTCACAAAGGGTGCCGGCCGCATCGCAGAGGTCACCGCGCGCTTTACGCTTGACGCTATGCCCGGCAAACAAATGGCGATAGATGCCGACTTGAACTCAGGTTTTATTGATCAGGATCAGGCACGCAGACGCCGTGAGGAAGTCACCGCAGAAGCCGATTTTTATGGTTCGATGGATGGCGCGACCAAGTTTGTAAAAGGGGATGCCGTTGCAGGGTTAATCATTCTGTTTGTCGGTCTGATTGGTGGTTTTTTTATCGGTACACTGCAACACGACTTGCCATTTAGTGAGGCGTTGGAAGTGTACACACTGCTGACAATTGGCGATGGTCTGGTCGCGCAAATTCCAGGTCTGTTATTGTCTATTGGTACCGCGATTATCGTCACCCGGCAGAATAAAGAAGCCGATCTCGGTGAGCAAATGAGCGGTCAGCTCGGCAATCTGAAAGTACTGAGTGTGTCCGCTGTGCTGCTGACTATTATGGGCATAGTGCCCGGGATGCCTCATCTGGCGTTTTTAAGCCTGGCAGCCCTGTTAGGCGGCCTCGCTTACTTTGTCAATCACAAGAGTAAAGCTCCGGCGACAGCGGCCGGGCAGGCCCGTTCAGAGTTGGTTGCATCTTCTGAACTGGCGCCGCAAAAAGAAATCAGCTGGGATGATGTGCAACCGGTTGATGTGATCGGGCTGGAAGTGGGTTATCGCTTAATTCCGCTGGTGGACAAAGCGCAAGGCGGCGAACTGCTGGCGCGGATCAAAGGAGTGCGGAAAAAACTGTCACAAGAGCTGGGATTCCTTATTCCGGCCGTGCATATCCGCGACAATCTGGATCTGGAACCAAACACATATCGCGTCACTTTGATGGGTGTGAACACCGGCCAGTCAGAACTGCGGCATGATAACGAACTGGCGATTAACCCGGGACAGGTGTTTGGTAATCTGAAAGGGATCGCCACCAAAGATCCGGCTTTTGGTCTGGATGCAGTGTGGATCCCGCGCAATCAACGTGAACATGCGCAGACCCTTGGCTATACAGTGGTTGATGCCGCAACAGTGGTCGCGACGCATCTGAGTCAAATACTGACCAACAGCGCGGCGAGCCTGCTTGGCCATGAAGAAGTACAAAATCTGTTGGATATGTTGGCGAAGACGTCGCCAAAACTGGCTGAGGCACTGGTGCCGGATACGCTGCCGCTGCGCTCTGTGGTGAAAGTATTGCAGAATCTGCTACACGAAGGTGTACCGATCCGTGATATGCGCACTATTGCTCAAACGTTGGTGGATACCGGCGCCCGTAGTCAGGACATTGACGTCCTGACGGCTTCTTGCCGTATCGCATTGCGCCGGCTTATCGTGCAGGAAGTGGCCGCCGGTGCTGCGGAAATTCCGGTCATGACTTTTGCCCCTGAACTTGAACAAATGCTGCATCAGTCGATGCAGGCAGCGGGTAGCGATGGTGCTGGCATTGAACCTGGTCTGGCAGAACGCATTCAGCAGTCGCTGCGCGAAGCGTCGCAACAACAGGAATTGGCAGGTGAACCGGCAGTGTTGCTGACTTCCGGCATCTTACGCAGCGTGATGGCACGATTCGTGAAGTACACCATTCCAGGACTGCGGGTTTTATCCTATCAGGAAATTCCCGACGACAAACAAGTGCGGATCGTCAGTGTGGTTGGCCAGGCGGGTTAGGAGTTAAACGATGAAAATAAAGCGCTTTGTAGCAAAAGATATGCGCACAGCATTGGCAGAAGTGAAAGAATTTCTGGGTCCGGATGCGATTATTCTGTCGAATAAAAAAGTTGCAGGTGGTATTGAGCTTGTCGCGGCTGTCGACCCGGAAGCTACGTCTGGCAAGGCTCCGGTGCCACATGAACCGCAAAAGCCTGCGGTTGCAGCGACCGGTAGTCAGCTCAATATCCGTGTCGATGATGACGAACCTGAACAAGAAGCTCCGGCGGACTCGCTGCGGGCTCTGCTCGCCCGTCAGATGATCAAACAACAAAAAGCAAATGCCGAGCCTGTCGCTGCGAGCGACAAAAAATTGACTGCAAAGGCTCCCGCGGACGTTTTACAATCGCCACTGTTGAACAAAAATCGTCCTGTAGCGCCACCAGAACGTCAGAATACTGCCACAGGACCAGCTGCAACCACCGGGCTGGCTGATTTCAGTAAGCTCCAGCAGCAACAGATGCAGTTGATGCAGCAACAATTTGACAGTATGCGTCAGGAAATGGGCTCGATGAAGCAATTGCTGCAACATCAGGTGTCCGGTTTGATGTGGCAGGATCTGGCACGGCGCGAACCGGTGCGGGCACTGGTGATCGATAAACTCTGTGAATTGGGTTTGTCCGAAGCGATGGCAGATCAACTTGCCTGTTTCATGCCGGAAGATATTGCCGACAGCGATGCGTGGGAATGTGCACTGGAGTTATTGGCAGGCCAACTGACAACGACCAATGACGATTTGATGCGCCGCGGCGGTGTTGTGGCTTTAGTCGGCCCGACTGGCGTTGGTAAAACCACAACGGTTGCAAAACTGGCTGCGCAATTTGCCCGCTTGCATGGTGCTGAACAGGTTGCTTTGATTACTACTGATACTTTTCGAATTGGCGCATTTGAACAGCTTGCCACTTTTGGCCGTATCATCGGTTGTCCGGTGAAACAGGCCAAAGATCACGAAGAATTAGCCTTACTGTTAACGCAGTTACAGCAACGTAAACTAATACTGATAGATACGGCCGGAATGAGTCAGCGTGACGTTCGTCTGGCAGAAAAACTCTCGGCTCTGATGCATAATTCGCGTGTCAAAATAAGAAGTTATCTGGTATTGTCTGCCACCTCGCAAGCCCGTGTAATGCAAGAGACAGTGGAACACTTCAAACGAATTTCATTGTCGGGTTGTATTTTCACAAAACTTGATGAATGCTTAAGCTTGGGTGAAATTATCAATATCGCAATTCAAAATGCTTTACCTGTCAGTTATTTGACCAATGGTCAGCGGGTTCCTGAAGACATTGCAGCTGCAGAGGCCACAGTGATGGTGACGCAGGCTGAACAGCTCCGACTGGCGCATAGCAATGCAGGCCATCAGTGGTATCAGGATGTAGCAGCCCGGGCGGATGGAACCTATGCATAATCATGAATTAATGTTTGATCAAGCCAGTGGCCTGAGAAGAATGAAAAAGCAGATGGTAAAAGTAATAGCAGTGACTGGCGGGAAAGGCGGTGTTGGCAAAACCAACGTCACGCTCAATCTGGCTATGGCTATGGCTCAAATGGGTAAAAAGGTTTTGGTGCTGGACGCCGACCTAGGTCTCGCCAATTGTGATGTCATGCTGGGTCTGCGAGTCGAAAAAAATCTGTTCCACGTGTTGGCCGGCGAAGTAGAGCTGGACGACATTCTGATTGAAGGTCCATTCGGCATCAAAATTGTGCCGGCGACATCTGGCACGCAATCAATGACTGAGCTGAGTCCAGCGGAACACGCAGGTCTGATCCGGGCCTTCAGCGAATTACGTACTCCTTTTGATGTATTACTGGTCGACACCGCCGCCGGCATCTCTGACATGGTACTGAGTTTTTCCCGCGCGTCACAGGACGTCCTTGTTGTGGTGTGTGATGAACCGTCATCCATCACCGATGCGTATGCACTGATGAAGATCCTTAGTCGGGAACATGCGGTGCAACGTTTTAAAATTGTTGCTAACATGGTGCGTAGTCTGCGTGAAGGGCAGGAGTTGTTTGCGAAGCTGAGTCGGGTAACCGATCGTTTTCTTGATGTTACGCTTGAATTGGTTGCGACTATTCCTTTTGATGAAAACGTCCGTAAAGCGGCACGAAAACAACGCGCGTTTGTTGATGCATTTCCAAAAACACCTGCTTCACTGGCGGTGAAAACGCTTGCGACACGGGCCGTGCAATGGCCGGTTCCACCCAGTGCGTCAGGGCATCTGGAATTTTTTCTTGAACAGTTGGTTCAGCCGCAATCGGAACGGCGGGGGATGATGTGAATAGTCGTTTAGCAGCTTACGGCGGAAATAACCAGCTACAGTTGCTGGTAGAGAAGCATGCTCCACTGGTCAAACGAATCGCATACCACTTGTTGGCACGCTTACCTGCCAGTGTGCAGGTGGATGATTTAATTCAGTCTGGCATGATAGGTCTGATTGAAGCAGCAAAGAATTTCGACAACACTAAGGGGGCAAGTTTTGAGACATTTGCTGGTATCCGCATTCGTGGTTCTATGCTCGATGAGATCCGTCGCGGTGATTGGACCCCACGATCTGTCCATCGTAATTCCCGTTTAATTGCTGAAACTATCGCCGAACTCGAAGCAACATTGGGCAGAGACGTAAAAGATGTTGAAGTTGCTGAAAAACTTGATATAACTTTAGATGAATATCATCACATGCTCAGTGACGCGAGTAAT
>Ga0114942_1000205_pt1 | contig 16110 bp, 13 predicted proteins | sample LowerColdCreek_FD_88674 | JGI IMG/M metagenome (GOLD analysis project Ga0114942, IMG submission 88674) | Groundwater microbial communities from Cold Creek, Nevada to study Microbial Dark Matter (Phase II) - Lower Cold Creek | ecosystem: Environmental > Aquatic > Deep subsurface > Groundwater ... | reverse complement strand
GCACCAGCCCCGACCACGGCACCGCCTTCGACATTGCCGGCTGCGGCATCGCCGACCCGGCCAGCCTGGGTGCAGCGCTCGCCATGGCGAGAAAACTCAGCGTGTCGGCGTAGACAGTGCCGCGAGCTGCGCCCGCGCGCGCGCCGTGGCGCGCTCCAGCAGGTGCGCCGTCTCGTAGGCGCGCATGCGGCCGGCCTCGCAGAGCTTCTTCAGCATGCGGGCGGTCATCGTCACCGTCTCCTGGTGCCGGTTGCCATGCGTGAAGATGAAGAAGCTGCGCCCCGCGCTGATGTGGGCCAGGCGCATCTTCTGCCACTCTTCGCCGGTGTGCATCTGGTAGGCGAAACCGAGCTGCATGTTGTCCATCAGCAGCGCGCTGCTGCTGGGCTCGGGCGCGCTCTCGGCGGCGGGCAGGCCCTCGATGGAGATGTCCACGGCCTGCAGCGCCTCGGCGGCAGCTGCGGCGTCGTTGCCCGACAGGTCCAGGTCCAGCTCACCGTTCCAGTCGACGCCTGACTCCTCCACCAGCCCCAGGCTCTTGGCCTCGGCCGGCGTCAGGCGTTGGCTGGCATCCAGGTCTGCGGGCAGCGTCTCACCGGCGATGGGCTTGGCCAGGTCGGCCTCGGCCGGCGGCGCAGCGCCGAAGATCTGATCGAGCTGCTTGACGAGCAGGTTGGTGTCCAGCGCGCTGGGCGCCTGGCCCTTCAGCGACTCCGCGTGCGCTGGCAGCAGCGCACCGAAGAAGTCCTTGCGCGGGCCATCGGGCCAGCGGATCAGGTCCAGCCCCTCGTTGAGGGTGCGCATCAGCGTGGGCAGCTCGCGCAGGAAGTCCGCGCGCGCTGCCGTGCCGCCCTTGGGCTGCACGCTCATGACGAGGCTGCGGCCGAGCGTGCGCAGGCGCAGCGCGCGTTCCGGGGCACCCTCGCGCGAGGCCAGCACGATGGCCTGGCTCCACACGCCGGCCAGGAAGCTGCGCAGGAACTCCTGCATCGGCACCTTGGACAGCTGCTGCTGCAGTTGCAGTGCATAGCGCTGCTGCAGGCGCAGGTCGGTCTCGCGGCGCTCGACGACGGCGGCGGCGTCGCCCGAGGCCTTCAGCGTCTGGCGGCTCTGGTCGGCGATGAAGGTTTCGAGATCGTCCAGCTTGGCCGTGTAGACGTCCATGCGGTCGAAGTCGCCCTGGGCCACATCCTGCACGAGGTCGCGCACATGGGCCAGGAACGGCCGGCCGGGGTCTTCGCTGAAGTCGTCGAAGGCGCAGGCCAGCGAGGCCAGGCGGTTGACGAACTGGCGCACCGGATGGCGGCGCGAGGAGAAGAAGGTCTCGTCGCCCAGCGCTGCGCGCAGCACCGGCAGCTGCAGCCGGGCCAGCAGGCGCGCCATCTGCGGCGGCACCTTGGGGTCGGACAGGATCTGGTCGAACAGGCTGCTGACGACGTCGATGACCATGTGGTCCAGCCGCCCCGTGGACGCCAGGCGCAGCTCGTCGCGGTGCTGGTGGATCAGGTTGGGCGGCACCGGGGCCTGGCCCCAGGCGCTGGGTTCGCCGGACAGCGTGTCGAGGCCCATGCGGCTGGAGTGACCGCTGTCGTAGCCGTCATAGCCTGCCGGCGTATGCGCCAGGCGGCGCAGCAAGTCCATCATCTGCGGGTCGACGCGGCCGATACCGCCGCCGCCGCTGCGTGCTCCGCCGCCGTGTCCTCCGCCTTGTCCACCGCCACCGAAACCGCTGCCGCCGAAGCCGCTGCCTCTGCCGCCCAGCCCGCCATGGCCCGAACCGCCAGTGCCATGGCCGCCGTAGCTCCCGCCGCGAGTCGACATGCCGCCGTGGCCGGAGTCGAGGTCGGCCTGCTGGCTGGCTGCGCCCAGCCCGCCATGGCGCGAGGTGGCCGCGTCCCCCTTGGCCCGCACGCGCAAGTCCTGCGGCCGCAGACCCCGGGAGCGCAACAGTTCGGCGATGTCGGCATAGCAGCCGCGCATCTCCTGTGCCAGCGAGCGGGTCAGCTCGTCGGTCAGCGTCTGGCGGATCAGCGGGTCGTCGGTGATCGACTGGGTCGCGTCCAGCAAGGCCTGGCCGATCAGCTCGGGCCGCAGCGGGTTGCGCTCGCCGACCTGCACGCCGGCGACGTAGGACTCAACCTCGCGCAGCTCCCATTCGCAGTGATGGCCGATGGCCAGGCCGATGCGGTCGGCCGCGACGAGGTTGTTGACCTGGTCGTCGTCCATCAGCGAGAGCTCGCTCCAATCCTTCTTTGCCGCCGGCGCGGCCGCCGGCTTGGTCTCGGATTGTTCGGCGATGACATGCTTGCGCAAGCTCATCAGGAAACGTTGCAGGAACACGGCCTGCTGCTGCCCGAACACGAACTGCGCCGCCAGCAGCGCGTCGCGCCGCTTGATCTGCCCGGCCGACAACGCTGACAGGCCCAGACCTTCCGCGCAGCGCTCGGCCGCCTGCTCACCCGCCAGGCGGATGCGGGTCAGCGAAGCTTCGAGGTGAGGGTTCAGGCGGGTCTCGGGCGCGTTCATCTAGAAATGACACAAGCAGCTGCGAAAGTATCGTGCCTGCAACAAGCTGGGGTTTTCCGCAAGTCGCCAATTTCGTGGCAAAAAAAAGCCCGGTAACCGTTGCTTACCGGGCGTGGGTGGCGGCGAGCCGGCTCAGCGCTTCAACGAGTCGCGGATTTCACGCAGCAGTTGGATGTCTTCTGGCGTGGCCGGTGGCTCTGCGGGTGCCGGCGCGGCTTCGGGCTCGCGCTTGAGCCGGTTGATCTGCTTGATCATCAGGAAGATGACGAAGGCGAGGATGATGAAGTTCAGCGAGACGGTGATGAAGCTGCCGTAGGCCAGCACTGCGCCTTCTTTCTTGGCATCGGCCAGCGTTGCGGCCGTCTGGCCGGCCAGCGGGATGAAGTAGTTGCTGAAGTCCAGGCCGCCGAAGATCTTGCTGACGATCGGCATGATGACGTCGCCGACCAGGGAGTCGACGATCTTGCCGAAGGCGCCGCCGATGATGACGCCTACGGCCAGATCGATGACATTGCCTTTGACGGCGAACTCCCGGAATTCGGAGATGAAACTCATGCAGCGGCTCCTGACGAATGCGTTGGAAAAAGATGCCGCCATTGTCGACGGCAAGCTGCCTCGCTCAGAAGCCGGGTAAACCTGCGCTCCTGCCGGGGTCACGCCCTGCCGGGGTCGCGAAAAGCGTCCGCTAGAATCCTGGGCTGCCCCTGATCAGAAGTCTCCTTAGAGGACCCTCATGAGTGACCAGCAAGTGGACCAAGGCAAACGCACCTGGTTGATTGCAACCGGTTGTGCCGGCGCCGTGGGCGGCGTCGCGACTGCCGTGCCCTTCGTCAGCACCTTTGCACCCAGCGAGCGAGCCAAGGCTGCCGGCGCGCCGGTGGAGGTCGACATCTCCGGCCTCAAGCCCGGCGAGAAGCTCACTGTCGAGTGGCGCGGCAAGCCGGTCTGGATCGTGCGCCGCACGCCCGAGCAGCTGGAAGCGCTCAAGAAGGTCGACGGTCAGCTGGCTGACCCGAATTCCGACCGCAAGGCCTACCCGACGCCGGATTACGCCAAGAACGAGTACCGCTCGATCAAGCCCGAGTTCTTCGTCGCCGTCGGCATCTGCTCGCACCTGGGCTGCTCGCCCAGCGACAAGTTCACGCCCGGTGCACAGCCCTCGCTGCCGGACGACTGGACAGGTGGCTTCCTTTGCCCCTGCCATGGTTCGACCTTCGACATGGCTGGGCGCGTCTTCAAGAACAAGCCGGCGCCGGACAACCTCGAGGTGCCGCCGTACATGTACCTGAGCGACTCCCGCCTGCTGATCGGCGAAGACAAGAAGGCTTAAGGACGATCATGGCTGAATTCAAGGAAGCTCCCGCAGGCGCCTCGGCAGGCGTGAAGACGATGACCTGGCTGGAGAACCGGTTCCCGACCGCGTTCGACGCCTACAAGGTCCACATGTCGGAGTACTACGCGCCGAAGAACTTCAACTGGTGGTACATCTTCGGTTCGCTGGCGCTGCTGGTCCTCGTGATCCAGATCGTCACCGGCATCTTCCTGGTGATGCACTACAAGCCGGACGCCAACCTGGCGTTCGCGTCCGTCGAGTACATCATGCGCGACGTGCCCTGGGGCTGGCTGATCCGCTACATGCACAGCACCGGCGCCTCGGCCTTCTTCGTGGTCGTCTACCTGCACATGTTCCGCGGGCTGATCTACGGCAGCTACCGCAAGCCGCGTGAGCTGGTCTGGATCTTCGGCTGCGCGATCTTCCTGTGCCTGATGGCCGAAGCCTTCATGGGCTATCTGCTGCCCTGGGGCCAAATGTCCTACTGGGGCGCCCAGGTCATCGTCAACCTGTTCGCTGCCGTGCCCTTCGTCGGTGAAGACCTGGCGCTGATGATCCGCGGCGACTATGTCGTCGGCGACGCGACGCTGAACCGCTTCTTCAGCTTCCACGTCATCGCCGTGCCGCTGGTGCTGCTGGGCCTGGTGGTCGCCCACCTGCTGGCGCTGCACGACGTCGGCTCCAACAATCCCGACGGTGTCGAGATCAAGAAGGGCCCGAAGGACGCGAACGGCAAGCCGCTGGACGGCGTGCCCTTCCACCCGTTCTACACGGTGCACGACATCTACGCGGTCTGCCTGTTCCTGATCGCGTTCACCGCCATCGTCTTCTTCGCTCCGGAGATGGGCGGCTACTTCCTGGAGTACAACAACTTCATCCCGGCCGATCCGCTGAAGACGCCGGCCCACATCGCCCCGGTCTGGTACTTCACGCCCTACTACTCGATGCTGCGCGCGACCACCGACACCATGGTCAACGTGCTGTGCGTGCTGATCGGTGTTGCCGCGATCATGAGCTTCCTGAAGGGCAAGTTCGGCGGCGCAGCCAAGGTGGCGCTGCTGGTGGCGGCCGCCGTCGCGATCTTCCTGCTCAAGGTGTTCGACGCCAAGTTCTGGGGCGTGGTCGTCATGGGCGGCGCGGTCGTCATCCTGTTTGTCCTGCCCTGGCTGGATCACAGCCCGGTCCGGTCGATCCGTTACCGTCCCGACTGGCACAAGTACGTGTACGCCGTGTTCGTCGTGTTCTTCCTGGTCCTGGGCTACCTGGGCATCCAGCCGCCGAGCGACATCGGCACCCTGGTGGCGCAGGTCGGCACCTTGTTCTACTTCGGCTTCTTCCTTCTGATGCCGTGGTGGAGCCGCCTGGGTACGCCCAAGCCCGTGCCCGATCGTGTGACCTTCCACGCCCACTGAGCCGCGGAGCAACAACACCAATGAAAAAGCTGATCGCCATCTTGCTGGCCACTCTGGGCTTTGTCGGCAGCGCGCAAGCCGCCGGCGGCGGCATCGAGTGGGACAAGTTCCCCAAGGAGAAGATGTCGGACATGGCAGCGCTGCAAAACGGCGCCAAGCTGTTCGTCAACTACTGCCTGAACTGCCATTCCGCCGCCTTCATGCGCTACAACCGCATGCGCGACATCGGTCTGACCGAAGCCGACATCAAGAGCAACCTGCTGTTCGCCGCCGACAAGGTGGGCGAGACCATGAAGGTCAGCATGGACCCCAAGGATGCGAAGGACTGGTTTGGCGCCAACCCGCCTGACCTGACCGTCATCGCCCGCTCGCGCGCCAGCGCAGGCAAGGGCTCGGGTGCCGACTACCTCTACACCTACATGCGGAACTTCTACCGCGACGACACCAAGGCCACGGGCTGGAACAACCTGGCCTTCCCCAGCGTCGCAATGCCGCACGTGATGTGGGAACTGCAGGGCCAGCGCACGGCGAAGTTCGAGGATGTGGCCGACCCGCACGACCCGTCCAAGAAGATCCATGTCTTCGCGGGCTACGAGCAGTTGACCCCCGGCACGTTGAACGAGCGTCAGTACAACGACGCCGTCGCCGACCTCGTTGCCTACCTGCAGTGGATGGGCGAGCCGGCGCAGGCGCAACGCTTCCAGCTCGGCGTCATCGTGCTGATCTTCCTTGGCTTCATGACCATCTTTGCCTGGCGCCTGAATGCCTCGTACTGGAAGGACGTGAAGTAACAGCCAAGTCCCGGTGCTGCCTCACGGCGGTGCCGAACCACGCAGTGGGGCGCGCTTGTAGCCACCCACTGCGTTTGCTTTTTCGGCGCGGCCACCGCCGCGCGCTTTTGATTGACTGACCCCTCGGGAGCCCAAGCCATGATGGTCCTCTACTCCGGTACCACCGACCCCTACTCGCACCGCTGCCGCTTCGTGCTGTTCGAGAAAGGCATGGACTTCGAAATCCGTGACGTTGACCTGTTCGCGAAGCCCGAAGACATCGCACTGATGAACCCGTACAACGAGGTGCCCATCCTCGTCGAGCGCGACCTCATCCTGTACGAGTCGCACATCATCAACGAGTACATCGACGAGCGCTTCCCGCACCCGCAGCTGATGCCTGGTGACCCGGTGGCTCGTGCCCGCGTGCGGCTGTTCCTGCTGAACTTCGAGAAGGAGTTGTTCGCCCACGTGAACATCCTCGAAGGCCGCGGCACGACGACCAAGGCCACCGACAAGCAGCTCGAGAAGGCCCGCGCGCAGATCCGCGACCGCCTGACCCAGCTCGCGCCGATCTTCCTGAAGAACAAGTACATGCTGGGCGACGACTTCTCGATGCTCGACGTGGCCATCGCTCCGCTGCTGTGGCGCCTGGACTACTACGGCATCGACATGTCCAAGAACGCGCTGCCGCTGCTGAAGTACGCCGAGCGCATCTTCAGCCGCCCGGCCTACATCGAGGCGCTGACGCCCTCGGAAAAGGTCATGCGCCGCTGATGGACCAGACCGCAGCCCCTGGTGGTGCGGGCAATGGCACGTCCACCCGGCCTTACCTGATCCGCGCGCTGCACGACTGGTGCACGGACAACGGCTTCACGCCCTACATCGCGGTCCACGTCGACCGTTCGGTGCAGGTGCCGATGGAGTACGTGTCCAACAACGAGATCGTGCTGAACGTCGGCTTCGACGCGACCAGCGGGCTGGACCTCGGCAACGAGTTCATCCAGTTCAAGGCCCGCTTCGGCGGTGTGGCGCGCGAGATCGTTGTGCCGGTGGACCATGTCGTCGCGATCTATGCCCGCGAGAACGGCCAGGGCATGGCCTTCCCGGCGCCGGAGCCGCTGGCCGATGGCAGCACGCCGGCTCCAGTAGTTGCCGCGCCCGCCGAGCCGCGCCGCAGCGGCCTGCGGTTGGCGAGCGAAGCCGCCGAGGGTGATGGTGATGGCGACGACACGCCGCCACCGGGTGCCGCACCGAGGCCTGCGCTCAAGCGCGTGAAATAGCGAGCCGCGCGCGAACGCGTTCAGCCCCTAGAATCCAGCACAGTTTTTCGCCGGCTTAGCTCAGTTGGTAGAGCAACCGCCTTGTAAGCGGTAGGTCATCAGTTCGAATCCGATAGCCGGCACCAACAGGAAACCCACTGCGTCACTGCAGTGGGTTTTTTCATTTCTGCGACAGCTTGATGCGGATCTGCCCCGGCAGTCCGGCCTGGGCCAGCAGCGCCTCCAGCCGAGGCAGGAGGTGGCGCAGCTTGGCAGCGACGGCGGCGTTGGCGACGAGCAGGCTCCAGCCGTCCTCGTCGAGCGGGCCGGGCTGGATGCTTGCCATCAAGTTGCCGGGCAGCCCGGGCGCGATGACCCGCAGCCGGCGCCGTGAGGCCTCCAGCCGCTCGCCCAGCCGCACCAGGCCCTCGTGGGCGCGCAGCGCCTGCGCGACCGGCATGGGGTCGGGCACGCTGACGCGCCGGATCTTGGGCGCGAGATAGCGGGGGGCTGACATGGCTGCAGTGTAGTGACGGGTCCGTCGCGCAGGCTGCCCTGCCCAGGCCCGCTGCTAAACTGCGCCGTTTTGCGCGGCCAGGCGAACCCGCCTTGCATTGCCTCGCGCAGCCCCAAGATTCGCGCGTCATCCGGCAATAGCCGGCTCTCGCCCAAGCCCCGCTCAGCCCCCTCCGCAGCATGTTGCCCAAGCTTCTCACCTCGATTTTCGGCAGCCGCAATGAGCGTTTGCTCAAGCAGTACCGCCGCACCGTGCAGCAGATCAACGCGCTGGAGCCGAAGTACGAGGCGCTGAGCGACGACGAACTGCGCGCCCAGACCGAAGCATTCAAGCAACGCATCGCCGCGGGCGAGACGGTCGATGACCTGCTGCCCGAGGCCTTCGCCGTCTGCCGGGAAGGCAGCAAGCGCGCGCTGAAGATGCGGCACTTCGACGTGCAGTTGATCGGCGGCATGGTGCTGAACGCCGGCAAGGTGGCCGAAATGCGCACCGGCGAAGGCAAGACGCTGATGGCCACGCTGCCGGTCTACCTGAACGCGTTGACGGGCAAGGGCGTCCACGTCGTCACGGTGAACGACTACCTCGCGCGCCGCGACGCCGAGTGGATGGGCAAGCTCTACACCTTCCTCGGCCTGACGGTCGGTATCAACCTGCCGCAGATGCCGCGCGAGCAAAAGCAGGCCGCCTACGCCGCCGACGTGACCTACGGCACCAACAACGAGTACGGTTTCGACTACCTGCGCGACAACATGGTCTACGAGACGGCCGACCGCGTGCAGCGCGGCGTCGCCTACGCCATCGTCGACGAGGTGGACTCCATCCTCATCGACGAGGCGCGCACACCGCTGATCATCTCGGGCCAGGCCGACGACCACACCGACGTCTACCTGAAGATCAACGCCATCGTTCCCGGCCTGAAGAAGCAGATCGGTGAGATGGACCCGCGCACCGGCGAGGGCGTGATCGAGCCGGGTGATTTCACCGTGGACGAGAAGTCGCACCAGATCCACCTGACCGAAGACGGCCACGAGAACGCTGAAGCGCTGCTCAGCCAGGCCGGCCTGATCGCCGAGGGCGCGAGCCTGTACGACGCGGCCAACATCACGCTGATGCATCACCTCAATGCAGCGCTGCGGGCCCACCACGTCTATCACAAGGACCAGGGTTACGTCGTGCAGAACGGCGAGGTCATCATTGTCGACGAGTTCACCGGCCGCCTGATGTCGGGCCGCCGTTGGAGCGATGGCCTGCACCAGGCCGTCGAGGCCAAGGAAGGCGTGCAGATCCAGGCCGAGAACCAGACGATGGCCTCGATCACCTTCCAGAACTACTTCCGCATGTACGGCAAGCTGGCCGGCATGACGGGCACGGCCGACACCGAGGCCTATGAGTTCCAGGAGATCTACGGCCTGGAAACGGTCGTCATCCCGCCGAACCGCCCGACCATCCGCAAGGACGAGCTGGACCTGGTCTACAAGACCGACAAGGAAAAGTACGCCGCCGTCATCGAGGACATCCGCGCCTGCCACACGCGCGGCCAGCCGGTGCTGGTGGGCACGACCTCCATCGAGAACTCGGAGTTGATCTCCAAGCTGCTCAACGAGGCCAAGCTGCCTCACAACGTGCTGAACGCCAAGCAGCACGAGAAGGAGGCGCAGATCGTCGCCCAGGCGGGGCGCCCGGGCGTCATCACCATCGCCACCAACATGGCCGGCCGCGGCACCGACATCGTGCTGGGCGGCAACGTCGAGAAGCAGATCCAGTTCATCGAAGCCGACGAAGCCATCCCGGAAGGCGAGAAGGCCGCCCGCATCCAGCAGCTCAAGGACGAGTGGCAGGGCCTGCACGACAAGGTCAAGGCCGAGGGCGGCCTGCGCATCATCGCCACGGAGCGCCACGAGAGCCGCCGCATCGACAACCAGCTGCGTGGCCGTGCCGGCCGCCAGGGCGACCCGGGCAGCTCGCGCTTCTACCTGTCGCTGGACGACCAGCTGATGCGCATCTTTGCCGGCGAGCGCGTGCGCGCCATCATGGACCGGCTCAAGATGCCCGAGGGCGAGGCCATCGAGGCCGGCATCGTCACGCGTTCGATCGAAGGCGCCCAGCGCAAGGTCGAGGCGCGCAACTTCGACATGCGCAAGCAGCTGCTGGAGTATGACGACGTGTCGAACGACCAGCGCAAGGTCATCTACCAGCAGCGCAACGACATCCTCGAAGCCGAGCAGCTGGGGGCCCAGATCGCCTCGCTGCGCGAGTCCACGCTGACCGACGTCGTGCGCACCTATGTGCCGGTCGAGAGCCTGGAAGAGCAGTGGGACCTGCCCGGCCTGGAGCAGGTGCTCAGGGACGAATGGCAGATCGACCTCTCGCTGGACGCCCTGGTCAAGAAGAGCGACTCCATCACCGACGAGGAGATCGTCGCGGCGGTGGTCAAGGCGGGCGACGCGCTCTTCGAGAGCAAGGTGGAGCGTGTCGGCATCGAGCAGTTCAACCCGTTCATGCGCATGGTGCTGCTGCAGAGCATCGACCAGCGCTGGCGCGAACACCTGGCTGCACTGGACTACCTGCGCCAGGGCATCCACCTGCGCGGCTACGCCCAGAAGAACCCCAAGCAGGAATACAAGCGCGAGGCCTTCGAGCTGTTCTCGCAGCTGCTGGACGTCGTGAAGATGGAAGTCACCCGCACGTTGCTGAACGTGCGCATCCAGAGCCAGGAAGAAGCCGACCGCGCCGCCGAAGCCATCGAGCGCCGCGCCGAGGCGGTGTCCAACGTGACCTACCAGCATCCCAACGAGGACGGCTCGGTCAGCCAGGAGGTCGACCCGGCGACGCTGCTGGCCCAGTACGGCCATGTCGGCCGCAACGACCCCTGCCCCTGCGGCAGCGGCAAGAAGTTCAAGAGCTGCCACGGCAAGCTGGCCTGATTTCTCGCGCGTGAATCCTTCACGGGCCGGCTTTGCCGGCCCGTTTTTTGTTGGGGCCGGCGCCGCCGGGCCCCACCCATCTAGGGGGAAATACGTGCGTTTGGGCACGAACTACCCCCTTCGGCCCGCGCATGGGGGGTGCTCTGTTTCAGGCGCCCCCCCTAGAGTGCAGTCCATGCCCAGGGGTAGTCCCTGATAGCGAATCAGAAAGTTGCCGATGAAAACGCCGATCAACGCCACCATCGCCTTCGCAGCCGTGCTGTTTGCCGGCGCCGTCCAGGCCAGCGCACCCATCTCCGTCAACCTGACCGGCTCGACAGGCGGCACCTTCTCGGCCGGCATTTCCCACACGATCACGGCCGCCGGCACCTTCGAGGACGTCTACAGCCTGGTGGGCTACACCGGCTCGAGCTCGCTCAACGGCATGCTGACCACCCAGATCCTGAATTCGGGCAGCGCCGACATCGACATCTCCAGCGTCACGCTGAGCGGCGTCAGCTTCAGTCAGACCCTGACCGCCTACCGCGGCAACCCCGACGGCCGCGAGATCTATGCACTGCCGGCCACGACCTTCGCCGGCCCGCTGACGCTCACCGTCAAGGGCACGCTGGTGGCCGGCAACAACGGCGGCAGCTCCGGCACCTACAGCGCCAGCTTCCGCGTCACCCCGATGACCTCGCCGGTCCCGGAGCCCCAGACCTATGCACTGTTCGCCGCTGGCCTGCTGGCCGTCGGTTTCGTTGCCCGCCGCCGCCGCGGCTGAACCCTCACGGCATCTCGCATCATGTCCATCAAGACCTTCCTCACCTCCGCGCTGCTCGCCGTCGCACTCCACGGCGCCCACGCGGCCCCGCACACCCTGACGCTTGAAGCCCAGGGCGGCAGCTACTCGGCTGGTCTCAGCACGCAGGCCGGCTCCGCGCTGGTCACGCGTACCGTAGCGGGAGCATTCCGCGACGAGTTCCTGATCTCCTTCGACGGCCTGGCGCAGTTGAACGCCTGGCTCGACACCAGCGCGGACCTGTCCGTCTGGTCCAACCAGGGCATCACCTTCACGCGGGCAGGCTTCGTCGGTGTGGACGGCTCCGAGCTGGTCTTCGACACCTTCGAGGTGGTTGGCACACGCTTCTCGTTCGGTTTCAGTGACGCACCCGTCGAGGCGCGCGGCGACTTCCTGTTCTTCGTCGAAGGCGTGGCGGGCGATCCGAACGTTCAGCAGACCGAAGCGCAGGCGCGCCTGAACAGCTTCAGCTACAGCGGTGGCATCAACCTGGCGTCTTCGGCCGAATTGCCCGAGCCGGCCAGCTTCGCGCTCGCCAGCCTGGCACTCGCCGGCGCCTTCTTCAGCACGCGCCGTCGCTCGCCGCGCTGATCCCCCAAGCGCATTCGCTTGCAAAGGCTCCTTCGGGAGCCTTTTTCGCTTCTTAAAATCCGCGCGCCTTCCCTGACCAACCCGAGCGCGCCATGCCCGTCAATCTCTCCGCCCCCGATCCCGCCTCCCTGTTGCCCGTGCCGGGCGTGCGCCTTGGCGTGACGATGGCGGGCGTGCGCAAGGCCAACCGGCGTGACCTCAGCGTCATCGCGCTCGAGGAGGGTGCTGCGGTGGCTGGCGTCTTCACGACCAACCGCTTTTGCGCCGCGCCTGTGCAGGTCTGCCGCGAGCACCTGGCCGGCGGCTCGGCCATCCGGGCGCTGCTCATCAACACCGGCAACGCCAACGCCGGCACCGGTGCCGACGGCCTGGCCCGTGCGCGGCAGACCTGCCAGGCGCTGGCCCATCTGATCGGCTGCAAACCCGAGCAGGTGCTGCCGTTCTCCACCGGCGTCATCATGGAGACGCTGCCCGTCGACCGCATCACCGCCGGCCTGCCCGCCGCACTGGCCGCGCTGCGCGACGACGGCTGGGGCGAGGCCGCCCTGGGCATCATGACGACCGACACGCTGCCCAAGGCCGCGTCGCGCCGCATCACCATCGGCGGCGTGCCGGTCACGCTGAGCGGCATCTCCAAGGGCGCCGGCATGATCCGGCCCAACATGGCGACCATGCTGGGCTTTGTCGCGACCGACGCCAACATCGCGCCCGCGCTGCTGCAGCCGCTGGTGAAGGAAGCCGCCGACGCCTCCTTCAACCGCATCACCATCGACGGCGACACATCCACCAACGACTGCTTCATGCTGATCGCCAGTCGCAAGGCTGCGCATGCGGAGATCGCGCAACTGGACAGTGCCGACGCCAAGACCCTGCGCGAGGCGCTGATCGCGCTGGCGCAGGAGCTGGCCCAGGCCATCGTGCGCGACGGCGAGGGCGCAACCAAGTTCATCGCCATCACGATCGAAGGCGGCCGCGACGAGGCCGAGTGCAAGCTGGCGGCGTATGCCATCGCCCACTCGCCGCTGGTCAAGACGGCGTTCTTTGCCAGCGACCCGAATCTGGGCCGCATCCTGGCGGCTGTCGGCTACGCCGGCATTGGCGACCTGGACCAGAGCCTCATCGACCTGCACCTGGACGACGTGCACGTCGTCAGCCGGGGCGGCCGCCGCCCTGAGTACCGCGAGGAAGACGGCCAGCGCGTCATGAAGCAGAGCGAAATCACCATCCGCGTCGGCCTGAACCGTGGCGCGGCCAGCGCGACGGTCTGGACCTGCGACCTCAGCCACGACTACGTGACCATCAACGCCGACTACCGGAGTTGAGCGGGCCTCAGGGTTTCATCGCATGACCATCGGCGCGCGCCGCGCGCGTCGCTGAAAATCGGTGTCCTCTCAACCAGGACACCCCTGATGAAGCTCACCCTGCCCGCCCTCGCCATCTCGGCCATGCTCGCCACAAGCGCCCAGGCCCAAGGCTTGAACTATCCCGTCACGCGCAAGGTCGACCAGGTCGACACCTATCACGGCACGACCGTCGCCGACCCCTACCGCTGGCTGGAGGACGACAACAGCGCCGAGACCAAGGCCTGGGTCGCCGCCCAGAACGAGGTCACCGACAAGTTCCTCGCCGCCATGCCGCAGCGCGTGCCGGCGCGGCGCATCTACACCGAGCTCTACAACTTCGAGCGCTTCGGCATTCCTTTCCAGGAGGGCGGCCGCTACTTCTGGAGCCGCAACGACGGCCTGCAGCAGCAGAACGTGCTGTACACCGCCAAGTCGCTGCAGGAAGCGCCCACGGTCGTGCTGGACCCGAACGGCTTCTCCAAGGACGGCACCGTCGCGCTCACTGGCGCCGTGCCCTCGCGCGACGGCAAGCTGCTGGCCTACGGCATCGCCGGCGCCGGCTCCGACTGGCAGACCTGGAAGGTGCGCGACGTTGCCACCGGGCAGGACCTGGAAGACAAGATCGACTGGGTCAAGTTCAGCAGCGCCGCCTGGACGGCCGACGGCAAGGGCTTCTTCTACTCGCGCTATGACGCGCCCAAGGAAGGCGCCAAGCTCACCGGCGCCAACTACTTCCACAAGCTCTACTACCACCGCCTGGGCACGCCGCAGTCCCAGGACGTGCTGGTCGCCGAGAACCGCGACAACAAGGAATGGGGCTTCGGCGCCGACGTGTCAGACGACGGCCAGCTGTTGCTCATCAACGTCTGGAAGGGCGGCAACAAGAACGGCCTGATGGTGCTGCCGCTGCCCAAGGGAAGCTTTGATGGCGGCAAGCCGCAGGTCCTCACGCTGGACTTCGACGCCCAGTACAGCCCGGTCGCCGTCCTTGCCGGCAAGCTGATCGTCAAGACCGACAAGGACGCGCCGCGCGGCCGCCTCGTCGCCATCGACCTGAAGAACCCGGCACCGGCTGGTTGGAAGACGCTGGTGCCCGAGGCCACGGACGCGATGACCAGCGCCTCCGCCGTGGGTGGCCGCTTCCTGCTGAGCTACCTGAACGATGCGGCCACGCTGGTGCGCGTGCACGGCGCCGATGGCAAGCCGCTCAGCCAGGTCAAGCTGCCCGGCATCGGCACGGCCAGCGGCTTTGGCGGCCGCTGGAGCGACAAGGAGACCTTCTTCAGCTTCACCAGCCTGACCACGCCGGCCGAGATCCTTCGCTACGACGTGAAGACCGGCAAGATCGAGCTGTTCAAGAAGCCCAAGACCGCCTTCAACGCCGAGGAGTTCGAGACCCGCCGCGAGTTCGTCACCAGCAAGGACGGCACGCGCTTCCCGATCTTCATCGCCGCCAAGAAGGGCCTGAAGCTGAACGGCACGAACCCGACGCTGCTGTATGGCTACGGCGGCTTCAACATCGCGATGACGCCGGGCTACGGCGTCACGGCTGCCACGTGGCTGCGCATGGGTGGTGTCTACGTCATCGCCGCCATCCGCGGCGGTGGCGAGTACGGCTCGGCCTGGCATGAGTCCGGCACCAAGCTGAAGAAGCAGAACGTGTTCGACGACTTCATCGCCGCCGGCGAATGGCTGGTCAAGCAGGGCATCGCCAGCCCGGCCACGCTGGCCGTCAACGGCGGCAGCAACGGCGGCCTGCTGGTCGGCGCGGTCGTCAACCAGCGCCCGGACCTGTTTGCCGCCGGCGTGCCGCAGGTGGGCGTGATGGACATGCTGCGCTATCAGAACTTCACGATCGGCTGGGCCTGGGCGTCGGACTACGGCACCAGCAACGACAGCCCCGAGATGTTCCGCGCGTTGCAGTCCTACTCGCCGATGCACAACATCAAGAGCGGCGCCAAGTACCCGGCCGTGCTGATCACGACGGCCGACCACGACGACCGCGTCGTGCCGGCGCACAGCTTCAAGTACGCCGCCGCGCTGCAGGCCGTGGACACCGGTCCGGCGCCCAAGCTGATCCGCATCGAGACCAATGCCGGCCACGGCGCGGGCAAGCCCACCTCCAAGATCATCGAGGAGCGCAGCGACGTGCTGGCCTTCATCGCCAACACGATGAAGCTGGATGTGAAGTAGCCCGCCACGAGGCGCTTGCGCGCCTCGTGCTCACCACTTCATCTCGCCCTTGTTGACCTTGGCGCCGATGTCCAGCGCGATGGCCAGGCCCGCCTCCGGGTAGGCCTGCTGCATCGCCGTGATCAGCGCGGCCGCGTTGGCGGCCTTGGGCAGCTCGGTCTCGAAGCGGGCCAGGTAGTCCTGCGTCCAGCGCAGCTGCGTCGCGTCCTGCGCCGTGCCGGCGCGGCTGTGGCCGGGGATGACGCGCAGCGGCTGCAGCGCGGCCATGGCTCCCAGCTTGGCGCGCCAGTCGGCTCGCTCCTGCGCGGTCTGCGTGTCGGCCGTCCACACGTGCAGGCCGGCGAACACGTTGACGCCGCCGGCGGCGAGCAGCATGTCGTGCAGGAAACCGCGTCCGCCGCTGGCGTAGATGTTGCGCAGCGATCCCGCCTCGCGTCCGAACACGAGCAGGACGCGCG
>Ga0114942_1000204_pt1 | contig 16160 bp, 12 predicted proteins | sample LowerColdCreek_FD_88674 | JGI IMG/M metagenome (GOLD analysis project Ga0114942, IMG submission 88674) | Groundwater microbial communities from Cold Creek, Nevada to study Microbial Dark Matter (Phase II) - Lower Cold Creek | ecosystem: Environmental > Aquatic > Deep subsurface > Groundwater ... | reverse complement strand
TGTTGGCGCCGCCCAGCTGCAGCGTGCCGGTGCCGCCGGTGGTGATGATGTCGCGCGCCAGGTTGAAGCCGTCGCGTACCAGCAGCCGGCCGCCGCCCTCGAAGCGCAGCACCGGGCTCGCGCTGCCCAGCACGCTTTCGCGGCCGATGTTCAGCGTGCCGTCGCCGCGCAGCGTGATCTGGCCCGTGAACGTGCGCGGGGTGTTGGTGGCCAGGGTCAGCGTGCCGTTGCGCACGTCGAGGTCGCGCTGGCCGTCCAGCGCGCCGGTGAGGGTGAGCTGGCCGAAGCTGTCGTCGAAGTTCACCAGCACGCGGCCGTCGCCGCTCAGGCTGGCGACCGTGGCAGCGCCGGCCGCACCCGTGGCGGCCAGCTCGCCCGCGCCGGAGACGGCGCCGATGTTGACGTTGCCGCCGTTGGGCCGCAGCACCAGCCGGCCGGCGCCGGTGACCGTGGTGACGTTGACCGTGTTGTTCGCGCCGCCCGTGGCGACTGTGAGCGTCTGGCCGGCGCGGTCGACCGTGCCGTTCACCGTGAAGCGCACCGGCTTGGGCCCGGTGCCGGCCAGCGCCACGATCTCGGCGTTGGCCGTCAGCGTGACGGCGCCGCTCACGCTGGCGCCGGGCACCTTGCCGAACGGCGTGCTGACGTCCGTCGCGCTGCTGCTCAGCCGACCGCCCAGCGCGACGGGCTTGGCCAGCGTGGTCGAGACATTGGCGCTGACGAACTGCAGTTCCCCGCCGGCTGCCACCTGGACGCCGCTGGTGCCCGCCAGTGCGCCGCCGGCGATGCCCAGCGCGGCGCCGGCGGCCACGGTGGTGAGCCCGGCGAAGCTGTTGTTGCCGCTCAGCACGGTGCGGCCGCCCGCCACAGCCAGGCCGCCACTGCCGCTGATGTCCCCGCGCAGGAAGAGCTGGCTGCCCGTGCCCGGGCCGCCGGTGACGTTGAGCGTGGCGTCCAGCACCAGCGCGTTGTCCACCGTGCCGTGGCCGCCATTGGACAGCATGCGCAGGTAGGCGCCCTCGCCCTGCAAGCGCAGCGCATTGCCGCTCAGTGCGGGCGCCGGGGCGTTGGCGCCCAGCGTCAGGCCCAGCAGCGTCAGGCCGCCGGCGATGTCATTGAAGGTGGTGGTGCGGGCGGCGCTGTCCAGCAGCAGCTCGCCGCCGGCCACCGGCAGGCCGCCGTCCCAGTTGGCGGCGTTGCTCCAGTTGGCATCGGTCGCGCCCGTCCACAGGTGAACGGCGGCGCCGCCGGGGGCGGGCAGCAGGCCGACGAGGGCAAGCGCGGCCGGGAGGGCTCGAAGGGCGAATGGGCGCATGACTCAGGTCCTCAGGGGCAAGATCGAACGAAACATCGGGCGGCGTCGGCCGGTCAGGGTGGCCAAGCCCACGGCGAACAGGGCCGACAGGGTTAGGAGCAAGGCGGCGGGCTCGGGCACCGTCAGGGCGTCATCGCCGGCCTGGCCGGTGAGCAGCGTCCAGCGGCTGTCGCGGCCGGCGCCCTGCAGGCCCAGGCCGAACTCGTCGGCCAGCGGGTTGAGCAGCACATCGCGGCTGCTGTCGTCGCCGAGCCAGGCGGCCAGCACGGCGTCGACGCTGTCGAAGCCGCCGGCCACCAACTGGCCCAGCCCGTCGCCGGTGTAGCCGGCCTCATCCAGCCGGTCCGCGAAGAAGCTTCCGTCGCTGCCCGCAGAGCCGACGAAGTCGTTCGTCAGCATGTCCAGGCTGTGTGCGGTGCCGACACTCGTTAGCGTGTCGTCCAGCGCCCAGCCTTGCAGTCCCTGTCTCAGGCGAAGGTCGTTCAGCAGGCACACCGCGCGGCCCAGGAGCGCCAGGCCGCTGTCGCAGGCCGATGGGTTGAGGCTGGGGGGCGTGGGCTGGCCGCCGCCGCCCGGGGTGCTGCTGACAGGGGCCACGGGGTTGACCAGCACCGACCAGTACGCGCGCGCACTGGCGTCGAACGCCAGCCCGACGCCGATCTCGGTCGCGCCCGCCGCGGTGAGGATGGGCCGGCTGAAAGGGTCGGCCAGCCAGAGTTCGACCATGGTCAGTGCGGTCGCGCTGGCCGTGCCACCGCCGACGACACCGCCCGGCTGGAACGGTGCGGCGCTGTAGCCCGCGTCATCCAGGCGGTCGAACAGCGTCTTGCCGTCGCTGCCCACCGTGCTGACCATGGTGTGGGTCGCCATGTCCTGGGAAGCTGCCAGCGCGGCGTCGCGCATGCGCTCGTTCAACTGCCGCGCGTTGCTGCCCAGGCCGCTGCGGGCGTCATTGATGAGGGCCAGCAGTGCGGCCTCGGCGCTGACCAGGGGCATGGCCGAGGCGGCCAGACTCAGCAGCCCTGCGCCCAGGAAAAGCGTGATTGCGCGCAGGCGGCGCATCGGTTGCGCGGGGCTCATCGCAGCGGGCTCTTCGGCAGGGCGGCGCGGCGCAGACCCACGGCCACCAGGCCCGCCGCCAGCAACGCCCAGCTCTCGGGCTCGGGCACCGGCGCCAGCGTGGCGGCGTAGCGGACGTTGTCAATGGCGAAGTTGACCGAGCAGCAGAGCGCGCTTTCGAACACGATGCGGTTGAAGGTCTGGTCCGACGTGAAGCCGATGAACTGCAGGCCGCTGCCGGTGGGTTCCAGCGTGGCGACGTGGCGGTAGGAGCCCTGGCCCTCCAGGCTGGCGGCATCGATCTTGAAGACGGGCGGGACGCCGCTGAACCAGGCGCCGAAGGCGCGCAGCGGGGCGTTGAAGCCCAGGTCCGCCCAGCTGGCGGAACTCATGCCGAAGAACAGGTTGGTGCTGCCGTCGATGTCCCGCACGGTGTCGGGCGAGTCGATCCGCCACGAGCCCTGCAGCGTGAAATCGCCGCCGAAATTGCCGCCGGCGGCCGGGTGGTCGGAGGCGATCGAGATGTCGCGGGTGAAGCGGTTGAAGTTCTCCGTGCGGACCGCGCCGACGGCGGCCAGGAAGTCGGCCTCGCTGGTGTAGACCTGCGAGGCGGCCTGGGCACTGGCGGTTGCGCCCAATGCGGCGAGCAGTGCCAGCGTGCGGCGTGCGGTCCGGATGGGCTGGGCGGGGAAACTGACGGGTTTCGGGGTGGGGGGCATGAGAGGCTCCGGCTGCAGGGTTCGACTTGGCGGTCGATGCTGCCGGGCCGGCGTCTCAGCGGCGTCTCAGTCGCGTCTCAAACCGCCGTTTTCCCGGCGCGTCTGCCCCCCGGGGACGGGGGAGCTGCTTCAGGGGGCAGCCATGCGGCGGCGCGTGCCTGCAGGTCGGCGAAGCCTTGGCGGGTGGCCAGCGCCTGGATCTCGCGCGCCAGCGGCTGTAGCGCTGCCAGGGGCTCGCCCAGCAGGCGGCGGGCCTGCAGCGCCAGCAGGCCCGCCTCGGCCGCCCACTCCTGCAGGCCGGCGCCGCGCGCCACGGCAGCCTGGCGCTCGGCGGCGGCCAGAGCGGCAGTGCCGTCGCCCGCAGCCAGCGCCAGCTCCACATCCACGCGCGCTGCGCGAGCCTGCACCAGTGGGTGCGGCAAGCGGGCGCTGGCGTCACGCAGGCGGGCGATGTCGGCGGCGGCCGGGGTCTGGCCTTGTGCGCGGGCGACCAGCACGGTCGCCAGCACCCAGTGGGACACCCGCAGCGGTTCCCGGCTGTCGCGCAGCAGCGGCGCGGCGGCGGCCAGCGTTTGCGCGGCGGCCTCGGCCTGGCCGCATTGCAGCAGCAGCCGCGCGTGGCGCAAACGGGCCTCGGCCTCGAAGCCGGCGCTGGACTGGCCTTGCGCCAGCGCCAGCGCCTGCTGCAGTGCCGCCTCGGCCTCGGCGTGGCGGCCGGCCGAGGTCAGCACGCTGCCCAGCACCAGCAGCGACAGCGTCTCCGTGTGGGCCACGCCAGCCCAGCTCTGCAGGCTGCGCCGGGCCATGGTTTCGGCCTGGGCGAGGTTGCCCAGCGCGTGCAGCATCACGGCCAGGTCGTTCTCGATGGTGATGCCGCGGCAGAAGTCGGGGTGGCGCTCCAGCAGCCGCGCCAGCGCGTCGTGGGCGGCCTGCACCTGGCCGCCGAACCAGTGGATCTGGCCTTCGAAGCTGAGCACCGTCGGCAGCCGCGGCGCCGCCTCGCGCAGCTGGCCCAGCAGCGCCCAGGCGGCGGGGATGTCGGGCTCGCGCATGGCCAGCTCGATCAGTACCTCGTAGGCCTGGATGCGATCACGCGTGGGCAGCTCCGGCAGCAGCTCGCGCAGCCGCGCGGCGTGGGTGGCGGCACTGGCCAGGTCGCCGGCGAACACGCGGTTGTCCACCAGCGCGGCCCGCAGCCGGGCTTCCATCAGGCGGCGCTGCGCCGCGTCGGCCACGCCGTCCAGCTGGGCGCGGATGGCGTTGAGCGCCAGCTCGCCGCGCGTCAGGTCCTCGAACAGGTCGCAGGCGGCCAGCTCCAGCCGGGCAAGCAGGGACTGGGTCAGGTCCAGCGATTCGTCGGCCACCTCGCGCCAGACGGCGCAGGCTTCGTCGTAGCGGCCCCGGGCCTTGAGCTGCTCGGCGCCGCGGTGGCGCCAGGCCAGGGCCGTCTGCGGCTCGCCGGCGGCGCGCCAGTGCTCGGCCACGGTCATGGCGTCGGCCTGCGCCTGGGTGCCCAGCCACAGCGCGGCGTGGCGGTGCAGGGCGAGCCGGCGGGCGGTGCCCAGGCGGGCTGCGGTTGCCTGGCGGATCAGGTCGTGCGCGCATGCCATGCCCGCCGCATGCGTGGCCAGCATGCCGGCGTTCACGGCCTGGTCGCGGGCCTGCTGCCAGGCCAGGTCACCGGCTTCGCCGTCCGGCAGGCCCAGCAGGTGGCGCAGGGCTTGCTCTGGCACGGGTTGCACCATGACGGCGGCCGCTTCCACCACCTGCACCGCCAGGGCGGGCAGGGCGTCCAGCCGGCGCTGCACCATCTGGCGCACGCGTTCGGGCAGCGAGCTGCTGGCCGGCTGGGCCGGCGCGCCGGCGGCCACGAGTTCGTTGAGCGCGAACGGGTTGCCGGCGCTGAGGGCGTGCAGGTGGTCCAGCGCCTCGGCGCCGAAGCGGTTGTCGGGCCAGCGGGCGCGGCAGACGAGGTCCAGGTCGCTGCGGGACAGCGGCGCCAGCGCCAGCGTCTGCAGGCGGCCGGTGTCGGTCAGTGGCTGCAGCGCCTGCGTCGTGGCGGCGGGTATTTCGTGCGTTCGTGCAGCGCCCCGCCAGCGCAGCCGGTCGCTCTGGGCGAGCATGAGCAGCCACTCGACGGTGGCCGGGTCGCACCACTGCAGGTCGTCGACCAGCAGCACCGGGCTCAGGGCCTCGAAGGCGCGTGCCAGCGCCTCGGTCAGCCGGGCCTGGGCGGTCAGCGCGTCCAGCGGCGGCAGGGGCTCGTCCGGCGCCAGCTCGGGCAGCAGGCGGGCCAGGTCCAGCCGGTAGGCGCCCAGGGCGCCGCGCGGGTCGTCCAGCGCCGCCTGCAGCGCGGCGATGCGCGGGCGCAGCGCGTCCAGCAGCGGCCGGTACGGCATGCCGTGCAGACCTTCCAGGCCGCGCAGGCAGGGCGCGTGCGGGAAGGCGGCCGCCAGCAGCGTGCTCTTGCCGGCGCCGGGCTCGCCCAGCAGCAGCACGGCGGGCGCGGCACTGCTGCGCAGCTGCAGGTGCTCGGCATCCCGCGCGGGCGGCGGCGGGCAGGCGGCGGCCAGGGGCTGCTGCCGGTGTTGCTGCAGCCAGCGGCGGTGCAGGGCCTGGGCGGTCTCGCGGCGCCATGCCTCGAAGCCTTCGTACCCGGTGAGCCGCCAGTCGGCCAGCCAGTCCTGCGCAGCCGGCGGCGCGGAGGGCCCGTCACCCAGGTCCGTGGGCAGGTCCAGCCGCAGCAGCGAGCCGTCGGCCTGCAGGCGGTCGGCGAAGCCCCAGCCGCGCAGCAGGCTGCGGGCGCGGTGCAGGTTCACGCGCAGGTGGTGCAGCGCGTCGCTGGGCTCGGCATCGGGCCAGAACAGCGCGGCCAGCCGTTCGCGCGCCATGCCGGCCGTGCCCTGCATGGCCAGCACCAGCACCAGGGCGCCGGGCACGGTGGCCGGCAGGCGGTGGGGGGGAGAGCCCTCCGGGGCCCAGGCGGGAACAGACAGCAGGCGCAGCATGGCAGGCGCGCAGTGTCGCCCAACGGTGGGCAGGTCTTCGGGTATGCACGCGCCATGAAAAACGGCCCCGCGTACTGCGGGGCCGCCTTGTGTCAGCGCAGGCGAAAGGTCAGGCCTTGCCGAGCTTCAGGTCCGGGTAGCGGACATGCTCGACCAGCTCCTGGGTCTCCTTGCTGGGCGCCGGGGTGATGAGGCTGACGATGATCAGCGTGGCCAGGCCGATGGGCACGCCAAACACGCCGGCCGAGATCGGGGCGATCTCGAACCACAGCACGACCGGCCCATCGACACCGAACACCGTGCGCAGCCAGGGCTGGGTGGTGACCATGTAGTACATGGTCACCGCCAGGCCGACCACCATGCCGGCGCAGGCACCCCACTTGTTGGCCCGCTTCCAGAAGATGCCGCAGACCAGCGCGGGGAAGAAGGCCGCCGCCGCCAGCGAGAACGCCGCGCCGACGAGGAACAGGATGTCGGCGATCTTCAGCGCCGCCACATAGGCCGCCAGCACGGCCACTACCAAGAGAAGGATCTTGGAGATGGTGACGCGGCGGGTGGTCGAGGCGTTCGGGTCGATCATCTTGTAGTAGACGTCGTGGCTGAGCGCGTTGGCGATGGTCAGCAGCAGGCCGTCGGCCGTGGACAGCGCCGCGGCCAGGCCGCCGGCCGCCACCATGCCGGACACGACATAAGGAAGGCCACCGATCTCCGGTGTGGCCAGAACGATGATGTCGCCGCCGATGCGCATTTCACCCAGCTGGAAGATGCCGTCCTTGTTGATGTCCCCCACCGTGAGCAGGGTCGGGTCGACCTTGGCCCAGCTGCCTATCCACGCCGGCAGGTCGGCGAAGGACGTGCCCACCAGCGTGTTGAACACCTCGTACTTGACCAGCACCGCCAGCGCGGGCGCGGTGAAGTACAGCAGGAAGATGAAGAACAGCGACCAGGTCACCGACTCGCGCGCCTCCTTCACCGATGGCGTGGTGTAGTAGCGCATCAGGATGTGCGGCAAGGCGGCGGTGCCCACCATCAGGCAGAAGACCAGGGCGAGGAAGTTGCGGCGCGAGTCGTCGAACGCTTTCTGCGCCTTGGCGTCGCCGTTCGGATCGCCGGCGTAGGCCTTGCCGTGCTCAGGCATGCCGGCCAGCGGCTTGGCCCGGTCCTCGTTGGACTTCTTGGCCGCCGCCCAGGCCTTCTTGGCGGCTTCCTCGTCTTTGGGCAAAGCGGTCAGCGCCTTCTCGGCGGCCTGCAGTTCTGCCACCGGGGCGTTGGCCGCCTTCAGCGCGTCGACCTTGGCGGTCGCCGCGGCACGTTCGGCCTGCAGCGCAGCCGGCACGTCCTTGAGCTTGGCATCGAACTCGGCGGCCCTGGCCTTGAAGATGGCGATGACCTCCTGCTCCTTCGGGTCGGCCTTGATGCGCTGCTCGGCCTCCGAGACCTTCTGCAACTGCTGGCCGTAGATGGCTTGGGGAATGGGCACGCCCGTCTGCTTGGCGGCCAGCCACACCACCGGAATCATGTAGGCAATGATCAGGATGATGTACTGCGCCACCTGCGTCCAGGTCACCGCGCGCATGCCGCCCAGGAAGCTGCACACCAGGATGCCGGCCAGGCCGGCGAACACGCCGATCTCGAACTCCAGGCCCGTGAGCCGCGCGGTGATCAGGCCGACGCCGAAGATCTGCGCCACCACATAGACGAAGGACACCAGGATGGCGGCGAACACGCCGATGGTGCGCGGCAGGTTGCCCTCGTAGCGCGCGCCCAGGAAGTCCGGGATGGTGAACTGCCCGAACTTGCGCAGGTAGGGCGCCAGCAGGAAAGCCACGAGGCAGTAGCCGCCGGTCCAGCCCATGATGAAGGCCAGGCCCGAGTAGCCGGTCAGGTACAGCGTGCCGGCCATGCCGATGAAGCTGGCCGCCGACATCCAGTCAGACCCGGTGGCCATGCCGTTGTAGACCGCCGGCACGCGCCGGCCGGCCACGTAGTACTCGCTGGCGTCGGACGTGCGGCTCATGAAGCCGATGCCGGCGTACAGCAGCACGGTGGCGGCCAGGAAGGTGAGACCGATGTACTCACGCTTCATGCCGACCTGCTCAAGCACGCCGAGGATCAGCACGAAGGCGATGAAGCCGCCGGTGTACCAGGCGTACACCTTGTTCAGCTGTTGCTTGAAGGCGGCGTTGGCCGCCTTGCTGGAGCCGCCGGTGGCGGCAGGTGCGCTCAATCCAGCCATGTCATTCCTCCTCGGCAAAGCCGTGTTCTTGGTCGAGGCGGTTCATGGTCTTCGCGTAGAAGCCGATGAGCACCACATAGACGATCAACGCTCCTTGGGCGCCCACCCAGAAACTGAAGGGCCAGCCAAAGAAGTTGAAGCTCAGGTCGCGAGCGAAATAAGCCACCACGTAGGTGACGACGAACCAGATGGCCAGCATGACGGCTGTCAAGCGGAGGTTCTTCTGCCAGTACGACTTCTGGGACTCTGTGATCTGCATGGGGACATGTCTCCTTCTGCACAGGAGGCACCAGCGGTGCCGGGACCGCCGTTCAGGCGGGTTCTTCTTGGGACTCCAACAACTGCAATTCGTGGGTCAGGGCCTCGGCGACGCGGGGCTCGAAGCCGCGCAGATGCTCGACGACGCGGCGGGCCTTGCCGGGCTGCTGCGCACGCGCATGGGCGCGGGCCAGCTGCGTCCAGCCATAGGGGCTGAGGGGCTGCAATTCGGTGTTGCGCTTGAGGGCGGCGATGGCCTCCTCGATGCGCTGCAACTGCAGCAGCGCCAGGCCCAGGCCATACCAGGCCTGGTCCAGCTTCGGGTTGATGGCCGTGGCGCGCTCGAAGGCTGCGACGGCGCCCTGATGCTGGCCCTGGGCATCCAGCACAAAGCCCAGGTTGAACCAGTGCGCCGCGTGGTCGGGCTGCAGCCGCGTCAGGGCCTGCAGATCGGGCACGGCCAGGGCCGGCTGGCCCGCCTGTGCATGCAGGTGCGCACGGCTGGCCAGGGCCCACAGGTTCTGCGGGTCCAGGTGCAGCATGCGCTCGACGCCGGCCAGCGCCGCAGCGCGCCGGCCCAGGGCCAGCAGCAGCCACGACTGGGCGCGCAGCAGCAGCGCGTTTAGACGCATTTGTCCACCCCGATGCGCAGGCACTCCTGCGCCTTCAGCAGCGTGCTGATGAACCACAGCGAGAGCAACATGACGCCTGTGGCCAGCGGGATATGCCGGTCCAGGATGGTCTTGGGACTGATGGCACGCACCAGCTTCTCCACCGGCTGCGTCACGAAGCCCAGCAGTTGATAGAACAGGTTCTGGTCCCGCTTGGCGCCGGCCAGGATGCCCAGCACGAATCGCCCCATCAACGAGAGCAGCGCGATCTCAGCCAGCAGCTTGACAGCGGTCACGACGAATAGCATCAACGCGAGCCCATGTGTGCGGTGGCGCACTGTGCTTCAACTCCGCTTACGCGCGTCTGACAACACTGACGCGAGCCCTGCTATCTCGGGTTCAGTCGCAGCGTGGTTCGCGACGGGCGGCCGCTTCGGCATCAAAGGCCGACGGCCGCACCTTGCCGCGCAGTACGGCCAGCGCGGCCCGGGCGCGGCGGCCGTCTGCCGCGGTGCCGCCGTGGGTGGCGAGCCAGGTCGACGCGCGCCAGCGCAGGTCTGCGAAGCCCTTGGTCTCGGCCTGCGTTTCGATCTCCCTGGCCAGTGGGCGCAGCGCGCTGTCGGGCTCGCCCAGCAGCACGCGGGCGCGCAGTGCGAGCAGGTCCGCCTCGGCCACCAGCTCCGGCATGCCGGCGCTGCGCGCCACCGCGGCCTGGCGCTCGGCGGCCGCCAGCGCGGCCACGCCGTCGCCGGCCACGAGGGCCAGTTCGGCCTCGACGCGGGTCTCGCGCGTCTGCACCAAGGGGTGCTGCAGGCGGGCGCTGGCGTCGCGCAGGCGGGCCAGGTCTTCGGCGCGCGGGGTCAAGCCTTGCGCCGTGGCGACCAGCACCGACAGCAGCACCCATTTGGACACGCGCAACGGCTCCTGGCTGTCGCCGATCAGGGGCGTGGCCGCTGCCACCAGCCGGGCGGCTTCGCTCGTGCGGCCGCATTGCAGCAGCAGCCGGGCATGGTTGAGCAGGCCTTCGGCCTCCAGCCAGCGGCTGGACTGTTGACGCGCCAGCCGCACGCCTTCCTGCAGGGCGGCCTGGGCCTCGGCGTGGCGGCCGGCGCAGGTGAGCACGGTGCCCAGCACCGTCTGTGAACGGGACTGGACCTGCGCCATGCCGGCCCAGCTTTGCAGGCTGCGCCGAACCATGATTTCTGCCTGCGCCACCTCACCCAGGGTCTGCAGCATGACGGCCAGGTCGTTCTCGACCGTGACGCCGCGGCAGTAGTCGGGATGGCGCTCCAGCAGCTTGGCCAGGGCGTCGTGGGCGGCCCGCACCTGGCCGCCGAACCAGTGGATGTGCGCCTCGATATTCAGCAGCCGGGGCTGCCTGGGCGCGGCCTCGCGGAGCAGCGCAAACCAGCGCCAGGCGGCCGGGGCGTCGGGCTCGCGCATGGCCAGCTCGATGAGCACCTCGTAGGCCGGGCCGCGCTCGCCCGCCGGCAGCTCGGGCAGCAGGTCGTGCAGCCGGCGCGCGTGCGTGGCGGCGCTGGCCAGGTCGCCGGCATAGACGCGGTTGGCCACGAGGGCGGCGCACAGGCGGCCCTCGAGGTGGCGGTGTGCCTCGGGGTCGGTCACGCCGGCCAGCTGGGCCTGGATGGCCAGCAGCGCGGCTTCGCCCCGGGCCAGGTCCTTGTAGAAGTCGCAGGCGGCCAGCTCCAGCCGGGCGCGCAGCGACTGGGCCAGGTCCAGCGATGCCTCGGCCACGTCCAGCCAGACGATGCAGGCCTCGTCGAACCGCCCGCGGGCCTTGAGCTGCCCGGCGCCGCGATGGCGCCAGACCAGGGCGGTCTGCGGCTCGCCGGCGGCGCGCCAGTGCTCGGCGATGGTCATGGCGTCGGCCCAGGGCTGCTGGGCCAGCCACAGCGCGGCGTGGCGGTTCAGTGCAGCGCGGCGGGTGGCGGACAGGTCGGCCACGGTGGCCTCGCGGATCAGGTCGTGCGAGCAGGTCAGGCCCGGCGCCTGCGCGCGCAGCATGCCGGCGGCCAGTGCGGTGTCGCGGGCCTGGGCCCAGGCGGGGTCACTGTCCGGCAGGCCCACCAGGCTGCGCAGGCCGTCCTCCGGCACGGGCTGCACGAACACGGCAGCCGCCTCCACGGCCTTGCGCGCCAGCGCGGGCAGGGCTTGCAGCCGGCGCTGCACCATCTGGCGCACGCGCTGCGGCAGCGCGTCCTGGCCCGACACCGCCGGTGCGCCGGCCGCCACCAGCTCGCCCAGCGCGAAGGGGTTGCCCGCGCTGAGGGCGTGCAGCCGGTCCAGCTGCTCGTCGCCGAAGTCGCTGTCGGGCCAGCGGGCGCGGCAGACGCTGGCCAGGTCGGCGCGCGTCAGGGCGGCCAGGTCCAGCGTCTGCAGCCGGCCGGCGCTGCGCAGCGGCTGCAGCGCCTGCTGCATGTGCGCCCCCATCTCATGGCCGCGCGCGGCGGCGCGCCAGCGCAGGCGGTCGCCATGGCCCAGCATCAGCAGCCATTCGACGGTGGCGGTGTCGCACCACTGCAGGTCGTCCACCAGCAGCACCGGCGTGAGGGCTTCGAAGGCGCGCGTCAGGGCCTCCACGAGGCGGGCCTGGGCGGTCAGCGCGTCCAGCGGCGGCAGCGGCTCGTCGGGTGCCAGCTCGGGCAGCAGGCGGGCCAGGTCCAGCCGGTAGGGGCGCAGCGGGCTGCCGGCGTCGTCCAGCGCGGCCTGCAGCGCGGGCATGCGGGCGCGCAGGGCGTCGAGCACCGGCCGGTAGGGCATGCCGTGCAGGCCCTCCAGACCGCGCAGGCAGGGCGCGTGCGGGAAGGCGGCAGCCAGCAGCGTGCTCTTGCCGGCGCCGGGGTCGCCGAGCAGCAGCAGGGCGGGTGCGGCGCTGTGCCGCAGGTGCTGGTGTTCGGCGTCACGCGCCGGGGGTGCGGGCGCGGCCGAGGGTTCGGGCGTGGACACGCGACTGTCGTGCAGCCAGCGCCGGTGCAGGGCCTGCGCGGTGTCGCTGCACCACTGCGCAACGCCGTCGTAGCCGTTCAGGTGCCAGCCCCGGGGCCAGTCCGCCGGGTCCAGTGGCGGGCCGTCGGCAGCGCTGGCTCGCCAGCAGGCCAGGTCGGTGGGCAAGGTCAGCCGCACGCGCTGGCCCTGCGCCTGCAGGCCGTCGTCCACGCCCCAGCCGCGCAGCAGCGCGCGGGCGCGGTGCAGGTTCACGCGCAGGTGGTGCAGCGCGTCGGTGGCCGCGGCGTCGGGCCAGAACAGGGCGGCCAGCCGCTCGCGCGGCAGCCCGGCCTCGCTGGCGGCAAGGACGATGATCAGCGCGCCCGGCACGGTCATCGGCAGCGGGCGCGGCGGCTTGCCGTCGGGCGCCCAGGCAGGAGTCTTCAGCAGGCAGAGCATCGGGGCGGCAGTGTCGCCGAGGGCAGCACGCAGGCCTGGCGGTAGCATGGCTCGGCTGCCATGCCTCTGGACCTCACCACCACCTTCATCATCAGCACCATCGTGCACCTGCTGATGGCCGTGCTGCTGGGCCTGTTCTGGCGCAGCGCACAGCGCCGCGACGCGGCGGGCTTTGGCTGGTGGGTGGTCAACGAGGCCGTGCTGACTGGCGGGGCGCTCATGTTGCTGGCCAGCACCACGGCGCTGGGCTGGCTGGCGGCGCCGGCCAGCAACGCGGCCTTTCTGGCCGGCATGCCGCTGCTGGAGCTGGGGCTGCGCATCTGGTTCCGCCGCCGGGTCTGGCCCGGCATGGGCTGGCGCTGGGGCCTGGCGCTGCTGGGCTATGCGGTCTGGTTCATCGCCTGGCGCCAGGGCCTGGACTACGCCAGCCGCTCCGTCATCTTCACCGTCATCAGCAGCCTGCAGGCGCTGCTGTTCGGCCACTACCTGCTCACCCAGCTGCGCGGAGCCGACGCGCCGTCGCGCCTGGGCCTGACGCTGATCGGCCTGGGGGTGGCCGTCATCATCGTCATGAGCGTGTGGCGCGCCGTCCAGACCTGGCCCTATGTCGGCAGCGCCCTGCCGGCGCCGGGCCATCTGCTGGCGGTGCTGATGGTGGTCAACATCGCGGTGGCGGTGACGCGCGTGTCGGCCATGCTGCTGATGCTGAATGGCCGGGTGCAGGCGCGGCTGCAGGCGGCCAGCGTGGAGCTGGAGCGGCGCGCCAACACCGACGCGCTGACGGGCGTGGCCAGCCGCGCGCACTTCGAGGCGGCCAGCGGCGTGCTGCTGAACCAGGCGCGGGCGAGCCGGCTGCCGGTCTGCCTGATGGTCTGCGACATGGACGGCTTCAAGGCCGTCAACGACCAGCTCGGCCACCCCGAGGGCGACGCGGTGCTGACCCGTTTCGCGGCGCTGCTGCGCGACTCGCTGCGCCAGGGCGACCTGGCCGGCCGGCTGGGCGGCGACGAGTTCGCAGTGCTGCTGTTCAACTGCCCGCCGGACACGGCGCGGCGCATCGCCGAGCGGCTGCGCGAGGCGACGGGCGCGGTGCTCGCCAGCGAAGGCCGGGCCGTCAGCCTCAGTGCCGGTCTGGCAGCGGCCGAGCCGGGCGAGGCCTTCGAGGCCCTCTACCGCCGCGCCGACCGCGCGCTCTATGCGGCCAAGGCGGCGGGGCGCAACTGCATCGTGGCCGACGGCTTGCCCAGCACCGGACCGTAGACTCGCGCCCCATGAGTTCAGAAGTGATTGCCTTCATCGGCGGCGGCAACATGGCCAGCGCCATCATCGGCGGGCTGTTGCGTGCCGGCAGAAGCGCGGCGCAGATCCTGGTCGTCGAACCCCATGCGCCGCAGCGCGACAAGCTGGCCGCCGAGTTCGGCCTGCAGCCGCTGGCCGCAGCAGACGCCACGCTGGGCACCGCCGCCACCGTGGTCTGGGCCGTCAAGCCCCAACTCTTCGCCGAGGCCGCCGCGCCTTTGCGCCCCTGGGTGGGCGGGGCACTGCAGCTGTCGGTGATGGCCGGCATCCGCACCGATTCGCTGGTGGCCGCCACCGGCGCCGAACGCATCGTGCGGTCCATGCCCAACACGCCGGCGCTGATCGGCCAGGGCATCGCCGGCCTGTATGCGCGGCCGGCCGTGTCCGCCGCCGAGCGCGCTGCCGTCGACGCGCTGCTGGCACCGACCGGCCAGACGCTGTGGGTGGACCGCGAGGACGACCTGGACGCCGTGACCGCGCTGTCGGGCTCCGGCCCCGCGTATTTCTTCTTCTTCGTCGAGGCCATGATGGCCGCCGCCGTCGACATGGGTCTGACCGCCGAGCAGGGCCGCCGCCTGGCGCTGTCCACCTGCGCCGGTGCAGCCGCGCTGGGCCTGGCGTCCGACGAGTCGCCCACGCTGCTCCGCGAGCGCGTGACCAGCAAGGGCGGCACGACCTACGCGGCCGTCACGTCGTTGCAGGCCGACGCGGTCGACGCCGCCATCCGCCGCGCGGTGCTGGCGGCGCAGAGGCGCGCTGCGGAACTCGGCAAAGAGTTTGGCTAAGTGGGCATCGCCACCCGCGACAGCCTGCGCGACTGGCTGCGGGCGCCCGGCTCGCTGAGCCGTCGGCTGGCCCGCCTGGGCGAGCGCTTCAGCGTGCAGCTGTTGCGCCAGCGCGTGGCGCCGTTCCGTGCCCCGGAGCGTGCCGCTTTGGGCCTGCCGCCGCGCGGGCTCACCGTGGTGCGCGAAGTCATCCTGCGCGTGGACGGCGAGCCGCTGGTCTGGGCCCGCTCGGCCGTGCACCAGCGCGCCACCACCGGCCCCTGGCGGGCGCTGAAGGGCCTGGGCACCAGGCCGCTGGCGCACCTGCTCTACGACGACGACCGCATCCACCGCAGCGAGCTGCAGCCGCGCCGCCTCTCGCGCCATGGCCACACGCGCCGCCATGCCGCACGGCAGTGGCTGGCTGCCACGGGCCAGGCCATGCCGGCGCAGATGCTGTGGTCGCGCAACTCCGTGTTCAGCCGCAGCGGCGCGCAGCTGCGCGTGATGGAGCTGTTTGCACCGGTGCTGCAGCGCCAGCGGCCCGGCCGGCGCGTCGAGCGCTAGCTGCCCCCAGTTGGGCGTTTAGCTGTCCGTCAGCTGACCGAATGTCGCTGGAAATGTTTTCATGGAGTCATAAATTCGCGAAAGCGTTGCTGGCGCCCATAAACTACGCCGCTGCAGAGGGACGTTAGACGACCTGCCGCGCACGACGACGGCGGGCACAAGACATTGAGGCAAAACATGAAAACGCGGGACGTCGTGATCTTCACTGGCGAGCGCTTGACGGTGCCGCAGTGCATCCAGCGCATCGACCATCTTTCGACGCACGGCTGGCAACTTCGCTATGGCGGCACCAAGCTGTTCTCCGACCACAGCCAGGACGGCAGTGGCGCACAGCGCGCGCTGGCACTGGCCACCAAGGAATTGCTCAAGCGCATCGCGACGCTGCCGGCGCCTTCGCGCCTGCGCCGCACGCCCAGCCGCAAGAAGCAGAGCGACCTGCCCTCGGGCATCTCCGGCCCCATCGTTCGCCAGCGGGCGGGAAGCCGTGTCCGTGATTGCAGCTTCGCGGTAACCCTGCCCCGCTTCGGCGACACGCCGCTGGCGCGCAGCGTCTACATCGGCACCGAGAACACCTACACCATCGAGCGCTACCAGGAGGCGCTGGAGCGCGCCGTCGCGCTGCGCGAGAAGGCCGAGGACGCCTACCAGCGCGCCGCGACCAAGGAGCGCCGTGCGCAGGCCAAGGCCTTGAAGGTGGAGATGGCCGGCCTGCTCGGCAAGTGACGGTTGGCGCCGGTCGATGAAACCGGCCTGAACCTCACGGCGGCGCGGCGGCGCCCACAATGCGCGGCCGGCCCGGCGCTCCTGCCCGGGCCACTGCCACCCTGCCGCTCGCCATGACTGAACACCAAGAATCCTTCCGCTGGGGCGTGATCGGCCCCGGCGGCATCGCCAACCGCTTTGCTGGCGCCCTCGCCGC
>Ga0114942_1000203_pt1 | contig 16168 bp, 14 predicted proteins | sample LowerColdCreek_FD_88674 | JGI IMG/M metagenome (GOLD analysis project Ga0114942, IMG submission 88674) | Groundwater microbial communities from Cold Creek, Nevada to study Microbial Dark Matter (Phase II) - Lower Cold Creek | ecosystem: Environmental > Aquatic > Deep subsurface > Groundwater ... | reverse complement strand
CTATGGGACCGAGGAACAACAGGCGCGGTACATCCCGCTCATGGCGCGTGGCCAGACCATCTGGTGCCAGGGATTTTCGGAGCCGGAGGCGGGTTCCGATCTCGCCTCACTGCGCACACGAGCCGACAGGGACGGGGCGAGTTACCGTATCAACGGCCAGAAAATCTGGACATCCTACGCCGGTCAGGCCGACACCTGCTTTTTGCTGGCGCGCACGGGCACCGGCAAGAATGGCATTTCAATTTTTCTCCTGCCCATGGATACGCCAGGCATCACGGTGCGCCAGATTCCCAGCATTATCGGTGAAGGGGATATCCATGAAGTATTCTTCGACGATGTGCTGGTTCCCGCCGGTGCACTGCTGGGCGAGGAAGGGCAGGCGTGGGAAATCATCCGCTCAGTACTGGCGCTTGAACGAGTCGGTATTCCGCGCTTTGCACTGGCGTCACGTATGCTACACCGCGCTGTGGCCGTACTGAAAACATCGGGCCGCTTTGGCCAGGTTGCGATCGAACACTCTGCGAAAGCCCTTGCCGCCTGTGAAACGGCGCGTCTTTACAGTTACAACATTATTGACCAGCGCTGTCACGGGCAGCCACCAGGGCCTGAGGCCAGTGCCGCGCGCTTTGCCACAGTCAACGCTGAACGACTGGTGAGTGAGTTTGTGGTGGAGTACGTGCCCGATGCCCTTACCGGTGGCGATTCGATGTTGTTGGCCCACCACCAGCGCGCCATCGTCGCCGGTATTGCGTCGGGCGCGGCTGAAATCCAGTTGAACCTGATTGCCACCGAACTGCTGAAACTACCGCGGGAGCCGCGCTGATGAACTTTACCCTGACGTCCGATCAGGCAGCGCTGAGTAGCGCGATCGAACGGCTGGCGGTGCGCTTTGACGTCAAGCCCACCGATTTTCATGGCTTCGCGCTGGAAGCACACGAACTCGAACAGGAGCTGAAAAATGGCGAGTATTTCGACATCGCCGCGATCCCGGAATTGGGGCCGGTGTCTGCCGCGCTGGTGGTCGAGCGTCTCGCGCGACTGCCCTGTACCGCCGAGATTGCACTGTCCATGCTGGTGCGGCCGCAGCTAGGTATTGAGCTGCCGCGCCCGTTGGCGGTGGTGGAGAACGCGCGCCCCGGTCGCTTTGTGGCGACCGCTAAAACATTGATCATAATCGAGGGTGACAAACTCGGTATAGCGCATCCCGGCGCCGATGACATACAGGCCGTCGAATCCCTGTACGCCTATCCGATGGGCCGCTTGACGAGCAGTCCGCCGGTGCGGTGGTTGTCGCCCGACGAGGCAGCCAACGTGCGCACATGGCTGCGCGTGGCCTGCGCTGCTGAGATCGCTGGGCTGATGCAGGCTGCCATTGATTCGACGGTTGAGTATTTGAGTGTGCGCAAGCAGTTTGGGCGACCGCTGGGTACCTTCCAGGCCTTGCGGCACCGCATGGCTGAATGCGCTGTACTGTCTGGCGGTGTGCGTCGTCTGGCTCTAAAAGCTGCGTGGACCGGTGATGCAGGTGACGCGGCCCTGGCCGCACTGCACGCGCAGGATAGTGCAACTCGCGTTAACTATGATGTTCACCAGATGACGGGAGCGATGGGTATGACGCTGGAATTATCCCTGCATCTGTGGACCTACCGCATGAAGGCCCTGCTGTCCGAATTGGGTGGTCGCAGCGGACAGGCAACTGCTGTTGCGCTCCATTGTTTCGAGCACAGCGTGGGTAGTGCGCATGGACGTTGAATCCCTCAAGGCCGCAGGCTGGACTTGGGGCGAGGCGATGGGCTTCACCGGGCATCTCGGCCCCTTGTGGGTGCGCGCGACCGATGAGGCGCAGGCCGTCGGCATGATCGTCGAAGATTACCACTGTAATAATAACCTCGGCACGATGCACGGCGGGGCGGTAATGACCCTGGCGGATATTGGGTTGGGTTATGGCGTCGCTGCAATATTGGACGGTTTCGGCTGCGTTACGGTATCGCTGCAGACCCAGTTTGTGGCGGTCGCCCATATCGGGGACTTTGTCGTCTGCCAGTCGGAAATCATCCGGCGCAGCAAGCATCTGGTGTTTGTGCGCGGTTTGATTACCTCTGGCGATAAGACGGTGGCCAGTGCCGAGGGCATTTGGAAGGTGCTGCAGCCGAGGTCTGGCAAATTGCAATAGTGGCAAATTGTAATAGCCTAACCTGATATGCAGTTTCCAAATTGATGTCTCTTTTTCTCAGTAACGGACCTTGGTGGGCAGTGGGGACGAAGGTCGCAAATCGCCTAAACGGTCTAAGTGGGGCCGCTATGTATGCACGTATTTTCCGCCTTCCAGGGATTTCAAGAGGGGTTTTTCAGCGACAGCGTGACAACGTACTTCTGAAGACTGTTACACAGAGTTGTTTCTATTGAAGAAATTAGTTTCTATGGTGGATGTATATGATGGAATTGTTAATGCGGCAAAAGCCGACTATCCGGACTGTATAAACAGTGGAAGGTATTAACGTGTTGAACAATAAGAAAAAATCACATGGGTCCACTCACCCCATTCTGGAATTGGGCGGCGGCATGTTATACGGCCGAGTCCGTATACTTAGCCGTTATGCGACTAATTCGCTATCGAGGTGGTTTTGAAGATGGAAGAAGAAATTGAACTTGAGATGAGCCCACTATGTCAGGTACTGACCGACAAGAGCCAAACCGTTAGCGTTGAGATTTATCGAGGTGGCGGAAGCAACTGGCACCTCGAAGTCGTGGATGAATTCGGCAATTCTATAGTCTGGGATGATCAGTTCCCCACAGATGCGGCGGCGTTGGAGGAGGTCAAATCCACGATCAGGGACGAAGGTATTGGCGCACTTATTGGTATGCCTTCGTGAAACCATGGTTAACTTCGCATACAAGCAGTGGCAATACGCGGCCTGCGGCCGCCGGACTCGCCACGGTGTGGCTCGCCGTTGCGCTGGGCGTTTATGTGTCGGCAGTAGTGAGCAACTTCTTCGGAAATAGGGAGTGAAAATAATAGTCCGCATCATCCAATGCGTTGGCGTGCTAATAGGAATAGTTAGCCTGGCAGGTATTGGGCTATTCATTGCTACCGCCGGGGATTATAGCGTACCCAATACAGCGGCGACCGATCCAACAATTCCCCACATAAAGATCGATGATGTAGTCTTCCACGCCGAGACCTTTGGCGATCCACAGAATCCGGTCGTAGTGGTCGTTCACGGCGGGCCGGGCGGGAATTATGGCTACCTACTCAACTTGCACAAGCTAGAAAACGACTATTTCGTGGTTTTCTATGACCAGCGCGGTGCAGGTCTGTCGCCACGGGTAGATGCCTCCGAGCTGTCGTTGGAATCGTCCATTGCCGACTTGCACCGGATCGTCACCCACTATGGACGGGGAGAACCGGTTCGCTTAGTGGGTCATTCGTGGGGCGCAATGCTTGCGGCTAGGTATATTGGACAACATCCGGAATTTGTCGAAAGAGTAGTACTGGCGGAACCGGGTGAATTAACCCAAGCCACACCCGAAGAGTTTCATGAACGGATGAGCGCCTCCAAAGGCTTCGGCTACTACAGGGTGCTGGTACCAACCATCTTCGAAACGTTTCACATGGAGCATCAGGATGCCGATGCTATGAAAGATTACATCGGAATTCGAATGGCATACGCGTTCGTTGATTCGCCCGAGGCCGGCTACCTCTGCACAGACGAACCAGTCGTTACCGTGGCGCCCGATGTGCCTGTGCCGCCCAGTCGCTTTGGTGCGGCTGCCTTCAATGCCATTTTGGGTGCGTCAGCTGATCTTTCACAAATCGAAAAAAATGCCCCAAAATACACTGAGGAGGTACTCTTCATTGCGGCCGAATGCAGCGTCTTTACCGGTGAAAAATTACAGCATGCGCAGATGACTATCTTTCCACAGGCAAGGCTAGTGGTAATCCCTGATTCAGGGCATGAAATGATTGGTGAGAATCCTTCCGCCAGTCTTGCCGCAATACGTGAATATTTTGCGTATTAGCAGTAATACCTATTTAGTCGAAAAGGAAACTAGTAGTAATGCCAAATAGATCTGGGAACATAGTAACACATAACAAATCAAGCAAGTGGGACGCCGTAACCGGCTACCCTTCTTGAGGCGTTAAGTTGCTATGAGAGTCGAGCCGCGAGATATTGATAATTCACGAGGAGATGCGGCCTTCGATTTGATGAAATCTGGACAGGAAAGCTTAACGTTCCACAATATAACCATAACAGGTGAAGCGAATGTATATATTTCTTCCGCTTGGAAATTCGGAAACATATCAAAATCGGTGGCTCTATCTGAGTTCGAGCAAGGAAAGAGATTGTTCTATGAACTGTGCAATGCGTGGCCAAAACTAAAGTCCTTTTTTGACGATACAATTCCAAAATTTGAGCTAATTGATGATTATGGCACCGGGTCTATGAGCCTATTATCTTGGACACCCACAAATGAGCCTGTATGGAATATATAGTAGGCAACTTAACAAATCAGGGCTACGGACGCGCTAACGCTTGCCGCAGCCTGAAGCGTTATGGAGCATCGCCCAAAGTGATACCCTTAAACGGGTCGTCGCCCACGGTGCCATCTCATTCTGCCGCAGGAGTATTTGCGTAAGGTTCAAACAAGCGACACGGCTGGCCGCGCAGCGCGGGGCAGGGGGGAGGATCGGACAGCACGGGGCTCATCGGAATCAGCGGCAGCACAACGCTGGAGGGATAACTCATAGAATGGGCGACGGTATGCGTCACCAGTTGGTCATATTCAAGCAGTATGAACTTCCACAGCTCGCGGCTGTCTCCGGGCGTATCAACCTGGATGCGTATTCGCGATCCCGCGCGGAAAATATGCGCGAACGGAAGTATCTCGACTCTCGCCAGGGTGAACTCTCCGCTGGGCAAAGGCTCCGCGTCATTTTCGAGATGCGTCTTGACCGGGCGCAATTCGGTGGCCCGGCTCTCATCCAGCGCGCGCTGGCTGGCGCGCAGCCAGCCCGCTTGTACGTAGGTTTCAAAGCCGTCGGCGCGTACTTCGCTCAATAGGACTTCCAGATCGGCATCTTCGGCGTTGGATGCAATGAACAGATCCGCGCTTGCGCTGCCGACAAAAACCATATCCTGCAGTAAAACATCACTGAGAAATACCGCGGCTTTCCCGGGCGCCTCTTGTGCCCACTGATAAAAAGGTTGCGAGCCGCCGAAAGCGCGCTGGCCCGCGTCCGGATCGTGCTCAAAGCTTGACGCGGAGGGTTCGACCACGGGTGCGCTTTCAGACAGCGTGCCGTCGGGTTGGAAATAGAGCCGGTACGCTTCCTGCTCCGCCGGTGGCCACTGGCTGAACTCAGTACTGAATACACCTTGAGGCGCGCCCCGGTAATCGGGGTCTCCCGGATTCTGGGCAAACAGGTCAGGGTCAGCGCCCCTGTCAAAAATGATGCGCAGTGGGTGCAGCGCGCTGTCAGTTTCGTACGCCATGCGCGCCGCTTCATAACTTTGCGCGTCGCTGTAGGGAACATCCGGGAACGTGAGCGGGGCGCCCAACAGCCGCTCATTTAGAAGAGGGCCGATCCCATCGAACACAGCCGGCCTGCTTGGCACCACCTCCGCCACATAGATATCCATGAAAGCTTTCCACTCCACCAGTACTTCCGGCGTATAGCCATCGGCATGCAGGCCATTGAAGGCGATAAAGCGGGTCACCGGGGCGCCGGTAAATTTGTCCAGCAAGGTCGCAAAGTGTGCCCCGGTTTGCTCATCCTGCCAGGCGCCGCTGAGGAAAACCGGCACATTGATACTGTTCACAAACATCGATGGGTTCAGCGGGTCGAGAATTTCCGGAACGTAATACGGGGTTTCCAGCGCGCGGCCGACGGCATCCACTGCCTGTAAATGTGACTGCTGGTTTTCCTCACAGACACTGCTGCCAAACGCGGCATACTCCGCCTCCACTTGCGCCTGTTCCCAGCCCTGCCCAAATGGCTGCGCACCATTGACCACCCGCTGCGCCCAACTAAACGCAAAGCCGTTGTTATATATTCCCCCCGGTGCCAGAGTCGATACCGCGGTATCGGCGATCACCGACAATGGCGCGATAGCCTTGAGGCCCGGCGGACGCGTTTGCGCCACGAACAGCTCGGCAATCCCGGGATACGACAGGCCCGCCATGCCGACTTTGTTCGTAAACACCCACGGCTGGGCGGCGACCGTTTCAATGATGTCGTAACCATCCAAAACCTGCAGGGTCTCAAAGTAATCATAGGCTCCGCCGGAACAGCCGGTGCCGCGCATATTGACGCCAACAGTGGCATAACCCGCGAAGCTCGCGATCAGCGCGCCGGGGTCATTGGGCGCATCACACAGCGCCGGAAAAATCCCGCAAAATCCGGTGAGGCTTTCATCCAGAACAGAGCCGGGCTTGGAAGGCTCATAGCCGGAATAATTGACAATGGTTGGGTAGGGTCCGTCCTCTATGGGGCCGGGCAGAGTCACGTAGGCAGACAGGCGCGTGCCGTCCCGGGTGGTGATGTAGTTGAATCCTGGCTGCAGGGTCTGGCTGCTATAAAACGAGGGCTCAGGGAGGCTGTCATCGACGGACCAGACATCAAGGTCCTGCACCGCCTTGATGGCCCCACCCTGGTCTTCGCGCACCGAATAGTTGCTGCCCGGGGCCAGGTTACGAAATATCAGACTGCCAAGCGCATCAGTTTCGCCGCTGGCTACCAGCGTACCGGAAGCATCGTAGACTTCGAGCGCTGTGCTGGGTGCGGCTTTGGTCACGTGAAGCTGTTCGACGCTTTCGCGCACGGAGAAATCGGCGGGCTGGAATTCATCGGCCCGTGTCGGATTGCCGTTATTCCCTGATGAATCGCATGCGGCCACACAGGCCAAAGCTACTACTGCGAATACCGTGCGGATGTGGCGCAAGGTAGCGCCTTGCCAATAGGGGGCTACAGAGAATCGGCGCATAACACTCCGAGTTTCCAGATTATATTATGGATGCGCCCAAGCAGAATACTCCGGGCATCAGGGTGCTGGCAAGCCATAGCCTCTTCCAATACGAGATGATACTGAACGGGAGCCGTGTTTCTAATACGGAATGATACTGAAATAGCCTGAACCCTGTTCATGATGGAAGGATGAATACCATCATGAATGACAATGACATCAAGACACTGCCGCGACGTCATACCTGAAAATCTCCGGAAGTGGAATATTGAGTTGGACTGGACCAATCATCAGACAGCTAACTCAAAAAAAACGAAAGGATATTCGATGGATATTCCATACAACTATTTTTCAGATGCTTCTGAAGTGCTGGGCGAAATTGACGCTGCTGGATATTTCCCACTTACACTCGACTTTCCAGCAGAATCAAACGATGACCATTGGCATGACTTTGACTCAATGGTTTATATATTTGAAGGCGAAATCACCATATTTGACACAGAAACCGGCGAGAGCTGTGTCTGCGGTGCGGGTACCAAGATTATGGCTCCCGGCGGTGTATTACACCGAGAGCAAACCTTGGGGCACAACGCTCTAATCGCGTTCTTAATTGATCCCGCCGAATTGACTCAGCCAGTTAACACCCCCCTTACCAGTAACCCTTGGCTGATTGCGCTTTTCGTGGTGCTCAATAACGGTCATAGCTGGGCAGTTGGAGCTCAGGTCGCAAACCGCCTGAATGCGGCCGTATGATTAGTGCGAAGGCATCGGCTTTATGAGCAAAAAAAAGGGCTCCCGAAGGAGCCGCTGCTTATATCAATAACCTAAATTTAGCAGCCGGGTGGCAGAGGAGGGGCGGATGACGCGCCTCCACCGAAGGCATCCGAAAACAGACTCTCAGACCACTTGAACATGTCTTGATAGCTGTCAGCATCTATTTGATCGCTGGGTGCTTCGCCGAGATCCACGCGGTGCATGCCTTTCCCTTTCACATTGCCCGCCGCATCATAAATGTCGCCATAAATGAAACTGGCGGATAGCCAGGATGCGACGTTATTCGTGATCGGGCTGTAGCAGGCCGAATTCGTGGTAATGTCCTGATCCGGTGCTTCGCCCAGGAAACTACGAACGATGGCGTCGGCACAGACCTTGGCCTCGGAGCTCGCCATGTGCCCGGACTTGGGTACCGCCTTGCCATCAGAGGAGGGCACGGCACAAGAATCCCCGATCACATGAATATTGGGATACGTGCTGATGCCGTAGGTAAGTGGATTCACTGGTACGAATCCGGTCGAATTTAACGGCAATCCAGCCGCGATAATTCCCGCCTTCTGATTGGGAATGTAGTTAAGCACCTTGGCGTTGTTGACCGCTTTCACGGCGGTGACAATGCTACGCGTCGTCGAGTTTACGGACTGTACGGTTGCATTGGGATAGTACTCGATGTACCCCGCGTGGGTGACATTGAACGCATGGGTGAAGGCTTCCGGCTCGGCCTGAATTTTGTCGTTGGCATCCAGCACAATGACTTTCGCGCCAATCCGATTTTTGCGCTTCAGATAGTCGGCAACCACGCAGGCACGCTCATAGGGTCCGGGCGGGCAACGGTAGGGAGACTTGGGCACCGTCATAACAAACAAGTCATCGTTACGCATGGCAGCCAGCTGATTTTTTAGCAACGTGGTTTGATTGCCAGCCTGCCATGCATGAGGCGTTAAATTGGGATCCCAGTAACCTGCTGGTGGTGGCACGAACTCGATACCGGGCGAAAGCACCAGATGGTCATAAGGAAGCACGACATTGCCGGTGCTGGTGCTGACAGTCAGGTTGTTACCAGCTCCGTCGATTGCGATCGCATAACCTGCCAGCACGGCTACCCCATACAGATTCCGTAGCGTGTCGTAGTTAAGGTTAATGCTGCTCATGCCTAACTCGCCGGTGACCACAAGATTCGACAATATGCAGGAATAGTGGGTGGGATTTGGTTCCACCAGGGTAACCCGGACGTTGCCGCCCCACATACGTAAATACTTTGCGACAGTTGCTCCACCGAAGCCGCCGCCCACCACAACAACTCGTGGTGCAGTGGTGGCTGCGTTTATTCCTTTAGACAAGGCGGACATGGCGGCCGCTGCACTTATCATCTTCAGGAATTTCCGTCTATCGAAGTTGTTCATCTTTGTTTCTCCAAAATAAGATCAATGGCAATCGTTTTGAACAGCGATGGCGATCAGTTGTCTCCGGGCCCGGACGGTGGCAAAGTTGCTAGGTAATTGGAAAGTTCATATAGCTGGGCATCGGTATAACCGCGCGCATGGCGGTCCATGATGGATTCGATCTGCGTGGTGTATTTCATTTCGAGCAAATCGCCGTATAAGTCGTCGGCAGGTTTACCAGCGATTTTGTCAAACCCCGGGCCACCACCATTCGTCCCGTGGCACTGGGCGCATTGGGACGCAAGTAGTTGTCCGGCTGGCGGTGCGGCCGAGACGGTCGTTGCAGCAAGGCTGCTCAGACTAAGTGCTGCTGTGATCAAAGTTGTTCGCTTGCACAGGGTTATCATAGCTACTTCCTTTTCGAGAGAGACTTGTACACCACCGCCAGGGCATGCTGGCTTCGAGGTATAGGATTGAGGAGTTTTGTCCCCCGTACACGACCACGCGCCCTGAGACAACCCTCTAATTCCGGCAATCCCGCTGCCATCGAGCTTTCATCCCTTAGAACGGTGCCTTTGCGCACCCACCTTTCGATAGGATTGCCCTTTTGCAACGGGTTACAACTTCGGATTTAATCCTTAACTGGAGCAGGGTTTATTATAGGAATTTATGGCATAAACACAAATATTATGTGGTTATTTCATGAGAGCTAATCTAGTCATATCGCAAAACGGATGCCCGAGACCTATAGACCCCATAAAGCGGGGCAGGCCCTCGCTCATTCAATTCAAGTAAAGCATCGGGATACTGGAAGTACGTTGCCTCCCGATAGCCCTTTTATCTGTCTTTACAGGTCTCTACTCGAGTGTATTTAATACACCTAATTTCAGGTACAAGCACATGGGCAGGAATACCTTCGTCACTCTCGGCGATCGTTTTGAAGTGTTCATCACCAGCAAGATAGAACAGGGCCGCTTTCAATCTGTCAGCGAAGCTGTCCGCGCGGGACTTCGAAAGCGGGAGGAGGATGAAGCCAGGCTTGATGCGTTGAGGACTCGTCTAAAGGCCGGCAAGGACAGTCCCATCGTTGAAAATTTCGATAGCCGGGATTTTCTGGAAAAACTACATAAAAAGCATCTCGGTTGAAGCAGAACTATTTTATTCGGGAGCTCGCGCTTACAGACCTTGAGAATATCTGGCTCTATACCATGTCCCAATGGATCCCGGCGCAGGCCGACGCCTATACCAGTTCTATTCTCGCTCGCCTGAATTGGCTGGCTGACAACCCCAGTGCTGGCAAACCGAGGGATGACGTAAAGTCTGGCTATTTTTGCTTCCCCTAAGGGCGACATCTCATCTTTTACATCATGACTGACGGTACAATTGATGTTATCGGTATTCCACACCAGAGTATGGACGCTCCGCGGCATCTATCAGAAGATTACAGGTAAATAAACGGGCTAGCGCAGCGCCCTCCATCGGCCAACGCCAAGGTCTGGTGGCCGAATTCCGATCTTACACTCGCTCACACACCAGCGCCTCGCGGCACAAATACTTCGTCGTTGACCAGCCGCCGTCGAGGGCAATGGTCTGGCCGTTGATGTAGCTGCCTTCTTTCGAGGCGAGGAAAAAGATGGTATTGGCCACGTCTTCGGGTGTGCCTTCGCGGTTGAATGGTGTCATCTCCTGGTTCACGCGCTGGAATGCCGGAAAGTCCCAGGCCGTCCTGGTCATGTCTGTCTTGATCACGCCGGGCGCCACGAGGTTGGTCCGTATGCCTTGCGCGCCGTACTGTGCCGCCATCGTTTGCGTAAGGCCGACCAAGCCTGCCTTCACGGCGCAGTAGATGCCGCCATCCAGTCCCCCGAGCGTTCCGAACACGGAGCCCACATTAATGATGGCCGACCCCGGGCCCATCGCCGGAATTGCCGCGCGACAGAAGCGGAAGGGCGCCTTCATGCTGATATCGATGACCTCATCCATGGTGGCATCGTCGGTCTCGTGCACAGGCGCCCATTTCCCCGACCCGGCGTTGTTGACCAGGCAGTCGAGCCTGCCAAAGACCTGTTTGGCTAGTGCAACGGCCTGCTCGGGTATGCCCGGCACCGCCACATCGCCTGCCAGAATTTCCACCTGCGCCGTGCCCGCCAGATCCCTGGCAAGCTGCTCCAGGCGATCACGCCGGCGCGCGACGGCCACAATGTTGTAACCCCCGGCAGCAAACCTGCGCGCTACCGCGTCACCGATTCCTGCACTGGCGCCGGTGATCAGTACAACCGGTTTTTCAGTAGAATCCACCATTAAATTTTCGTCCTTATGAATGGCATCCAGAGGCTCCGGATTTTATAGGCAATCAGCGTTGCAGAGATAAAAATCGTTGTCTGGCGAGCGCGGATTGCATGTATGGGCATATTATTGCTCCTGTGCAGACCATCAATCGCGAGCGTGTTGGCGAAATTGCCTGGGGCTCAATCCGGTCCAGCGCTTGAATGCCCGGCCAAAGCTCGATTGCTCCGCATAGCCTAGCATCGCCGCCACGTCATCCAGCGACAAGTATTCCTGTTGCAGGCAGATTTTTGCCGTATCAATGCGCTGCCGCTCCAGCAGGTCACCGAAGTGCAGGCCCGCGTTGCTCAAATGCGCTTGCAATGTGCGCACCGACATCCCTAGCTTGCGCGCGCAGTGTTCGATCGAGCAGGTTCCTGATGACAGGGAACCGCGGATGTAATTCTGAACGCGGTCCGCAAGCGTTCCTTTTGCAGCAGTCTTGACCTGCTCCAGGTAGCCGCCAAGCAGCTGGAACAGCAAGCGGCTGGCGCTGGTGACAGGTTGATCCAGCAGGCGCACCGGGAAGGCGATGGCATTTTCCGTTTTCGTGCTATTGAAGCGGCAGCCCAGTCTGGCTTCCAGTTCAGCAATGTCTTTCGGACGCGCATCCACTGACAGGTTCACGTAGCTCGGGCAAAACGCCCGTCCGCCCACCAGCTGAAGAAGTTTCAGGTTCAGCAGCGCCGCCTGGTAATTCGCCTGGGCATTGGAGCCAAGATCAGTCCCTACACTCCAGCGAATCTCGGCGGTGTGCTCCCCTTCGACAAGCTTCAGGATAGTATCGGGTGCATGAATGATAGGAATAAAATCAATGAAACTGACGACGGAATCCCTGACGGTGGCGGCGGCTCGGCACAGGGCGGCAACGCAACCGAATACATCAGGATTCTGGATTCGCGCCAAATGTAATCCAAAGAGCGGATCATTAAGAGAAGCGCCGCAGTACTCAAAAAGGTCGACCACGGACTTGCAGTCTACGTAGTGATCCGGATTCCGGACGACCTGCGGATCGATGGCATGCCGCTCCAGTAGCGCAATGGGGTCGGCGCCGCGGCTGCGTACCAGGTCAGAAAATCCGGCGAGGTTAGCAATACGCATCTGCCGGCTTACCGGCATCGAGTCCAAGGGTCCATTCAGGCTGAAAAAGGAAGTATCGCCCATGGCGTGGTGCGTCCCGCAGGCTGGCCCGGCGCTTGGGTCAGGAGGTGGATGAATGCGTCAACTGTCGATAATTTTACACGAGATGTCGTGTATGAACATCACTGTTGTGGTCTACTCTCCTGTACTTGTTAGCCGGCGGCACCAGATAAATTCCGGCTCGCAAATGGCATGCGGACTCTGTCCAAAATCGGGGATGGCAGTCATTTACCGAACTCAATAATAGAGGGCGAGACGCGATGAAGGACTTCGAAGCTCTGAAAGAAGACGCAAAGCAATATATCCGCTACGACAAGGACAAGGCGAATAAAATCGCCACCCTGACCTTTGCTCGCCCCGACGTGCAAAATGCCATGAATGCGGGCATGCGCCAGTTGTACGCGGACCTCGTGTTCAAGGCCAATATCGATGACGACGTGAAGGTGCTTGTCATACGCGGGGAAGGCGATAATTTCGGCTCCGGGGGCGACCTTTCGGAGCAGGCCGACATGCTGTCCGAATCCGGCGAGGATATCGATCTCACGTGGGAATTCGGGATATGCGATCCCGATGTTAAATATCCTCCCAAGAATTCCTACCGGTTTCTGCACGGTCTGACCGATCACTACGCCAAGGCGCGTGCGGGTAACCGGCCGCTGCAGGAGTTCAAGAAGATCAGCATCGTCGAAGCGAAAGGTTACTGCTACGGCTGGCATTTCTACCAGGCTGCCGACGCCGACCTACTGGTGTCCTCCGCCGACGCACTGTTTGGTCACCCATCGTTCCGCTATGTGGGCTGGGGTCCGCGCATGTGGACCTGGATCGAGATGATCGGCCTGCGCAAGTTTGAGGAGATGCTGTTCACCGGGCGTCCGTTTACCGCCAAGGAAATGTATGAGTGCAGCTTTGTGAACAGCGTTGTCCCCCGCGAGGACCTGGAAAAAGAAACGGAGAAGTACGCCATGGCGTGTTCGCGCACCCGGCCAACCGACACCGTGCAGGTGCAAAAAACGTTTATCGAGGTGTACAAGCAGTATCGTGGGGAGTATATGGGCAGCCTGCTGACCGGGTGGATGGAGGGTATGCTGCCCGCGGTCCGCAATGACCGGACGGAGGACGTCGAACTCGGGGACAATGTTTTCAGCGAGGGACTGAACAATATCGTCAAGAATAACGATATGAATTACCCGCCGGAGTGGCGCTTGAGTCACTCCGGTCGCAAGAAGCCCTGAATGTGGAGATGCGACCATGTCCTTCGAGTTGAATAAAAGGCTTGCCGCCAAACGCGAACCGCTCCTTACGTCAGTGACAGTAGATCCGGTCACGGCCAATATTATTCGCGGGGGGATGGAAACGATTTGTTTTGAAGCGGCGACCCACCTGGGGCGCGCTGCATCCTCCGCCATTATCAATCAATCGAACGAGCGCAACGGCAGTATCGTCGATGCCCATGGCCGTCTCGCGGCGGGTGCTATCGGCACGCCGCACCTCACCTTCATTACCCAGTTGACCGTCCGTTACGGTCTTGAATATTTGGGTGACTACGATTGGGGCCCCGGCGATGTCTTTGTCGGCAATGATCCGGACCACGGCGGCGGTCACCTGCCCGATTACAATGTCTACGCACCGGTGTTCGACGATGCTGGCGAACTGATCATGATCCAGTGCCTGCAGGCGCACCAGGGTGATACCGGCGGTAAGGACCCGGGAGGCTTCACCCTGGAGGCGACGGATATTTTTACCGAAGGCCTGGCCATCCCCTGCCTGAAACTGGTCCATCGCGGAGAAAAGCGGCGCGACGTGATCAAGCTGCTCGAGCGCAATAACCGCTTCCCCTCCTTTGCGGGAGATCTGGCCGCCATGATTGGCGGTGTCCAGCATTCCGTGGGACGACTGCAGGAGTTGATCAGGAAGTGGGGTTCCGACCGGGTCAAGGCGTCGATCAATTACGTCATAGACCACACCGAACGGCGAGTGCGCGAGGAGGTCGCAAAATGGCCCGACGGTGTTTACGCGGCCGATGTCCTCATCGACCATGACACTCAGGGCACGAAGGACGTAAAAGTTCATGTGACCTGTACCATCGCGGGCGATCAGTTGACGGTGGACCTGACCGGTACCGATGACCGCCCCCATCTGGTAGGTGTCTGGAACACCTTCGGCAATAGCCGTAGCTACATCATGGTGCAGGTGGTGGCGGCAATGGATCCTGCCATCGTCAAGAACGAGGGCTTTTTCAACGCCGTTGACATGATTATCCCCGAGGGAACAATTGCCCATCCGCCTCCCAACAAGCCGGCCGCGCTGGGATCTTTTCACCCGGCGTGCGAAATAACCGAAGCGGTGTGTGTGGCGCTTTCAGCCGTCGCACCCGAGCGCTCAGCGCCGCAGGTGTACAAGATCGGTATGCCTAATGCCGTCATAGGGTTCGATAAAAACGGACAGATGTGGATGGATCAGGGCGTTGATGCGCGCACCATGGATACCTCCGCCGTGCAGGGTATCGATGGGTGGGGTTCCTGTCCTGTCAGCCTGGGCAATTTGCTGCTGTCCCAGGTGGAGGATGCGGAGAGCCGCTTTCCGATCATCAATATCAGTCGCGAAATGACCATTGATTCTGAGGGCGCCGGGCGCTGGCGGGGTCAGCCTGGCAGCCTCAACGTCAAGAAGGTCCTGCAACCCACCACGGCGATGGCGTGGATGGTGTCGTCGGCGCATACCCTCAGCGGCATCTGCGGTGGCGACGATGCGAGTTCCTATTCCAGTTATTTCGAAGTAGGCACACCTAACGAATACAAAATTGATCTCATCGCCAACGCGTTACTGCCGGCCGGTGCGGTCATCGCCTACCAGCATGGCGGCGGCGCTGGGTTTGAACCCGCGCTATTGCGCGATCCTGCCGCGGTCAGGGATGACGTGCTCGATGAAATTATCAGTGTGTCACGCGCCAGGGACAAGTACGGTGTCATGTTCTCGGGAACGGTAGAGGCGTATGACCTGGACGTCGACGTTGCGGCAACGACAGCACTGCGCAAGTCAATGCGCACGGCAGCAGCGGCGTAGCACCGGGAGTGGATGAATGAGTTACCGTGTCGGTATTGATATTGGTGGAACATTCACCGATTTTGCTCTGCTCAACGGAGCAGACGTCGTGCTCTACAAGAATTTAAGCACTCCGCAGGATAGATCTAACGGTGTGATGCGCGGGCTCGAAAAGCTCGCGGAAATGGTCGGTTCTTCCTCCCGCGAGTTCCTGTCGCAGTGCGACGCTATCGTGCACGGCACGACCGTCGCGGACAACACGTTGATTGAAATGAATGGCGCGGTCACCGGGTTGGTCACGACAGCCGGGTTTCGCGATGAGATGGAGTATCGCCGCGGCTTCAAGGAGGATATCTGGGATGTCCGGCTGCCGCCGCCACCGCAGATTACGCCGCGCCGCCGACGCCTGACCGTACCGGAACGCATACTGCATGACGGCTCCGTCTATCAGGCGCTTGACGACGATGCAGTGCGCGACTGCTGCGCAAGATTAAGTAAGCAAAACGTGGAGTCTGTCGCGATCTCCCTGCTGTTTTCATT
>Ga0114942_1000202_pt1 | contig 16172 bp, 18 predicted proteins | sample LowerColdCreek_FD_88674 | JGI IMG/M metagenome (GOLD analysis project Ga0114942, IMG submission 88674) | Groundwater microbial communities from Cold Creek, Nevada to study Microbial Dark Matter (Phase II) - Lower Cold Creek | ecosystem: Environmental > Aquatic > Deep subsurface > Groundwater ... | reverse complement strand
TATGCCGCAGGCAACGCCAGCGCGGCCGCTATGGGCAATACGTATCCGGGCGCGGGTGCCACCATCGGTTCCGCCATGACGTTTGCTTACATCGCCGCGCAGCATGCCTTCGGTAAGGACAACACAGAGAGCAAGCAACTCGCATGAGTAAACCCAGATACGCCTATCTTGAACCTGGTCGTTATGCCAGGGGCTGGCACATCGTACTCTTTTCCCAGGAATTGCAGGTGGGCGAGGTCAAGAAGCTGCATTATTTCGAACAAGATCTCGTCGCCTATCGCGGTGAGTCCGGCCAGGTTGCGATTCTCGATGCCCACTGCCCCCATCTGGGCGCCAACCTGGGTAGTGGCGGAGGTCGGGTGCGCGGCGACACCATTGCGTGCCCATTCCACGGCTGGACGTTTGACCCTCGAGGTCGCTGCGTGGACATCCCTTACGCGAAGACGATTCCAGAGCGAGCCGTCAACGCCCTGAAGGGCTGGCCGGTGTTGGAGAAAAACGGCTTTATTGCCCTGTGGCACGAATGCGAGGGCGAGGCACCCGAGAACTACCTGCCCGATATTCCTGAGTGGGGCCCGCAAGACTGGGGCGATTGGATTTTCTACCGCTCGCGCATCCACGCCAAACCCTGCGACATCATCGAAAACATTGTCGATATCGCCCACTTTCCCCACGTCCACGGCGGCAAGGTAAAGTCGTGGGAAAACCGCTTCGGGGAGCGCAGTATCACCCAGTTGTCCCGCGTTCAGGGTGATCCCCAGGCAAGCATGATTATCCCTCCGGGCGTCACGTTCGATTTGCAAGCAGCACGCACTGACGCCAGCGGCGATGGCAACGCCTGGGGCGATGCCACCTACCACGGCCCTTCGATCATGTACTATTACACGGAATCAACGAGCGCCGAGTTGAGTTTCAGGAGCTGGTGGGTGAACTGCCACACACCGGTAAATCGGGATGAGGTGGATCTGTGTTCAGCGGTGATAGTCAGCAGCCTGACGGACGAACCCCTGCCGGCAGAATTCGCGCGGATGTACCCGCATATGGCGCATATGGCTTTTGGCCAGGACGTGGAGATCTGGCAGGATAAGGTGTACCGCGAGGAGCCCATTCTGTGCGATGGGGACGGCCCGATCAACAAACTACGCCGCTGGTACGAACAATTTTACCTGCCGCGAGAAACCATCAGGCAATAAAAAAGCCCGCACTGCTGACAGTACGGGCTTTTCCTTGTGACGGGCTTACACCGGTACGATGTTTTCAGCCTGGGGACCCTTTTGGCCCTGGGTGATGGTGAATTGGACTTTCTGGCCTTCAGCCAGTGTTTTAAAGCCGGAACCGGAAATTGCGCTGAAATGCGCAAATACATCGGGTCCGGATTCCTGTGCGATAAAGCCGAAGCCCTTAGTTTCGTTGAACCACTTAACGGTTCCTGTAACTGTTGCCATAAATACTTCCTATTTTTTCAATGGTAATAAACGCCTTTCGTTAAAGGCACATTTTGTGCTTGCAGAGGGATTGCAACGACTTATGAAAAACAGGGCGAGGTACTTACTGGGAGACTTCGATACGGTATACATAAGAACTTTCTACTGACAAGCGATAAGGAGTATATAGATCCCAACGAGTAAGTCAAACAGAAAATTCGGGCGTTTTCGGGGCGTACACAGTGGCGGTAGGAAAACAATACTGCGGAAAGATGCCGTTTTCAGCTGCTGACCGTCACGAAGCGATGTTCTTGCTGCCCAGCTTGATGTGTCTATTGACTGCCATTGTGGGTTGGCCGCTGATTCCGGACTGGATGACATCGATCTTGTTGCCAGACTTCAGAAACTCCCTGGTTAGTTCTTCGATAGACTGCGAAGTTTCCACCGCTGGCGGTTGCTTTCTCTTGGCTGGCGCTCTCGTGGGTTTGCGTGCCATATTGTTTTGACCTTTATCAGAAGGGGAACCGCTCATTATACACAATATCAGTGTGAAAGGTCGGAAAACCACTTCGCGCGCAGCCGGGTATTCAAGAAGGCAAGGCCACTACGCGTCCCTGTACTGAGGTTTGCACTTGTCGAAAAAAGCCAGCCCCGCCTCCACTGCGTCATCGGTCAGTGCCAGCAGGGACTGGTGGCGATCCTCCATCGCCATCGCCGCCTCCAGGCTGGAGGCATCCACGCTGAAATTCAGAGCGTCCTTGGTCAGGCGCAACCCCGTGGGCGAGGTGAGAATCATGTCATCAATGTAGGACTGCGCCGCAGCGGCCAGTTCGCTATCGGGCACGACCTGCGAAACCAGATTAACTGCAAGCGCCCTCGGTGCATGGATAAAGCGGCCTGTCAGCAACAGCTCGGACGCCACCGAAGTGCCCACCAGCCGCGGCAGGAAGTAACTGCTGCCCGTGTCGCAACCCGTCAGGCCCACCTTGATATAGGCCGCGTTCATTTTTGTGCTTTCCCCCGCAATGCGAATGTCCGAAGCCAGCGCGAGACTGAAGCCACCACCGCAGGCTGCGCCATGCACAAGTCAGATGATCGGCTGCGGGCACCTGCGCATGGCCACATAGATTCGGGCAATGGTGCGCTGCAATGCCCAGATATTGTGCGGACTGCGTTTATTGTCGGCAAACGCTTCGCCGGAGAGATCCGCGCCCACGCAGAAATGCTTGCCCTTTGCACGCAGCACCACGACGCGTACATCCTCGCGGCTACGCAAGCCTTCAAAGTAACTCGCCAGCGTTCCCACCAACTCGGCGTTGAGTGCGTTACCCGCATCCGGGCGATTCAGGGTGACCCACTCCACCGCGTCACGCCGTTCAATCAGCAGTACCTCAGTCGTCGCCATTGGCAAGCCCCTCCACGAGTAGTGTCCCACCACAGTGGGTAGCAATTTATCAGAGTGGGGATAGTGACAGAAACTGGATTTCATGCCACCATCACCGCTCGCTCAGGGGACGATCCGGAACTCACGTGACACCAACAAAATCCACGCAGGTTTTAATAACTGCCTTGTGCGCATTCCTGTTTGCCTCGCTTGCGGGCGCCAGCGTTGTCAACGTCGAAAACTACGGCTATCCCATTACCGATCGCTTCGAGGCGACTGTCATTGGCACACCGACAGCGTACGAAGCCGATTTGCCGAGTACCATTCCTTTCAGGGAAAGACGCATTACCATATTCCCCGACCGCAAGACGCCGGATGTGTTTTTTTACGGGAGTGAGTTGCTCTACTCCGTCGCACTGCAGAAGCACGCGGCACCGTTGATATTCCTGATCGCCGGCACTGGCGCCGCGCACAACGGCAGCAAAAACCACAATATGGCCAGGGCGTTCTACCAGGCCGGATTCCACGTCGTCTCTCTCTCCTCCCCCACTTTCAATAATTTTGTCGTTGCCGCTTCAAAAAACGGCGTGGTGGGACACGCGGAACGAGATGCGGAAGATCTTTACCGCGTCATGGAAATGATCTGGGCGGAACTCAAGCCGGACATAACTGCTACCTCCTTTAACCTGACGGGATACAGTCTGGGTGGCTTCAATGCAGCATTCGTGTCAAAGCTGGATGAAGAACGTCAATCATTCAACTTCAGGCGTGTGTTACTGATCAATCCACCGGTCTCCATTTACAACTCGATCTCACTGCTGGATCGCATGACGCAGAATATCCCCGGCGGCGTCGACAATTTTGATACCTTCGTGGATAACCTCATTCGCGCCTATACCAAGGTATACAAAGAATCCACAGACGCCGTCGGTGATGATTTCCTCTACAAAGCCTATAAGGCTCTGGACCTGAAAGACGAACAACTCGCCGCCTTGATTGGAACTTCATTCCGCATCTCCTCCTCTTCGCTGGTATTCACGTCTGATGTCATGGCGGACTACGGCTACATCAAACCAAAAGGACTGGAGCTGAACCGTTACAGCGATCTCAGTCAATACAATGACGTCTCCCTGCGCTTGGGCTTTACCGATTATTACCATGAATTTTTCTACCCGTACTACGAAGCAGATTATCCAGGAAGAACCCGTGAACAATTTATCTCGGCGATCAGCCTGAAGAGCATCGCCGATTACCTGCGCAGTTCCACTAAGATTACAGTGATGCACAATGCCAATGACGTAATTCTCGAACCCAGTGAGATCAACTTTTTCCGCGAGATATTTGGCAACCGGGCCACCATTTATCCCTACGGAGGACACTGCGGCAACATGAACTACCGCGACAATGTCGCCCACATGGTTGCCACGTTTACGAGCGGGGGGAACCAGTGATGCCACAGGTCCTCCTACGCATTTCGTTCCTGGTGCTAGCGCTGTCGCTCGGCGCCTGCGCCAGTGGTCCAACACCACAGGAACAGGCCGTCAACTACCCGGAACCGGTGTTCACTGCCAAACGCATTCTGCCACCCGGCCACCCTTCCATAACGTACATCTACGACCCCTGGGAGCCGATGAACCGGCGGATTTATGTGTTCAATTACCATTTCGATCAGATCGTATTCCTGCCCGTGGTACGCGGCTACGAGGCGGTAGTACCGGATGTTGGCCGTACCGGCATCCACAATTTCTTCAACAACTTTGAAGATGTGTTGACGGCGCTCAATTCCGCGCTGCAACTCAGCCCCGACAAGACGCTACAGAGCACGGGGCGTGTGCTCATTAACAGCACTGTCGGATTATTTGGCCTGGTGGATGTGGCCAGCAAGATGGAAATTTCGCGGCCGGAAGAAGACTTTGGCCAGACCCTGGGATACTGGGGCGCAGGCCGGGGACCCTTCCTGATGCTGCCGTTCCTGGGCCCTTCGAACCTGCGCGATGGTCTGGGGAAAATTCCTGACACCTATGTCAATAGTACCGTCAGGGATGAAGTGCTGTCCGACCCCGCCAACCTGGGGGCGACCATACTCTACCCGATCGATACCCGGGTCAATACGTCGTTTCGCTACTACGAAAATGGTTCGGCCTTCGAGTATGAGATGGTGCGATGGTTGTTCTCCACGAAACGCGACCTGGACGTAATGCAATGAAAGCGGTGACCAACGTGATTCGGCATCTACTCCTCACCTGTTTTGCATTTGCACTAGCGGCGTCCGCGGCGTTGGCAACAGCGGCGCAATCGAGTGACCCTATCAAGATCGGTACTACCCAGTCGCTAACGGGGCACTACAGTGAGTTCGGTATCCAGCAATTGCGCGGCTTGCAGATGTGGGCCGCGGATGTGAATGCGCGAGGAGAACTGCTGGGACGACCCGTAGAAGTGGTGCACTACGACGACCGCTCGCGTGATGCGGGCACAGTGGAGGGCTTTCAAAAGCTTGTCGAGCGCGATCAGGTGGATTTTCTGGTTGGCCCGTACTCGTCATCTCTCACGCTTAAGGCCACTCTGGTCGCGGAGAAATACAATATTCCAATGGTCACCACTGCAGCCTCGGCAGAAGAAATATGGAGTCGAGGTCTCAAGAACGTGTTTGGCGCTGATACGCCAGTTGATGATTACGCGCACGGCCTGCATTTGGCGGCCGATGCCGGCGCCCAAACTATCGCGCTGGTTTATGCACGCACTGAGTTCGGCGAAGATCTGGCAGCCAGTGCGCGAAAAGACATGGCGAGTCGTGGTTTGCGTCTGGTGATGGACGAGGGTTACGCGCCGGAACAACGTAACTTCGCCGCCCTGGCAAATCGGCTGGGCGAGGTGGACGCTGACGTGATTTTTGGTATTTCCTATCTGGACGACTCTGTAGAGTTGGTGCGGGCGGTGAAAAAGGCTGGCGTAAAACCCAAAATGCTCGGCTTTACCATAGGTCCCGGCCTGCGCGAATTCGGTGACCAGCTGGGTGCCGATGCGGAAGGTGTCGTCGGGATGGTCCAGTGGTTGCGCGGCTCGCGCCAGCCGGGCGCACAGGATTTTGCATACCGCTTTCACGAGCGCTACGGGTACAGCCCGGGTGTTCACGCGGTGTTGGGTTATAGCGCTGGCGAGATTCTGGAAGCCGCGGTGCGCCTGGCGGGCACTACTGACCATGACGCCGTGCGCGAGCAACTTCGGAACATGTACTTCCGCGCGCTTATCGGCCCCTACAGCGTGGATCAAACCGGTCGACAGAAGGACAGGCGCAACTACATAATGCAGTGGCAGAACGGCCATCGTGTCGTGGTCGGGCCCGAAGAGATCGCCCAAAGCCCGCTGATCTATCCACTACCCTAAGCCAGCCTTGACTCGCGCCCGATGACCCCGGCAGCCCGCAATGTCGGCTTGTCGGCTTGTCGGCTTGTCGGCTGCGGATTGACAACCAGAATCTGTCTTCAAGAATGTTAAACGGCACTTGCCATCCATGCTGTTTTGCTTGATGTACCTAAACAGCTCTGACCCCAGCGGGACCTATCTATACAGATCTGGCAGCAGCACGATCCTGAAGGCCGAAAGAACCGTGGGTTGATCAGTCTGATGCGCCGCCATCAATGGAATCTGAACGACGAGCAGCACGCCAACTTGATGACCTACCTGGCCAGCTACCCTGTCTTGCAGCAGCTCTATGTGGCCAAACAAAAGCTGGTTCGATTGATGTTGCTTAAGACGCTCACAGCGAAGCGAGCGAGGGAGAAATTGCCACAGCTTTTTGAGTTATTGGATCAGCTGCAGGATAGCCCACTGCGGGCGCTGGCAAAGACACTGACCAGTTGGATGGAGCCCATCATCGGGATGTGGCGTTTTAGCAAAAGTAACGGTATCACGGAGGGCTTCCACAACAAGATGGAAATGATCTCGAGAAGAGCCTATGGTTTTAGAAACTTTGAGAATTATCGGTTGAGGGTGCTGACCCACTGCGGGTGGGACGGCATAATCAATCGGGTACGGATGAATGCCCATCCCCCGTTAATTGGGTAGAGCCCGTTGAGTTATGGAAATTACGGGTATATGGTCGGGACGGCAGGATTTGAACCTGCGACCACTTGACCCCCAGTCAAGTGCGCTACCAGGCTGCGCTACGCCCCGAGATCGCTTGGTTTGCGAGCGCGGAATTATACTCAATACCGCGCGTGATACAAAGGCTATTTGGAGGGCGCGAGCACCTTGAGAACTTCTTCCAATGCTTCGATGGTCTCCTGTATTACCGCTTGCACATCGACTGACATCGAGCTCTTGCCATTTTCATCGGTCATGCGCTGCCTGGCGCCACCGATAGTGTAACCCTGTTCGTATAACAGGGCACGAATCTGTCGAATCGTAAGTACATCTTCACGCTGGTAATAGCGTCGATTACCGCGGCGCTTGACGGGTTTTAACTGCGGAAATTCCTGCTCCCAGTAGCGCAGCACGTGCGGTTTAACCGCGCAAAGTTCACTTACTTCACCAATGGTGAAATAGCGTTTACCGGGTATCGCGGGCAATTCATTGTTGTGGGTCGGTTCCAGCATATTCTTCCACTCGGGCTTTGAGCTTCTGACCTGGCCTGAAGGTGACTACCCTGCGGGCAGAGATGGGAATTTCTTCACCGGTCTTGGGGTTGCGACCGGGACGTTGGCTCTTATCACGCAAATCAAAGTTGCCAAAACCGGACAACTTCACTTGTTCGTTATTCTCAAGGCAACCGCGAATCTCCTCGAAGAATAATTCCACAATCTCCTTGGCCTCCCGTTTGTTGAGCCCAAGCTCTTCAAACAGGCGTTCAGCCATTTCGGATTTTGTCAGAGCAACCATCTTTCCTTGTACCTTGTACCTTGTAACTAGTTCCGAAGTTCAGCGTTATAGTTTTTTTCCAATAGATCAATGACTTGACCTATGGCCAGATTTACATCCTCGTCACCAAGAGTGCGTGATTGATCGCGGAATGTCAAACCCAGCGCAAGACTTTTTCGTTTAGGATCAATACCTTTGCCCGTATAGACATCAAAAAGCCTTAAGTCAGTGAGATAACTTACCGCAACCCCTTTCACATCCTCCAATAACTTTGCTGCAACTACCGATTTGTCGACAACTACCGCAATATCGCGGCGAACTTCGGGAAACTTGGATAGCTCCTTGCATTCAGGAATGGAGCCCTCCAGCACCGCAGCGAGGTCAATTTCGCACAAGTACAGGGGCGAACTGAGCCCGAGATCGGCTCCTACTGCAGGGTGTAATGCGCCGATGTAACCCACCACCTGCCCCTTTAGGGTCAGCCTCGCGGTCTGTCCTGGATGCATTGCCGCGCGCGAACATGCCTCAAATTTAAAGTCTCCTGCGGTACGGGCCATTGTCAGCAGGCTCTCCATATCGCCCTTGAGATCAAAAAAATCGGCGCCATCGCCAGGCACCGTCCAGGATTGCGCGAAGCGTTGCCCGGCACACGCCATTGCCAGTGTCGGAATCTGGCGTAGCCCGCCAGTCCCGGGGACAAATCGGAGGCCGGTCTCAAACAACCGCACCCGCGACTGCTGGCGATTCGTGTTATGTATAACGGCGCCGACCAGACCCGGCAGCAGGCTGGTGCGCATGACCGACAGGTCCGCAGACATTGGATTGCGCAGTCTCACCGGTTCCTGCTCCGGATCGAATACCCTTTGCAGTTCGGGGTGTACAAAACTGTATGTAATTGCTTCTCGGTAACCTCTTGCGCTGAGGTGACGACGCAGGTGACGGATGGACAATTTCGCTTCTGGCTGAGCGTGTATAATCAGATCGGCGCGAATATGTGTGACCGGGAGGCGGTTGTAGCCGTATACCCGCGCCAGCTCCTCTACCAGATCCGCCTCAATGGCGATATCGAAACGCCAGCTGGGAACCGAGCAGGTCCAGCCATCTGCCGTCACAGTCACGCCCAGGCCCAGGCCCGCGAGTATACGCTCCACCTCACTGGCAGCCAGTGCAAAGCCCAGCACTTTCTCAATCCGGGCTGCGCGCACCGCGACATCCTGACGCGGCGGGAGATGCTCGTGTGCGACGATCTCTTGAATCGGGCCCACTTCACCGCCCACTATATCAACCAGCATACGAGTGGCTCGCTCCATCGCCTCCACCTGCAGATTAAAATCCACACCACGTTCGAACCGATGCGAAGAGTCTGTGTGCAGGCCGTAGGATCGCGCCCGTCCTGCCAATAGGTCAGGCGTAAAAAACGCCGCCTCCAAGAAAATATCTTTCGTAGTGGCACTGACCGCAGACTGCTTGCCACCCATAATGCCAGCGATGGCGAGAGGCCCCTCTCGATCAGCAATCACCAGCGTATCTGGGCGTAACGCAATATTCTGCCCATCCAGCAACTCGATAGGTTCGCCGGGCGCGGCCAGGCGCACCTCGATCCCGCCCCGCAACCTGGCCAGGTCAAAGGCATGCATGGGCTGGCCCATTTCGAGCAACAGATAGTTGGTCACATCCACCACGGCGTCAATGGGGCGCATACCGCAGCGTCGCAGCCTATCCTGCAGCCATGCCGGGCTGGGGCGGGACACATCCACACCCGAGACAACACGCCCGACATATCGAGGACAATAATCTCCCGCACGCACGTTTACTGACACGGTGTCTGACGTAGTCTGCGGCGCTCGGGAAACGGACGGTGTATTAACGGCGAGTTTGTTTAGCAGCCCCACTTCGCGAGCGATCCCGGCAATACCCAGGCAATCCGCCCGATTGGGTGTGACGCTGATTTCGATCACACTGTCATCGAGACCCAAATACTCTCTCAGGTCGACACCGAGCGGCGCATCCGGCGCAAGCTCCAACAAGCCATCTGAACTTTGCGACAATCCCAATTCCTGCTCCGCACAGAGCATGCCGTACGACTCGACACCACGCAGTCGGGCGCGAGTGATCTTTAAGCTACCTGGCAGTTCGGCGCCGACTTGTGCGAGGGGAACCTTCAGGCCAATACGCGCATTCGGCGCACCACACACCACCTGGACTGGATCGCCACCACTACTGACCTGGCATATGCGTAGCTTATCGGCATCGGGATGCTGGTCCGCACTGAGGATTTGTGCGACGACTACACCACTGAATTTTTCGGCGACAGGTTCGATCGCATCGACCTCAAGGCCCGCCATCGTAATCTGGTGCGCGAGTTCCGCAGTACTAAGTGCGGGCGAGACCCATTCCCGCAGCCATTTTTCGCTGAATTTCACTACCTGTATCTCCCTTTAGAACTGTTCGAGAAAACGCAATTCATTGTCAAAAAACAGGCGCATGTCATTCACCCCGTAGCGCAACATAGCAAGGCGCTCTACGCCCATGCCAAAGGCAAAGCCAGAGTATTTCTCGGTATCAATTCCTGAAAACTGAAAAACTTTTGGGTGCACCATGCCGCAGCCCATGACTTCCAGCCAACCTGTCTCGCTGCACACCCGGCAGCCGCGACCGTTACAGTTGCCACACTGGATGTCCACCTCAGCGGAGGGTTCCGTAAATGGAAAATAGGATGGGCGGAAGCGAACCGCGAGTTCGCGTTCAAAGAACGCACGCAGAAAATCCTCAATGAGACCCTTGAGATCAGCAAAACTAGAGTCTTCGTCGATCAGCAACCCCTCGACCTGATGGAACATGGGACTATGGGTCAGATCTGAATCGCAGCGATAGACCCGGCCAGGGCAAATGATGCGCAATGGCGGCCTCCTGCTCTCCATTACCCGCACTTGCACGGGCGAGGTGTGCGTGCGCAATACCGTGTGCTCATCCACATAGAATGTGTCGTGCATAGCCCGCGCAGGGTGATGGGCCGGAATATTGAGCGCCTCAAAGTTGTAGTAATCGCCCTCAATCTCCGGCCCTTCCACCACTTCAAAACCGATGGACGAGAAGAAGTCCTCCATGCGCTCGATGGTGCGCGTCAAAGGGTGCACACCACCGGTGGACTGGCCGCGACCCGACAGAGTGACATCGATGGTCTCCTGCTCGAGCTTTCGTGTTATCGCGATCGCATCCAGCGCTAATTTGCGGGCGCCAATCAAATCCTGCAGCTCTTGTTTGACGACATTAACCAGCTCTCCGGCCCTCGGGCGCTCCTCTGCGGATAAATCAGCCAGTCCTTTTAGCAGGCTGGTAATGTGACCTTTTTTGCCGAGGTAGTCGATGCGCAACTGTTCCAGCGTGGCGCTATCCTCTGCCGCCGCTATTGCCGCTCTGGCGGTATGGGCAAGTGGTTCGAGGTTTTCCATTTGATTGATCTCTGGTCTCATTCTTGTATCCGGCTCTGTGTACACCGAAAATCTATAACTAACGCACTGACCCCGGAAAACAAAAAGGGAAAGAGCGCCGCCCTTTCCCTTTTTTGCACTAGATGTCGCCAGCGAACCGCGGGGCTGCCTTCAGCCTGAGCGGTGGGGGTAGGCTTAGGCCAAAGCAGCCTTCGCTTGCTCCACGATCGCAGCAAAACCAAGTTTGTCGTGCACTGCCAGATCGGCCAGCACGCGGCGATCCAGGCCGATGTCAGCCTTCTTGAGGCCATTAATCAACCGGCTGTAGCTCAACCCGTTAGCACGCGACTGCGCATTAATACGAGTGATCCACAACGCCCGAAACTGCCGCTTACGCTGACGGCGGTCACGGTACGCATACTGGCCCGCTTTGGTAACAGCCTGCTTGGCCACCCGGAAAATCCGGCTGCGAGCTCCGTAATAACCCTTGGCCTGTTTCAATATTTTTTTGTGGCGGCGATGCGCCACGACACCACGTTTTACGTGAGGCATAGTCTTCTCCTACTGATTAATGAATACCCAACTAACGTGCCCGCAACATGCGGTCTACCAGCACCTTGTCATTAGCGTGGACAATTGAAGTCCCACGCAACTGGCGCTTTCGCTTGGTTGTCATTTTCGTCAGGATATGACTCTTGTTGGCGCTCTTGCGCTTATAGCCACCGGCAGTTTTCTTAAACCGCTTCGCAGCCCCACTGTGAATTTTTGCTTTAGGCATAATCAAATACTCCGCATTTGAAAGTTCATGTTTAAAGAAACCAGGGCATTCACAGGCCGCTAGTTCTTCCGTTTGGGGGCAATAACCATAGTGAGCTGCCGGCCTTCCATTTTCGGAAATTGCTCAACAGCTCCCAACTGGGCCAGATCAGCTTCTACTCGTTTGAGTAGTTCCATGCCAATTTCCTGGTGCGCCATTTCACGCCCGCGATAACGCAGTGTGACTTTGGCCTTATCGCCATTTTCAAGGAAACGTATCAGGTTGCGTAGTTTTACCTGGTAATCCCCTTCCTCCGTCCCTGGACGAAACTTCATTTCTTTGATCTGTGTTCGCTTTTGCTTCTTTCTCTGGGCGGCTTTCTGCTTCTTTATCTCGAAAACAAACTTGCCGTAGTCCATCAGCTTACAAACCACGGAGTCGGATTCGGCGATTTGCACCAGATCCATAGTCGCCGCCTCGGCTGCCGCCAATGCCTCTTTCAGCGAGACAATTCCTATCTGTTCACCCTCGGCTCCAACGAGACGGACGGGGTCCGCCGTGATCTGGTCATTGATGAGGGCCTTTTTACTGGCTTTGCCGCTATCTTTCTTAATGCTGATTCTCCAAAACAATACGACCGCGACATGCAACATCGTCGGCGAGGTGCGCTATAAACGCATCGAGATCCATGGATCCCAGGTCCTCACCACGACGGGCACGCACGGCTACAGTTTGCGATTCCACTTCTTTATCCCCCACCACCAACAGGTAAGGGACCTTCTGAATTGTGTGCTCGCGGATTTTAAAGCCGATTTTCTCATTTCTCAAGTCCGAAACCACTCGAAAGCCATTGTTTTTCAAGGCTTCTTCCACTTTCTGGGCATATTCGGACTGATTGTCTGTGATATTGAGTACCACCGCTTGTGTGGGAGCCAGCCAGGCGGGGAACACTCCCTCGTAATGTTCAATGAGAATACCGATAAATCTTTCAAACGAGCCCAGCACCGCCCGGTGCAGCATGACAGGCACCTGCCGGCTGCCATCTTCCGCGACGTATTGGGCATCGAGACGACCGGGCATCGAAAAGTCCACCTGTATGGTGCCCAATTGCCAGACGCGACCTATGCAGTCCTTGAGCGAAAACTCAATCTTGGGACCATAAAAAGCGCCCTCCCCCGGCAGTTCCTTCCACGGGAGCTTATGTGCGTCCAAGGCATCGGCCAGAGCCCTCTCTGCGCGATCCCAGTCGGCATCGGTACCAACCCGTTGCTCGGGCCGGGTAGATAAGCGGTAAATGACTTCGCTGAAACCAAAGTCCTTGTAAACGTTATGTAGAAAATCGATGAAGCTCGAGACCTCGGGTTGGATCTGTGCTTCGGTGCAGAAAATGTGGGCGTCATCCTGCACAAACCCCCGCACCCGCATGATGCCGTGCAGTGAGCCGGAGGGCTCGTTGCGGTGGCAGGAACCGAATTCCGCGAGACGTAAGGGCAGGTCGCGATAGGACTTCAGGCCCTGGTTGAATATCTGCACGTGGCAGGGGCAATTCATGGGCTTTACCGCAAAGTCCCGATCCTCAGACTTGAGCATGAACATGTCATCGCCGAACTTGTCGGCATGGCCGGATTTCTTCCACAGGGACAGATCTACCAACTGGGGCGTCCTGACCTCCTGATAACCATGGTCCTGTTGCGCCCGGCGCATATACTGCTCAATGGTCTGGTAGATCGACCAACCCGCAGGATGCCAGAACACCATGCCCGGTGCTTCTTCCTGCGTGTGGAACAGGCCCAGTTTCTTGGCGATCTTGCGATGATCGCGCTTCTCCGCTTCCTCAATACGGGTGAGATATTGCTTAAGCTGCTTTTTATTGGCCCATGCAGTGCCGTAAATGCGCTGCAACATTTCGTTGCTGGAATCCCCACGCCAGTAGGCACCCGCGACCTTGGTCAGTTTGAAAGCTTTCAGTTTGCCTGTGCTGGGGACATGGGGACCGCGGCATAAATCTGCCCAGGCCCCTTGGGTATACAGCGAAATCTCTTCGCCCGCTGGCAGCCCTTCGATGATCTGAACCTTATAGTGTTCGCCCAGATTGCGAAATCTCTCTATCGCCCTTTCCCGGCTCAACACCACTCGTTCGACAGTTATGTCCCGCAGCGCAATGTCTTCCATCCTCTGCTCGATCTGCTGCAGGTCCTGGGGTGTGAAGTTATGTCCAGTGGCAAAATCGTAATAAAATCCGTCCTCGATCACAGGACCAATGGTGACCTGCACACCCGGAAACAACTCCTGAGTCGCCATTGCCAATAAATGAGCAGTGGAGTGACGAATAATCTCCAGACCGGCTTCATCCTGATCTGTGATAATCGCAATCGCGGCATCGCGCTGCACGACAAATGACGTATCGACCTCCCGGCCATCGACCACCGCCCCCAGCGCAGCTTTGGCCAAGCCTGCTCCGATGCTGGCGGCGATCTCGCGCACGGACACCGGTTGATCGAAAGTTCGTTGGTTGCCATCTGGCAATGTAATAACCGGCATGAACATTCCTTAAGTTCAGTGGTGACCGCTACCAGAGGCCACGTGAATGACGTTTTAACCTATTGTTTTTATTATAAATCTATATAAGAGCTGCCATTTTAATCTCAACGATGCCCGAATCGGAGGCTGTCGTTTCCGGGGGCAGCGATGATGCCTGATTGAGCGACACATTGCCATAGCAACGGGACAATTCACTGAATTCGACCCACTGCAACTGTGGCAGCAGTTGAACTGGCGAAACAGAAGAAAAAGTTGAATCGAGTCTGCGTACTAGTCTCTTCGCGGTGGGGACGCTGCCAGCAACTCCTTGCGCTTCAACTGGCGAAAGCCTTTCACTTTCAGTGCGGCGATTGCTTTGCCGCGAGAGCCATAACTTCCCCTGCGTACCGTCTGTCCCGCCTCATCGTACACAACGACATATCCGCCCGGTAGCACGAGAGCCCACTCCTGCCAGATCGTGCCGTACTCGCGAAGCCACCATTTTTTCTTGGTTTGCTTCTGCCCGGTTAACCATTTCAGCATAGTGAAGCTTCCGACCAAACCTCGATCGTGCCAATCGAAACTCAAAGTGCCCGACACCCACTTGCGAGGCTACGCACAATATTTATCGATATCGCGTGTAGCCTGATGTAAAGAAATATTTTAGCGCCAGAACTAACCGAACCACCTCTCCAGCCTGCCACGTCGTTGAGAGCCTGAATCGTATTTTTTGTGTTATTCAAACTGATTCAGCGATAACAGTGTGATTCAGACGCACGGCCTTTGTCAACGCGAGTTGGTTCTCAAGAGGTTCCTAACGTCAGTGGATAATACCCCGCCTGTGTGCTGGTTAAAGGAACTAACTCAAAAAGGCAAGTTGCCTTATTTCCGCCAATTGATCGCGCAGGGCCGCGGCTTCTTCGAATTCCAGGTCCTTCGCATGCGCATGCATTTGCACCTCCAACTGCTTGAGTTTGCGCGACAACGCAGCAGGCGTCAGCCTGGCAACATCGGCACTGTAGGCCGCTCTGGAATCTGCGACTTTCCTGGCCTTGTTCTTACCTCGTGTAGGCATGCGCCGGGCACCTTCCATGATGTCCTGCACCGACTTTTCCACGCCCATGGGCGTAATGTTGTGCAGTTTATTGTATGCCTGCTGCCTGTCCCGACGGCGGTCGGTTTCTGCCATGGCTCGCTCCATGGAACCCGTTACCCTGTCGGCATAGAGAATCGCTCTGCCTTTGAGGTGGCGGGCGGCTCGTCCCATCGTCTGGATCAGGGAACGTTCGGAGCGCAAAAAGCCCTCCTTATCGGCATCCAGGATCGCGACCAGGGATACCTCAGGCATATCCAGCCCTTCACGCAGAAGATTAATGCCGACCAGAACATCAAACACGCCCAAGCGCAGATCGCGAATAATTTCCACCCGTTCCACAGTTTCGATATCTGAATGGAGGTAGCGAACTCTTACGCCGTGCTCGCCCAGATATTCCGTCAGGTCTTCAGCCATGCGTTTGGTCAACGTGGTGACGAGCACCCGCTCATTGCGTTCAACGACAATGCGGATCTCGCCCAATAAATCGTCGACTTGCGTTCTGGCTGGGCGCACCTCTACCAAGGGGTCCACCAATCCGGTGGGGCGCACCACCTGCTCCACCGTGCGTCCGGCCTTCTGCGCTTCATAGGGTCCGGGGGTCGCCGACACAAAAACCAGCTGCGGCACCATTTGCTCCCATTCTTCAAAGCGCAGGGGGCGATTGTCCAGGGCCGAAGGCAGGCGAAAGCCATACTCGACCAAT
>Ga0114942_1000200_pt1 | contig 16365 bp, 18 predicted proteins | sample LowerColdCreek_FD_88674 | JGI IMG/M metagenome (GOLD analysis project Ga0114942, IMG submission 88674) | Groundwater microbial communities from Cold Creek, Nevada to study Microbial Dark Matter (Phase II) - Lower Cold Creek | ecosystem: Environmental > Aquatic > Deep subsurface > Groundwater ... | reverse complement strand
CGCGTCACTGGTCATACGCCGTTACTACAGGGCGACGAATGGCTGGATTTTGTCAGCAGTTATTTTAGTCCGCATGACGTCGCGGCGCGGGAACACACAACGGCGTCGCCGCCCGCCGATGCGGTGGCCACCGATTCCCCGGCCGTCGCCGGCGAGTCGGGGGACACTTCGCTCGCATTGGTCATCGACAGGGTGCGAGTTGACTCCCTGGTGATACTGCAGCAGGAGATCGCTGATGTGGAGTTGTCGTTGGCGCTGGAATCCGCGCAATGGAGCGTCGTGCTGGAGTCGGATTGGCTGCGCGGCGTACTGACCATGGTCCAGAGCGGCGGACTCTCGCAGTTGCAGGTTGATCACCTGGATCTGGATAGACTCCCCGATTTCAAGCTGCCCGACTATGACGGCGACTCCGGCCGTGATCTACCGTTGATGGACGTTACTTTGAGTAACCTGTATCAATCGGGGCAACGCCTGGGTGATCTAAGATTTGCGCTGCACGGCGACGGAGGTGTGTTTACCGTGGACAGGATAACCGGTGAGCTAGCCCGTCTGCAGTTGCGTGACGAGCACCCCGGCCGCCTGGTCTGGCGGCGGGGAAGGGGAGGGTTCACCGAAATGCAGGCTACCCTGGACTTCGAGGACCTGGGCGATACGCTGCAATACTTTGACTACCAGCGCACAGTGGCAACCAAAGGCGGTAACCTGGCGCTCGCACTGCGCTGGCCGGGTGCGCCGCAGGATTTCTCGCTGCGCACGGGGCAGGGTGATGTGCAAGTCAGGATCGGTGAGGGAAGTTTTCTGGAAGCGCCCGCAAGAACCACCGGCGCCTTGCGCGTGGTCAGTATCCTGAATCTCGCCGACATCGTGCGACGCCTGAGCCTGACGCAGATGTTCAAATCGGGCATTCCATTTGACAGTGTCGAGGGTGAGGTCGAGCTGCACGACGGCAGCCTGGAAGTTGCGCGCATGGATGTGAAGGGTGGTTCCAGCTTTCAGTTCACTGGGGTCTCGGACGTGGCAAGCAGGAAACTGGATGGAGAGCTGGTGGCGACCCTGCCACTCGCCAGTAATTTGCCGTGGATTGCCGCCTTGGCCGCCGGCCTACCGGTAGCGGCAGGAGTATACGTGGCGAGCAAGGTTTTCGACACGCAAATGAATGTCCTGTCCAGCGCCGTCTACAGCATTGGCGGTACCTGGGATGATCCCGAAGTTAACTTTGATCGTATTTTTGACGATACCGCGCAGCCGGCGGCCGCGCCGTCCAGTCCCGCTCAATCGGGATCCCCGTAGGCATCCTGCAGGTCTTTGAGGTAGCGGAACAGCTTGCGACTGGCCGCTGGAGGTTGTTTGCGCTGCATCTCCCGCTGGTGTTGTAACACCAATTGTCGTAAGTGCTGCCGGTCTGCTGCGGGATAGCGCGCCATCGCCAGTTCTACGCCGTCCACTCCCGCTGCCAGGATTGCCTCACGCAGTTGCTCCAGTTCATGGAGTGCCGCAGTATTGCGTTGCTTCGACGAATACAGGCTCTGCAGCGCCTGCTCAATGGGTGCCGAATCGACATTGCGCATGAGTTTGCCGATGAGCTGCAGGTGACGCTTGCGGGCGCTGTTGCTACGAATCTGACGGCACTCGCGGATAGTTGCGAGGAGCTGGTCGTCGTCGATGGGAATTCTGGCCAGTTGTTTGTCGTTCAATTCCACCAGCGACTCACCCATAGACTGCAGGCTGAGCATGTGGCGTTTGCGCGCACTTTTACTGGGTGGTTCGTCCACGCCAGTGCCTTCATTTTCGTCGAACTCAGGCATAGAACAAGGTCGCCAGGCCCAGGAAGGAGAAAAACCCCACCACGTCGGTGAAGGTGGTGAGCACCACGCCGCCGGCCAGCGCCGGGTCGATGTGAATCCGGGTCATAATGATAGGCAGCAACGCCCCCATCAGGGCGGCCGTCATCAGGTTGATGACCATGGCGGCTGCGATGATCAGACCGATATCCCAATCGTTGAACCAAAGGGACGCGGCGATGGCCACCACCGTCGCCCACAGCACGCCGTTGGTCAATCCCACTAACATCTCCCGCACGATTAACCAGGATTGATTACTCTTGACGATCTGTCCCATGGCAATGCCGCGCACCACGAGGGTAAGCGTTTGCGTGCCAGCGACGCCTCCCATGGAAGCGACGATGGGCATCAGCACTGCCAGAGCGACCACTTTCTCGATGGTATCCTGAAAGAGATTAATGACAGAGGCCGCGATAAAAGCAGTGAGCAGATTAATGCCCAGCCAGATGGCCCGGCGTGGTGCGGCGCGCGTGAACGGGGCAAAGGTATCTGCGTCTTCGTCCAGGCCAGCCATGGACATCAGCGAGCGATCGGCGTCCTCGAGAATCACGTCCACGACATCGTCGATCGTGATACGCCCCAATAACTTGCCACTGTCATCCACCACGGGTGCCGATACCCAGTCGTTGCGCTCGAACAGGCGCGCTACTTCGGTGTCAGGTGTATTCACCGGTATCGGCTCCACGTCGGTGATCATCATCTCGCGCACCGAGGCGTTTGGGTCGGACACCAGCAACGTGCGCAGCGGCAGCAAACCGATGTACATATCCGAGCGGTTGACCACGATCAGATTGTCGGTCATCTCGGGAATTTCGTCGTGACGTCGCAAGTAGCGCAGCACCACATCCAGGGTCAGTCTGGCCCGAATGGTGATTGTGTCGGTGTTCATGAGGCCACCGGCGACATCATCCGGGTAATGCATGACCCGTTCCAGACGCGCACGGTCCTGATGGTCCATGGCGATGAGCACTTCACGCGTGACCTGGCCAGGCAGTTGCTGCAGGATGTCGGCGATATCGTCGTCTTCCAGGCCCTCTGTGAGTAGCGCAACTTCCCTGGCGTCCATACCGCCGAGAAACTGCGACCGTAGTTCGTCGCCAAGTTCGCCCAGGATCTCGCCCTCGCGATCGACGTCCACCATCTGCCACAGGATGTGCCGGAATTTGGGCGGAGAGGATTCAAGCAGGTGAGCAACGTCGGCGGGAGACAGCCCATTGAGCATCCGGCGCACGTCGACAAACGTGCCACTGTTCAGGCCAGTGGACAGCTTGTCGAGGGTTTGTTGGGATGCTACTTGATTCTGAACCATTTTATCTCCCGGATAAAAATCTCAGGCCAGACTCAGTGACTGGTGAATTATCCGGAAAAGTAATGCCTGCAACAACGTGATTAGTTACAGATTTGTGGCCTACTCGGGCTCGTCGAAGCGATTATCTATCAGGCTTCGCAGTGCGGTGAGCGCGTCCTGTTCGTCGCGGCCGTCAAATTCAAAATCCAGCACGGTGCCTTGGCCTGCGGCGAGCATCATCACCGACATAATACTTTTGCCGTCGACCATTTGATTGTCCTTTCCAGTTTGGATGCGGCTGGAAAAGGACGAGGTACAAGCTACGAACTTTGCCGCAGCCCGTGCGTGCAACCCGAGCTTGTTGACGATGGTTAGCTGAGTTCGAATCACATGCTGACCTGTTTACAATAATTCCCTGTGTCGTACATGGATGGTCGGATATTGTTCTTTATAGTGATGGTACAGTCGGTTCGCCAAGTATACTGACCGATGTTGTCCTCCGGTACAACCCAATGAAATATTCATGTAGCTGCGATTTCCCTCTTGGTAGCGCGGCAGCCAATTGTCCAGGTAGTGGCAGATGTCGCGATACAGTTCGGTGGTCATGGGTTGGTTTTCGAGGAATTCCTGTACTTTGGGATCAAGACCGCTTTTCAATCGCAGCTCTTTTACCCAATGGGGGTTGGGTAGCATCCTGACGTCGAAGACCAGGTCTGCATCGGCGGGTACTCCACGCTTGAATCCGAAGGACTGCACCAGAATCGACATGCTCCCGGTGCTGTTGCCCAGCAAACGCTGCTTGATGGCATCACGCAACTCGTAAACAGTCATCTGGCTGGTGTCCAGTACCAGGAACGCGCAGCTGGAAATGGGCTCCAGTAATTCGCGCTCCCTGGCGATGGCGTCCGCCAGTGGGATGGACTCCGTGCTCAAGGGATGACGTCGGCGCGTTTCACCGAAGCGCTGCAGCAGAGTGATTTCCTGCGCATCGAGAAACAGCACCTGGGTGTGCACGGACGACGGCAGTGAATTGAGTATGGCCTGGAAATTCTCCAGGTCCTTCCAGGCATTACGCGCGTCGATGCAGACCGCCGCACCCTGAAAAAATTGAAATTCCTCGCCGCCTGTTTTTTCCATCAGTGCGGGCAGCAGCGAGACGGGCAGGTTGTCGATGCAGTAAAACCCCTCGTCCTCCAGCTGGTGCAGGGCCGTACTCTTGCCAGAACCAGAGCGTCCACTGATGATAATCAAGCGCATGGGTTTGGCGAGCATAGTGTTGATCTAGTGCTTGCGGTGTTTTTGCTTGTGTTTTAGTAACTGACGGTCCAGTTTGTCGGCGAGGGCATCGATGGCCGCGTACATATCTTCCGACTCTGAATGCGCGAACAGGTCACCCCCGGCGATGTGAATCGTCGCCTCGGCTTTCTGTACCATTTTCTCTACGGTAAGCGTGACATGGATGGTGGTGATCTGGTCGAAATGGCGCTGCAGGCGCTCCAATTTGTTTTCCACATAGGCTTTTAGCGGGTTGGTAATTTCGAGGTGGTGACCAGTGATCGTGAGTTGCATAGAAAGCTCCCTTGACGAGGTTGAGATCGGTGGTGCCCGACGCCGGCAGGCCCGCCTGCTGATACTCTTATTCTAGACCAACCGTTTACGCTCGTTGGACGGTGGAATAAAAAGGGTCTCGCGGTATTTGGCGATAGTGCGCCTGGCCACCTCAATGCCCTGTTCTTGCATAATCTGGGCGATCTTGTTGTCGCTAAGCGGCTTGCGCGGGTTCTCCGCCGCGACGAGTTTTTTGATCAGCGCCCGAATCGCAGTCGATGAACATTCTCCACCCGCGGACGTGGCCACATGGCTGGAGAAAAAGTATTTGAGCTCAAATATACCCCGTGGGGTATGCATGTACTTGTTCGTGGTAGCCCTGGATATCGTGGATTCGTGCATCTCAACCGCCTCGGCGATATCGTGCAATACCAGAGGTTTCATGGCCTCAGGGCCGTACTCGAGAAAATTCCGCTGGTATTCAACAATCCTGCTGGCAACCTTCAACAGGGTTTCATTGCGACTGTGCAGACTCTTCAGGAACCAGCGCGCTTCCTGCAGATTGTCGCGCAAATAGGTGTTGTCCGCGCTGTTGTCAGCCCGCTTGATCAGGCTCGCGTAGTCGCTGTTAATGCGCAGTTTGGGGGCGATTTCCGGGTTGAGTTCCACCAGCCAGCGACCATTCTTTTTGCTCACGAAGACATCCGGCACGATGTACTCGATCTCTTCGGGTACGGCGGTATATCCCGGGTTGGGGTCCAGGGACTGGATCAGAGCGAGTACCTCCTTGAGTTCGTCTTCGTGTAGGCGAGTGCGCCGCAGGATGTGTTCGTAATCGCTGATCGCCAGTTGGCTCATGTAGCGACTGATAACGAGCTTGGCCTGGTCCAGCCATGGCGTGGAGGGGGGCAACTGGTCCAGCTGTATCTGCAAACACTCCTGCAGGTCGCGCGCGCAAACACCAGGGGGCTCAAACTGTTGCAGCCGGTGTAACACCGCAACCACTTCATCCAGGTCGATGTCCAACTCGTGCGCGAGGGACTCATGAATGTCTTCGAGGCTTGTCACGAGCCGTCCGTTGGAGTCCGTCGCGTCAATAATGGACAGGGCTATGAGGCGGTCGATGTCGGACAACCTCGTCAGGCTCAGTTGCCACAGCAGTCGCTCGCGCAGCGATTCGCTGGCTGAATTGCGCGATCCCATATCGGAATCGGCATAGTCATCGTTCGGAGGGTTTGGGGCGGACGCTGATGGCAAAAGATCGTCCCACTGAATGTCGACCGGTAGCTCGTCGGGCATGGTCGTCGGCTCATTGGACTCGCTTGAAGCCCATTCGGACCCCTCTTCGAGGCGCCCGGACGCGGTCTGTTCCAGATTCTGCATCGAACCGGCACCGGAGGCGGTGTCCAGTATGTCCGGCAGGTGCTCCGACGGTTCGAAAGTGTCGTCCTCGGACATTTCCAGCAGCGGGTTGCTATCCAGAGCCTGTTGTATCTCCTGCTGCAGATCCAGTGTAGACAGCTGCAATAACCGTATGGCCTGTTGCAGCTGCGGTGTCATCGTCAGCTGCTGGCCCAGTTTGAGCTGTAGGGATTGCTTCATTAAAAAGCCCGGATGCTGAATGTGTCTGTGGTGATCGCTTTAATCAGGGTTGATAACTTCAGTGTATATCCCACTTCAGGGACATGGCAACAGCTTGGCGTGAAAATTGCTTGGAAATTCAAAAATCATCAAAAAGCTTGCCGGAGGCCGGCAACAGAGCCCTTACCCGGGCGGCCCCTCCTCGGCAGCCCCTCCTACATGCGAAACTGTTCGCCTAGGTAAATCTGCCGCACATGCGCATTGTTGAGAACATCTTCAGCAGTGCCTGATGCGATGATGCGCCCCTCGCCGACGATGTAGGCCTTTTCACAGATATCCAGGGTGTCGCGTACGTTGTGATCGGTGATTAGCATGCCGATGCCCCGGTCGCGCAGGTGGGTGATGATCTGCTTGATGTCGGCGACCGAAATGGGGTCTACGCCCGCAAACGGTTCATCCAGCATAATAAAATCCGGCTCAGTAGCGAGAGAGCGCGCGATTTCGATACGCCGCCGTTCACCGCCGGACAGGGATTGGCCCAGATTGTCTCGCAGGTGTTGTACATGAAATTCCTCCAGCAGCTCGTCGCGGCGCGCGAGGCGCTGCTTTTTATCGAGATCCTTGCGGGTTTGCAGTATGGCCAGTATGTTGTCGCCGACGGTTAGTTTGCGAAAAATGGAGGCTTCCTGCGGCAGATAACCAATGCCGCGCCGCGCTCGCTCATGCATGGTGAGAGTAGTGATGTCTACCCCGTTGATTGTAATACTGCCGCGGTCGGCCGTGATGATGCCGATGATCATATAAAAGCAAGTCGTTTTGCCTGCGCCGTTAGGCCCCAGCAAGCCGACGATCTGGCCGCTGTCCAGCACCAGTGACACGTCGTGAACCACTTCCCGGCCGCGATACGTCTTGGCCAGATTATTCGCCTTTAGTTGTGCCACTCTCGCCCTCTGTTTGGTCCCCCGTTTGGTTTTCTTTAGGGCTCTGTTTTTGTTGTACGTTGGGCGGTATGACGACGACCACCTTATTCCCTTTCTGGGTTTGGTCGGATTCTGCCGTGATCAACTGCTTGGCGATCTGGTACTCGATGGAATCTCCGGCTACGACGGCCCCGTCTTGCTCGATTCGGGCATTTTTTTGCAGCTGGACCCTGTCCTCGGTCCTGAAGTAATGGATGACCTCAGCGTGTGCATTGACGATGCCCTTATCCACCTCCGGTTGTTGCCGCATTTTGGCCGGTCGCCCCTCGGCTACGATCTCGTTCGCATCCTCCGAGGTGTGGAATATGGTGAGCTTGTCCGCTTCCAGTTCCATACTGCCCTGCACCAGCTGCACATTCCCGCTGTAGATAGTGACACCCGTTTTTTCATCGCGCAGGGCCTTATCCGCAGTGATGTGGATGGGTTGGTTCCGATCATCGGGCAGGGCCTGCGTCAGCGCGGCTGCGCTGCTCATAAGCAGCAACAGGATTTTTGCGCCGGATTTCAGTAACCCGGCTTGCTGGACAGGGTCACAGCTGGACATAAGTGCACTCCACAGTCGGTGTCGACAAGCATTGGTTGAACTGGCCTGGCCTGGCATCAGGTAAACTCCGCGGCCAGCGCTGGCCACTTGCCCTTGGCGGACAGAATGAATTCACACGCCTCTCGCACCGCGCCGCAGCCACCGTTGAATCGGCTACGCCACTGTGCCGCCTCGCGCACTGTGGCGTCTGCATCGGCCACAGTCATGCCCAATCCCGCCGCGGTAATGGCGCTAAGATCGGGCAGGTCATCTCCCATGTAGGCGCACTCCTCCATGCTGATGCCGTGGCGCTGGCACAGTTCAAGCAGCGCCTGCCGCTTGTCTTCCCGTCCCTGCACCACATCCTCGATACCCAGTTCCTGCGCGCGACGCACGACGATCTGTGACTGGCGACCGGTGATGACCGCCACCCTGACCCCCGCTTTTTGCAGCAACTTTATGCCGAGGCCGTCCTTTATGTTAAAGGTTTTAAGTTCTTCGCCACTGTTGCCGTAATAGATGAGGCCGTCTGTCAGGACGCCATCCACGTCGAGGGCCAGCAGGCGAACGACTGCGGCGCGGTTTTTGGTGCGGCTCATAGTAAGGCAATCCTCTATCAGGCGATGCCTGCATGCAGCAGGTCTTTAAGGTGGAGGACACCCGTAAGCGTGCCATGGTCGTCCAGTACAACCAGGGAACTGATCTCGTTTTCGTCCATTATGCGCAGGGCGGCAGCGGCCAGCATGTCGGGCTCTATCGTTTTGGCGCCCGTACTCATCAGCTGTCCTATGGGTGTCTCATTGATGTCGATGCGTGCGTCCAGGGCGCGACGTAAATCCCCATCGGTGAATACGCCGGCCAGTTTACCCGCATTGTCCACTACCGTTGTCATACCCATTCGTTTGTTACTGATTTCCAGCAGCGCCGCGGACAGCATTATAGTTTCGTTTACCACAGGAATGTCTGCGCCGGATTTCATGACGTCCCGCACCTTCAGCAGAAGTTGCCTTCCCAGAGTGCCGCCCGGGTGTGAGAATGCGAAATCATCCGCAGTGAAACCGCGAGCTTCCAGCAGGGCGATGGCGAGTGCGTCGCCCATCACCAGTGCCGTGGTGGTGCTGGAAGTCGGTGCTAGGTCCAGGGGGCAGGCCTCGGTTTCCACGCCAGTATCCAGGTGCACGTCAGAGGCTTTCCCGAGCGGAGAATCCGCATTGCCGCTCATGCTCACCAGCGGAATACCCAGTCGCTTCAGCATGGGTAGCAGGGTCAGGATTTCCGGCACGGCGCCGCTGTTGGACAGGGCGATCACCGCATCCTCAGCAGTGATCATACCCATGTCGCCGTGACTGGCCTCCCCGGGGTGGACAAAGAAAGCGGGCGAGCCGGTGCTGGCCAGGGTCGCAGCTATCTTGCGGGCGATGTGTCCCGATTTGCCCATCCCGGTGACGATAATCCGGCCGCGAACCGTCAGCAGCAATGCACAGGCGTTAGTGAAATCCTCGCCGATACGAGACTCCAGGGCGGCTACGGCGGCGGCTTCCAGGCGGATGGTGCGTTGCGCCGACGCGGTAAAACTGATGGAGCCCTGCTCGGGCATAGATGGTTCCTTGGTCAACGCGCTGCGATCGAGTGAATGATAATACAGGGCAGGGGCAGACACTAACAGCGTTCTGGCTGTGCATCTGCTTTTCTCATAGAATGCCGTACTTTTCGCACGTTTGGGGATGGGTGTTATCCGTCCGCCAGCCCGGAGGTTTTATATGGATGCAGCAGCAGTCAAGGCTCTTTTAGAGAACTCCATGCAGGAGTGTGAGTTTCATGTGCAGGGTGAGGGCAGTCATTATGACATTGCGGCCATTGGCGCTGTTTTCGATGGTTTGCGGCCTGTGCAAAAGCAGCAGCTGGTCTACGCTGCATTGAGCGACCACATCGCTGACGGCAGCATTCACGCAGTGAATATCCGCACATTTACCCCTGCGGAGTGGCTGGCACGAACGTCAGCTTAAGACTATGAATGAAAAACTGACGATTGCACTGACCAAGGGGCGTATCCTGAAAGAGGCGTTGCCATTGCTGGCGCGCGCCGGCATAGAGTCCGTGGAAGATATGGCTACCAGTCGCAAATTGGTCTTCGACACCAATCGTCGCGATGTTCAGCTGGTAGTGCTGCGCGGCATCGACGTACCCACGTACGTACGCCACGGCGCTGCGGATATTGGTGTCGTCGGTAAGGATATCCTGATGGAGCAGGGCGCCGAGGGACTGTATGAGCCTCTGGACCTGGGGATAGCCCGCTGTCGATTGATGACCGCGGGGCGCGTGGGTTGGCAGAGTAATGGCGCCCGCATCAGGGTGGCGACCAAGTTCGTCAATATTACTCGGGAGTACTTTGCCCGCCGGGGCGTGCACGCCGATCTTATCAAGCTATACGGTGCGCTCGAGCTTGCGCCGATCATGAATCTGACAGACCTGATTGTCGATATTGTCGACACCGGCAACACGCTGCGCGCCAACGGCATGGAGCCGTTGGAGGAAATCGCCGCGATAAGTTCACGTCTCGTCGTGAATAAGGCTGCACTGCGCTCCCGGCATGCGGTAATCAAGCGGATAATTGACGATCTGACAGCAGTGGTGCGGGAGGTCGAGGATGCGACGACTTGATACCACCACTGCCGATTTCGACAGCGCCCTGATGCGATTGACAGCGTGGGAGGGTGAGTCGGAGTCCGGCGTGAGCGAGGTGGTGGCAGCAATCATCGCTGACATCGGGGCACGCGGTGATGAGGCGCTGCTGGAATACACAGCGCGTTTTGATCGGCTCTCGGTAGACTCGGTGGCGCAATTGGAAGTGTCCCGGGAGCGGCAGGTCGCGGCCCTTGAACGAATAGACCCCGTGCAGCGCGAGGCGCTGGAGTTCGCCGCCGAGCGGGTACGCAGTTTTCACCAGCACCAAGTACAGCATGATTGGCAGTATCGAGACGAGGCGGGAAATCTGCTCGGGCAGCTGATCACGCCACTGGAACGGGTGGGGATTTATGTGCCCGGCGGCAAGGCCAGCTATCCCTCTTCCGTATTGATGAACGCGCTGCCCGCCAAAGTGGCCGGTGTGGATGAAGTCATTATGGTTGTGCCGGCGCCAGCTGGCGAGATACATGATCTAGTTCTCGCGGCGGCCTGTATCACAGGCGTGGATCGGATTTTCACCATTGGCGGTGCGCAAGCCATTGCAGCCCTGGCCGTCGGCACAGCCACCGTGCCCGCAGTGGACAAGATTGTCGGCCCGGGCAATATCTACGTAGCGACTGCCAAACGCCAGGTGTTTGGACGCGTGGGCATCGATATGCTGGCCGGTCCCTCGGAGATTCTCGTCATTTGCGATGGCAGCACCGACCCCGATTGGGTGGTGATGGACTTGTTCTCCCAGGCGGAACATGACGAGAATGCACAGTCGATCTTGCTGTGTCCCGATGCGCGCTACCTCGACACGGTGCAATCCAGCATTGAGCGCCTGTTGCCGGCTATGGAGAGGGCGGACATCATTCGGGCATCCCTAAACTCGCGTGGCGCGATGATTCTGACGCGTGATCTCGCTGAAGCGGTGGCGATCAGCAATCGCCTGGCCCCGGAGCATCTTGAATTGTCCGTCGCCGAACCGGACAGCTTGCTGCCGCTAGTGCGGCACGCCGGCGCCATTTTTATCGGCCCGTATACATCGGAAGCCATTGGTGACTACTGCGCTGGTCCTAATCACGTGTTGCCGACCTCTCGCAGTGCACGCTTTGCTTCGCCACTGGGGGTCTACGATTTTCAAAAACGCAGCTCGATCATAAAGTGCAGTGAGCGCGGCATGCGGGAGTTGGGCGCGGTTGCGTCAGTGCTGGCCAGGGGTGAATCGCTGACGGCGCATGCGCGCAGTGTCGAGATGCGCCTGGCGGCCGATCCTCCGCGCTAACGATTCGCCTCTGGGCCGGTCGACTGGTTCATAGCGCCCACTACCGCGTTCAGTTCCAAGCTCTGCTGGTTGCGTTGTACGGAAATTGCCACTGTTTCCCCGGGTTTTAACATCGCTATCCGATGCATGGTCAATCTGCCGTCTACCACTGCTTCGCCGTTGATGTGGGTGATAACATCACCTACCTGCACCCCTGCCTTTTGCGCCGGACTGTTTTCCGCAACCTCGACCACGGACAGCGTCTGGTGCTTGCCGCCGGCTGTCGAGCTCGCGCCGACCGGTTCAACGCTGACACCGAGCCAGCCGCGGATAACTTCGCCAAAGTCAATGAGGTCCTGCATGACGAAGACGGCCAGGTTTACCGGTATAGCCAGACTGATACCAATGCCGGTGGTGGCACCTTGCGGTTGTTCACTGCCGGTGTAAATCAGCGTGTTGATGCCCACCAGGTGCCCGTTGGTATCGATAAGTGCACCACCCGAGTTGCCCAGGTGAATGATGGCGTCGGTCTGGATGTAATCCTCGTAGGCGTTCATTTGCACACCGAAGCGCCCCAGCGCAGATACGATGCCCTGGGTGACCGAGTGGCCGAACCCCAGGGGATTGCCGATGGCCAGTACCACATCCCCAACCCTGGCCTGGTCGGAGTCTCCCAGTACGATGGGTTGCAGGTCCGGCAGTGTTACTTGCAATACTGCCAGATCAGTAGCCGTATCGATGCCTATCACCGAAGCGTTGGCCGAGCGGCCGTCGTACAGCATGACCTGGATGGCGTCTGCGCCGGCAATAACATGGTTGTTGGTCAGTATGTGCCCCTGTTTGGTCATGATGACGCCGGAACCTAGTGAGCGTTCGATACGCTGTCGTTGCGCAGGCAGTTGCATTAAGCGCCTGAAATAGGGATTGTCCAACAGTGAGTTGCGCCGCTGTCGCACCAGCTTGGCGGTATAAATATTGACCACGGCGGGGGTCGCTGCCCGGACCGCTGTGGCGTAACTGACAGGCGCCTGCTGCGGCACCGCCGCAGTCTGGCGAGGGGGTAGTACCCAGCGGTCGAGGATCAGCAGGGCGGCCAGCAACCCGGCGATGGCCGGCCAAATGACGAAAGACAGATTTTTTTGCATGCGCGGCCATGTGTGTTGTTAGCAGTCGCATTGTATATGATGCGTATCCGGGCGTGCCAAGTTGGTAGCGCGGCAACTTGCAACCAGAGGTCAATATTCTATGAGTGCAGCCCTCACTGAACTCAGCCGGTATCTGGAACAGTGCTTGCAACCTGAGCGCTTTCAGGACTACTGCCCCAATGGCCTGCAAGTGGAAGGTCGATCACAGGTTGTGCGGCTGGCATCTGGCGTCACAGCCTGCCAGTTGTTGGTGGATGAATCCATAGCGTGGGGGGCCGATGCGTTGCTGGTGCATCACGGTTACTTCTGGCGTGGTGAGGCGCCGCAGTTAGTGGGTATGAAACGACGACGAGTTGCCGCCCTGCTGGCTGCCGAGGTCAGCCTGCTGGCCTATCACCTGCCGTTGGATGCCCATCCCGTATTCGGGAACAACGCGTGTTTTGGCCGGCTGATGGGCGTTGCTGCCGAAAGTCAGGCCCCCCTGCAGCCGGAAATCGGCAACGGTCTGGGTTGCATCGGCAACTTGCCAGAGGCCATTCCCGCTGCCGAATTTGTCGCCAGAATAAACGGGATAACGGGGCGCAGTCCCTTGCACATTGGAGACCCGGCGGCGTTGGTGCGCCGCATCGCATGGTGCACAGGTGCCGCCCAGGGTTATATCGATGCGGCGGTGGTAGCGGGGGCAGACCTTTTTCTAAGCGGGGAGGTGTCCGAGCAGACCGTGCACGCCGCCAGGGAGGATGGCATACATTTTATCGCGGCGGGCCATCACGCCACGGAGCGCTATGGAGTGCAGGCTCTGGGCGAGCATTTGGCTGAGCAATTTGCCTTGGAACACCGATATATCGACATCGATAATCCAGTATAGCGCCGCGAATTCCCGGGCGTTACTCCGTCTTCGCCACGGTCGCTGTGAGCGGTTCACGCTCCAGGCCAAACTCCTCATTGAGCATGCCCTTCTCGTCGGGCGAGGTTTTGGGCGCATAGTCCAGCGGTGGGTGAGGGGTGACCAGGTTGTCGGGAATTTCATTTGGATCACGATCATTCCTGAGGCGCGCCATGGAGATCGGGCCCTTGCCCTGGCACAAGGTTGTCGCGCCTTGTGCCAAGTGATTGTGAACTTCGCGGTAGCTTTCCGTAAGATTATTTAGAAGGGTCGCAGTCTCGGTAAAGTGTTCAACCACGTCATCCTCATAAGCCTTCTTGTCTTGCGTTACTCGCTCCAGTTTCTCAGCCAGTTCCCGGCTTTTTTGTGTGGCTGCCGAGGTGTTACGGCCAGCCAGCCAGCCCAACAAAAATCCCAGGAGGACTGCGGCTGTCCCTACAGCCAGCAAGATTCCCGAGCTGTATTCAAGTGATTCCACTAATGACTCCCTACGACTCGAACAAGTCAGAGAAGTATACCTAATATATTCAGCAGGCTGTAGCAGTGCGCGCACAACGCACAAGTGGCTGGCAACGTTGCCAAGCGCTGATGCTGTGGTTAAAGTGGGCTGTTTGCACGCATCGCGGGACCGGACAGCCCCAGAAATGACAACACCCTGGCAGCGCTATCAAGTGGACCTGCAGCGCGAAGGTTTTTCGCACGACTCCTCGCAGGAGCAGGCTGTCATCCTGCTGCAGGATTTGTATGAACGTCTGTTGGCGAGTTCCGACGAATATGAGCCCGGTTTTACGGCGTGGCTGCGCAAACTCCGCGGGGCAGAAATCGAACCGCAGATAGGCCTTTATTTTTGGGGTGGTGTGGGTAGGGGCAAAACCTACCTGGTGGATACCTTCTTCGAATGCCTGCCCTTCCAGCGTAAGTTGCGCGTGCATTTCCACCGCTTTATGCAGCGCGTGCACGAAGAGCTGGCTGGACTTGAAGGCAACAAGAATCCCCTGGAGATCGTTGCGAACCGGCTCGCCCAGCAGGCCCGTGTGCTGTGTTTTGATGAGTTCTTCGTGACAGATATCGGAGACGCCATGATTTTGGGAGGCTTGATGAAGGCACTGTTCACTCGCGGGGTGACGCTCGTAGCGACCTCCAATATCGAACCGGATCGGTTGTACGAGAACGGCCTGCAGCGGCAGCGTTTCCTTCCTGTAATCACTCTGCTTGAGAAGTACACACGGGTCGTGAACGTGGATGCTGGCATTGATTACCGTTTGCGTACCCTGCAGCAGGCTGAGCTCTATCATTCTCCCCTAGACGAAGAGGCCGACAGGAGCCTGCAAGACAGCTTTTCGCGGCTGGCGCCTGAGCCGGGTAAGTCATGGGAGCGGCTGGAAATCAATAATCGCTACATTACCTGTCGCTGCCTGGCGGATGATGTGGCCTGGTTTGACTTCGCTGAGCTGTGCGACGGACCGCGGTCCCAGAATGACTACATTGAACTGGCTCGTATCTTTCACGCGGTGCTGATTTCCGGTGTCCCGGAGTTTCTGCCGGACAAGGATGACCAGGCGCGCCGCTTTATCAATCTGGTAGATGAATTCTATGACCGCAATGTCAAACTGGTCCTCGCGGCGGCCAAACCGCTCCCCGAATTGTATGCGGGTGGGCGATTGGAATTCGAGTTCCAGCGGACTATCTCCCGCCTGCAGGAGATGCAGTCTTACGATTACCTCGCTCGGGAACATCGTCCCTAGTCGCTGACGGCCCACTGAAGGAATTCGCTGGCTCGGATCGCGCGTGGAGTACAATGCTATTGAAGGTGAGAAGTGGCCGGAGAGTGTTCGAGAGCGGGAGATGCCACGCGCTGAATGAGCTTTTTGAACAAGCAGGGCAGGCACCGTTCAGGAACGATTTGTGCAGAGCGTCAAGGTTTGCAAAGTGCCAAAACCTATCGGAGCTGGGTCTAACGGACTCCATTGGTGTCCTGAAACAGGAACTCGAACACCCTTAGAACCTTCAGACAGCGAAAATTATTACGCTATCGGCTTGAAATAGGGTGGTGCTTTGAGTAGTATGCGCCCTCCCGAAATTGGACTCTTCCAAGAGGCAGTTGTTCATGAAAACTATTAGCGCCAAAGCGGAAGAAGTCACTCGCGACTGGTTCGTGGTGGACGCCTCTGACAAGACGCTGGGACGTTTGGCCAGCCAAATTGCGCACCGTTTGCGTGGTAAACACAAGGCCGAATTTACCCCGCACGTGGATACTGGCGATTACATCGTGGTCGTAAATGCCGAAAAGATACGTGTTACCGGCGCCAAGGCAAAGGACAAGATGTACTACCACCACACCGGGTACCCTGGTGGCCTGAAATCGATTTCCTTCGAGAAGTTAATAGATCATGCGCCGGAGCGGGCAATCCAGACAGCCGTGAAGGGTATGTTGCCGAAGAATACACTGGGTCGGGCCATGTTCAGGAAATTGAAAGTGTATGCTGGAGCTGAACATCCACATGCTGCACAGCAGCCCCAAGTACTGAATATTTAACGGAAACCCTTTATGGCAGCTACCCAATATTATGGCACTGGCCGTCGCAAGACATCCACTGCTCGTGTGTTTTTGCAGAGCGGCGCCGGCAATATTACGATCAATG
>Ga0114942_1000199_pt1 | contig 16411 bp, 14 predicted proteins | sample LowerColdCreek_FD_88674 | JGI IMG/M metagenome (GOLD analysis project Ga0114942, IMG submission 88674) | Groundwater microbial communities from Cold Creek, Nevada to study Microbial Dark Matter (Phase II) - Lower Cold Creek | ecosystem: Environmental > Aquatic > Deep subsurface > Groundwater ... | reverse complement strand
GACGCGCAGCAATGACAACCGGCTGGCGCTGCAGTTTTTGACCGACGGCCGGGTTGCCTGGCGTCAGGGCTGGGATTTTTATGCCGTCGATTTGAATAGCGGTCTGCTGGTACAACTGGCCAGCCTGAAGCTGGAAGAAGCGCCAGCGGCGCCGGAAGTCCCGGAAGGTTATCTGGCGAAAGAACAACATAAGCTGATTAAGTTCGTTGCGCTTGAACATAAAAACGCGCTGGATCTGTATCAGCAGCAGGAAGCGCTGCGCAAAGCCAATAACACAGTGGCAGTAACGCCGGTGTATCTCGGCAAAGATAAACAAATTTCTGACGCAGCTTTGTCACCGGATGGCAGCAAGCTGGTACTGGCGCTTGGCGCCAAAACCCGCTGGAACGACGAGCGCGATATCATGCCGAATTACATTACCGGCAATGGTGATATTGCCGCGCAGCCGGTACGCCGACGCGTCAATGACCAAAAACCTGAACCAGAGCAATTTTTCCTGGTCGACCTGGTAAAAGCTGAAGTAAAAGAACTGAAGCAGGACGTGCTGTCCGGGTTTGACGAAGATGTACTGGCCAGCGTCAAAGCAGAAAACGCCAAACGTGATGGCAAAACCTATAAGTCTGAGAAAAAGCCACGCGCCATCACGCTCATCAATGACTGGAGCTGGGATCAGTCTGCCATTCGCTGGAACGCCGACGGCAGCCAGGTGGCGTTGATGCTCAAAGCCTGGGACAACAAAGACCGCTGGCTGGCGACTGTAGACTTTAAAAAAGCCGGTTTTATCGAACAACACCGCCTGCATGACGATGCCTGGATCAACTACGACTTTAACAACTTCGGCTGGGCTTATGACAACCAGCTGTATTTTCTGTCGGAACAAAGTGGCTACTCGCATTTGTATCTGAAACCGCTCAAAGGCGAGGCGAAAAAGTTGACCAGCGGTAGTTTCGAAGTGAGCCAGCCGGTACTGAGTAAAGATGGCCGCACGGTCTATTATCGTGCGAATGCGCAGCATCCCGGCATCTACAATGTATTTAAAGTTGCACTGGATAGCGGTAAATCCACTGCGCTGACCCAACTGAGCGGCAATCTGACGTTTAAGTTGTCGCCAGATGAGCAAAAGCTGCTGGTGCGTTATTCCACGTCGCTGCTACCGGAAGAGTTGTATGTGATGGAGAACCAACCCAGTGCGCCATTAAAACGCCTGACTTATACCGTCTCGAAAGAATTGCAGAATATGGCGCTACAAGCGCCACAAGTCATTGCAGTGCCTTCGAGCCACGGCAAAGCGCCGGTATATGCCAAGCTTTATTTGCCCAAAGACTACAAACAAGGTGAAAAACGCCGCGCAGTGATTTTTAACCATGGTGCCGGTTATCTGCAAAACAGTGATTTAGGCTGGTCCAGTTATTTCCGCGAGTTTTTCTTTCATAACCTGCTGACACAAAAAGGTTATGTGGTGCTGGATATGGATTACCGGGCATCAAAAGGTTATGGCCGTGACTGGCGCACCGCGATTTATCGCCAGATGGGCACGCCGGAAATTGAAGATTTGGCCGATGGTGTGAACTGGCTGGTCGACAATGCGCATGTTGAGCGCAGCCGCATCGGCACTTATGGCGGATCCTACGGTGGCTTTATGACCTTTATGGCGATGTTTAAGCAACCTGAACTGTTTAAAGCCGGCTCAGCGCTGCGGCCGGTTGGCGACTGGGCCTATTACAATCACCCATATACGGCAAACATCCTCAATACACCCGATGTTGACCCGATTGCCTATGAGCGCAGCTCGCCGATTTATTTCACTGAAGGCTTAAAAGGCCAGCTGTTGATTAACTCGCCGATGGTCGATGATAACGTGTTTTTCCAGGATTCAGTGCGGGTGGTACAACGGCTGATTGAACATGAAATCAACAGTTTCGAAACGGCGATTTTCCCGGTAGAACCGCATGGTTTCCGTCAACCGAGCAGTTGGCTGGACGAATACCGCCGGATTGAGAAGTTGTTTGACCGCACGCTATAACTGACAGACAGGTCAATTTCACAAGAAAAGCCCCGGAAACCGGGGCTTTTTGTTATCGAAGTCGGCTGGTTAAATCTGCTGTAAAAAGGCTTCGGCTGCTAAGGTTAGCTGTTCTGCGATCTGGTGACTAAGCCGGTACTGGTGCAGGCGTACCTGATTGGTTTTGCCGGCGGCAAGTTCTGTCAGCCAGTCGTCCAGCATGGCGCTGAAGCCGCGTTGGGTCAGGGTGGGGACCCAATCACCAAATCCAAGCGGTTGTAATGTGCCTGCGACGCTGTGCTGACCACCACGCAGATTATCAATCTGCCAGTACTGGTCTTTGGCGAAGACCTCAAGCCGTTCAAAACTGGCGCCGGCACGGCGGTCCATCACGGCGCAAAAATCCCGGCCACAATGGGTAAACTGCAGCCGTACTTTTTGCAGCAGTTGCTGATCACGCACAAAATGGTGCTGGATGCTGATCTCAGCGATATCGGTCAGCCCGGCAGCCACCACCAATAAATCAATCAGATGAATAAAATCGTCAAAAATCAGCTGCCGAGGTGGTGCACTATGTAAATGTCGGTGTTTTTGGTAATACAGACTTTGCAGGGTAGTCTGGGGTTGTGTTGCAAACAGCGGTTTCTGATAAAGCGGTGCAAAGCGACGGTTAAAGCCAACGACCAAAGGCAGGTTTTTTATTGTCGCCAGCGTGAGCAACTGCTCGGTTTGTACCAGCGTGTCACAGATTGGTTTGTCGATAAACAGCGCAATGCCGGCTTCGAGCACTTCTGTCGCCAGCTGAAAATGACTACCGGTGTTGCTGTGGATCATTACGGCATCCGGGCGGCTTGCCAGCATAGTGGCAAAGTCGCTGTAGTAGTCTTTGATCCTATATTGTTGTACCAACTGACGCAGTACGCTCGTATTGCGGCTGCACAAAACCGGTGTGATCTGTGGATGCTGGCAGACCAGTGGTAAATAAGCTTTTTGCGCAATGTCGCCAAGCCCGGCCAATGCGATCCGAAACATAAAATTTCCCGAATAATCCGTGAGATACACCATAATGATTGTGCTATAGCGCAGGCTTTGTGACAAGCGCTGTGGCTTGGTAGGCTATGCCGCTTAGCCCTGTTGTATTTCGGCAGTGGGGCATAGCATCTGCTCGCCGGAAAACAATACAGGTAACGCCGACGGGCCAAATAAAGGCAATTCCGGTGGGCAAACAAAGTACAGCCGCTCGCCACTATACGGCTGGTTAAATGTCAGTTCAGTGGCGTGCAGCAACAAGCGTGGTGCGGCTTGTTGCTGTTCGGGCGTGGCGTATATCGAATCGCCGAGGATTGGGTGGCCAAGACTTGCCAGATGCACCCGCAGCTGATGCGAACGACCAGTGATTGGTTTTAACTGCAATAACGCCGAAGCGTGGTCCTGCCACAATAACCGGTAATAGGTTTGCGCTGCTTTACCATCGACCAAACAAACCTGATGTCGGGGGGGTAGCCCGGTGGCGAGCTGCGGGGCCGCTGCGAGCGGTAAATCAATTAAACCGGCCGGAACCCGCGGGATGCCGGCGACACGAGCCAGATAGGTTTTTGCCACGAGTCGGCTGGCGAATTGTTGTTTTAACGCAGCTTCAGCTTTTTTGCGCAGGGCAAATACCATCAGGCCAGAAGTTGCCATGTCCAGCCGGTGGATTAGGTACAACGGATCAAATTGCTGTGCCAGCCGTTGTTGCACTGAATCCTGCAAGCTCTCCCCCCGGCCCGGATTGCTCAGCAGGCCGGAAGGTTTTTCTATGACCAGCAGATCTTTGTCCTGATAAAGGATTTTTGGCCAGGGTGCGCCGGGCGGCTGGTAAAAAAAGGCGTCAGACAAAATGGCAGCTCGATAGCAAAAACACGGATTCTAGCGAATTTCTGGCGATCGGCAACAGCTGCTTTTATAATGCCGGCCTTTCTCGCTTCTTTGAGCCTTGGTATGACTGGTCTGACCGACCTTGCGGTATTGCCCGCCACCACTGAACGCTGGCAATTACTGTATCAGGACGAGGATTTAGTGATCGTCAATAAACCCACGCGGCTATTGACAGTACCTGGGCGGCATCCGGCTAACCGCGATTGCTTGATCAGTCGGGTGCAAAGTGAGTTTCCGGGGGCGCAGGTGGTACATCGGCTGGATTATGATACATCGGGCATTGTGCTAATGCCTTTGCATAAAAAGGCGCTGTCTGAACTCAGTAAGCAGTTTCAGGCCCGGACCGTCAGCAAACAATATCAGGCGCTGGTCGCCGGAGAAATTTCAGCAGAGGGTGATATCGATTTGCCGATTGCGGCAGATCCGACCCGCCGGCCTCTATATAAAATCTGTGCCGAACAGGGCAAAGCGTCTTTCACCCACTTTCAGCGACTGAATTTTTCTTCAGACAGCCAGATCAGCCGGGTGTTACTGGAACCCCTGACTGGCCGCTCTCATCAGCTCCGTCTACACCTGGCTAGTGTTGGCCATCCGATCCTTGGCGACGAATTTTATGCGCCACCGGCGATACAACAGCAGGCAAAGCGCCTGTGTCTGCATGCTTGTTTTATTGGATTTCATCATCCGCGTAGTGGCCAATGGCTTGAATTCAGCCAGCCACCAGCGTTTTAACCGTGGCGGCGGATTTGTTGAAAGCTGTGTAACACCCCAAACAGCAATACGCCGCAAATGGCGCCATATAAGTGCGCGTCGGTGGCAACATCGGCTTCAATTAATATCACCAAATCACCACTGGCACCGTGCCATTGTTCCCACCCGACTTTCGCTGCGACACCGGCTAAGATCAGCCAGCCGCTTGACCAGTGTCTCCGCACATCTTCACAGGCACCATAAACCAAAAGTGTATGCAGCCAGCCAGACAATCCAACATATAAGCCAATCGCCGGGCTCCAGAACAACAAACCGAGACTAATCAGTAAAAAACCACACAACAATAAAAACAAAAATTGCCAGCGCTGATAATAATTGCCGTGTAACAGCGTGATCACAGCCAACCCTGCCAGATTCATCAGCAGATGCCAGCTGTTGGTATGCAGTAAATGCCCAGTCCACAACCGCCACCACTCCCCGGCAAATATGGCTTGACGGTCAAATTGCAATAATGGCGTAAGATCCGTACTGAATATAGCCATTACCAGCGTTAGCCCTAATAAGGCTAAAGGTGCACTACAGGTAGTAAATAACGCAGAAAACTTCAAAGCAGAACCTCAACTGGGTAACAGCGTGCAGTGTAACGCAATTGTGGCTTTAGTTTTACCTGATTTACACAGATTTTCCAAGCCTGCGGCAGAACCCGGTCTTGTACCGGCTGATGTCATTGCAGAGCGCGCCGGTTCTGCGTTAAGGTGGATTTTTGCAGTTCAAAGAGTTGTATCCGCTTATGTCTTATCGTCGTCTCTGTTGTCGCCTGTTATGGGTTTCCGTGTTCCTGATACAGTCGTTAGGGCTGATTGCCGTGGCTCAGGCTGCCGGTCAGCAGGATCCTGAGGCCGCAACAGGTATTCAGCGTAAACAACAGGTCAGTGCCCGCCAGTTTATGGTGGTGTCCGCCAACCCTTATGCATCTGATGCCGGTTATCAGATGCTGCAATTGGGGGGCAGTGCGGTCGACGCTGCGGTCGCGATGCAATTAGTGCTCGGGCTTGTGGAGCCGCAAAGTTCCGGCATCGGCGGTGGTTTGTTTATGCTGGCGTGGCAGGATAAAACCAAACAATTACATACGCTGGATGGTCGTGAGACCGCGCCTGCTGCGGCGACGCCAGACTGGTTTGTACAGAATGGTAAACTGCTAGATTGGCCGCAGGCGTTTGTTGGCGGCAAAGCGGTCGGGACACCTGGGGTGATAGCTGCGTTGTCACAGGCGCAACAGAAATTTGGCAAGTTGCGCTGGGAGCAGTTGTTCGCGCCGGCGATCACGCTGGCAGAACAAGGTTTTAAAGTATCGCCACGGCTACACATGTTGCTGTCCGGCAGTCGGCATCCGGGGCTGCAGCGTTTTGCTAACAGCCGTGAGTATTTTTATCCGGATGGAAAACCACTGCCGGTCGGTTTCGTGCGGAAGAACCCGGCATATGCAGCATTGCTGCGCAGTATTGCCAAAGAAGGGCCGCACGCTTTTTACCACGGAGACAATGCCAAAGCTATTATCGCAGCGGTGAATCAGGCGGCGATCAATCCCGGCAAGATGACGGCTGCAGATCTGAGCGAATATCAGCCACTTTGGCGTGAGCCGGTTTGTGCCCCTTATCGTGAAATGAAAGTCTGTGGCATGGCGCCACCAAGCTCAGGCAGTATCGCGGTGCTGCAAATGCTCGGCATTTTGAATCATTTTGATTTGAAAACATTGAAACCTGAGTCTGTGGCCGCGGTGCATTTAATCAGTCAGGCCAGTCGGCTGGCCTTTGCTGATCGCGAACGTTACGCCGCGGACCCGGCATTTAGCCCGGTGCCTGTCGCTGGGCTATTGGCGCCGGCCTATTTAAAGCAACGTGCAGCGCAAATCAACTTAAAAGCAGATAACCAGCAAATCACCGCCGGTGTGCCGGAAGGTGCGGTGCCGCTCGGTGAAGCCAAAGCGCCGGAATATGCTAATACCAGCCATCTGTCGGTCGTCGATAAAGAAGGGAATGCCGTCAGCATGACGACCAGTATCGAAAATGCTTTTGGCTCTGGCCTGATGGTCAATGGTTATCTGCTGAATAATCAGCTGACCGATTTCTCCCTGCAGGCACGCGATAAGGGCTTATGGGTCGCGAACCGGGTCGAAGCCGGTAAAAGACCAAGATCATCCATGGCGCCGATGCTGGTGTTTGACCAGCATGATCAGCTACAGATGATCGCCGGCTCGCCAGGCGGCAGCCGGATCATCAACTATGTGGCGCAGTCGCTGGTGGCGATGATTGATTGGCAAATGGGGCCACAACAAGCCGCAGATCTGGCGAAGTTCACCCACCGTAATGATGTACTTGCGGTAGAGGAAGGCACGCCTCTGGTGCATTTGCCACTGCAGGAAATGGGCTATCAGGTGCGCGTAACCGAACTCAATAGTGGTTTACATCTGATTAAGCGTGATAAAGCCGGCTGGCTCGGTGGGGCTGATCCGCGCCGTGAAGGTGTGGCAAAAGGCCAATAAGTAAGCAGAACTAAAAAGGACAATCAACATGAGTGTTATTGCAGTCACAGAACAGGGCGTTCTGACACTGACACTGGCGCGGCCAGAGAAAAAAAATGCATTGTCAGCGACGATGTATCAGCAACTTAGTGCCGCACTGACGCAGGCGAGCAACGACGACAGCATCCGGGTGGTGTTGTTGAGCGGCAGTGACAATTGTTTTTGTGCCGGTAATGATTTAGTTGATTTTCTCGCCGGTGGCAGTCTGAATCACGAACATCCAACTGTGCAGTTTTTACACATACTATCGCAGTTTGATAAACCGCTGATTGCCGCGGTGGCAGGCCTTGCGATTGGGATTGGTACCACCGCATTGCTACATTGTGATTTGGTCTACGCAACAGCGGATGCCCGTTTTCAGTTACCTTTTACGGCGTTGGGGCTTTGTCCGGAAGCCGCGTCCAGTTTGTTATTGCCGCGATTGATCGGTTATCAGCGTGCCGCGCAGTATCTATTGCTTGGCGAAGCATTTGACGGCGAACAGGCTTTGCAGATGGGGCTGGTCAATCAATTGGCGACTGCGGACGCTTTGCTTGCTTTGGCACAACAAAAAGCACGGCAACTGGCGGCATTGCCGGCGCAGGCGGTACAACAGTCCAAACGTTTACTGAAACAGCCGATGCAGCAACAAGTACAACATGTGCTGCATCAGGAATTGGCCGAATTTGAACAACTGTTGCATAGCGCGGATTGTAAGGCGGCGTTAAACCGTTTTTTCAGCCGTTAACCAGCATAAAACAACAAGCCCGCTGCAGAGCGGGCTGTGTCGAAATATGGCTAGTTAAATATCGGTTCGGGCAAACGGGTCGTCTTTAATCACGGCGACCAGCCATTTACCATCATGTTTTTCCATTTTGACCATCCGCATATTCACCACTTTTTCATCATTCTTTTTGCCGGTAAAAATCAACATCACATCTGCTTTGTCGGTATAAAACTCGCGAACATTTTTATTCGTGTCTTCGATGGTTATTTCAACCTGGTCAAAACTCATATTCAGTAATGTGCGGCCAACCGCTTTGGCAGAGGCATAACCATCCAGTACCCGCTTGAGAGATGGCACCGCATGACGCTTTGCTTCTTTGATGTTGTTATCGACTAACAAGGCTTCGAAAAAATCGACTGCGGTCAACTCTGGCGAATCGACTGAAGTTGCCGCAGAGCCTGCCGCAGCTTGAATGTCTGATTTTGCCGTCGCGGGCGATGATGGCTTACCACAAGCACTCAGCAATAAAACCATGCTGAAGCTGAAAAGACGCAGAGCTGATGGTACGGAAGTAGACATAGTAACATTTCCCGGATTTTTACCCAGTTTGCGCAAAGCGTTGTTGGCTGTAAAGTAAAAAAGGCTGCACCCGGCAGCCTTTTTAAAAGTTAACCTGAGATTCAGGCCTGCAGTTCGGCTTCGGTAAAAACGTCAGCAAACAAGGCGCTGGACAGGTAACGTTCTGCTGAAGACGGCAGGATCACTACGATATTTTTACCGGCGAATTCCGGTAATTCGGCCAGACGTTTAGCTGCAACTACAGCTGCACCAGAAGAAATACCGGCTAAGATGCCTTCTTCTTTCATCAAACGGTGGGCCATCGCGATGGCGTCGTCGTTGCTGACCGTCTCCACGCGGTCGATCAGTTCCAGATCCAGGTTGCCCGGGATAAAACCTGCACCAATCCCCTGAATTTTATGCGGGCCTGGTTTGATTTCTTCGCCGGCCAGCTTTTGGCTAATCACCGGTGAATCAACAGGTTCGACCGCGACACTGATCAGCGGGTGCTTTTTCTCTAGTTTGATGTAACGACTGACGCCCGTGATAGTGCCGCCAGTACCAACACCTGCAACAAATACGTCAACATTGCCGTCGGTGTCATTCCAAATCTCAGGGCCAGTAGTATCAAAGTGAATTTGTGGGTTCGCCGGGTTTTCAAACTGCTGTAATAACAAGTACTTGTCCGGGTCAGATGCCTGAATTTCTTTCGCTTTTTCAATGGCACCTTTCATGCCTTTTGGCCCTTCGGTCAGCACGACATTAGCACCTAAGGCTTTGAGCAGTTTGCGCCGCTCTAAACTCATAGTTGCAGGCATCGTCAGCGTCAACGGATATCCACGGCTGGCGGCGACAAAGGCCAATGCGATACCCGTATTACCAGAGGTCGGCTCGATCAGCTCTTTGCCTGGGCCTAACAGGCCTTTTTTCTCCGCATCCCAAATCAGGGCGGCGCCTAAACGGCATTTGACGCTGAAGCTCGGGTTACGGGCTTCGATTTTGGCGTAGACGTTGCCGGTGGTGACGCGTTTTAATTTGACCAGCGGTGTGCGGCCGATTGACAATGAGTTGTCTTCATAAATGTTTGCCATACAGAGCTCCAGACAGACAGAGAATTTGGCCCAGCATACCCGCTGCCATTAAAAACGAAAGTAGCGTTTTGATATAAGTTATACAACTTAATGTTATAAGCGACTGAATTTGATTTGAGGTAAAGATGCGTTTTCAAAGCAATGCCCACTATATCGTCACTGCCGAACTTGCGCTGGCGGTAAATGCGGCGGTCACCTTACAAAAACCCCTATTAATCAAAGGTGAACCTGGCACTGGCAAAACCGAACTGGCCAAAGCTTTAGCGGCTGCGCTCGATACAGATTTACTGCAATGGCATATCAAATCCACCACCAAAGCGCAGCAGGGCCTGTATGAATACGATGCGGTGTCGCGGCTGCGTGACAGCCAACTCGGCGATGCCCGGGTGCATGATATTGCCAACTACATTAAACCCGGCAAATTGTGGCAAGCCTTCACCGCGGCCAAACGGCCGGTGTTGCTGATCGACGAAATCGACAAAGCGGACATTGAATTCCCGAATGACTTACTGCATGAATTGGATCAGATGGCGTTTGATGTCTACGAAACCGGTGAAACTGTTCGCGCGGTGCAGCGGCCGGTGGTGATCATCACCTCTAACAATGAAAAGGAGTTGCCAGATGCGTTTTTACGCCGCTGCTTCTTCCATTACATTCGTTTCCCGGATGCAGAGGCTTTAGAGCGAATTGTTGACGTGCACTTGCCGGGTATATCAAAAATTTTACTGACAGAAGCGTTACAAAGTTTCTTTGGCCTGCGTGAACTACCGGCGTTAAAGAAAAAGCCGTCGACATCAGAGTTAATCGACTGGTTACGCCTGTTGCTGGCCGAGCAGGTGACACCAGAGCAACTCAAACAAAGCCGCGAAACGGGTGGTTTGATGCCGCTATTTGGTGCGTTACTGAAAAACGAACAAGACGTTGCGCTGGTGGAAAAACTGTTATTTATGGCAAAGCGGACACGCTGATGCTAAGTGGTCTTTTTCTGACGGTGCGCCGTCATGGCGTCAAAGTCAGCATCACTGAATATCTGGATTTGCTGCGCGCGTTGCAGCAACAGCTGGTATTTGCAGATCTGGAACAGTTTTATCAGTTGGCACGGCTGTGCTGGGTTAAGAATGAAACCGACTATGACAAGTTTGACCGCGCTTGTGGCGAATACTTCGACGGCGTAGAGCAGCTGGATTTAATTAGTGCCATTCCGGATGATTGGCTCGCGCCGGGTTTTATCCGGCAACTATCCGACGAGGACAAAGCCGCGCTGCAAAGCCTTGGTGGTCTGGATGCCTTGCTCAAAGCCTTCCGCGAACGCTTGGAAGAGCAGCAGGGTCGCCACGCCGGTGGTAATAAATGGATTGGCACCGGTGGTAGTTCGCCGTTTGGCGCTTATGGCTTTCATCCGGAAGGCATGCGGATTGGTCAGCAAGGCAGTGGATCGAGGCGAGCGGTTAAAGTTTGGGACAAGCGTCAGTTCCAGAGTCTCAGCAGTGATGAAGTGCTGAATAACCGCAGTTTGCAGCTCGCGCTGCGTCAATTGCGCCGTTTTGCCCGCAGCGGGGCAGCAAGCGAGCTGGATTTAAATGACACCATCAGCGCCACTTCAAAACAAGGTGGCTTGCTCGATCTGCGCTATCAGCGCGAGCGGCACAATGCGGTTAAACTGTTGTTATTGTTTGATATCGGCGGCTCGATGGATGATTACATTCATGAATGCAGACAATTATTCAGTGCCGTACGTGCAGAATTTAAACATCTCGAATTTTTCTATTTCCACAATTGTGTTTATGAAACGCTGTGGCGCGATGAAAAACGCCGGCCGCAGGATGCTGTGGCCACGACACAACTTCTACACTCTTATGGTCATGATTACAAACTGATTTTTGTTGGCGATGCGACGATGGGCCCCTATGAAATCAGCTATCCGGGTGGCAGTGTTGAGCACTATAACTCTGAAGCTGGTGAAGTCTGGTTACAACGGTTACTGGCGCAGTTTCCACAGGCAGTTTGGCTCAATCCGCAACCGGAAAGCTGGTGGGCACATTATGCCTCGATTGCACAGATAAATAAGTTATGTCACGGCCGGATGTTTGGTCTGACCCTAGATGGTTTAGCCAGCGCGATCAATCAGTTAAAGCATAAAAACTAAGGTCTTGCCGCAACGTGAACCGGTTGTTACTATCGGCTAAGAATCGTGAATGGGAGTCGCTTTGATGGCTGAGAATAAATACGAGTTACCGGCCACGCCGGTGCCACAGGGCGAAACCGGCACGCCGTTGACGCGTCGCGAAACACGGGAAATTGTCACGCCTTATGCCTTTGAAGTCTGTCCGAACCTGCTCGGAGTCCCAACGGCGCATCCGCTGCGCAGGGCTGTGGCGATGGGCATTGATGGCCTGATTATCTCAGGCCTCGCCAAAGCCAGTTTGCTGCTGATTTTACCGGTGATGACCTATCTCATCTGGTTTCGGCTACAGGCAAAAAAATTTAATCATGTTTTTGTGCTGCTGTTCGCAACCGCGTTTATGTGTGCCTCGGCGACCTGGATGCCTGAACTTATTGTGGAAGAGGATGCGAAGCAAACAGTCGGAGAAACTGAATTAAGCGCAGATCAGGCAATGGTACTGGCCACCAGCGCGCTGAAAATCCAGGCTGAGAGCTGCAAGCTCGAATGCATGGAAAAAGAGCTGGCAAAGGTGGCGAAAATGTTGCGAAGAGCCGGCGTGAACAAAGTGGCCGCCACTGAAATGCTGGACGGTTTAGTGCAAGGATCAGATTTTCCGACTGCGCAATGGCCAACCTATCGTGAGGCTTTGTTAAAAGATCTGCCTGAAGCTGCACCGGTCGTGCAGGCTGAAGCAAAACCTGCGCAGGCCGCACCAGCACCATTGCCTTGGTATTTACCTGATGAAAACACGCATAGTGTGGTGGCCTGGGTCAAAGGGATCTTCGCGGATTTAGGTATTGGCGTCGGCTGGGCGGTGTTTTATTTCACTGCCACCATTGCCTGGTGTCATGGTCAGACCATTGGTAAGAAATTGATGCTGATTAAAGTGATTCAACTGGATGGCAAAGAGTTGAGTCTGTTTAACGCTTTTAGCCGGCAGGGCGGATATGGTGCAGGTATTGCGACAGGTCTGCTAGGTTTTTTACAAATTTTATGGGATCCGAATCGGCAGGCGATCCAGGATAAAGTTGCATCGACTGTGGTGATCCGGCTGGGCAAAGCGAAACGCCCGCTGACACATTAAACAACTTCGCGTTCAGGCAGTCGCAGATCGCTACTGCCTTTGTCTTTCCTGCTGAGTTATACTGCAATTTTTATCACCCATCCGACCAGATCCAACGTTTATGGTACGGAGTAGCGGAGAACGCATGAAGCCAATTCTGATCACAGGTTCAGGTGTCTTTACACCAACTGAAACTGTCAGCAACGAAGAGCTGGTCGCCAGCTTTAATCAATATGTCGATTTATTTAATGCCGAGAATGCAGCAGCAATCGCAGCAGGTGAACTGGCGGCGCTGGAATATTCCAGTTGTGAATTTATCGAAAAAGCCTCCGGTATAAAATCACGTCACGTGCTGTATAAAGACGGCATTCTGGACCCGCAGGTGATGCAGCCGGTATTTCGTCGCCGTAGTGAAGATGAAATGCCGGAAATGGTTGAAATGGCCTTGGCAGCTGCAAAAGAAGCCATCGCACAGGCCGGCAAAACGCCGGACCAAATCGATTTGATCATCTGTGCCGCGTCAAATATCCAGCGGCCTTATCCGGCGTTATCGATTGAACTGCAGCAACAGCTTGGCGCTAAGGGTTATGCCTTTGATATGAATGTGGCTTGTTCCAGCGCCACTTTTGCCATCAGCAATGCGGTCAATGCTATTCGCGGTGGCACTGCTTCGGTCGTGCTGGTGGTAAACCCTGAATTTGCCTCGCCACAGGTTAACTATACCAGCCGCGACAGTCACTTTATTTTTGGTGATGTCTGTAGCGCAACGATTATTGAAGCGGCCGAAACAGCCACCGCAGATAACAGCTATGAAATAGTTGGCATGCGGTTAAAGACCGAATTCTCCAACAATATCCGTTGTGATGTCAGTTATGTCGAACATTGTTATCCGGATGCTGACCCGCTGACGCCATTTTTCCGCCAGCAGGGCCGCAAAGTGTTTAAAGAGTTGTTGCCATTAGTCGCCGAAGTCATCGAAGGTGAAATGGCAGCGTGCGGCTTAACGGCGCAGGACTTAAAACGGCTGTGGTTACATCAGGCCAATATCAATATGAATATTTTCGCTGTGCGCAAAATTCTGGGGCGTGAACCCGAGCCCGGTGAAGCGCCGCTGGTACTGGACACTTATGCCAATACCGCGTCGGCTGGTTCAATTATTGCGTTCCATCAAAACAAACAAGGCCTGGCTTTGGGCGACCATGGCGTGTTGTGTTCGTTTGGTGCCGGTTATTCGATTGGCTGTCTGATGTTAAAACGGGCACGTTAATCTACGGATAGAAACACGGCAACTCTCTGGGTTGCCGTGTTTTTGATTCACTGAAGCGAGTTGATTCGGAGCAGATTTCAGCGCTGATGTTGATCAGCACTGCCATTAGAGCCGGATCAGAGAATTCTGCTCATAAGACACAGGCGAGGGCACAAAGTCGTCAGCCTGCTCGTCATTACGCCAATCACTGTGGCCTAAGCGGTAACGAAACTGGAAGCTACTGTTGTTCGGCAGCGTCAGCGTCAGGCTGAAGTCGCCATTTTTCTGCTTTTTCATTTCGTTGTCCTGCCAGTCGTTAAACTCACCAACGAGGACCACAGACTCGGCAGTTGCCGCTTGCTCGGCCGGTACGACAAATGTCACCTTACAGGCCGGTTTTGTTTTCAGGTATTGCTTGCTGATTGCCATGATTCACTCCGTTATGCTGAAAAGATCCAAGTGCCGACAGGCGATGTGGCAAAACTAGCATAGTCTGTTTGACAACAACATGACACGCCGCGGTGATCCGCATTGAAAACGTATGCGGCTCCGGACTCATTAGTGAACGATATCTGAAGACATGCCTGTTGTTCGTGCGTTTGCAGTCATAAACAGCTTTAGATGCAGACTTAAACAGGGTGGCTGAAATATTTGGCAGTATCGGCCGTCAGCTATCGGTTAAAGTCCGGAGCAAGCCGGGAACAATCGTTTGCCCCCGGCATCTTGCTTAACACTCGATAATATTGACAGCCAAACCGCCGCGGGAAGTTTCTTTGTACTTGCTCTGCATATCGCGGCCAGTATCCCACATGGTTTTAATGACTTTATCCAATGAGACTTTATGTTCACCAGTGCCACGCAGCGCCAGACGCGAGGCGTTGATGGCTTTTACCGCGCCCATTGCATTGCGTTCAATACATGGCACCTGCACCAGACCACCGACCGGATCACAGGTCAGGCCAAGGTTGTGCTCCATGCCAATCTCGGCGGCGTTTTCAACATTGTCGACTGAGCCACCAAGAATTTCGGTCAGCGCACCTGCGGCCATCGAGCAAGCGACGCCAACTTCACCCTGGCAACCGACTTCCGCGCCGGAAATTGAGGCATTTTTCTTGTATAAAATACCGATCGCAGCGGCAGTCAGCAGGTAACGGGTGTAGATCGCCGGCGTGACGGGCTGGATAAATTTGTCGTAATACATCAGCACTGACGGAATAATACCGGCAGCGCCGTTAGTTGGAGCTGTCACTACGCGGCCACCGGCGGCATTTTCTTCATTGACGGCCAAAGCAAATAAATTGACCCAATCCATCACCTGCAGCGGATCTGAGCTTTTTTCTGCACACAAACGGTTATACAAAGCCGGTGCGCGACGTTTGACTTTCAGGCCACCGGGCAGAATGCCTTCGGTGCGCATGCCGCGCTGCACGCAGTTGTACATGGTTTGCCAAATGAGGCCCAGTTCGTCCTGGATCTGTTGTTCAGTGCGCAGCACTTTTTCGTTTTCCATCATCAGTGCGGCGATCGACAGGCCGTTTTCTTTGCACAGTTTCAGCAGTTCGGCGCCACTGTTAAACGGAAATGGTGGTGGATTGTTGGCGGCAAACTGACTGGCGGCCTTTTTTTCGTTGGCAAAATCTTCGGCTTTGACAATAAAACCGCCACCGATTGAGAAGTAGATTTCACTGAACACAATTTCTTTGTTGGCATCAAAAGCGATCAGCTCCATGCCGTTGCTGTGCTCTTTGAGGGTTTTACGGCGATGGAACACAATAGCGCCGTCGCGCGGGAAATTCACCACATGGCCGGATGCTAATGTGATCTGTTGCAGTTCATCGACTTGTTTCAGGATGCCCGGCACCAAGTCCGGATCACAGTTTTCCGGTAAAAAACCACAGAGGCCGAGGATCACCGCTTTGCCGGTGCCATGGCCAATGCCGGTTTGGCCTAAAGAGCCATACAATTCGGTTTTGATACTGGTTACGTCTGCCAACCGGCCGCTGGCGGCGAGATTCTCGGTAAATAACTTGGCGGCGCGCATTGGGCCGACGGTATGCGAGCTGGACGGACCGATGCCGATACTGAACATGTCAAAAGCACTGATAATCATAGGGTTGTCTTTTATTGCCTTATAAGAATACGACGATTGTACCGGATGTCATGGCGTTCTGTAACTGATGCTGTCACTGGTCAGTGCTGCTTACAACAATTCAGGTCATATAGCGGCAAGTGAACGTTACTGTTGGTGGCTGAAAAGTATTGGTCAGCGCGCTGGCGGCGCAATTTGTTGTGCCAACTGATACAGCATTTCGGCACTGGCACCCCAGATCAGCTGTTGCTGCCAAGGGATAAAATGCAACTGTTGCCGCTGG
>Ga0114942_1000198_pt1 | contig 16531 bp, 10 predicted proteins | sample LowerColdCreek_FD_88674 | JGI IMG/M metagenome (GOLD analysis project Ga0114942, IMG submission 88674) | Groundwater microbial communities from Cold Creek, Nevada to study Microbial Dark Matter (Phase II) - Lower Cold Creek | ecosystem: Environmental > Aquatic > Deep subsurface > Groundwater ... | reverse complement strand
GCGCCAGCCGGCCATGTTGTAGCTCTTGCTGAGCGTGAAGAACTCGACCGCCACGTCCTTGGCGCCCGGCACCTGCATGATGGACGGGGCCACATAGCCGTCGAACACGATGTCGGCATACGCCAGGTCGTGCACGACGAGGATGTCGTGCTTCTTGGCCAGCGCCACGATGCGCTCGAAGAAGCCCAGCTCCACGCACTGCGCCGTCGGGTTGGACGGGAAGCCGAACACCATCATCTTGGGCTTGGGGTAGCTGCCGCGGATGGTCTTCTCCAGTTCGGCGAAGAAGTCCACCTCGCTGCTGACCGGGATGGCGCGGATATCTGCGCCCGCGATGACCGCGCCGTAGATGTGGATGGGATAGCTGGGGTCGGGCACCAGCACGGTGTCGCCGCGGTCCAGCGTGGCCAGCATCAGGTGGGCCAGGCCTTCCTTCGAGCCGATGGTGACGATGGCCTCGTGGTCGGGGTCGATGGCCACACCGTAGCGGCGCTGGTACCAGTGCGAGATGGCACGGCGCAGGCGCGGGATGCCCTTGCTGGCCGAGTAGCCGTGGGTGTCGGGCCGTTGCGCGACCTCGGTGAGCTTGGCGACGATGTGGGCGGGCGTGGCCCCATCGGGGTTGCCCATGCTCATGTCGATGATGTCTTCGCCGCGTCGGCGGGCCGCCAGCTTGAGCTCGGCGGTGATGTTGAAGACGTAGGGCGGGAGGCGGTCGATGCGCGCGAAGCGGCGCTTGCCGCCGGAGGCGGAAGAGGAGGAAGTCATTGGCTGTGTACGTAAGCGCCCGGAACCGTCCGAGCGACGTGGGCGGCTTGGCGCCGCACCGCTGCGGACTCTAGCGCACAGCCGTTGCTTCCTAGAATCGCCCGATGACCCACTCAGCCGCCCCCATCGTCTGCATCGGCGGCTTCAACGTCGACCGCAAGCTGCGCCTGCTGGCCTATCCGCTGGACGGCTCGTCCAACCCCTGCGAGGCGCATGAGACGCCGGGCGGCGTCGTGCGCAACGTGGCCGAGAACCTGGCCCGCCTGGGCCTGCCCGTGGCGCTGATCGCGGCGGTGGGCGACGACGCGGGCGGCCGCATGCTGATGGAGCAGGCGGCGCGCGTGGGCATCGCCACCGACGCCGTGCTCAAGCTGCGCCGGCAGGTCAGCGACAGCTACACGGCCGTGCTGTCGCCTGACGGGGGGCTGTACCTGGGCCTGGCGGCCATGCCGCTGGTGGAGCGGCTCAACCCGTGGGCGCTGGAGTCCAGCAAGGCGCTGCGCGCCAGCGCGGCGCTGGTGGTGGCCGACGGCAACCTGCCGACCGACGCCTGGCCGCTGCTGCTGGGCGAGGCGCGTGCCAGCGGCATCCCGCTGGTCTGCGTGGCGGTGTCCGAGGCCAAGATGGAGCGGCTGCCGCAGCGGCTGGACGGCTTGCACCTGCTGGTCATGAACGCCGGCGAGCTGTCCACCATCGCTGCTGACGCGAATCAGGCGTTCGACGCCCTGCATGCCCGCGGTGTGGGCTGCGTGCTCGTGTCCAAGGGGCCTGAAGGCCTGCTGCTCAGCACGGCTGGCCGCGCCCCGCGCCACTGGCCGGCGCCGCGGGTGCGCGTCGTGGACGTGACCGGTGCAGGCGACGCGTTGTCGGCCGGCGTCTGTGCATCGCTGCTGAAGGCGCCTGACGATTTCGATGCCGCTGCCCGCCTGGGCCTGGACCTCGCCGCGCTGACGCTGCAGACGGAAGACAGCGTCCACCCCGAACTGACCCCGAACTTTCTCAGTGACCGTTGACCCACCGATGAACCAACTGATCCAACTCTCGCCCGAAGTCGCCGCCGCGCGCGCTGAAGGCCGGCCCGTCGTGGCGCTCGAATCCACCATCATTGCCCACGGCATGCCCTGGCCGCAGAACCTGGAGACGGCCCGCGAGGTGGAGGACGTCATCCGCGCCGAGGGCGCCGTGCCGGCCACCATCGCCGTCATCGGCGGGCGCATCCGCGTGGGGCTGACGAGCGAGGAGCTCACCCAGCTCGCCCAGGCGCCCGACGCGATGAAGCTCAGCCGCCGCGACCTGCCCTATGCCATCGCCACCGGCCAGCTGGGCGCCACGACGGTGGCCGCGACGATGATCTGCGCGCACCTGGCCGGCATCGAGGTGTTCGTGACCGGCGGCATCGGCGGCGTGCACCGGGGCGGGCAGGAGAGCTTCGACATCTCGGCCGACCTGCAGGAGCTGGCGCGCACGCCGGTGGCGGTCGTCTGCGCGGGCGCCAAGTCCATCCTGGACCTGGGCCTGACGCTGGAATACCTGGAGACGCACGGCGTGCCGGTGCTCTCCATCGGCCAGGACAACTTCGTCGCCTTCTTCACGCCCGACAGCGGCCTGAAGGCCGACTTCCGCATGGACGAGGCGGGCGCTCAGGCCCGCTTCATTCGCGCCAAGTGGGCGCTGGGGCTGGCAGGCGGCGTGGTCGTCAGCAACCCGGTGCCGGCGGCGGCGGCGATGCCGCGCGACCAGATCGACGCGATCACCGCCCAGGCGCTGGCCGAGGCTGAGGTGCAGGGCGTGCAGGGCAAGGCCATCACGCCCTTCCTGCTGGCGCGCATCAAGGCGCTGACGGGTGGCAGCAGCCTGGCGACCAACATTGCCCTCGTGAAGAACAACGCGGTGGCCGGCGCCCGGCTGGCGCGCGCGCTGCACGACGAGGGCAAGAAGGCCTAGGCCGGCACCCTCTTAGGCCGGTATCTTCCGCTCGGCGGTGGACGCCAGGCGCCGCAGCCGCCCGGTCGCCGCCCAGGCGTCCAGCCCTCGGCGGGCATCCTCGCGCAGCGCCTCGGCGTTGTCGGCCGTGGCATCCACCAGGCCCACCCAGGCATTGCGGCCCACGTCCTTGGCCTCGTACAGCGCTGCGTCGGCCAGGTCGATGGCGGCATGCCAGTCCAGCGCGCCGGGCAGCGCCGTGCACAGCGGGAAGGCGCAGAAGCCGACCGAGCAGCTCAGCGACAGCCGGTAGCCGCCGTCCAGCTCGAAGGGCTGCGCGGCGACGGCCTGGCGGGCGCGCTCGGCCACCTCGGCAGCGCGGCTGCGCGGCGTGCCGCGGGCGACGATGAGGAACTCCTCGCCGCCCCAGCGCACCAGGTAGTCGGTGGCGCGGAAGACCTGCTCCAGCCGGCCGCGCATCTGTGTCAACACCGCGTCGCCGGCCATGTGGCCGTGGGCGTCGTTGATGCGCTTGAAGTGGTCCATGTCGACCAGGAAGAACAGCAGGTCGTGCTCGTTGCCGCCGGGGCTGGGAACGTGGGCGATGGGTTCGTAGTGCCGCTCGGCCAGCGCCACGTCGGCGGGCAGCTGGCGGTCCAGGAAGCGGCGGTTGCGCAGGCCGGTCAGCGGGTCGGTGAGGCTGGCCTCCTCCAACTCGATGGACTTGGCGCTCAGCTCGGCCGTGGCGGCCTCCAGCGCCTGGGTGCGTTCGTGGACATGGGCCTCCAGCACGCGTTGGCGGCGCAGCAGCCAGCGGGTGCGCATGCGCACGATGCCGAACACGGTGGCCAGGGCGGCGAGCACGGCCAGCGCCTGCGCCCAGTGCGTCTGCCACCAGGCGGCGCGCACCTCCACGTCCAGCACCAGCTCGTTGGCACCCCAGGCGCCGTCGCGGTTGCTGCCCTGCACATGCAGCCGGTAGTGGCCGGGCGATAGGTTGGTGTAGGTGGCCGTGCGGCTCATCGCGTTGGCGTCGGTCCAGCCATGGTCCAGCCCCTGCAGCCGGTAGCGGTAGCGGTTGCGGCCGGGCTGGCTGTAGTCCAGCGACGTGAAGGCCAGGCTGAAGGCGCGCTCGCCCGGCGCCAGCACCAGCGTGCCGGCGGGCAGCGGCCGCTCCTCGCCCTCCACGCGCAGATCGGAGGCCACCAGCGGCGGCTTGTACGTCCACGGGGCGAAGCGCTCGGGGTCGATGACCAGCAGCCCGCGCGCGCCGCCGAACAGCAGCCGGCCGTCGTCCAGCGCCGCATAGGCGCGGAACCAGCCGGTGCCCAGGTCGGCGCCGTCGGCCGCGCCCAGCTCGCGGCGCTCGCCGGTCCCGGGGTCGTACATGTTGCGCTGCGACCAGATGCGGCCGCGCTTGTCGAACAGCAGGTTGGCGCCGAAGGCACCGCCCACGTCCGACGCGGCGACCGCCTCGAAGCGCGCCTGGCTGCCCCGGGTTTCCACCAGCCGGTGCAGGCCGGTGCCGGTGTCCACCCAGAGCCGCCCGGTCGAATCCACGGCCATGCCCAGCACGGTCTGGCCGGTCAGGCCCTTGGCGTCCACCCATTCGGCCACCGGCTCCTCGTCACCCGGCTGCGTGATGCGGAACAGGCCCGCCGCGCCGCCCGCCCACAGGCTGCCGTCGGGCAGGCTGGCGAAGGCGTTGACCTCGCCGGTGCCGCCCACCAGGCCGGCCGTGGCGACCGGGCGCAACTGCGGGTGCTGCGGCGTCCAGTGCAGCAGGCCGTCCAGCGTCGCCACCCACAGCGCGCCGTCGGCGCCGGCATGGAAGCGCCGCGGCACGGCATTGCCGCTGCGCAGCGTCTCCTTCCAGCGGCCCTGGTCGTCGAAGCGCAGCACCTGCGTGTCGACGGCCACCCAGACCGCGCCGTCGCGCGTCTGGCTGAGCGCATTGACGCGCCCGGCTGGCAGGCCCGCGCTGCCCGGCGCGATGTGGCCGACGTGCTGGAGCTGGCGGTCCCGCCGCTCGATGCCGCCAGCCAGCGTGCCCAGCCAGACCTCGCCGTTGGCCAGCTGCAGCACGCTGCGCACGTCCAGCGCCGCCGGGCCGATGGCCTCGCGCACCATCGAGAAGCCGGGCAGGGGCGGCACGTGGCGCATCAGCCCGCCACCGTAGCTGCCGGCCCAGACGGTGCCGGAGGGGTCGCGCAGCAGCGCGCGCACATCGCTGCGCGGGGCCGTGTCGGGCATGCGTTCGATGAGGCTGCCGTCGCTGGCGCGGCGCCGCGACAGGCCCGAGGCATCGCCGAACCACAGCTCGTCGGCGTCCGGCTGGGCCATTGCCATGACCGGCCAGACGCTGGCGCTGGCGTTCGCCTGGGCGCCGGTGGTGAAGGGCAGGGGCTTGCCGGTGGGTGAGAGTGCGTGCAGCCGGCCCTGGGCCGTGCCGACGATGATGCGGCCGTCCATCGCCTCGGCCAGCAGCGTGACGAGCTGGTCGCCCACGCCGACGTCCAGTGTCTCGATGGGCCCGTCGGCGGCCTTGCGTGCGATGCCCCGCCAGGTGCCTATCCACAGCGTGCCCTGGCGGTCCACCAGCAGCGTCTGCACGCGCGTGTCGGGCAGGCCGTCCGGCGGGCCGCGGTGGTGGGTGAAGCGCTCGCGCTTGACGTCGAAACGGTCCAGCCCGCCGCTGCCGCCCAGCCACAGCGTGCCGTCCTTCTCCAGCGCCAGCGTGCGCACGGTGTTGGCGGCGGGGGCGGTCTCGTCGGCGGAGTTGCCGTCGCGCGCCCAGCGGGCCCAGCGGCCGGTGGCCAGGTCCAGCCGCACCAGGCCGCTGTTGCCGGCGGCCACCCACAGCCAGCCGCGCGGGTCGGGCAGGAGCGCGCGCACGAACTGCTCGGGCAGCAGCTGGCCGTCGGGGCTGCTGAGCGGGTAGCGGCGGAAGGCGTAGCCATCGAAGCGGACCAGCCCTTCCGGCGAGCCGGCCCACAACATGCCGCGCGCGTCCAGCGCCAGCGCCGAGACGACGTTGTCCCGCACGGCACCGGGTTCGCCGATGACCTCGAAGCGCGGCACGACCGCGACCGCCGAGCCGGCCAGCCCCACGGCAAGCAGCAGGGCCGCACACCTTTTTGTCATCCAGACCCTCATAGGCCGGCATTCTCAGGCACCCAACGGGCTTGGCTGGGCGGGTCTTGCCCTCACACGATGTGAATGATTCCCTGCCTCATGTCATGACGAGTGCTGCAGCTGCAGCCGCCCGGTGGCGGCCCAGTCGGCCAGCGGCAGGCGTGCCTGCTGGCGCAGCTCGGCCTCGTCGGCGGCGGTGGCGGCCAGCAGGCCCACCCAGGCGTCGCGACCATCCCGCTTGGCCTGGTAGAGCGCGGTGTCGGCCAGGTCCACGGCGGCACGCCAGTCCAGCGCGCGCGGCAGGTCGGGGCACAGCGGGAAGGCGATGAAGCCGACCGAGCAGGTCAGCGACAGCTGCGCGCCGCCGTCCAGCGCGAACGGCTCGCCGGCGATGCACTGGCGCGCACGCTCGGCCAGTTCGGCGCCACGGGCGCGCGGCGTGTCGCGGGCGACGACGAGGAACTCCTCGCCGCCCCAGCGCACCACGTGGTCGGACGCGCGGAACACCTGCGCCAGCCGGCCGCGCATCTGCATCAGCACGGCATCGCCGGCCATGTGGCCGTGCTCGTCGTTGATGCGCTTGAAATGATCCACGTCGAGCAGGAAGAACAGCATCTCGCCGTTGGCATCCAGCGCCGTGTGCTGCGATGGATGCCCGTACAGCTCGCCACTTTCGTGGCGGCGAACCGCCAGCGCGACGTCGCCGGGCAGCTGCTGTTCCAGGAAGCGGCGGTTGCGCAGGCCGGTCAGCGGGTCGGTGAGGCTGGCTTCCTCCAGCTCGGCGGACTTGGCGTTCAGCGCCGCCGTGGCCTCGGCCACGCGTGCCTCCAGCACCCGCTGGCGCTTCAACAGCAGCCGTGTGCGCAGGCGGAAGGCCAGCAGCAGCAGGCCCAGCGCAGCCAGGCCCGCCAGCGCCTGCAGCCAGCGCATCTGCCACCAGGCAGGCTGCACCTGCACGTCCAGCCGCAGTTCGCGTGGGCTCCAGTCGCCCTGGCGGTTGCTGCCCTGCACGCGCATCACGTAGCGGCCGGGCGCAAGGTTGGTGTAGGACGCCCGGCGCGCCGTGGGGCCGGCTTCCAGCCAGCCGGCGTCCAGGCCTTCGAGGCGGTAGCGGTAACGCAGGTTGGCCGGGCGGCTGAAGTCCAGCGCGGCGAAACCGATGCTGAAGCTGTGCTGGCCTGGCGCCAGCACCAGCGGCCGGCCCTCGGCCGGCACGGGCACGTTGACGCCGGCCAGGCGAAGCTCGGTCGCGACGACCGGCGGCTGGTAGGCCCAGGGCACGAAGCGCTCCGGCTGCAGCACCAGCAGGCCGCGCGCGCCGCCGAACAGGAAGCGGCCGTCCTGCAGCCGCGTGTAGGCGCGGAACCAGCCGGTGCCGATGTCCGCGCCGTCGACGCCGGTCAGTTCGAGCCGCTGGCCGCTGCGCGGCTCGAAAAATCCGCGATGCGTCCAGATGCGGCCCTGCGCGTCGGCCAGCAGGTTTGCGCCGAACACGCCGATGACGTCGTCGCCCGCCGCGGCCGGGAAGGCCTCGAAGCGCAGGCCCTGCGCGCCTTCGCCGCTCCCCTTGACCAGGCGGTGCAGGCCGGCGCTGGTGTCCACCCACAGCGCGCCCTGGCCGTCCACGCCCAGGCCCACGACGGTGCGGCCAAGCAGGCCGGGTGTGGCCGGCGCATCCGCCACGAGGGGCGCAGTGCCGGGCTGGGCGACGCGCAGCAGGCCGGCCGCGCCGCCGGCCCACAGCACGCCGTCGGGCATCTCCAGGAGGGCATTGACCTCGCCGCTGCTGCGCTGGCCGCCCACCATGACGGCCTCCAGCTGGGTTGCGCCGCGCTTGAGCCGCCACAGCCCGTCGGTGGTGCCCAGCCACAGCGTGCCGTCGCGCGCGGTCAGCATGCGGCGCGGCGTCATGCGGCCGGTGTCCAGCGTCTGCTGCCAGCGGCCCTGCGTGTCGATGCGCATCAGCTCGGACTCCGCCGCCAGCCACACGCCGTCGGGCGTCTGCGCCATCGCGCCGATGCGGCCCAGCGCGCCGCGGCGGCCGGGGGCGGTCAGGATCTCGCCCGCCGGCTGCAGCCGGGCGTTCAGCACCTGCACGCCGGCGGCCTGCGTGCCCAGCCAGACCCGGCCGTCGTTCAGTTGCAGCACGCTGCGCACGTCCAGGTCGCCGAAGCGGCGCCAGCGCTCGCCGACGTTGTGCAGCACGGCCAGGCCGGGCAGCGGCGGCACATGGCGCATCAGGCCGGAGCCGTAGCTGCCGGCCCAGATCAGGCCGGCCGGGTCGCGCATCAGCGCGCGCACCTCGCTGCGCGGCACCGGCGCGGGGCTGGCGCCTTCGGGCGGCAGGCGTTCGATCAGCCCGCCGTCGCTGGCGCGGCGGCGCTCGATGCCGGTGCGCCCGCCCAGCCAGAGCTCGTCGTCGTCGGCCTGCACCATGGACAGCACCGGCCAGACGCCGTCGTCGGCGCCCGCGCGCGCGGCGAAGGGCAGCGCGCGGCCCTCGTCCGGGGAGAGCATGCGCAGGTCGCCCAGGCTGGTGCCGACCAGCACGCGGCCGTCGTGCGTCTGGCTCAGCAGCGTGATCTGCGGCTTGGCCAGGTCCAGCTCCACGGCTTCGATGTGGTCGCTGCCGGCGCGCTTGCGTGCCAGGCCTTGCCAGGTGCCTATCCAAAGCGTGCCCTGACGGTCCAGCAGCAGCGACGCGATGCGGTTGTCCGGCAGGCCGCGCAGGTGGGTGAAGCCCCGGCGCTGCGGGTCCAGCCGCGACAGGCCGCCCTGCGTGCCGACCCACAGGCTGCCGTCGGCCTCGAGCGCCAGCGCGCGCACGGCGTTGGATGCGGGGGCGGTCGCGTCCGGCCTGCCCCCTTCTGCGCGTGCCCAGCGGGTCCATTGGCCGGACGAGGTGTCCAGCCAGGCCAGGCCGCTGTTGCCGGCGGCCACCCAGAGGCCGCCGCGCGGGTCGGCCAGCAGGGCGCGCACGAACTGGTCGACCGCGGCGTCTTCGCGCGCGTCGCGCAGCAGGTGGCGGCGAAAGCGATAGCCGTCGAAGCGCTGCAGCCCGTCGGGCATGCCCACCCACAGGAAACCGCGCGCGTCCATGGCCAGCGCCGACACCGCCCGGTCTCGCAGTGAATCGACCTCGCCCACCGGCTCGAAGCGCGGGGTGGCGGCGTACCCGGCGCCGATCAGGCCCAGGGCGATCAGCAGGACGGAACAACCTCTTCTCAAAAGCCTCATGGCGGGCATTCTCAGCCACGCCAGGGGGCCGGCCGCAAAGGACGGAGCTACTGCGCCAGCGGCTTGGCGATGGCGTCGATGCGCTCCACCACCTCGGCCGTCAGCTTGGGCGTGACGGCCAGCGCGGCCAGGTTGTGCTGCAGCTGCTCCAGCTTGCTGGCGCCCAGGATGACGGTGGACACGCGCGGGTTGCGGTTGGCCCAGGCAATGGCCAGCTGCGCCGTGTCGCAGCCCAGCTCGGCGGCGATCTCGGCCAGCTGGCCCACCGCGTCGTTCTTGGCCTTGTCCAGCACGTTCTCACGCAGCCAGGCCATGCTCTCCAGCGACGCGCGGCTGCCCTCGGGGATGCCGTTGCGGTACTTGCCGGTCAGAAGGCCCGAGGCCAGCGGGCTCCAGGTGGTGAGGCCCAGGCCGATGTCGTCGTACAGCCGCGCGAACTCCTGCTCGACCTTGCGGCGGTGGAACAGGTGGTACTGCGGCTGCTCCACGACCGGCTTGTGCAGGTGGTGGCGCTCGGCGATCTCCCAGGCGGCGCGGATGTCGGCCGCGCTCCATTCACTGGTGCCCCAGTACAGCGCCTTGCCCTGGCGAATGATGTCGCTCATGGCCCAGACGGTTTCCTCGATGGGCGTGTTGGGGTCGGGGCGATGGCAGTAGATGAGGTCCAGGTGTTCCAGCTGGAAGCGCTTGAGCGACGCGTCCACGGCCTGCATCAGGTACTTGCGGTTCAGCGTGTCCTTGCGATTGACGGTCACGCCGTCACGGGCCAGACCCCAGAAAAACTTGCTCGACACGATGTAGTCCAGCCGGTTCCAGCCCAGCGCCTTGAAGGCCTGGCCCATGACGACCTCGCTCTCGCCCTGGGCATAGACCTCGGCGTTGTCGAAGAAGTTGATGCCGGCGTCGAACGCCGCCGCCAGCATCTCGGTGGCGGCCTTGGTGTCGACCTGGTTGTGATACGTGACCCAGGAGCCGAGCGACAACTCGGACACCTGGAGGCCGGCACGGCCGAGGCGGCGGTATTGCATGGGTGGAGCTGCCGCAGCAGAAGTGAAAAGGGACCGCAGCTTAAGCGCGGTCCCTCGGGGACTGCCGGCGTGGGGCTGATGCCCCGGCGCGGCAGTGCGGCGGCTGCCGTGGCTCAGTCGCGGCGCGCGCGCCTGCGGGCGACGCCGCCGACGACGGCCAGGCCGGCGGCCAGCAGGGCGATGCTGGCCGGCTCCGGCACGGGCGCGGCGCTCAGCTGCAGGTTGTCCAGCACCAGCGACTGGTCGGCGCTGACCGTGACGCCAAAGCTGTAGATGTCGGCATTGGCGCGGCTGAAGCCGAGGAACATGCCTTCGTTGTAGCCCTCCCAGTCGGTGTCGACCTTGTAGCTGAAGGACTCCAGCACCTGGTTGGCGGCGCTGTAGGCGGTCAGCGTCAGCATCGCGTCCTTGGCGCCGTCCAGCGGCTGGCTCAGGTTGAAGTAGGCGCCGACCTGGGCTTGCGGGCCGGCGAGCAGGAAGCCGAACAGCACCGGGCCGGTGGACGAGACGAAGTTGCCCGAGCCGGTGGGCGTTGCGTCAAAGCGCGCACCCCACAGGCCGTTGCCGCCCAGGTCCTGGTTGTTGGCGCCCAGCGTGGAAACCACGTCGGAGACGAAGTAGGTGTTGCCGTTCAGCAGCGCGGGCATGCCGGCGGGCACCTGCAGGCCGTCATAGGCGTCGAAGTCGATCAGCGTCGACGGCGTGAACGTGGCGGTCGGCGCCACGATGCTGGCAGCGTGGGCGGCGCCCGCAGCGGCCAGGGTGGCCACGAGGGCCAGGCGTGCAAAAGAGGTCTTCATGGAGTGCTTTCTGAAAGTGGGGGTGGGCGGCTGCCGAGGGGCAGCCGCTGGGTTGCCGTTCAGCTGCCGATCACGCCGCCGTCGTCCTTGGTGATGACGACGACCGAGGAGCGCGGGCGGCCGGCCGGCAGGGCGGTGACGCCGTCCGACGCGACCGACCACTGGCTTTGCGGCCAGTTGGAGAACTGCGTCGGGTTGGCGGCCACGGCGTCTTCGCCCGGGTGCTGCACGCCGACGAACATGGTCTTGCCGTCCGGCGTCATGGTCACGCCGGTGACCTCGCACTTGTTCGGGCCGGTCAGGAAGCGGCGCATCTCGCCGGTGTTCGGGTCGGCGCAGACCATGCAGTTGGCGCCGATGTTGATCCAGTCGCCCGAGCCGTCGCCAACCTGGTCGGTCTGCACCCACAGGCGGCCGAAGTAGTCGAACCACAGGCCGTCCGGCGCACCGAAGTCGACGCTGCCATTGGGCGTGTCGACCAGGCTGCCCTTGTAGTCGTTGGTCGGCTTGGCGGCCTTGGTCGTGGCGGTGTCGCCGTTCTGGGCGAACAGGTCCCAGCTGAAGCTCGTGGCCAGCACCGACTTGGCCGTCTCGCGCCAGCGGATGATGTGGCCGTAGATGTTGTCCTCACGCGGGTTGGCCGCGTCGACACCAGGGCGGGCGGTGGCGGCCGTCGTGCTGCCATCGGCCAGGTTGCCGGACGCAGGCGCCGTGCCGCGGCGGTTGTTGTTGGTCAGCGTGCAATAGACCTCGACCTCGTCGAAGCCGCCGATGCGCGGGCGCGCGCCGGTCCACTCCGGGCGGTCCATCATCGTGGCGCCGACGGCGTCGGCGGCCATGCGGGTCTTGATGAGGATCTTGGCCAGCACTTCGGCGTCGTTGGCACCGGCGAAGTTCGGGTTGTCGCGCAGCGCCACGCCATTCGTGCCGACCGTGCCGGGCAGCAGGGCGAGCCACTGGCCCGACAGGTCGCTGTCGAAGCGGGCGACGTACAGCGTGCCGCTGTCCAGCAGGTTGCGGTTGGCGGCCTTGTTGGTCGGGTTGAACTTGCCCGCGCAGACGAACTTGTAGATGTACTCGTTGCGCTCGTCGTCGCCCATGTAGAAGGCGACGTTGTTGTTCTTGTCGACGACGTATTGCGCGCCTTCATGCTTGAAGCGGCCCAGGGCCGTGCGCTTGACGGGCACCGACTTCGGGTCGTACGGGTCCACTTCCACGACCCAGCCGAACAGGTGCGGTTCGTTCGGGTTGGTGGTCAGGTCCCAGCGCGGGTCGGTGGTGTGCCAGCGGTAGCCGAAGCCGGCGGCCACCAGGCCGTAGCGGCGGTTGAGCTTGCCGATCTCGGTCGCGGCCGAGGTGTCGACGGCGCCCGTGCCGCCGAAGTTGCCGTTCCAGTTCTCTTCACACGTCAGGTAGGTGCCCCAGGGTGTGATGCCGTGCGCACAGTTGTTGACCGTGCCGAAGGCGGTGGTGCCGTCGGTCATGTTGCCGGTGGCCGTCGTCGCCGCGTCGGTGATGACGAATTCCTTGGCCTTCAGCAGCGCGTGGCCGGCAGCCGGGCCGGAGAGGCGCATCGGCGTGTTGGCGGTGATGCGGCGGCCGTAGGGAGAGGTCTTGACGACGCGCCACTTGCCGCCCACGCGGCGGGCTTCCAGCACGGACATGCCGTGCGCGGCCTGCGACTTGCGGGTCTTGGCCAGCGTGTAGCCGGCGCCGACCTGGCCGTCGGTGAACAGGAGTTCTTCGTGCGTGTACTCGTTGTTGACGGCGAGCAGGCCGCGCTCCGACGTCGGCTTGCCGTCGGTCCCGGTGAACGGGAAGAAGTGCATGCCGTCGTTGTGCGCGCCGAACTGCTTGAGCTGGTCGGCGGCGGTCTCGCTGGCGTTGCCGCTGAAGGGCTGGCCGCCGGGCAGGATGGCGTCGCCCCAGGCCACGAACAGCTCGGCCTTGTAGCCGGCAGGCACGGTCACGCGGTCGACCACGGCGCTGGCCGAGCCGCCATGCACGGCGACATTGCGCGCGCGGGTTTCGGCGGGGATGCTCTCGAAGCCGATGCCGGGGAAGCCCAGGCCGGCCGACACGGGTGCGGCCTGCACGGTGCCAACCAGGCCGGCCAGACTCAGGCCACCGGCCGAGGCCAGCGCCACGGAGCCGATGGAGCCTTGAACGAAGCGGCGGCGCGCGGTGTCGACCTGGTCGATCACGTCACGGATGCTGACGTTGCCCGACGGGTTCAGCGACACGTCATTGGTGGGATGCGACTTGCCTTTCATGGCGTCTCCAGTAAAAAGTTGAGCGAGCAGGGAACCTGCGGCAACGGTCGCCGCGACTGGCTGCAATTTGCGCTGTCGCCGTTGTGCGCTCATGTCGTGCCCCCCTGCCGAACGGACTACGCCTGACCCCCGATGCGAGGGGTCAAGCCGCTCAGCCGGGCTTGCGCGCGCGGCCCCGCGTGCGACCGAGGTACCAGGCCATGCCGCCGCCCAGCAGCGCCCAGGCCCACGGCGGCAGCGGGATGTCGGCCGAGTCACCGCCGGGCGCGGGCGGGGTGTAGACCACGCGCAGCTGCGGGCCGTTGGCGCCGAACTGGCGGCTCTCGAAGCGCTTGGCGTTCTGCTCCACGCTCTCGTCGCCAATCAGCAGCCAGCCATGGTTCTGCGTGGGGTCGTTGACCCAGCGCTGCACGTCGGCTGCCAGTGCCGCGCCGCTCCATGCGTAAGTCCCGCTTTCTGCACCGACCAGCCCGACGGCGCTGGCCTGCGCCGCGCGGCTGCCGCCCGGCGTCTGCCAGGGGCTGCCGGGGTGGAAGCGATTCACCCAGGTCGAGTCGCCCGGCGTGGCCGTGGTGCCGTTGCCCGAGCCGCCCGCGTCGGAGCTGCCCTCGCCCCAGGTTTCGAGCACGCGGTAGACGGCCACCTGATGGGCGTCGCGCGCGCGGGACTGATAGACGCGCAGTTCGACGGCATCGACACGAGCGCCGGGCGGGATGGCGCGCAGGTCGAAGGCCAGCAGCGCGCGCCGCTTCACGCCGCTGGCGATGACCGACGTCCACAGGTGTGGGCCGGCGCCGTCGGCGATGGCGTCGTAGCCGGGGCCGCCGAAGATCGTCGCGTCCCGCTGCGGGCCGACGACCAGCTCCGCCGCCTGCGTGCCGAGCGCGAGCAGGGGCAACAGCAGGCCGGCCAGCAGACGGTGGGGACGGGCGCACATGCTGAATTCTGTGCAGCCCGTCGCGACAGGTTGACGACAAGGGGCTGCGCTGCTGCAGTCCGTTCGGCACGGGCCGACATGCGCCTGTCGTCATTCGGCCGGACAGTCGCGCCATGCGCATCGTCGACCTGGCCTCCCGCTTCGCCAGCCGGCACCCGCTCTGGCGGGTGGCCGCCTTCCTGCTGCTGTTCGCGGCGCTGCAGGCGCTGTACCTTGGCCCGGCCGGCCGCGCGCCCGAGGTGGTACTCATCGAAGCCCTCACCGTGCCGAGCGCGGCCGCGCTGCTGGGCTGGGTCGCACCGGAGCTGGGTGCGCAGGCGCTCGGGCCGGCGCTGGTCGCCCCGGGCGGCGGGCTCAATGTCTACCGGGGCTGCGAAGGCAGCGAGCTGCTGCTGCTGTGGATGGCGGCCATGCTGGTGGCGCCCATTCGCAGCGTCTGGCGCGCGCCGTTGCTGGTGGCCGGCCTGCCGTTGCTCTTCCTGCTCAACCAGGCGCGCATCGTCGGCTTGTTCTTCCTGCACCGCCGCCAGCCGGAGTGGTTCGCGCCGGCGCACGACGTGCTGCTGCCGCTGCTGCTGGTGCTGGCCACCGGCGCGTTGTTCGCCTTCGTTTGCCGGCGTTTCGCCAGTTGATGCTTCCGGCTTGGCGCCTCGTGCTGTTGCTGGCGCTGCCGGCAGCGCTGCTGCTCGGCGGCGGGCGCCTGCTGCTGGACGCCAGCCTGCCGGCGATGAGCCGGGTCTTCGCCTGGGTGGCGCCGGACTTTCGCCTGCTCATGCTGCAGGCCCAGGCGCCGGGCGCGCTGCCCGGCGTGCAGGCCATGGTGACGCTGGCGCGGCCGACGCAGGTGGGCACGCATTGGGCCCAGCCGCACCCGGACGGTTTCGCCAGCGCGCAGCTGCGCCTGGGCCAGGTGCTGCAGGCGCCGCTGCTCGCCGGCCTGCTGCTGCTGGGCTGGCCGGGCGGCGCGCTGCCCGTGGTGCTCAAGCGGCTTGCGTTGGCGCTGGGGCCGCTGGCGCTGCTTTGGGTAGTGGACACACCGGTCGTGCTGGCCGGCCTGCTGTGGGACCTGTTGCTGGACGCCTACGCCCCCGGTGCCCGCACCGCGCTGACGCGGGCCGGCGACTTCCTGCATGGCGGCGGGCGGCTGGCGCTGGCTGGCGCAATTGCTGCCGGTGCAATTGCCCTGGCCGCGCCGGGGCGCAGCGCAAAGGTATCGTTGCACCCAGTTGTTCCCTGAGACCCGTTCCATGAACCTCGCCGTCATCGGCGCCGGCCCCGCCGGCCTGGCGCTGGCCCTGCTGGCCGCCGAGCGCCTGCCCCAGGCCAACCTGCACCTGTTCGACACCCGCCCGCTGGACCGCGACGTCAGCGGCGACGGGCGCACGCTGGCGCTCAACCTCGGCAGCATCCGGCTGCTGCAGCGCCTGCACGCCTGGCGGCCCGAGGTGGCCCAGGCCATCCGGACCGTGCATGTCAGCCAGGCGCCGCCGTCGCCTGTGACGGGTCCATCCGGCGAAGTGAAGATTCGCGCCGCCGACCTGGGCGTGCCGCAGCTCGGCGCCGTGCTCCCCTACGGCGCGCTGGTGGCGCCGCTGCAGCAGCGCTGGCTGGACCGCGCCGCGCAGCAGCCGCAGCGGCTGTTCACGCGTTTCGGCACGTCGGTGCACGCCATCCGCTCCGAGGCCGACGGTGTCGAGCTGGACAGCGGCGAGTCCCACCTGGCCGAGCGCTTCGACCTGGCCGTCGTCGCCGAGGGCGGCGTGTTCGCCGAGCAGGACCGCAAGTCCATCCGCAGCGACTATCACCAGAACGCCTGGGTCGGCACCGTGCGCCTGGCCGCGCCGGGGCTGCAAGGCCTGGCCATCGAGCGCTTCACGCGCAACGGCCCGCTCGCGCTGCTGCCGCTGCCCGACGACGCGCAGGGTCCGCGCGCGGCGCTGGTCTGGTGCCTGCCCCAGGCCGAGGACGACATCGCCGCGCTGAACGACGCGCAACGTCTCGTCGTCATCCAGCAGCAGCTGCCCGCCGCCGCCGGCCGGCTGACCGGCATCTCGGCGCTGAAGTGTTTCCCGCTGGGCCTGAACGCCGAGACCCGCCTGCTGCAGGGGCGGACGCTGCGCATCGGCAACGCGGCGCAGACGCTGCACCCGGTGGCCGGCCAGGGGCTGAACCTGGGCCTGCGCGACGGCCAGGCGCTGGTCCACGCGCTGCGCGAAGCCGCCGAAACCGGCGCCAGCCTGGACACCACGCTCGCCCGCATCGACCGCCAGCGTGCCCCCGACCGCTGGCCCATGATCGCCGCCACCGACTTCCTCGCCCGCAGCTTCGCCTGGCGCCTGCCGGGGCTGCCGGGCCTGCGCGGCCTGGCGCTGGCGGGGCTGGAGCTGGCCACGCCGCTGAAGATGGCGGTCGCGCGGCGCATGATGTTCG
>Ga0114942_1000197_pt1 | contig 16612 bp, 17 predicted proteins | sample LowerColdCreek_FD_88674 | JGI IMG/M metagenome (GOLD analysis project Ga0114942, IMG submission 88674) | Groundwater microbial communities from Cold Creek, Nevada to study Microbial Dark Matter (Phase II) - Lower Cold Creek | ecosystem: Environmental > Aquatic > Deep subsurface > Groundwater ... | reverse complement strand
TCGATACCATCACCCGAGGTTAATGGTGCAGAAAATACCCGTCATTGATTTTGACACGCTGGATCGCGCATCCACGCGGCAGTCGCTCGATCGGGCTTGTCGCGAGTGGGGATTCTTTTACCTCGAAGGCAGCGCCATTGATACACAGCTTGTTGAACGTATGCATACGGTCATGCGCGCTTTCTTCACGCAGCCGGTGACGCTGAAGCAGACCGTCGAACGCACGGCGAATAATCCCTGGGGATTTTATGACCGTGAACTGACCAAGAACGTGCGCGACTGGAAGGAGATCTTCGATGTCGGTGCGGATAGCATCAACGAAGGCTTGCCGGCAGCAAAGGCCCAATGGCCTGACGAGACGGGTTCGGCCTGTATGCGGGGCTTTCGCGACACGCTGCAGGCCTTTGTCGCAGCCGGCGAGCAGGTGGGGCTGCGTTTACTGCATGCCATCTGCGCAAACCTTGGTATGCCCGAGCGGCACCTCGACCACTACTTCGACGCTGCGCAAACCAGCTTCCTGCGCCTGAACTGTTACCCGCCCTGCGCGAATCCCGCGCCCACGGACACACCAGGCATCCCCGCGTCCGGACACCTTGGCATCCACCACCACACGGATTCCGGCGCGCTCACTGTCCTGCTACAGGATAGCCAGAGCGGCCTGCAGGTGATGCATGGTGAGCGCTGGCACCTTGTCCAGCCGCGCGAGAATGCGCTGGTTGTCAATATCGGCGATATAGTCCAGGTGTGGTCCAACGATCAATACCGCGCGCCGCTGCACCGGGTGCTCGCCAATCCAAGCATGCCGCGCTACAGCGCACCCTTCTTCTACAACCCCAGCTATACCACCGTGTATGCGCCGCTCCCGAGCGTGTGCGATGCCGCACATCCGCCCCGCTATCGGCCGATCTCCTGGGGTGAGTTTCGCACCGCGCGCGCCGCAGGCGACTACGCTGATTACGGCGAGGAAGTGCAGATCAGCCACTATCGCATCGGTGCGGATGGTACTGACAAGTCAACAGTTTAAGATTAGGCCCAGATAGCCGGTACGACTCTTAGCGGTTCAATACATCGTCCTTTACACTGTTGGCGATGCCAGCGACTTCGCCGATATCACTATCGGAAGCACCAAGTTCCTTCAAGGTGGCTGCCAAGTTTTCAACGACAGCATTGAAGTGTTCTTCATTTAAACCCAGGTGCGCGTGGGCGTTGCGCATGTCCTTTCCTGTGTACTTGTTCGGCCCACCAAATGCCATCGTCAGAAAGTTCTTCTGTTTCATCGCTTGCGCGACCATATCCAGATTCTCGAAAAACATATTGATGCGATCATCGGCCAAAACTTTTTCGTAAAAAATATCAACAGCGGCATCGACAGCAGGTTCGCCACCCAGGCGTTCATATAAAGTACTCATGGTGCTTCTCCTCACTCAAGGATATTGATCAACATTCGATATTAGACAGGTGCCGTATGATAAACCCAAATTAACTCGCTGTGGCTGCCTTTGCGGATATAATTTGGTATCGAGTGCCCCGGCTAAATCGTGATTGCTCCGGCTAACAAACTAAATGGCTAACCTGATAGACTGCAGGAGCAACAATAATAAGAGCCCGCAATTTGTATGGAGACATTGACAGCCATTGGCAAGTGGATTTCGCAGAGCGAAACGCTGCTGAGTGGTACGGCGGCAATCATTGTCCTGTTGGGTGTCCTGATTTCGCTATTGGGTTTCATCTATCGACGGGTGGCAAGCGCTCGTGGTACTGGCTCTCCCGCAGCCGAGCCAACTCAGGAAGCAGAGATCACACTCAAAAGCTTGAGTGCCCCCGCGCCTTTTCCCATCCAGTTTGCCGAGAGCGACGGTCTGCGGATTGCCTACGCGGTGCTTGGCAGTGGTCGCCACGATATTGTGGTGGCGCCCGGCATTATCAGTCACCTCAATATCACGTCTCATTTACCTCCCATTCGAGACACTCTGGAGTCCTTATGTGGGTTCGCCAGAGTACTGTGTTTTGATAAACGGGGCCAGGGTCTGTCGGATCCGTCTGTGAGTGTTCCCAGTCTGGATGAGCGTGTCCACGATATAGAGGCCGTTATGGACGCGGCGGGTATGGACCGGGTGATTCTGTACGGCCTTTCCGAAGGCGGACCCATGTGCTTGAAGTTTGCGTATGACCACCCCGAGCGCATCAAAGGCCTGGTGCTACTCGGAACTACGGCGCGCTGGCTGCAGGCCGATGATTTTCCGATGGGTATCAGTGGGGAGACTCTCGATGCCATGACTGAAGCCTGGGGTACCGGCGTCCTTCGGGATGTATTCTTTCCGAGTATCACCCGCAAGCAAATGAGCGACAAAACCTTCCAGGGTTTTGAGCGCCTGATAGCCTCCCGCCATTCGGTGCGGCAGTTGGTGGACTATATGAAGAAAACCGATGTGAGACTGTTGCTGCCCCAAATAAAGTGTCCCACGCTGGTATTTCATTTCGCAGGCGATCTGGCGGTTCCGATCCGTCTGGGCAGGGCGCTCGCGGCGGCACTGCCGCATGCAGAATTTCTTGAAGTAGGTGGTGTAGACCATGCAGACCTGTCGCAGGCCCCAGAGGCGATTGAACGGATACGGCGTTTTGCAGACTCGCTTTAACGCCTGGCGCGATTTCCCCTCTGCTTCTCAGTGCCCGCAGGTGAAAAGAAGGGGTAATATTGACGAATGCGGGAGGCAATCACTAACTCATTGCTTCTATTTGTGAATTAGTAATTCACTATGCACAGGCCGCGACAGCGGCCCGCAGCGGATGTCGAAGCGCTCTGCGACAACATCGAGCGCGCGCCGGAAGTGGTCGCGGTGGCCTCGATGGAAGTGGAGTAACTTGAGTGAGTTGAGAAGGCGACGCGGCAGCGGGTACCAACGCATCGTGTCGGTGCCGAATTCCTCGCGGGCACTCTTGGGGAGGTGGGCGACCATCAAGAGCATGTTGTAGATCAAGTGCGAGCTACCGATCACGGTGGCGACGTCGCGGCTCTTGCGGCGCAGCGCAAGCGGATCGAGCTCGTAGAGCGGAAGGTCACGCAGCTTGTCGCCCAGCCACAGGTGCACGAGCAAGTACGCGGACACCGTGCTCAGCACCTGAACCGTGGCCCCAGAGCCAATCGTGAGTACGCGACCACTGTCCGAGAGGTAGGGCTCATAGGGCTGTGCAGCCGCATTAAAGTGACCGGTACAGTTGATCACGAAGCCCCCGGGCTCCATCGCGTGCGTCGCGCCGCTGCGCAGCAGGAGCGTCGGCGAGCTGTCGCGGTCCTCCACGTCGAGCAGTTAGTCCTTGAGGATCGCGCGGGCGCCGCGAGTAATCGTCGCGAGCTCGTCCCTCGAGAGGAGCCCGTACATGAAGTGCCGCGCATCCGGGACGAGTGAGAGTGTGTAGTGCTTGCGCAGGTGAGCGAGCACCTCGGCCTCGTTGCGCCCATCGAAGCGCTTAGCGATGTCGAGAAAGGTCTCGAGCGGCGTCTTGCCCGCGTACCAACGCTGGAGCCCGCGCGGGAACTGCTGATCGCGATCGAAGAACAGCATGCCTGTCCCGATCACAAGTGTCACGGGCCGGTTGGGATAGTGCGTGAGGAGATCGTGTGCCGTATCCATGCCGGTCTTGCCGGCGCCAATCACGTAGATCGGCGTCGTGCTCGATCGCATCTCCTCGCCTAACAGATCGAAGTGATTCGGCGATACAGAGCGTACGCTCTTGCTCGAGAGGGGCAGCGGATCGTTCACCTGCACGTCGAAGCCGAAGGCCTTCACCAGCCGCTTGGTCCGGATCCGCAGCGGGGCACCATCGGATCTCACGGGCACGCAGTCGACCACGACCTCGTCGGCCAGGTATTTATGGCCGCGATACGCGTAAGCAAAGCGCGCGTCGAGCGACACGCGCTGCCTACACACCTCAAAGCAATGCTGAAGATGGTCGAGGACCTCGCTGCGCGTCGCGAGATAGGAAGGGTCGTGATTGCCGGTCCACGGTATATTACCCGCAGTGAACATCGGATGGGGCTGGTGAAGTCGCACGTAGCTATACGTAGAGCCCCACATGCCTCCAGGCCGCGCGTTGTGATCAACCAAAACAACCCTGGTCTGGGGGAGAGAGATGGCGAGTGGCCGCGAACAGCGCCCTGAGCCCAGCGATCCCGGCGCCCAAGATGCACAGGTCGCACTCGACCTCTTCGGTAGCCGGGGTGGCGCTCAGGAGCGGATGCGACAAACGTTGTGACCGCCTGTTCTGAGTGGTGTTACAGTAAAGGCGAATAAGTACTGAATAGTCAACCTGTCAGTAACCATCACTTTCTATGTGTAACAACTGCGGAGAACTTCGCGAATGGCTGTTAATGAAGTATCGGAACATATGGCTAAAACGGGCTCGCACCAGACCTTCTATTTGGAGTGCGACCCGGAGGATGGTCCATTGATTATTTTTGTCCATGGGTGGCCCGAGCTGTCTCTGAGCTGGCGCCATCAATTACCTGCGCTAGCGGCACTCGGATTTCGGTGTATTGCGCCAGACATGCGGGGCTATGGTAAATCATCGGTATATCGGGAGAAGGCTGACTATGGCCAGGAGCAGATCGTTGGCGACATGATCGCCCTGCTGAACTACCTGCAACGCGAAAAGGCTATTTGGGTTGGGCACGATTGGGGGAGTCCTGTTGTCTGGAATATTGCCAGCCATCACCCTGACCGTTGTAATGCTGTGGCCAATTTATGCGTGCCCTACAGTGGTCCTGCTACGAACATTCTCGATCTGATCGATCGATCAATCTACCCGGAAGACGAGTATCCCCTGGGGCAATGGGACTACATGCTTTACTACAACGAGAGTTTTGACAAGGCCACCGCCGAATTCGACGCCAATGTTGATGTGGCGCTCAAGGGTCTTTTCCGCAAGGGCGACCCCGCAGGGATGGGCAAGCCTGCAGCCACGGCAATGATTCGCAAGGCAGGGGGTTTTTTTGGTGATCTCGGGGACGCGGCGGGTCCACTTTCCGGCCTGGCGAAAGCGGAGAGCATGCCTATCGATGAGGATGTCATCACCAGGGAAGACCTGGAGGTGTACTCAGAAGCGTTGAAGAGAAATGGATTTTTTGGTCCTAACGCTTGGTATGTAAATATTCAGCCGAATGCGGCCTATGAGGCTACATCACTCAATGGCGGCAGACTCGATATGCCGGTGCTCTTTATCGGCGCAATGTATGACTACACTTGCGAAACCTTCACGTCGCGGGCCAAGGAACCCATGCAAGGATTGTGCAGCGACCTTACACTAGAGGTCATCAAGTCAGGACACTGGATGGCCCAGGAAAAACCCGTAGAGGTGAACGGCGTCTTGACGAGATGGTTGGCGACCAGCGTTTCCGATGTTTGGCCCAGACCTCAATAGGTGCTGCCTCGCATGGCTTGTGTGATTTTCAGTTGCACGTAGGATCTTTCTACACAACCAGTTGCAGTAGCGGATCTTTAGTCCACATTCCAATGTTTAATCAAGGCGTTTGCGGCGAGCATGGCGCCTTCGAACATCCACCAGTGGCCGAGCCCATCGAGTGTAAATACATCAGCACTGAGATCTGCGGCGACAGATGCGCACATTTCCGGCGTGCCTGTGTAGGGATCTTCGCTGGCGATTATGACAAGGCCCGAAGGTTTTTCTACCGTTATGAGTTGTTTACCGAGTTTTGCCATTTCTGGTTGTGCAGCCGATCGATAGAGACTCAGTACACACTTACCCATCACGTCATTTAATTCTGCAGCGATGGCGCTGGAGATGCTCTCAGGGATTCCGAGCGAAACCAACAGCGTCGCCTTTTGCTCGGGTGGTAAGCCAAACATGGCTGTGATGGCCTCTTCGCCCGCATCGGGTGTTTGCCACACCAATGCCGTGTCATGCCATATATAGGACGGATGAAGGAGGCCGGCACAATCCGCTGCCCAGGACCGAAGCAAATCGGGACGCTCAGCCAGGACGCCATATACGTGCCCGGCTCCCCAGTCGTGTCCCACCAGATCGACGTCACCGCCAAGTTGTTCAAGCTGTTGAATCAGCCAGCGGCGATAACCGCTTACGGTTGCTTCAAAGCCCCCCGGCAGCGGCGCACCAAAACCCGGTGGCGACAGCGCGATGAGATCATCGATCCCTTTCCTATTAAGTTTATCAAACAGAACAGACCAGAGGGCACTGGTCTCGGGATTTCCGTGTACAAAAACCTTAGGCATGTTCGTTCTCCGTGAGAGCGTTAAGGGCTATGGGATTTAACTGTGTGACATCCTGAGCGACTATTCTCAGCGACCTCGATATCAATCATTACGCCATCGGCGGACACCAGTTTGCCTACCACTGCCAGGGCGTCGCTCACTAGAGCAGCAGATACTTACAGGCTAACTTGAGACCATAGGCTGGGGCGACACAAATCTGCTCCTGGTGAACTGAGACGGTCCAACCAGCCTCACTTTAGTCCCGTTTATGGGATTGTATCGGTACTCCATTCCCTCTTTTTCAGCGAAAATAAGTTAACCTGTCAATACCCACTAGAAGACCGGTATCTTTTGAGTGAGTGCCTCCTGGCCCGAGGTTGCCCCATTGATTCGATCGAATCCGAGGAGAAAAATGAATGCCCGATCAAAAAATCAAACGTGTACTGATTGCCGGAGCTACGGGTTACCTCGGCAAATATGCGGTGCGAGCATTTAAGCAGCAGGGCTATTATGTGCGAGTTCTGGCGCGCAGTGAGGAGCGGCTGTATAGGGCAGGGCCGTTTACAGCCCCCGCACTGAGCAAAGACGATTTTGATGACGTGTTTATCGGGGAGATTACTAAGCCCGAGACATTGGCCGGCATGCTCGATGGCATAGATTTGGTGTATTCAAGTGTTGGTATCTCACGTCAACGCGATGGGCTGACCTTTGAGCAGGTTGATTACCAGTGCAATAAAAACCTTATCGATTTGTGCGAGGCTTCCGGTGTTAAGCGTTTTACGTACGTCTCAATGCAAGGCGCGGAAAATATTATGCAGCTGGCGATAACGAAGGCGCACGAGAAAGTGGTTGCTGGGTTGAAGTCTTCCAGACTCGAATACCGCATCGTTCGCCCCTGTGGGTACTTTTCTGATATGGGTGTTTTATATGATATGGCTAAAAGCGGCCGTGCCTACCTGATCGGTAGCGGAACAAACAAAATGAACCCAATTCACGGTGGCGATCTGGCCAGAGTCTGCGTCGAAGCATCTGAGGGCGATAAGCTAGAAGTCGAAGCCGGTGGCCCGGATATTTTGACGCAGCGCGAAGCGGCGGAATTGGCCTTCGATGTAGTGGGAAAGCCGGTAAAGATAACGGTTGTGCCCATATGGTTGGCGAGAGGGCTGGTAAGGTTTATCGCGCTGCTTTCAACCCAGTTTGGTGATCTTGCAGAATTCATTGTTACTGCGGGCGAGATAGACGGTGTAGGGCCGCAGCGCGGCACGATCACCCTGCGAAGCTATTTTGAATTGTTGCGCGAAGAAGATGCAAGCAAGGGCAAGACGGGCACCTAATAAGAGCGTTGCAGCCACAGGTTGAAAAACTTGCCAATGACTTGATCGATGAATTTGCAGATAAAGGTGAAGTGGAGTCTATCGAAGAATTTTGCTATCCCTTGCCGATGATGGTGATCGCCATTATTTTGGGTTTGGCGCACGAAGATCTGGAGGACTTCAAACGTTGGTCTATTGCTTGGGTAGCACCTTACGCAATCAGTGGCGATGTAATTGTTATTAACGCACCCGGAGAAAATGCAGTTATCGCTCTTTGATATCGAAAAATACATCAACGGGTTTGTCGATGAGTGCTTGCGTTCTGAGTCGCCAACGCAAGGCATTTATCGTTATACGCTGGAGGATTCGACGCTAGGTGAGACGATTATTCACAAAGGCTCCATGGTGCACATACGCTTTGCGGCGGGTGATCGCGACGACCCACGGTTTCCCGGTGCAAATGCGTTTAATATTACGCGTGATAATGCAGCGACACAGTTTGCGTTTAGTCATGGTCAACAACATTGAATGGTTGCGCCGGTGTCGCGTATGGAAATGAAAGTCGCTTTCTCCTTAGTGCTCAAGCGCTCGAAAAATATCCGCTTGGCTGAAAAAAATGATTATCACTACCTGCCGGGTTTTACACTGCGGGCGTTGGAAAAAATGTATATCGAGTTCGATAGTTGGTTAACATCGTTCAAAGCGATTGTTACAAGCCACTAGAAACAACTACAGGTTAAAATAAATGCAAGATTTTCAAGATCGAGTAGCAGTTGTTACGGGCGCGGCCAGTGGTATAGGTTTGGCAACAGCGACCCGTTTTGCACAAGAGGGTATGAAAGTGGTGCTTGCCGATATTCAGAAGGATGCACTGGACACGGCAGTCGCTACATTACAGCAGGCGGGGCATGATGTAATCGGCGTGCACACTGATGTCAGCAAGCGGGAGCAAATTCAAAATCTGGCGGATCAAACAATCGCTAAGTACAGCAAAGTAAATGTTGTACACAATAATGCGGGTGTGGTTCGCGCAGGCACACTGGAAGAACTGACAGAGGAAGATTGGCGCTGGGTTATCGACGTTGATTTGTGGAGCGTGATTTACGGCGTGAGTATTTTTTTGCCGCTGGTAAAGCAGTCGCGGGAGGGGCATTTTATTAACACTGCCTCGTCAAATGGCTTGCAGGCGACAATGAATATAGCGCCTTATAGTGTTGCCAAGTTTGGTGTGGTCGCGCTCACCGAAACATTGCGTATGGAGTTGGACGAGAGTGACATCGCTGTCAGTGCTTCGGTATTGTGCCCGGGTGCTGTAGCAACACGAATCTGTGAGAGCGATCGCAATCGTGAGGCTACAGGCATTGGCGCCGGAGAGAAATCTACTACAGATCAGGCGTTTAAGCATGTCGCAGGTCCCATTGTAGATGCGGGGATTGCGCCATCCATGGTAGCCGAAATGATTGTAGCGGCAATAAGGAGCAACGATTTTTGGATAATCACGCACCAGGACTGGAAGCGCGTGATGCAAGAGCGAGCTGCAGGCATGCTGGAGAACAAATTGGTAACAGGCTTTGGTGGTTAGGTCTTAGCGTTTTAATTCTCTATGAATAGAGCAATGAGGTGAGGACAGTGAGTGCATTAATGCAGACACAATTGCAAGAGCTGTTAGATAAAAAGGCGTGTGAAGAATTGTTAATACGCTACGGTCGCACTCTCGACTGGTTGGATACCGCAGGGCAGGCGCAATGTTTTTGGCCGGATGCAGCTATTGATTACGGTTTTTTTAGAGGCAGTGCGACAGAATGGGTGCCGGTGGTCATGGAGTTAGAGAAGGCGTCATTGCACCGTTGGCATGCCTGCAACAGTATTATTGTGCAAGTGGCAGGTAGTACGGCCAAAAGTGAATGCTACGGCCTAACTGCTGGCTCAAGTGAAACAGAAAAGGGTGCTTTGGAGTGCCACGTGTTTGGTGGCCGCTATCTGGATGAATTTGAGAAACGCAACGGGCTATGGCGAATAGCAAAGCGTACCTATATTGCCGATTGGGCGTATACGTTTCCCAACGGTTTGGATGACATGATCAAGGGTGGCTTTTTGTTAAACGTGTGGAACATTCAAGTGTCCGATCACCCATCGTACCAATGTATGTAGATTTTCTGAGCGCTAAAAGGGGTGCTGACAAATGACCATGCTTACTCTACTTTCAGGTTCAGCTGACTTAACCGTAGAGTTATACCTGAACAGGGTACCCAATCTATGAATCTTGTACTTTCCGCAATTCTGTAGAGTCCCTTTTATTGCGCGTCGAAAAGCGCTTTTTTGTGTGTTTCATCTCAGGCTATAAGCCCTACGTCAGGAGCAACTAGGAAGATGCCAAGGATGCAGAGGCGATTTGCGGAGGCATAAGCCGGCCCTCCATGCGCTTTGCTGCAAGTGACTTCCCAGCGAGTAGCCATCCCCCCGCTGGCTTGAGGAGCCCGGGAACGGATTAACCGATCGGTTCTGCGCGCTGTTGCACGGTATATGGGACGACCTGCTGACACTGGACCGACGTATTAAAGCATCGGGATACTGAAAGAAAATATTTCTCCATAGCCCTTTTATTCGCCTTATACTTAGAAAACGTACTCGTCATCTGCGAGACAATGAGTTCGCTGTCTGAACTCGGCAAGCAGGGCTTTGCGCTCAGCGGCGGCAATTACGAATTCCGGACGGAGTACATTTTCGGCAGGCTCAACGAAGTGAAGCCCGAGATGATCGAGGAGGCCACACGACAGGCGCGAGAGGTCACCGAGAAATTTGCTTCAGAGTCCAGCTGCAGGCTGGGGAAATTGGAATCCGCGTCGCATCACGATTTCCGATCGCGACATGAACAACACGCGCATCAAGAAGGTCCGCGTGGTGTCGACGACTGAGTACTTCCTCTCCGACTGACGCATGAGCGATAGCACATCACTGAGAGCCTCTCGCCAGCGCCTGGAGCATGCACACGCGCAGCAACCGGACGACCGGCAAGTGGTCGCCAAACTACTGCAGGTGCTTGAGGAACTGGATGACTATGCGGCGCTGCAATCGTTGCTGGCGCAGGCGATTGACCAGTGGCCTGCGGATAGCGACCTGCTGATGTCCCGCGCGCGCATCCATACCTATCTGGGCAATTTCGCCGATGCCAAGGCGCAGTACCAGGCAATACTCCGACGGGAGCCCGGCCATGCGAGCGCGCTCTTCTCCCTGGTCATGCAGGGCCAGGGCGCTGATCTGGGGGGACTTGCCACGGTACAGGGCCGGCTGGCGGCCGATGACCTGACAAACGCCGAGCGCGTGGCCCTGTGCTATGCGCAGGCGCGCCTGCTGGAGGCTGACCAGCGGTTTGGCGATGCGTTCGAAACCTACCGGCAGGCCAATGCGGCGCGAGCCGCGGCAGGCGGTATGGATATCGCCGCCAAGCAGCGCGGCGCGCGAGCCGTGCTGGGCGATATCGAAGCCGACATCATCGAGCGCATCGGCGGGCGCGGGCACCTGTCGGAACGTCCGGTATTCATCGTGGGCATGCCGCGCTCCGGGACCACCCTGACGGAGCAGATACTGGCAGCGCACCCGGAGGTCTACGCCGCGGGCGAGCGCCTGTTCTGGGCAGAGGTGCTGGGCGCTCTGGTGAAGTCCGCGCCGCACCGGGAAGGCTCGATGGTTGAAGCCATAGACAGTGTGCACGAGCGGGTATGGGAAGACGCGGGCACTGCGTATCTGTCCCGCATCGACGAATTAAGCGCGTGCTCCTCTCGATTCACCGACAAGTTACCGGCCAACTTCGCGCTGCTGCCTTTCATCCGCCTTGTATTCCCGCGGGCGCGTATCGTACATGTGCGTCGCGATCCGCTGGCGACCATCGCATCGTGCATCACCGCGCCTTTTTCCGATCCCGCGCTCGCGTTCAGCGTTGAAGACTGGGCGCGATTCCATGGCATTTACCAAGCGCTGATGGATAGCTGGCGGCCGCTACTGGGCCATCAGCTGCTAGAACTGGACTATGAGGAACTGGTCAGCGACCTGCCCGCGCAAGCGCAACGCCTGGTTCGTTTCATCGGCCTGGATTGGCACGACGCCTGCCTGCATCCCGAACAGCATCGACGTGCAATCCGCACCGCCAGCGTTCAACAGGTTCGTCGGGCGGTCCATAGTGAGTCCGTGGTGTCCTGGCGGCGATATACATCACAGCTTGAGGCACTGCGTCCCTTGATCCGCGAGAGCTATGCCCTGGTGAAGGGTGTATAAAAGCCGCTGAGCTTTTCAGGGCGCGACAGCTGACGATGGACTACCAGTGCGTTTCTTCTCCGTGCAAGCCGACACAAATCTGCACTGTAGATACGACCTAAACGGGCAGTTTTTGAGTTGGTAAAGCGGACAAAAGACGCAGCCCGATAAGGACACCGCCATGAAACCCGAAACCATTGCCCTGCACGCCGGCTATGCGGGCGACCCCACAGTTCTGCCAAATTAACTTCTCCAGACCCGGACAAATCATCTCTCAGAATCAGGCCACCGCCAGTGACCATTCATTGAACGCGCCTATCGGCCTTCGGTGGCTGCCGAAGGCGGGCCTCAATCTACGCATTCTGAGGGGAATCTGAACAGCAGAAATATCCCAGGAATCAACCATACAAGTTAACTTGATGTCAGTACCTAATTGGGATCGGCTCAGGCAATATCAAAAACAACTTTGATGGCACCATTGGCGCGGTCGGCGGCAGCGGCAAAAGCCTCTGTTACACCATCTAGGGGAAAGCGGTGCGTAACCAGCGCTTGTGCAACGTCGGGATGCTCATGAAGGTCTTGCTCGGAATATCGGCTGTTGTACTGAATGCGATCGCCGCATATTTGGTTCATAAACGATATCGTTGCCTGCAGACAGCCGACCCTATTGGATACGCCAAATACAATCTTCTTCACGGACGGATCGGAATTGGCTGCATACTAACCATCTCGGGTGCAATTGTTTTAGGCGGAATTCGCATTACCGGGTAGCCCGCAGATTCTGGAGTGCTCCCCTCTGCCCCAGACTGTCCATCTCTCTGCAATCTCTGGGTGTAGTGGGCAACTCATTCCGGACAGTAGTTTAGGTTTTTCCTCTGATATTGCAGAACCTAGAACCTGATTAAATATCAAATAGTTAGGAGATATTACTGTCTTATAGTAGAATTTTTTGAGCGGCAACACTATTCCAATACATTTGATGCAGGCATCCGAATAGTTGTGACAGGCCGAGATAGCACTCAGTCTCGAACACAATATAAGGAAAGACGGATGTAGCATGGTATTTGAGAACCAAAAAAATAAAGAAATGATTGAGAAAATCGACAATCTTCCGTCTGCCGGATGAACGCCTCTCGAATTTACGCGCTGGTGAACGTACGGAGCGACATTCACTCAACGCAGCTTTTCCCTGATCTGGCGGGCAGAAGTAAAAACACTGAAGTATATTCCGGAACTGAAAAAGCGAATTCATGAAAATTGATTCGACCTCATCCCCGGCACATATGCAGTTTTTTCAGGCAAAACAATGAGCTTTCTCTTTCGATTTTTCGATTTATTCCTGCCCGCGAGCTTGCGCAATAACCCAACGGATTTGATGCGCGGTTACATTACGGTCGGCATGATTTTCACAAACATCTCTTTCTGCCTGTTGGTGCTTGTGGAGCTATTGTTCGTTTTAGAGCTTGAAGAGAACACGCTCATTGGGGTGGCGCTCAATCTGGCATGCCTGGTGGGATACCTGATCGCCCTCCTACTGCTGATCCGCACTGAAAACTACGTGCTTTGCGCCAACTTTCTGATTAGCACGCTTGCAGTTGTTGTGATCATTGGCATGCAGATAACTGGTGGATTTCTGGAGTCTCCCATTTCGCCGTTGGTCTTGCAGTTACCCGTTACCGCTTTTCTCCTTATGGGTTTGCGCCGCGGCATTATCTGGCTGGCGATAGCACTTCTCATCTGTGCAGTGGCATACCTCAGTGCAGTTCTGGATTACGGCTATGTGCAGCTGCTTCAGAGTCGGGCACTGATTGAGGCCATGGACATCTCACTGCAGTTTATATTGATTATTATGGTCGGTGGCGCCCTGATCATATACGAGTCAATAAACAGCCTTCTCAACCGAAAGATGCAGGAACAATCCCACCAGGCGGGAATCGCGGAGCTCGCGAGCGGTGTTCTCCACAATATCGGCAACGCGATCACTCCGCTGAAGGTGCGTATTGCGAATCTGGAGAGCGCCCTACGCGCTGCGCCACTGCCGGAACTGAACATGGCCCTGGCTGAGCTCGAAAAGGCCGGTACGGCAAATGAGCGGCGCGCAGATCTGAGGGTGTTTCTCGACCTTGGTACGCGCGAACTTTCCGCCCTGATGAAGAACACGATCGATCAAGTCGTGACCATGGCGCACCAGGTGGAGCATGTGCAGAAGATTCTCAGCGACCAGGAGAGCATCAGTCGCTCAACTCGCATCATGCAGCCTGTGAAGGTCACGGAATTGGTCAGTGAATCGCTTGAATTGCTGGGAAACGAAATCCCGCGCACGCTTCGGATCGACATGGATGCCAGTCTGACATCGGTGGGCCAGATGCTGGGTTCACCCGTCGCACTCCAACAGATTGTGATCAATCTGCTGAAGAATGCCGCAGAATCGATAAAGGCGCATACGGGCGCGGCCTACAATGGTCGCATCGGGGTGGCGGCCATAGAGGAGAGCCGCGATGGTCGCTCGACGATTGGCCTGAGCATAAGCGACAACGGAGCGGGCATTTCGCAGGAGAATCTTTCGCGCGTGTTTCAGCGTGGCTTCAGCACCAAGTCGCGCCCCACTTCGGGCCAGGGATTACACTGGTGCGCGATTACGGCCACCGCGCTAGGGGGAAAAATCACCATCGACAGCGACGGAACAGGACAAGGTGCCACCGTCTCGCTGTGGCTGCCGAAGGCATAACGTTATTTTTTCCAGCCGCTTCTGCGATACCGAGTGAGCGACTAACCATGAATGATATTATCAAGCCTCCCATTCGGGTACTCATTGCAGACGACGAGGAACCGGTACTGGATGCCTATCGGGCGGTGTTTAGCGACAATTGCCCCACGGCGAGCGCCTCCGCACTCGACGACCTGAAGGCCAAATTATTCAGGGGCTCACCCAGCGGCAAGCTCCAGAGTGATGCCGACATGTTTGAGTTGTATTACTGTCGCGACGCAGAACAAGCCGTGCATGCCGTGCGCCGCGCCGTCGCTGATGGCACGCCTTGCGCTGTCGCATTCCTGGACATGCGCATGCCACCCGGTGAAGACGGCGTCTGGGCGGCCGCCCACATTCGTGAATGTGATCCTGAGGTGGACATTGTGATGGCCATCGCGTTTTCGGATACGGATCCCCGCCAGATTGCCGCGAAGGTGCCGCCCGAGGAGAAATTGTTCTATGTACAAAAGCCTTTTCATCCGCATGAAGTCCGGCAGATGGCACTGGCCCTCGGCTGCAGCAAATGGAGTGTGGAGAATCGCTTCCGTCAGCGTGCACACTACGACAGCCTGACCGGGTTGCCCAATCGCACACTGTTTCTGGACAGAATGAACCAGGCCATAGCATCTGCAAGTCGCCACAATCGCAAGGCCGTCATTCTGTTCATAGATCACGATAACTTCAAGCGCATCAACGACAGTCTCGGACATAGTTTCGGCGATGTGATACTGAAGATTACCGCCGATCGACTGCGCCACTGTGGCCGAGCCTGCGACACGGTTATGGGGCCTTTGCCTGAAGTGTGTGCAGCGAGGCTGGGTGGCGACGAATTCACCATCCTTTTGTCCGAAATCGATGCGGCGGAAAATTGAACGATCGTCGCACAGCGCATCCTGCAGGCATTCGTCGAACCGATGCGACTGGAAAACGATGAAGTCATCATGATGCCGAGCATAGGCATCGCGACCTTTCCAGATGATGGCGACGAGGTGCAGATACTAATGAAGAACGCAGATCTGGCGATGTATTTCGCCAAGCACTCCGGGCCAAATTCGTTCCAGTACCACCAGGACAGCATGAATACTACAAACCGCAGCGGATCACGCTGGAGAAAAATCCGCGGCAGGCTATCGCGCGCGATGAGTTTACGCTGCACTACCAGCCGCAGACAGACGTGATGACAGGTGTCCTGAAAGGCGCTAAGGCTTTACTACGCTGGGACAACGAAGAACTGGTGCGGAGTTCATCCCTGTAGCGGAGCAGTGCGGACTGATCCTCGCGGTCGGCGAGTGGGTACTGCGCACCGCGTGCCTGTAGGCAAAAAGCTGGCGTGACCTTGGCGTGCAGCTGCGGCGTATCACACAGACCGCGGTATCGCTACCATGCATGCTCTCTGGAATTTGCGCGTGCAAATCGCACTCGACGACTTCGGCACAGGCTACTCCAGCCTGAGCCGGCTGAAGGAGTTTCCCATCAATTGCTTGAAGATAGACCACTCATGTGTGCGCGAATTCAGTACGGACGCGAATGACCAGGCCATTGCGTCCGCGGTATTCGCGATGGCCGGCAGCCTGAATATGCGCGTCGTTGCGGAGGGCATTGAGACATCCTATCAGTTTGAGTTCCTGAAGCTGAAGCAGTGCAACGAGATGCAGGGGTACTTGATCTGCCGGCCATTGCCGGCGGACAAGCTGGAGGAGTTCCTGTTGCAATTGCCAGCGCAGGTATGAAGGCACCTTACTTTAAGGAACCTCTGCTCAATTGTGAATATGTCAGTCCTTTCTGTGTGCGGCCGCCGAATTTCACATGACCGACCTGCGGAGCCCACCGACAAGGTGGTCTACACACTAAAGATACCTTACCCGGATGGAATCACTGCTCGTTCAAGGGGAAGTGACGGGGTTGTGGAATAGGTCGCGCCACCGGGGGGTGGGGAATGTCTTCAATGACGCCCAGGCTATAGTAGAAGTAGCCAGCAGGCCGTCCATGAACTTTTTCCCTATCAAACAGGTAGAGCAACAGGATATCCAGTCGCTCCACCGAGTACGTACGCGAGTCGTCAAGAATCGAAC
>Ga0114942_1000195_pt1 | contig 16643 bp, 14 predicted proteins | sample LowerColdCreek_FD_88674 | JGI IMG/M metagenome (GOLD analysis project Ga0114942, IMG submission 88674) | Groundwater microbial communities from Cold Creek, Nevada to study Microbial Dark Matter (Phase II) - Lower Cold Creek | ecosystem: Environmental > Aquatic > Deep subsurface > Groundwater ... | reverse complement strand
AGTACCAACTCCTCTGCTGGTAACGATGCTTCCAATACATCATTCATGTAGAAATTTAAAGTTCCCGTATTGGTTACATGGCCAATTTCGCTACAACTTAAATCCCACTTTTCAAATACTGCCAATACTGCAGCCTCTTTACCTTTTTCTACCACCATTAGCATACGTTCTTGGCTTTCACTTAGTAGTAATTCCCAAGCCTTCATATCTTTTTGTCGGGTAGGTACTTTGTCTAAATATATTTCCATGCCCACACCACCCTTAGCACTCATTTCGGCAGTACTGCAAATAATGCCAGCAGCACCCATATCTTGCATGCCCACTACCGCACCAGTTTCTATAACTTCTAGGCAAGCTTCTAACAACTTTTTTTCTTGGAATGGATCGCCCACTTGCACAGCAGGTAATTCCTCCACACTGTCTTTACTAATATCTGCACTAGCAAAGCTAGCCCCGCCAATACCATCTTTGCCCGTAGCACTGCCCACAAAATATACAGGATTACCCTCGCCTAACGCCGTGGCACTAACCGTTTTACCATTTTCTACTATACCCACACTCATGGCATTTACCAATGGGTTGGTATGGTATTTATCTTCAAAATATATTTCGCCTGCAACGGTAGGTACGCCAAAGCAATTGCCATAGTGTCCAATTCCTTTAACTACGCCATTTAGTAACCATTGTTGCTTTTTATTTACGCTACCATCGACATTTTTTAAATTGCCGAATCGTAAGCTATTTAAGCTGGCAATTGGCCTTGCCCCCATGGTAAAAATATCTCTTTGAATTCCACCAACACCTGTGGCAGCCCCCTGAAAAGGCTCTATAGCACTTGGGTGGTTGTGACTCTCAATTTTAAATACCACCCCAAAGCCATTACCAATATCCATTAAGCCTGCATTTTCCTCACCAGCAGCTACCAACATTCTACCGCCATCCCTTGGTAAGGTTTTTAACCATTTAATTGAGTTTTTATAACTGCAATGTTCGCTCCACATGGCACTGAAACTGCACAATTCTGTAAAGTTGGGTGTTCGGCCAAGTTTCTGTTTTATTAATTCAAATTCTTCTTCTGTGAGTCTTAGTTGGGCTGCGGTACTTGCGGTAATTTCCATTTTTGTAGTATTATCTTACGTGTTGGCTATTAATTTGCTGCAAAAGTAATGATAAGGTATTAGTTAGCCATAACAAAGCCCCGCTCATTATTGGCGGGGCTTTAAGCAAGGGTGTTACTATTATTTGGGCGGCCCAGTTGCAATGTTGCACTTGCAACTGTCAGGCTAGTGCAGGGTTCACTTCGTTACCGCCCTTCGTTGCACTTCGGGCCAGCTACCGAGTAGCTGCCTTTCCTATCCTTACCGCGGGGTAACGGAAAAGCTTAGTCTATTTTTGTTACCTTATTTTTCCCAGATACTTTGTTGGTAATATTGGTAGCGTTGCCTTTGTATTGCACACCGCCACTACCGCTTATATAGTTGGTAAGTGTATTGCTAGCATATACTCTTGCATTGCCGCTACCACTTAATTTTACCGTGGTTGTATTACTCAATACCTCATCAGTAGTTACATTGCCACTGCCAGATATTGCAATATTTACTTCGTCAGTAGTTTCTTTATTTACCGATTTTGCAGTTATATTACCACTGCCCGAAAGTGCAATATTCACTTTTTTGGGTGCTAAAAATCCAAAAGTAGTATTGCCCGATCCACTCATTTTTATATTTACCTCGCCATCGTTTTCAAACTTACCTACTGCTGTAATATTTCCGCTTCCGCTAAAGCGTAATTCATTTAATTTATCAGTAGTTATGGTAATGGTTAATCGGTTAGTGGGCTTAATTTCTACACCGTTTTTCATTTGCACGGATAAGGTGTTTTTACTTACTTCTGTAATAAAGTATTGGGTTAAGTTTTCATCAGTAGTAATGGTAACGCTGTAAGTATTACCATATACAATATTTAGCGAATAGCTACCGCCGTAACTAATATTGCTAAAGCCTGCTACTGTTCTTTTATCTTCTTTAATTTTTCCATTGCCTTCTACCTTATCCCAAAAGGCAAATGTGGTGCAACTAATTAATAAGCTAAGTGCTAATAATACTTGTTTCATTTGGTTATATTTTATTGCATATACGCTAGTAGTAAAAATTAGTTACAAGTATTTTAACATTTTTTGAAAACGGTTATTTTAAACCATTTTTCCTGCATACTATCTACCATATATAACCACAAAAAATATAGAACATGAAAAAGTTAATCATCTTATCGCTTTCGTTTATTATGCTTGCTAGTACTGCAATTAATGCACAAGATAGTACTGGAAGAAAACACGACAGACACGATAGAAAAAAGGCCATGAAAGAGCTAAACTTGAATGAGGAACAAAAAAGTAAAATGAAGGAAATTGGCGAAGCCCAAAAAGAGAAAAAGGCAGCTATTGAGCGTAACGCAGCACTTACGGAAGAGCAGAAAAAAACTCAGTTAAAAGAGCTTAAAATGGATGGGGCAAAAAAGGTAAATGGCGTACTAAATGACGAGCAAAAAAAGAAGATGAGAGAGATTAGAAAAGAGAAGCACCAAGGCAAGCATGAGCCGAAAAGGGGTGTAACCAATTTGCCAAACGAAAGAAAGGTAAGAGGGTAGTAATGGAATGAAAAAAGGAAAGCCTGTCTCCATATAAAAAATGCCATCTGTAGTAATTACAGATGGCATTTTTTATTAAATAATGAATAGTTTGTTATTGCTTCATTTCAAAACTTTCAAGGAATTTTGTGTTGAAATTTCCAGCCCTAAAATCTTCATTTTTCATTAATTGTAAGTGAAAAGGAATGGTAGTTTTTACACCTTCAATAACATATTCACTAAGTGCTCTGTACATAGCATCTATTGCTTCTTCTCTTGTTCTAGCAATGGTTATTAATTTGCCAATCATACTATCATAATAAGGAGGTATGGTATAGCCAGCATATACGTGACTATCTACCCTTACACCATGCCCACCAGGGGTGTGTAGTACTGTAATTTTTCCTGGAGATGGTCTGAAATCGTTAAAAGGATCTTCGGCGTTAATGCGGCACTCAATAGCATGCATTTGTGGCTCGTAGTTTTTGCCGGTAATTTTTTCACCCATGGCAATTTTTATTTGCTCCTTTATCAAATCAAAGCTAATAACCTCTTCTGTTACGCAATGCTCTACTTGTATACGGGTATTCATTTCCATAAAATAGAAGTTGCGGTGCTTGTCTACCAAAAACTCTATTGTTCCTACGCTTTCATAATTTATAGCACCTGCAGCTTTGCAAGCGGCTTCACCCATTGCTTTTCTTAACTCGGGCGTCATAAAGGGAGAAGGGGATTCCTCTACCAATTTTTGGTGACGGCGCTGAATGCTGCAATCTCTTTCGCTCATATGGCATACGGTGCCATATTGGTCGCCTGCAATTTGTATTTCTATATGCCTTGGTTCTTCTACAAACTTTTCCATGTATATTCCATCGTTCTTGAAAGAGGCAGCGGCTTCTGCTTTTGCAGCGTTGAAAGATTTTTCAACATCTTCTTCTTTCCATACCACCCTCATACCTTTTCCGCCACCACCAGCAGTAGCTTTCAATATTACTGGGTAGCCTACAACGTTTTTCGCTAAGTCTTTTGCTTGTTCTACACTTTCAAGCAAGCCTTCGCTTCCCGGAATTACCGGGACGCCTGCTTTAATCATCGTTTCTTTGGCAGTAATTTTATCACCCATGGCGTTAATCATTTCTGGCGTTGGGCCAATAAATTTTATTCCGTGGTCGGCACATATTTGGGAGAATCTTGCATTTTCTGCCAAAAACCCGTAGCCAGGATGTATAGCATCGGCATTGGTAATTTCCGCAGCAGCCATAATATGGGGAATATTAAGATAGCTTTCGCTGCTTTGGGGTTTTCCAATGCATACGGCTTCATCTGCAAACTTTACATGTAAGCTGTCTTTATCGGCAGTGGAATATACGGCTACAGTTTTTATTCCCATTTCTCTACAGGTTCTAATAACTCTTAAGGCTATTTCGCCACGGTTGGCAATAAGTATTTTTTTAAACATAATTCTAATTAGCTAATTAGCTAATGTGCTGATGTGCTAACGAAAGACAAAAGCCATTAACAGGATGAGTAATATCAATCAATTAGATTTAGAAGTTGCAATTATTTTATTCAACACTTTTGCTACTTCTTCAAGTTTGGTTAGTAATTCAGCACAATTTGGTAATTCCGGATTATACTCACATAACATTAACCAATATTGGGTTTCATCTAATTCTTTGGCAGCAATTTTCAATTTATGGATAAAGTCAGATTTGCTTTCTGCATTCTGTGCTTCAAAACAATTAGCACCAATTGAAGTTCCTGATTTAAATAATTGATTTGAAATTGTAAACTTTTTTTGGTTTTGCAGTAAATCGCAATAATTCATTATTGAAATTGAAAGATTGAAAGTGAGTTTCAGAATTAAATTCTTTTCAATCCATTCCTTTTGCATGGTAATTTCTACTTTTTTAATTAGCTAATTAGCATATTGGCTAATTGGCTAATATTTTACTTTATGCTGGTTCTACCAAGAATAAAGGTTGGTCGTACTCAACAGGGCTTGCATCTTCTACCAAAACTTTTACAATTTTTCCGCTAATGTCACTCTCTATTTCGTTGAATAGTTTCATTGCTTCAATAATACAAACTACTTTCCCAGGAGCTACCTCTGAACCAACTTCTGCAAAAGCTGGCTTATCAGGCGATGATCTTCTGTAGAAAGTACCAATCATTGGGCTTTTGATGGTAATATAATTATCGTTTTTAACTGCTGCAACTGGTGGCTTTGGTGTTGTATCCGTTGCAGGTTGTTGGGTGGGTTGCGGCTGTTGTGGTGTTGCTGGTATATGGTATACTTGCTGCGGTGCTGCTGCTACATTTACCACAGCATCTTCTTTTTGCTTTATGGTTACCTTACCATCTTTGTCTTCAATACTTATTTCACCAATGTTACTTTTGTTAATAATTTTTATTAACTCGTGAATCTGTTTTAAATCCATATGACGATTTTAACGGGGTTATGAAAACAATCAGTTTTTATTCGAAAATGAGCGGCAAAATAGCGAAATATACCAATAATTCGCCTTTTTTATGCGGTTTTATGTAAAAATGCCCAGTTTTGGCAGTAATATATTTTAGACAAAAAAAAGCCATTCAAGTAATGAATGGCTGTTATAAGTTTATTCCTTTACACGTTCTACGTAATCACCAGTTTTAGTATTTACCCTTATTTTCTCTCCTTCATCTACAAATAATGGTACGTTTACGGTGGCTCCTGTTTCAAGGGTAGCTTGTTTTGTAGCCCTAGTGGCAGTATCGCCTTTTACGCCCGGTTCGCAATAAGTAATGGTAAGCACAATTTTTTCAGGAAGCTCAGCGCCAATTGGTAAGTCGGTTTCAGTGTTTATAAATACAAATACTTCACAACCATCTTTTAAAAATTGTGGTGCGTCAATCATTTCATCGGCAAGGGTAATTTGTTCAAATGTTTCATTGTTCATTAAATTAAAACCTGTTTCATCTTTATACAAATACTGGAAAGCCCTTTTCTCAACCCTTACTGGAAATATAGTTTCACCACTGTTCCAAGTTTTTTCAATAGTTCTATTATTATCTACTCCTTTTAATTTTGCCCAAACCTTAGCTGCTGCACGGGCTGTTTTGTTTTCGCCAAATTCAATTACGCTGTACAAGTTATTATCCAGCTTAAGAATCATGCCACGGCTTATATCGGATGTTGATGCCATACGGTTTTTTATTTTTTATTATTAGGCGGCAAAAGTAGTAATAGCCCCTGAGTTATCAAAAAGGAAAATATTAGGGTAGTTTTTGCAATTTTATAACCTTGATTCCTGCTGTGGTATATATATGTAAAAAGTATACACCCGGCGCTAAATAACTTGGTAGGGTAATGGTTTCTGTACTATTGGTGCCAATAACTGTTTTACTATTATATACTTGCAAGCCTTGTAGTGTGGTTATACGAATATTCGAAATATTGCTTGCTGCATTATTGCGGATAATGATAAAGTTGCTAAAGGGATTAGGCCAAACACTTATATTAAGTGCTAGCGAAGGTGTAGGTGAAGTAGGGTTAGGTGTTATGGTAGTAGTAGTATCTCCATTGTTAATTATAAACTTGCTAGAAATGGGGTAGTGGTCGCTAGTGTTTCTGTTGTTATAATCTGGTACTATTGCGGTAACATCTGTTCTTACGGCAGCGGACCCTTTTACATACATGGGTAGCAATTCGTTAGATATAACTTGATGATCTATCATATCGTTATAACTGATTGTACTTTTTTTGCCCATATAACTTAGCGGAAGTGTAATGGAATGGTAAGAATTATTATCGGTAGAATCTCTCACCAAACTATTGTAACTACTTGCTGTTGGGGTGTTGTTGGCAATGGTTACATCTAAATCATCATTATAATCTCCCAAAATTATGATTGGTTTTGTAGCTGCTGAAGCATCTAAACTATCCTTTAACTCGTCGCAAGCATCCCTTCTTCTAAAATAATCGCTAGCATTAACGCCACTTTTACCATGTATTAGTATAAACTGAATATTTATTACTTTATTGTTTATCCTTGTATTTGCAGTAAAACTGTAAGGATATCTTCCGCTGGCGAAATTGGTGTATGCAGCGCCGCTATTTCTTAGTAAACCTTCAACTTTTATATTGCTAAAAACAGATTTTTTATAAATAAAAACTAGTTTTTGTCCACTCACCCAATCTGCATCTAAAGTGCTTCCTGCTAGGCTACAATAGGGAGATATAAAGAAGCCATAATCAGTGCCAAGTGCATTTACCACTCTCCTTAAACTAGTGGTATCTACTATTTCCGAAAGTGCAAAAATATCTGCATCCAAATAGCGAAGTACCTTTATTACATTTTGCTCCTGCTTTGTTTTATCTGTTGGGCCATTCTGGTTGCTGCCAAACCATTCTACGTTCCAATTAACCACATCTAACGTACTATCGATAACTTGTGCAGTGGCGATAATATAAAAAAAGCTGCTTAATAAAATTGCTAAAAGAAAACTTTTCATGCTATGTATGTGACTGTGCAAATGTATGCTGTAAATATTGCTGTAAATACATAAATACTTTGTCAAACTGACAGTGAAAAAAGGCTTGGTATTTTGTTTGATTAGTGGCTTTCAGATTATACTCCACAAAAATTAATTCGTTTATGCAAAAAGGTCAAATTAGGGTACAGACAGAAAATATTTTTCCAATTATTAAAAAATTTCTTTACAGCGATCACGAAATTTTTTTAAGGGAATTAGTTAGTAATGCGGTAGATGCTTCGCAAAAATTAAAGACACTAGCATCTATTGGAGAAACAAAAAGCGAAGTTGGCAACCTGCGTATAGATGTAGTGCTGAATAAAAAAGAAAAAACCTTATCCGTTATTGATAATGGCGTTGGTATGAGTGCCGAGGAGGTAGATAAGTATATTAACCAAGTAGCATTTAGCGGTGCGGAAGAGTTTGTAAATAAGTATAAAGATGCTAGCATTATTGGTCATTTTGGATTGGGCTTTTACAGCTCATTTATGGTAAGTAAGCAAGTTGACATTTATACTAAGAGCCACACAGGTGCCGAAGGTGTATTTTGGAGTTGCGATGGTAGCCCAGCTTATGAATTGTACAATGTTGATTATGCTAACCGTGGTACCAAAATAGTTATGCATATAAATGAGGAGAGTGAAGAATTTTTAGAGGAGAGTAGGGTGAAAGGAATTCTAACACGCTTTTGTAAATTTTTACCAATACCTATTTACTTTTCAGTAGAAGGGGAAGAACTTAAAGAAAGCGAAGATGATGCAAAAGAAGAAAAGCAAGAGAAGCCAATAAATAATACTAACCCTATATGGGTTAAAAAGCCAAGTGAGCTTACGAAAGAAGATTATGAGAATTTTTATAGAGAGTTATATCCTTTCGGCGAAACACCTCTATTCTGGATTCATTTAAATGTTGACTATCCTTTTAACCTAACAGGCGTTCTTTATTTCCCTAAAATAAAACAGAGTTACGAAATACAGAAAGACAAAGTGCAGTTGTATTGCAACCAAGTATTTGTAACCGATGAAGTAAAAGATATTGTTCCTGAATTTTTAATGTTGCTTCATGGCGTAATTGATAGCCCAGATATTCCGTTGAATGTAAGCCGTAGCTATTTACAGGGCGACCCAAATGTGAAAAAAATTAATAACCACATTACAAAAAAAGTTGCTGATAAATTAGAGGAAATATTTAAAAACGATAGAACAGCCTACCAAGAGAAATGGGAAAGCCTTGGCCTATTTGTTAAGTATGGTATGATGACGGATGATAAGTTTGTAGAAAAGGCCAATAAATTTTTTGTATTTGAAGCCATTAAAGCAGCTGATGAAACCGAAGTAAAATTTTATACATATGATGAGTATAAAATGGCTGCTGAAACCTTGCAAAAAAACAAAGATGGTAAAGTAGTTATACTATATGCCACCGATGCCGTGCAGCAAGATGCTTATGTAAAAGCCGCTCAAGGTAAAGGCTACATTGTAGTAAAGATGGATACTTTGGTTGATGCAGCATTTATTAATAACATGGAAATGAAATGGGAGAACATTTCATTTGTAAGAGTGGATGCCGACATTGCTGATAATTTGATAGACAAACAAGAATCTAATGAAAGTGTATTAAACGCTGAAGAAACGGAAAAATTAAAAGCACTATTTACAATAGAAAAATCGGAAGTAAAGATTAGTGTAGAAGTTAAAGGGCTTAGCCCGGAAGCAGCACCAGTAGTAGCCACTAGGCCAGAGTTTATGAGAAGAATGAAGGATATGGCCGCTATGGGTGGCGGTGGTATGAGTGCTTTTTACGCTACTATGCCAGATGAGGTAAACCTTACGGTAAATGGTAACCACAAGCTTTTTCAAACTATTTTAAAAGAAACTGATACACAACTGCAAGAAAAGCAAATAAGAAATTTGGCTGATTTGTCTTTACTATCTCAGGGGTTATTAAAAGGTAGTGACCTTACTAACTTTATTCAAAGAAGTGTAGAATTGATGCAGCAATAAATGAAGAAGTGGAAAATTAAAAAGTCCCATATCTTAAAAAAAGATATGGGCTTTTTTTATGCACAAGCTTTAATATCTAATACAACTATTTGAAGATTAGTTTTTCCATTAAAATCGTTCATGCCAATATTAAATACAATATCAAACGGGTTACCGCTTTCTAATAAATAAAACTTATGAGCAAGGTTATAACCAATGCCAGTAAGTGTTATACCATTTTGTTCTACTACAAATCTTATATGTTTTTCCTTTACAACTTTAGAATACCTATTATTCAATACTTGTCTACTAACAAAAATTGGTTTCATATTTTCTGGGCCAAAAGGTTCCATTTGTAATAGTAAATTATATAGCACCTCAGTAACATCACTAAATAATATTTCCGCATCAATAAGTATTTGCGGAATAAGGGTTTCTGGCTTAATACTATTTGCAACTACCTCCTCAAACTTATTAGCAAAAGCAGGAATATTTTCTGGTAGTAGCGTCATGCCTGCCGCCGCAAAATGGCCACCATAACCCAATAAATATTCTTTACAAGCATAAATAGCTTCATAAAGATTAAAGCCCACAACGCTTCTTGCACTGCCGGCTGCAATTTCGCCACTGTTAGTAAGTACAATAGTAGGGCGGTAGTAATTTTCAATTAACCGTGATGCTACAATACCAACTACACCTTTATGCCAATGCGGTTGGTAAACCACTGTAGTTTTTTTGTGGTCGTTCTTTATATCGGCTAGCATGTTTAATGCTTCTTCGGTAATTTTTGCGTCTTCCTCTCTTCTATCCGTATTATCGCTGTGTAGTAGCGACGCAATTTCAATAGCTGCTTCTTCATCTTGCTCAATAAATAGTTGTACTGCTTTTTTTGCATCGTCCATTCGGCCGGCAGCATTAATTCTTGGGGCAATAAAAAATACTAGATCTGAGATATGTAGAATTTTTTGCACACTTGCAGTTTTCAATAATGCTTTAATACCGGCACATGGGTTGGTATTAATTTTTTTTATTCCATAGTAGGCAAAAATTCTGTTCTCATCTACAATAGGCACAATATCCGCTGCAATTGCAGATGCTACAAGATCTAAAAATTGTAGATAGGTTTCTTCCGCTAGCCCGAAAGTATGGCTTAGTGCCTGCATTAATTTAAGGCCTACTCCGCAACCGCAAAGTTCTTTAAATGGGTAGTTGCAGTCAACCTGTTTAGGGTTTAAAATTGCTGCTGCATTTGGTAATTCTTTATCGGGTAAGTGGTGATCGCATATAATAAATTCAATGCATAATTGCTTAGCATAAGCTACTAAGTCTATGCTTTTAATGCCGCAATCTAATGATATAATTAAGGATATATTATTAGCCTTTGCAAAGTCAATTCCGGCTTTGCTTACACCATATCCTTCACGATACCTATGCGGAATATAATATTGCACATTAGCATGTAGTAGTTTTATAAATTGGTACATACTAGCTACTGCTGTTGTGCCATCTACATCATAATCTCCAAAAATTAAAATACCCTCATTATTGTTAATAGCATTGCAAATAGTTACAACTGCTTTTTGCATATCCTTCATTAAAAATGGATCATGCAGGTTATCAAGGTTTGGTCTAAAAAAGTCCTTAGCTTGATTATAGGTTTTGATACTTCTTTGCGTAAGAAGGGTGCAGATGGTAGTATTTACCTTAAGCTCTTTTTGTAATTTTTGAATCTCCGATATATTGGTGGGCAATATATTCCATCTCTTATTTATCATTAGTACTTTCTATCTGTTGTATATCTTACCAATTCTTCTAATGCATTTCTTATTTCGCTAGCGGGAAAGCTATGTAATATAGCTAAGGCTTCATCTCTAAAGGCATTCATTTTGTTGGTGGCGAATGTAATTCCGTTATGTGCGGTTACCTGTGTAATAACAAAATCAATTTCCTCCTTAGTCTTGTTGTTCTTTTTTACAATACCTATTAATTTCTTTTTTAAAGTATTTGTGCAAGTATTAAGGGTGTAAATAAGTGGAAGCGTAATTTTCTTTTCTTTAATATCGTTTCCAGTAGGCTTACCTATATCCTCGTTTCCATAATCAAATAAATCGTCTTTAATTTGAAAAGCCATACCTACTTTTTCTCCAAACGCCCTCATTTTATCAATAGATTCTTTGTCAGTAAAGGTTGTAGTGGCGCCTGCTTGGCAGGCAGAAGCTAGTAACGAAGCAGTTTTGCCATTAATTATTTCATAATATACTGCCTCTGTAATATTTAGGTTTCTAGCTTTTTCCATTTGTAATAACTCTCCTTCACTCATTTGCTTAACAGCTGTGGATAATGCTTGTAGTGCCGCAAAATCGCCGTTATTAACTGCTAGTAGTAAGCCTTTTGAGAGTAGATAGTCGCCAACCAAAACGGCAATTTTATTTTTCCAAAGGGCATTAATAGAAAAAAAGCCCCTACGTTCCATTGATTCGTCTACAACATCGTCATGCACTAATGTTGCAGTATGTAGTAGTTCGACCAATGATGCTGCTCGGTAAGTAGCGTCGTTAACGGTACCTCCCAATTTGGCACTTAGAAATACAAACATGGGCCTCAGTTGCTTACCTTTTCTTTTTACAATGTATCTTAGTATGCTGTCAAGCAGTCCACCCTTGCCTTTAACCGCCTCTCGGAAATATTTTTCAAATTCTTCGAGCTCTTGATGTATTACCTTTTTTGCTGTTTCCATTAATGAAATAATGGTGTGCAATATAAGTAGCAATAACTAGTTTATTATAAAATGAATGAATCACTTACAATTTACTTTTAATTAACATAAGAATTGGGTAATAATTTCCTAATTATTTTTGAATTGGCATATAATTTGTAACTTTGCATCACATTAAATAGGGTTTACTAAACATTTAACCTAAAACATTCTTATGGCAAGCAAAAAGTACACATTTTTATTAGCTGGTTTGGCTTTACTCCAAACGGCTTCCTTCGCTCAGCGAAATGATACAAACGCTGATTGGTGGAAAGATTCTTCTAAAGTAGCAACGAAGAATTTACCACAGTTTAATGAGTTTAACAACAACCAATATCCTTTCCCTTCACGTCCACGTGACCAGTGGGAGTTAGGCCTTGGTGCTGGATACTCTCAAATTTTTGGTGACGTTTTAAGCAGACCAGGTTTTGGTGGAAGCATTTCATTAAGAAAAGCGCTTGGTCATGTATTCTCAGTTAGAGCGGATTACACTGGCTCTTTTAACTATGGCATGGATTATCGCACAAGAACAGGTAACTCATTAGGTGGTGCTTGGGCTGCATACGGTAACAATAGTGTTATTGCTAATTACAGAAATAGAAGCCACCAAGGTAGTTTAGAAGTACTAGCTTCATTAAATACACTTAATCATTACAGAGGCAATCCTAAAACCAATGTGTATGTATTAGCTGGTTACTCAGTATTAGCTGCCGACGTAGATGTTGATGCAAGAAATGCAAATAATGGTCTTTACAATTTCAATTCAGTTAACACAACTGGTAAAATTAAAGATATCCGCTCAAGGGTTAGAGATTTGATGGATGGTACTTACGAGAATAATGCACCTTCACCAAACGGTAACAGAACCCCTGCGGGAAAAATTAATAATAACTTCCTTCTTCGCCATGCAATGAATATTGGTGCTGGCGTATCTTGGAAATTATCAAAGAACTTTTCTTTAGGTGTTGAGCAAAGATTCACTTTACCTTTTGATGACGATATGGATGGTATTGACTTAGGTAAGGCTAATGATTTCTATAGCTATACCTCTGTTAGAGCAGGTATTAATATTTGTTCTCCTAGCAAAAGAGTTGCTCCATTATGGCAAATTAACCCTAACAACTTCATTTACAATGAGTTGAACTCTCCAAAGCACATGAAATTGCCTCAGCCAATTTTACCAGATGCTGATGGTGATGGTGTTACAGACCAATTTGATCTACAGCCTTCTACACCAGCAGGTGCTCCTGTTGATGTTCATGGTGTAACAAAAGATACTGATGGTGATGGTGTTCCTGATTTTAAGGATAAAGAATTACTTACTGCACAAACTTGTTTCCCTGTTAATGCTGATGGCGTAGGTAACTGCCCAGAGCCACCATGCTGCAAGGAGTTGAAAGATAAAATTGCAAATTGGAAGCCTACTGCTGCTGATTGTGGAATTAATAACTTACCTAGTGTACAATTTAAAGCTAATACTGTAGCAATTTCTAAAGATGCTCAATCAGTATTATCAGGCGTTGCTCAACAACTAAATGCTAACCCAACTTGTAAGGTAAAGGTTATTGGTTACGGTGCAACCGATAAGAAGGCACAACAACTTTCTTACGACCACGTTAATGCAGTGATTAAATACTTAGTTGAGAAGCAGGGTATTTCTGAAAGCAGATTCATTTTTAGTTACGGTCAAGATGGTGATGCAAACACTGTAGATTTACAAGCTACAACTGAGGAAGGTCCTAGCACAGTACCTGCTCCTTTCCCAAACTTAAAAAAGAGTAAATAATTTTATTTAAGTCTTTTTATAATACTTAGCCCCTGATATCAGGGGCTTTTTTATGCATATATTAACTTACAACTAAAATGCTTAAAGCGTATTGCTTGTATATTGCATTTATAATATTAGTTTTGCAATCTTTATGAGAAAAATTGTTTTCATTTTATTTATAGGTTCGGTATTATTTTCATCTTGTGCTTCAAAGTTTGCAAAAGCTTTAAAAACAAAAGATAACGAGGTGAAATTTAAGGCTGCTGAAAGATACTACGCCGAGAAAAAGTATGACAAGGCACAACAACTTTTTGAAGATCTTTTCCCTTATGTAAAAGGAACAAACAGATTCGAGGATATGTATTACAAGTTCTGCTATTGTGCTTACAACCAGAAAGATTACATGAATGCCGAAAACCTTTTTAAAACTTATGTGGAAAATTTTCCCAACAGCGTAAGGGCGCAAGAATGTGAGTATATGAGGGCTTACTCATTCCATAAACAATCTCCCAAGGTAGATTTAGATCAAACCAATACCACAAAAACGATGGGTTTGATGCAAACATTTATCACCAATCATCCCAATTCAGAGAAAGCTAAAGAAGCAGGAGGAATAATTGATGACTGTAGATTGAAACTAGAAAAAAAAGAATTTAAAGCTGCTGAATTATATTATGATTTAGGCTATTACAAAGCTGCGGCAATTGCCTATGCATCTGTTATTGATAATTACCCCGATTCAGAAAAAAGTGATGAGTATAAGCTACAAGCAATAAAGGCATATGCTAAATACGCCGAAATGAGCATCACCGAAAAGCAAGAAGAAAGATATACGAAAGTTATTACCGAATGTGTGGATTTTGCGGAAAGATTTCCAGAAAGCAAATACACTACTGAGGTATTGAAATACAAAACGTTTTCTAATAATTATATAAAAAATCTAAAGAATGAGCAAACTAAGACGACAACTCAGCGCTAATATACCCAACGTAGTAGAAGCTAAAAGCTTGATAGATATAAAGGCTAAAACCGGTAATCTTTACGAATCAATAGCAATTATTGCTAAGAGAGCAACGCAAATTAATGTAGCTATTAAAGAAGAGTTGCATAATAAGCTAGAGGAGTTTGCAAGCCATACTGATAGCTTAGAAGAAATACATGAAAATAAAGAGCAAATTGAAATTTCTAGAGCATATGAGAAAATGCCAAATCCTGCAATTCTTGCTACACAAGAGTTTATGGAAGGTAAAATATACTACAGACATAACGATACAGACCTTTTTAGATAAAGCAATACCATAATATTATCCATAGAGAAACGACAGCTACAACTGTCGTTTTTTATTATTTTTATGAAATGTTACAAGGCAAAAAAATATTAATTGGTATTACAGGAAGCATTGCAGCATATAAAAGTATACTGCTTGTAAGAATGCTTGTAAAAGAAGGCGCAGAAGTTAAGGTGGTAATTACGGATGCCGCTAAAAGCTTTGTATCTCCCTTGGTTTTATCTACACTAAGTAAGCAGGAGGTAATAACAGGCCTAGTTAATGATAATAATTGGGCTAACCATGTAATGCTTGGTAGATGGGCAGATGTATTTATTATTGCCCCAGCAACCTGCAATACAATTGCCAAAATGGCAAACGGCCTTTGTGATAATGTACTACTAGCCATTTATTTATCTGCTACTTGCCCTGTAGTTATTGCCCCAGCAATGGATGAAGATATGTGGATGCATGCTACCACAAAACATAATATTGAAAGGCTAAAAAGCTATGGTAATTACGTACTTACCGTTGGTAATGGAGAGTTAGCCAGTGGCTTAGTTGGAGAGGGAAGGTTAGAGGAACCAGAAAATATTATCAATTTTATTAAGTGTAATTTTTTTAGGCTACAAGAACTGGCAAATAAAAAAGTTATCATCACCGCAGGGCCAACACATGAAGCTATTGATCCTGTAAGGTATATTGGTAACAATTCCTCTGGTAAAATGGGTTTTGCAATTGCAGAGGTGTTATATGAACATGGGGCCAATGTTATACTAATTACCGGACCTACAAAAGAAAAGCCCCGATACAATAACATTTCAGTTATAAAAGTAGCATCAGCCCAAGAAATGTATAACGCTGCAAATGAGCATTTTCCCAGTGCCCAAATAGCCATATTTGCCGCAGCAGTTGCCGATTATACAATTAAAAACATTGCTTTAGAAAAAATAAAAAAGCAGCCAAACGAAGATTATTTACACCTTGAGTTAACAAAAACTATTGATATACTCGGCACTTTAGGTAATACCAAAAAAAATCAATTTGTAGTAGGTTTTGCTTTAGAAACAAACAATGAATTAGAAAATGCCAAACAAAAATTGCTTAAGAAAAATGCAAATATGATAGTGCTTAATTCTTTGCAAGATAAAAACGCTGGTTTTGGTTATGATACCAATAAAGTAACTATCTTAAAGAATGATGGAACAAATATTCAGCTTCCCCTTATGTCAAAATATGAAGTGGCAATTAATATTGTTAAGCAAATAATTAATGAAATAAATGATTAAGCATTTTTTATTCTGTATTTCGCTACTTTTTTTTATAAGTAGCATAAGCGGGCAAGAGCTGCAAGCAAAAGTTACTATTAATGCACAAAAGGTTTATAACACAATTGATAAGAAAATTTTTACAACCCTTCAAAGTCAGCTAACTAATTTATTAAATACTCGGAAATGGACGAGTGATGTTTTTCAGCCGAAGGAAAAAATACAATGCAGTTTTCTTATAAATATTGATGCAATGGAGGAAACAAATGTGTTTAAAGCCGCAGTTGTGATACAAGCCGCAAGGCCTATTTATAACGCTGCATATCAATCACCATTAGTTAATTTTCAAGACGCTGATGTAACTTTTAAGTATGTTGAATTTCAGCCAATTGAATTTAATGAAAATAGGGTAAGTGGATCAGATCCATTAGTGTCTAATCTTCCGGCAATACTGGCGTT
>Ga0114942_1000194_pt1 | contig 16657 bp, 12 predicted proteins | sample LowerColdCreek_FD_88674 | JGI IMG/M metagenome (GOLD analysis project Ga0114942, IMG submission 88674) | Groundwater microbial communities from Cold Creek, Nevada to study Microbial Dark Matter (Phase II) - Lower Cold Creek | ecosystem: Environmental > Aquatic > Deep subsurface > Groundwater ... | reverse complement strand
TCATCGTCATGTCTCCAGGTGGTTTTTCGGGAACGGGCTTACTGCGGGCCGAGCTTGTCGATCAGCGCGCGGAGCTGCTCCACCTCGGCGGGCAGCATGTCCGACAACGGCGGGCGCACCGGGCCGGCCGTGTGGCCCACCAGCGTGGCGCCGGCCTTCACGATGGACACGGCATAGCCCTCGCCCTTGTTGCGCAGCGCCACATACGGAATGAAGAAGTCGCGCACCAGGCGGTTGCAGGTCTCGGTGTCGTTGGCGGCATGGGCGTTGTAGAACTCCATCGCGGTCTTCGGGATGAAGTTGAAGACAGCCGACGAGTAGACCGGGCAGCCCATGGCCTTGTAGGCACCGGCGAACAGCTCGGCCGTGGGCAGGCCGCCCAGGTAGGCGAAGCGATTGCCGAGCGTCTGGCGGATGGAGACGAACTTCTCGATGTCGCCCAGGCCGTCCTTGAAGCCGATCAGGTTGGGGCAGCGGTCGGCCAGCACTTGCAGCGAGGCGGGCGTCAGCTTGCAGGCGCCGCGGTTGTAGACGACGACGCCGAACTTGACGCTCTTGCAGACGGCCTCGACGTGGGCGATCAGGCCTTCCTGGCTGGCTTCGGTCAGGTAGTGCGGCAGCAGCAGGATGCCTTGGGCGCCCAGGCGCTCGGCCTCTTGGGCGTACTGAATCGCGACGCGCGTGCCGCCGCCAGCGCCGGCCAGGATGGGCGTGCGGCCGCGGCAGGTGTCCAGCGCCACCTTGATGACGTCGCTGTACTCGCCCGGCTCCAGCGAGAAGAACTCACCCGTGCCGCCGGCCGCGAACAGCGCCGAGGCGCCATAGGGCTGCAGCCATTCCAGCCGCTCGGCATACGGCTTGGGCGCGAAGTTCAGCTGCGCGTCGAAGTCGGTCAGCGGGAAGGACAGCAGGCCGGCTTCGAGGACGGCTTTGAGTTCTTGGGGCGACATGGGCAAGGTCTCCGTCGGGTGGGGATGAACAGGTTGTAGGTCATCGTACAACCACATTCAAATCCACAAATCCTAGGGGTAACCCGGAATCAACGCACGTCGGCTTGGGCGCGGCGGCGGCGCTCGCGGCTGTTGGACAGGTGGGTGCGCATCGCCGCGCGGGCCGACTCGGCATCCTGGCTGGCGATGGCGTCGAGGATGCTTTCATGCTCGGCGTTCACGCGGCGCATGTAAGTCTGGCGCTCGGCGCTCATGTCGACGCTCGGCTCCAGCCGGGCGCGCGGGATGATCTGGCTGCCCAGCGTCGCCATCAATTCGGCGAAGTGGCCGTTCTGCGTGGCACGGGCGACCTCCAGGTGGAACTGGAAGTCCGCCGCGACCGAGTCCTGCCCGCCTTCGACGGCGGCGATCACCGCATCCAGCGCCTTGCGCAGGGCGACCAGGTTGTCCGCCGTGCGCCGCTGCGCCGCCAGCCCGGCGGCCTCGGTCTCCAGGCCGATGCGCAGCTCCAGCACGGCAATGACGTCCTGCAGCGTGCTGAACTGCTCCGGCGTGATCTTGAAGGAGGGCGCATCGCCCGCGCCCAGCACGAAGGTGCCGATGCCGTGGCGGGTCTCCACCAGCCCGGCCGCCTGCAGCTTGGAGATGGCCTCTCGCACGACGGTGCGGCTGACCTCGAACTCGGCCATGATCGCCGCCTCGGTGGGCAGCTTGTCGCCCACCTGCAGCTGGCCGGCGCGAATACGGTCACCGAGGGAATCGACCAGTTCCAGGGCCAGCGTGCGGGGCCGGCGGCGGCCAAGGGCTTGATTCAAGGGTTAACCCGAAGTTTTGAAATGGGTCAGGCGTCTAAAGTGACGTTGGTTGTACGACAACTAGACGACGTACAACGGATTCAACTTTAGCAACGCCTGGTCCCGCCATGACTGCTGTTTCCCCCCGTCCGCCGCTGACCCTCCGCATGAATGCGGCCGACAACGTCGCCATCGTGGCCAATGACGGCGGCCTGCCGGTGGGCACGGTGCTGCCCGAGGGCGTGCCCGGCGCCGGCCTGGCGCTGCTCGACAAGGTGCCGCAAGGCCACAAGGTCGCGCTGCGCGACATCGCCGAGGGCGAGGTGGTGCTGCGCTACGCGGTGCCCATCGGCTATGCGCTGAAAGCCATCCCGGCCGGCAGCTGGGTGCATGAGCGCCTGCTGCAGATGCCGGCCGCCCGCGCGCTGGAAGGCCTGCCCATCGCCACCGTCAAGGCACCGGCGCATGAGCCGCTGGAGGGCTACACCTTCGAGGGCTATCGCAACAAGGACGGCTCCGTCGGCACGCGCAACATCCTGGCCATCACGACCACGGTGCAGTGCGTGGCGGGCGTCGTCGCCCAGGCCGTGGCGCGCATCAAGGCCGAGCTGTTGCCCATCTACCCGAACGTCGACGACGTCATCGGCCTGGAGCACAGCTACGGCTGCGGCGTGGCCATCGACGCGCCCGACGCCATCATCCCCATCCGCACGCTGAAGAACATCTCGCTGAACCCCAATTTCGGCGGCGAGGTGATGGTGGTGAGCCTGGGCTGCGAGAAGCTGCAGCCCGCCCGCCTGCTGCCTCCGGGCTCGTTCCCGATTACCGACGAGCGCGACCCGGCCGGCGGCCCGGAGACCATCTGCCTGCAGGACGACGCCCACGTGGGCTTCATGTCCATGCTGGACGACATCCTCAACAGCGCCCGCCCGCATCTGGAACGCCTGAACGCCCGCAGGCGCGAGACCGTGCCGGCGAGTGAGCTGGTCGTCGGCGTGCAATGCGGCGGCAGCGACGCCTTCTCCGGCGTGACGGCCAACCCCGCCGTGGGCTTCTGCGCCGACCTGCTGGTTCGCGCCGGCGCCACCATCATGTTCAGCGAGAACACCGAGGTGCGCGATGCCGTCGAGCAGCTCACCAGCCGCGCCGCCACGCCGGAGGTGGCCGACGCGATCATTCGCGAACTCGGCTGGTACGACCGCTACCTCGACCGCGGCCGCGTCGACCGCTCGGCCAACACCACGCCCGGCAACAAGGCCGGCGGCCTGTCCAACATCGCCGAGAAGGCGATGGGCTCCATCATCAAAAGCGGCAGCTCGGCCATCAGTCACGTGCTGTCGCCGGGCGAGAAGCTGCGGCCCGACCAGCGCGGCCTCGTCTATGCCGCCACGCCGGCCAGCGACTTCATCTGCGGCACGCTGCAGTTGGCTGCGGGCATGAATCTGCACATCTTCACCACCGGCCGCGGCACGCCCTATGGCCTGGCCGAATGCCCGGTCGTCAAGGTGGCCACGCGCACGGACCTGGCCCGCCGCTGGCACGACCTGATGGACATCAACGCCGGCCGCATCGCCGACGGCGAGGCGACGATTGAAGAGACGGGCTGGGCCATGTTCCAGTTCTTGCTCGACGTGGCGTCGGGCCGCAAGAAGACCTGGGCCGAGCACTGGAAACTGCACAACGCGCTGGTGCTGTTCAACCCGGCGCCGGTGACCTGAGCTGCTGTGCCAGCTGCTCACGCCGACGGCATAGGCGCGCGTAGTCGCGCCGTGCGCGCACCAGCAGCGCAAGGGCAAGACCGGTCATCCCGGCAAAGACCAGCGCCGCCGGCCAGGCCGCCGGCATGCCGGCCAGCAGGCCGGTCGCCAGCGCGCCGGCCAGCGCGACTCCGCTGAACAGCGTGGCCATGCCCGAGGCCACCACCCGCTGCCGGCCCAGCAGCACGCGGCGCGCGGCCAGCACCCAGGCGGCGTAGGCCACCCAGCACAGCCCCATGCCGGTCATGACGGCGAAGGCCGCCGCGGTGCGGGCGGGCAGGGCCGGCTCGGTGGCCCACAGGCTGCCCGTGATCGTGGCCATGGCGGCAGCCGCCAGCAGCAGCAGCACATGGCCCACGCGCGACCGCGCGGAAAGCTCGCGGTCCAGCAGTGCGGAAACAGCGGTCATGTTCATCATCGTTCTCCTTGAACACCCAGTTGAAGCCTGAGCAGGCGGCGGGCCCGGTGCAGGCGGGACTTCACCGTGCCCACCGGCACGGCCAGCACCTGCGACACCTCGTCCAGCGACAGCTGCTGCAGGTAGAACAGCGTCAGCACCTCGCACTCCAGCGCGGGCAGCCGGGCCAGGCCGTCGCGCAGCGCGGCGAGGTCGGTCTCCAGCTGCAGGGCATCCTCGTCAATGGGCTGTGCTGCGAGGTCCGCTTCGTCATCGGACACCAGCGGCATCCGGTACTGCGCTCGCAGCCGGTCCATCAGCACCCGGTGCGCGATGCCGAACAGCCAGGGCCTGAGCTTGGCGCCCTCGCGCAGCCGGGCGATGCCGCGCAGCACACGCAGCCAGACGTCCTGCGTCGCGTCGTCCGCGGCGGCGTCGTGGCCGGTGAGCTGGCGTGCATAGCGCCACAGCGGCAGCTGCCAGCGCGCGACCAGCTCGTCGAAGGCCTCGCGCTCGCCTAGCTGGCAGCGCACGGTCAGCCATTCGTCGGCCAGCGGATCGTGGTTGGGCGGGTGGGCGGGGCTCATGGTCGTGCCGGGGACAGGCCCTCGAAGCGCAGTGGCGGCAGTGTGACCCGGGTGGGCAGGTCGGCCTCGCCGCGCAGGAAGCGCGCCAGCAGGCGTCGCAGCGGCGGCTGGCCGAACAGGTCGAACTGGTGGGCCGCGTTCTCCACGACCACCACCCGCGCATCCGGCAGTGCCGCCGCGATCTCGCGAGCGTTCTCCAGCGGCGTGCGTGCATCCAGGTCGCCCGCCAGCAGCAGCGTGGGCACGGCGACGCCGACCGGCTGGCGGAACGCGTCCGGCAGCGGCCGGGCCTGCCATGCGGCATGCAGGTGGCGGCCGGGCCAGTTCATCGCGTCGCCCATCGCGGCGCCGGGCGCCTCGCGGTCGATGCGCGCCAGGCGTTCGGCGCTGGCGTGCGAGGCGAGGTCCATCATGACTTTCATGGCCGATCCCACGCCGGCCTGGCGGCGCAGCAGCAGGGCCAGCGGGGCGATGCGCCGGAAGTCGCCAGCGCTCATCTCCCGCGCCGCCGCTGGCAGCGTGGCCAGCGCACGCGGATCGCCGATGACCTGCGCGATCGTCCACTGCAGGTCCAGTGCGCCCAGCACCAGGCCAACGCCGGGCCCGCCGGCCGGGTCCGGCACCTCCAGCCGCACCGGCGCGCGGACCAGGCGGGCGGTGGCCTCGCGCAACTGCGCCACCATGTCGGGCGCAGCGGCGCGCTCGGCGATGCGCTGCAGCACCGCATCCGTCTGCGACGGCAGCTTCCAGGTGTGGTCCGGCCCCTCGGGGCTGACCAGCACCAGGCGCTCCACGCCGTCCGGGTGGCGGCGCGCGGTGGCCAGCGCCAGGTGGCTGCCGTAGCTGCGGCCCCACAGCGTCCAGCGCGACTCGCCCAGGGCTTGCCGGACGGCGTCGATGTCGTCGGCGCTCTCCTCGGTGTTGTAGGCCTGCAGGTCGATGCCGCGTGCCCGCATTTCGTCGGCCACCGTGCGGCTGGCCTGCTCGATGCGGGGCAGCCAGGTTGGCGCAGAGGCTGGCTCGTCCAGCGGCAGGTCGTAGCGCCGCGCGCTGCGCAGATGGGGGCGCGAGTCGCCCGTGCCGCGCTGGTCGATGCCGACCAGATCGCCGTCGAACACCTCGGCCAGCGCCGCGCCGCCCTGAGTCGCCAGCTCCAGCGCGACCCGCACGCCCGAGTCGCCGGGGCCGCCGGCCAGCAGCACGTGCGGGCGCCCCGAGGGTGTGTCGCCGCGCCGGATGCGCACCACGGCCAGCTCGATGACCGGGCCGTCCGGCCGGGCCCGCGATTCCAGCACCCGCACGCGCGCCCGGGTGAGCCGCAGGACGCTGCCGTCGCGCGCCGCCAGTGTCTGCTCCTGCACGTCGGTCAGCGTTGCCGGCGGAGCCGCCGCAGCGGCCGAACCCAGCAGCAGCGCGGCCAGGGCAAGTCGTGGTTTCATGATTTCTCCTCGATGACGCCCGGTAGTCGGCGAATCGCCGAAAAGGTTCATGGCCCTATGCTCGGGCGCCATCACATCAGCATCCGGAGAGCCGCCGTGACTGTCAGCCCATCCATCGTCGTGTTCGACGGCGTGGCCCGCGTGGTCGCCGAGCCGCTGCGCTTCAAGGCCAAGCTGGCCATCGGCGAGAACGCCTACGCCTCGCTGCGCATGATCAACCGCACGCGCGAGATCTGGGACGTGCTGGGCGCGGCGGGCGGCGGGGCGGCGCTGGCCAAGGCCGCTGCGATGGGGCTGGGTGCGGCGGCGACGCCGGTGGGCTGGGTGGCCGTTGCCGCGCTGGCCTCGGGCGGCGCCTGCTATGGCCTGTACCGCTGGCTGGGCGACACCAAGGGCGAGAAGGTCATCGAGATCCCCAAGTTCCTGAACACGCCTTTGGACACGCTGGGCCTGGCGCTGTTCGACCTCATCGCGCCGCTGGCGCTGCGGCTGGCTGCCGTGGACGGCGCCATCGAGCCCGCCGAGCGGCAGGCGCTGGTGCAGCACCTGGTGGACGACTGGGGCCTGGACGACGGCTTCGTCACGCAGGCCATCGCGCGCATCGAGCCGGGTGTCATGCAGGGCGCGGTCGAGGAAATGGCGGCCGAGCTGTCAGCTTTCCTGCATGCCAACCCCGACTGCAATCACAAGGCGATCGCCACCGACCTGGGCCAGTTCCTGCGCCGGCTGCTGGAGGCCGGGGGGCCGCTGTCCGAGGCCGAGGAGGCGGCGCTGGCCGTCAGCCTGGCGCTGCTGCTTGAAGAGCCGGACGGGCCCCTCACCAAGGCCTGGATGGCGACCCGGTCGGGCGCCGGCAAGGCAGCCGAGCAGCTGGGCAGCACGGCCAAGGAGGCGGCCGACTGGACGCGCGAGCGCCTGCCGTCGCCGCAGGAGCTGCAGGCCGCTGCGGGCACTGTGGCGAGCAAGGCCTGGCAAGGCGCCAGGTCGGGTGCCGAGCAGTTGAGCAGTTCGGCCAAGGACGCCGCCGAGTGGACGCGCGAGCGCCTGCCGTCGCCCGAAGAGCTGCAGGCCGTAGCCAGCACCGCCGCGACCCAGGTGCAGCAGACCGTTCAGAAGGCGGCCTCGTGGGCGCAGGACAAGCTGCCCGCCGCCGAGCAGGTCGAGGACGCCGCGAAGCGCACGCTGGACCTGGCCAAGGCCGGCATCGAGCGGATCAGGAAACGTTAGGAGGCTGTGGGGCTTGGGGTCGGGTGCCGCACCGCTTGACCCGATGTGATACTGCGCCGCGCATCCGACGCGGGATGCGCCGCAGACGGTCCAACGATGCACAACGACGGGAACTCCGGGGGCGCCAACGCCCCCATCGCCGAGCGCTACCGGCTGGCCATGCTGGCATCCAACGACGCGATCTGGGACTGGCGTCTGGCCGACGGCCACGTCTTCTGGAACCAGGCGCTGACGGAGCTGTTCGGCCACGAACTGCAGCAGACCAGCGCACAGTGGTGGCTGGATCAGATCCACCCGGACGACCGTCCGCGCGTCGACAGCGAGATCCACAAGGTCATCGATGGCACCGGCAATGCCTGGACGGGCGAATACCGATTCCGCCGCGCGGACGGCAGCTACGCGCACATCTTCGACCGCGGCTCCGTGCTGCGCGACGCCAACGGCAAGGCCGTGCGCATGATCGGCGCGATGCTGGACCTGTCGGAGCGCATTGCCGCCGAGGCCGCACTGCGCCAGAGCGAGCAGCGGTTCAAGACGCTGTTCGAGCGCATCGACGAGGGCTTCTGCATCCTCGAGTTCCTGGACGGCCCGCACGGCCCGCTGAACGACTACGTGCACATCGCCGCCAATCCCGCCTACCTCGCCAATGCGGGCATCGCCGATATCGTCGGCAAGAAGGTGCGCGAGGTCGTGCCCGACGAGGCCGACGTCTGGATAGACACGTTCCGGCGCGTGCTGCTGACGGGCGAGCCGGTGCGCTTCCAGCGCGAGCTGGCGCAGACCGACCGCTACCTGGAGCTGGCTGCCTTCCGCATCGACCCGCCCGAGCTGCGCCAGGTGGCCGTCATCTTCCAGGACGTCACGGCCCGCCACCGCGCCGAGGTGGCGCTGCGCGAACTCAACGACACGCTGGAGCGCCGCGTGCAGGCCGAGGTGGCCGAGCGGCTCAAGGCCGAGGAGGCGCTGCGCCAGTCGCAGAAGATGGAAGCCGTGGGCCAGCTCACCGGCGGCATCGCGCATGACTTCAACAACATGCTGGCCGTGGTCATCAGCTCGCTGGACCTGCTGGACCGCAAGTTCCTGAGCGGCGACGCGCGCGCCATGCGCTTCGTCGACGCCGCCCGCAACGGCGCCAAGCGGGCCGCCCAGCTCACGCAGCGGCTGCTGGCCTTCTCGCGCCAGCAGCCGCTCAAGCCCGAGTCGCTGGACGTCAACAAGCTGGTGGCCGGCATGTCGGACCTGCTGCGCCATTCGCTGGGCGGCGCATTGCAGCTGGAGACGGTGCTGGCCGGCGGCCTGTGGCGCACGCATGCCGACCCCAACCAGCTCGAGAACGCCATCCTCAACCTCGCCGTCAACGGCCGCGATGCGATGGAAGGCCTGGATGGCGGCGGCCGCCTGACCATCGAGACGGCCAACTGCCATCTGGACGAGCGCTACGTCGCCGACCATGTCGGCCTGCAGGCCGGCCAGTACGTGATGATTGCGGTGACCGACACCGGCAGCGGCATGAGCCCGGACGTCGTCGGCAAGGCCTTCGACCCCTTCTTCACGACCAAGGAGGTCGGGCGCGGCACGGGTCTGGGGCTCAGCCAGGTCTACGGCTTCGTCAAGCAGTCGGGCGGCCATGTGCGCATCTACTCCGAGCCGGGCCAGGGCACCACCGTCAAGCTCTACATGCAGCGCCAGATCGGCGGCGACGCGGTGGACGCCGATACCGGCGCCCAGACGGCGGCGCTGCGGGGCGATGGCCGCGAGCTTGTGCTGGTGGTGGAGGATGAAGCCGTCGTGCGCCTGCTGTCCGTCGAGGCGCTGCAGGAGCTGGGCTACCGCGTGCTGGAGGCCGATGGCGCCGAGGCCGCCTTGCGGCTGCTGGACGCCCACCCCGACATCGCCTTGCTCTTCACCGACGTCGTCATGCCTGGGCTGAACGGCCGCAAGCTCGCCGACGAGGCGCGCCGCCGCCGCCCCGACCTGAAGGTGCTCTTCACGACCGGCTACACCCGCAACGCCGTTGTCCACAACGGCGTGCTGGACCCCGGCGTGCACCTGATCGGCAAGCCCTTCACGCTGGACGAACTGGGCATGCGCGTGCGCGAGGTGCTGGACGCGGGCTGACCGCTTGCGTCCGCGTGGACGTGCCGGGGCTGCCGTTTCGTGGGCATACGATGCGGCCATGCACCTCCCCGAACACGCCGCGCTGGGCGCCCACCTGAAGCACCGTCGCGACGACATCCTGCGCGCCTGGCGGGCCGTGGTCACCGCCGATCCGGCCCTGACCAGCGGCGCCTCGCTGCCGCGAGACCAGCTGCATGACCACATCCCGGCCCTGCTGGCCAACTTTGAGCAGGCGCTGACCGGCGAGCCCTTGCCTGCGCTGGGCGAAGCGTCACCCAACGAGGGCGACGCCACGGCCCACGGCCTGCACCGCTGGCAGCAGGGCTTTGACCTCTCCGAGGTGACGCGCGAGCTGGGCCGCCTCAATGAATGCGTCGTGCTGGAGCTGGAGGCCTATGCCGCCGCCCACCCCGAGCTGGCCGCGCCGGTCATGGCCGAGGCGCGCCGCATCTGGGCGCGGCACTGCGGCGACGCCATCAGCGCCAGCGTGTCGCAGTATTTCCAGCTGCAGCAGATCGAGGCCGGCGCCCACATCCGCGACCTGGAGCAGGCCTTGCAATCCTTGCGCGAGCTGGAGCAGGAGCGCGCCGGCCTGTGGCAGCAGGCTGCCCACGACCTGCGCGGCAGCCTGGGCGTGGTGGCCACGGCCACGGCCGGCCTGGCCGCGGCGCAGGCGTCCGAGCTCATGCGAACCAGCTTCCTGCGCCTGCTGGACCGCAACGTCAGCTCGCTCAGCCACCTGCTGAACGACGTGACCAGCCTGGCCCGCCTGCAGGGCGGGCTGGAGCACCGGCGCCTGGCGCCCATCGACGCGGCGGAGCTGCTCGTCATGCTGTGTGAAGACTTGCAGCCGCAGGCGCAGCAGCGCGGGCTCTACCTGCGCTTCGAGGGCGTCTTCACGCTGCCGGTCGAGGGCGACGCGATCAAGACCCGGCGCATCGCGCAGAACCTCATCCTGAACGCCATCAAGTACACGCGCAGCGGCGGCGTCACGGTCAGCTGCGGCGACTCCCGCTCGGTGGACCGCGATCGCTGGTTCCTGCAGGTCCGCGACACCGGGCCGGGCTTCCACGCCGGGCCGGGCGCGCAGCTGGCGGGCGCCCTCGAGGAGGCGACCGAGCAGTCGCGTCAGATCGCGGCCGACCATGCGGCCGGTGAGGTCACGCATGTCACCGTCGACCTGCCCGAGAGCAGTGCCGCGCCCGAGGACAAGCGCCCAGCCCGCCAGCAGCCTGGCGAAGGCCTGGGCCTGTCCATCGTCAAGCGCCTGTGCGACCTGCTGGACGCGACGACCGAGCTGCAGTCCGAGATCGGCGTCGGCACGACCTTCCGCATCCTGCTGCCGCGCAGCTACGGCGAGGCGCAGGAGACGTAGCCGGCGCTGCGCCGTTCAGCGGGAGCTCACTGACCCGCCCGCACCAGCCGCAGCACGCGGCTGCCGGCGCTGCCGGACAGGCCGACGTTGCCGTCCGTGAAGTCCACGTACCAGACCAGCCCAGCCACCGTCGCCGGTGACGAGGTCCAGACGCTGGCGTTGGGCGTGCCGGGGAAGCGGCTGCGCTGGATGGCCGGGCTGTTGCAGCGCCAGTTGACGAGCGAGGCCAGCTCGTTGCGGTTGGGCACGCGCCAGTCGTTGTAGGTCTTGCCGGCGCCAGCCGCGTCGGCGTTGACGGCCGTGGCGCGGGACAGTGCCGCCGAGAAGCTGGCATGCGTGGTGGCCGTGCCGGTGCCGCAGGCGGCGCCCGAGAGGCCGTCCACGCACTGCATCCACATCAGGCCGGTGCGCGTGTCGCTGACGGTGCCGTTGCCGTGGTCGGTGTAGCGCGGCGTGGTCGCGTTGTCGCAGTCCGCGTCGGCAGCGGCCGTGCCGGCGACGAGGCGGGTGGCGAAGGTCTTGCCCAGCGGGTTGATCGCCGACTCGAAGGCCACCGCGCCGGCGCTGAAGTCCACCACCCAGTTGGCGCTGGTGTCGCCGGCGTAGGCGGTGCCGGTCCAGGCCGGGACGGCCGCCGTCGTGCCGACCTTGGGGTCGATGCGTGCGCCCGTCGTCACACCCGCGTCCACCAGGCTGGCCAGTTCGGTCGGCGTCGGCAGGCGCCAGTCCGTGCGGCCGCAGCGGGCGGCGGCGTTGGCGGCATTGACCAGGGCCTGCGCGGCGGCCAGCGTGTTGGCGGTGGCCGAGGCCGTGTCCCAGAAGAAGCCGGTGACCTGGTCCTGCACGCAGGCGCCGCCGCCTGCCGCCGTGAAGGAGAAGCCGGCGCGGCCGTCTGCCGCGTCGTTGGTCAGCGTGCTGGTGTCGCGGCCGGCAGCGCCGTCCTGGCCGGCGATGTCGGTCGCCGAGCAGGCGACCAGCGCGTTGGCCGTGTTCAGGCATTGCGTGATGCCGGTGTCGTTCAGCCCGCCGGCGAAGTTGTTGATGATCTGCACGCGGTTGGTCGTCGTGCGGCCTTCGAGCGTGGTCGTGATGTCCAGCCGCTCGTTGGGCTCGAAGCTGGTGTTGGTGCAGGTCGTGATGGGCACGGTCACGCTGCTGGCGCCGGCCGGCACCGTGGCGATGGCGCCGGTGGCGGTGATGTAGTCCACGCCGACGCTGTTGCAGCGGTCGCCGCCGGTGGCGTCGCCGGTGACGGTGCCGGTGGCGACGGTGGCGTAGGGAATGTCCACCGGGCCGGTCGCGCCGGCGGCCAGCGTGATCCTCAGGCTCAGGTTGGTGCCGGCGACGACGGGGTCGACGCTGACCGTCAACGGGCCCTTGGGCGTGGGCGCCGGTGGCGGGGCGCTGCTGCCACCACCGCCGCCGCCGCAGCCGCTGACGAGTGCCGCAGCGCCGAGCAGGCCGATGAGCCAGGGGCTGCGAGTGGCAGCGCGGCCGGCGGGGGCGGGCGGGGCGGTGAGCGGGCGCGGGGCGGTGAGCGTCATGACGTCCTCCTGGGGGTGATTTCTGTCGGCGGTTGGGGCGGCAACGGCGGCGCGGAAGCACCGCCGGCAAAGGAGAGCTGCAGCTTGAGCTGGTGCTCGCGCTGCGCCTGGGCATGCAGGGCGCGTGCCTGCTGGCGGGCCAGTTGCCAGCGTAGCAGCGCGAGTGTGAATTTCAGCAGGGCGGGTGCGCGCGCCGGCCACAGCCGGCACAGCGCGCGCAGCGGCGTGGCCAGGGGCCCGAGCGCCTGCTCGACCCAGCGGCCTGCGGGATGCAGCAGCAGCCGGGCCGAGACCGCGGCGCCTTCGGCTGCATCCTGCACGCGGGCGATGAACTGGGCTTGCGCGCGCCGGCCGTCCAGCGGCTCGATGAACCACACCTCGATGCGTTCGGCAGGCGGCAGGCCTTCGGCTTCGGCAGCTTCGCGCAGATGGTGCAACGCCCGCTGCGGGCCGAGGCCGGCCAGCACCCAGGCGGCCGTCTTGGCGCCGGGCAGGTCGGCAAAGCGCGCGGCCGAGCCGAGCTGGCGCAGCACGAACAGGCGGTGCACGCCGGCCGGCACGTCGAAGGCCTGCTGCACGCACGCCTGCCAGGCGGCCTCGTCCACGCAGGTGTTGAGCTGCGGCTCGGTCCCTGCGACGGCGGCGTCAGCGGCGACGAGGCCGTGCTGGCGCCACAGCGGCGCCCGCAGCCCGGCGAGGTCGGCCGCCGCGCCGCCCAGGCGGTGGGCGCTGGCGGCCAGGCCCAGCACGCTGGTGCGCTCGGTGGCGCGCGTGATCGGGCTCAGCGCCAGGCCGGCGCGGGCCTGGATGGCCTGCGTGAGATGAGGCAGCAGCGTGCGGTCGGGCAGCGCGCGGCCGATGGCGTCGTCCAGGTGCACCTGCGGGCCGGCGAGCGTGTAGTCGCGCCCGGCCTGCAGCAGGTCGCGCACGACCAGCGCCTGGCGCAGCAGCCATTCGCCGCGCTCGGTCTGGCGCCACAGCGGCGGCAGGCGGCCGATCAGCTCGGTGGCGACCGCCGCGCCGGCAGCCGTCCACAGCAGGCCGCTGTCCTGGCTCAGCGCGTAGTGCAGCCCGGGCTGCAGCGCGTCCGCTGCGTCGCGGGCCCCTTGCAGCGCCTCGCCCAGCGCGGTGCTGTCGTCGGGCACGGACAGCAGCACGGGGTTGACGGCATCGTCGAACAGCACGCGGTCCAGCTCGTCGATGAGCAGCGCGAACAGGCCGCGCGTGACCAGCAGGCCGGCACCCGTCTCGCCGTGCAGCCGGGCCTCCAGCCGCTGCGCGTCGCCGCTGCCGCGCTCGCGGCGGTCGCGCGCCAGGTCGGCCGCCAGGCGCCGGGCGGGCACGATGACCACGTCTGCCGCATAGGCGCGGCGCAGCGCGGCGCCGTTGGCGTCCGACCCCGCCGGTGCGGCGTCCAGCCCCAGGGCCTGGAACAGCGGCAGCAGCAGCCGGCTGGCCTGGGCGGCGGCCTCGTCGTCGGCCGTCATCAGCAGGCAGGGCCGGCCGCTGGCGGCCCAGGCGGCGGCGGCCAGCGCGAGCGCGCGGTGGCGCTCGGCCGCGCGGGTCAGCGAGACGGCGCCCTGCTGCACGAGGCTGCAGGCGGCGTCGACGATGGCAGGCTCGAACTGCCAGGCGTTCTGGGCCGCAGCGATGGCACGGGCCAGCGCGGCGTGTTCGGCGGCGGCGTCCTCGCGGTTCAGCGCATGGCGCAGCGCCTGGCCGGCGTCGCGCAGGCTGGCGGCGGGATCGAAGACATGGGGAAGCGCCGCGTCGACGGCGGCGCGCATCGCGGCGATGGCGGCGGCTCGCTCGGCCGGCCGGGGCGCGTGGCCGCGCTCTGCCACCGGCTTGTCCAGCGGCGGGAACCAGGGCGGGGTGAGGGCGGCGTGGATGCTCATGGCTGCGTCACCGCTGCATTGCGGGCCGAGCGCCGGGCCGCTCCCAAGCCGGCCCGCCTTGGGCGATGTGCGCGCGGCTCGATGCCGCGAGCATCGCCGTCCCCTCGGGGGCTGAGGCCGGACACATGGCGTCCAGTGGGCGGCGTGTGCCTGCCGAAGAGCTGCGGCGCGAGCCGCAGCGCGGTCTGCAAGACCGACCGGGCATGCCTGCGTTCAGCAGGGCGGGACAGGGCGAGGGGCGCCACTTCATAAACCGTAGCGGTGTTGCAGCAGCTGCTGCAGCCCCGCCCACATGCGTGTGCCCAGCGGCCGCGCCGCGACCGGCACGCGCAGCACGCCGCTCATGCCGTGCATGGCCAGCTCGGTCGGCAGGCCGCCGGGCGCGAACTCGGCCTGGATCTCGAAGAAGGCCTCGGCCGCCGTCGTGCCGCTGCTGTCATCGGGCCGGATGGCCACGTCGCCACCGCCGCCAAAGCCCAGCGACGGCGACATCAGCCGCTGGCGCTGGTAGGGCACCATGCGCAGGCTGGCGAGATTCAGCGCCTCACCGCGCCGCCCGGCCAGGCGCAGCTCGGAATTGGCTGCCGGCGCAAGTGTGCCGAGTTCGGCGCTCAGTTCGGCCGCGTCGGCCTGCGGCAGCACGGCGGCGAAGCGCAGCGCGCTGCGGTCCACCACCTCGCCCACCGGCTGGGCGCGGTCCACCCAGCCGTCCAGCCGCTCGTGCAGCGACGGTGCGACCCACTCGCCGTCCTGCGGCGCGCGCACATCCAGCGCGGCCAGCAGCTTCTGCGTCTCGGCGCGGCGGGCGTTCAGCGCGTCCAGCCGGCCCTGCAGCGGCGCGACCTCGGACGGCGTGCTGCTCAGCGCCAGGCCCAGCTGCGCGCGCGTCTCGGCGATCTGGCCCTGCACGAGGTCCAGCTGCAGCGTCAGCTCCGGGCTGTCGAAGCGCGCCAGCAGCTCACCCTTCTTGACGCGCTGGCCGTGGCGCACGGGCATCTCGCGCAGCCGCGCAGCGGTCTGCAGGTAGATCGGGCTGCTCTGGCGCGCCTCCAGCACGCCGGGCAGGCGCAGCGCATGTGGCAGCGGCAGCAGAAACAGCAGCGCCCACAGCCCCAGCACCATGGCGCCCATCGCCGCGATCGCGCGCGCGCGGTGCGTGCCGGACGCGACGCGCAGCCAGGTCCACAGCTTGCCAGCCGGCATCAGCACCATCGTGATGACGGTGGTGATGGCCATGACGACGCCGACGCCGAACCACTGGTCCGCCACATAGGCCAGCACGCCCAGCGTGATGATCCAGCGGTAGATGAAGGCCAGCGCGCCATAGCCGGTGAACCAGGCGCGCTCGGCGCCGTCCTGAGCCGGCTCGGGGTGCTCGCGCAGGCCGAACAGGTATTTGGAACCGTAGTGCAGCCACTGCGCCTGCGCCTTCTGGTAGAGGTTGGGCATCTCCACCAGGTCGGACAGGATGTAGTACGCGTCGTAGCGCAGCAGCGGGTTGCCGTTGAAGATCAGGCTGGACAGCGAGCCGACGATCATCACGTTGAAGGCCATGCTGTGCACCGTGCCGTCGGACGTGGCGGCCCAGACGACGCAGGCGAGTGCGGCCAGGAACAGCTCCGCCAGCATGCCGGCCGCGCCGACATAGGCGCGTTGCCATTTGTTGCGCAGGCCCCAGCTGGCGGAGGCGTCCACATAGGGCAGCGGTGCCAGCACCAGCACCATGACGCCGAAAGTCGGCACCTGGCCGCCGTAGCGCTTGCAGACGAAGGCATGGGCCAGCTCGTGCACGACCTTGACCAGCGTGGTCGCCAGGTAGAGCCAAGGCAGGTTGGACAGCGACAGCAGGCCTTCGCTGCCGTTGCTGATGGCGCCCCAGTGCTCGAAGGCCGTGGCGGCGCCCCAGCAGACGGCGGCCAGCCAGACGAGGCCGGCGACGCGGCCGGTGCAGGCGCGGATGAAGGGCAGGATGGGGTCCAGCCACTTGTCCAGCCCGAACAGCGGGAAGCGCCAGAACATGAAGGACAAGAGCTTGCCCATCAGCTCGCGGGAGCGCTGCTTCTTCAGCCGCTCGACGATGGCGTCCGCGTGGGGCTGCTCCTTGAAATACAGCAGGCTGGACAGGTGCAGTTGCGACAGCAGGCGCACGACCTCTTCCTGGCCGGGCGTGCCCTCGGGGTGGCGGCGTGCCAGGTCTTGCCAGATCTCGTCGACGGTGCGTTGGCCGTCGAGGGCTCTGAGGAATTCGTAGGCTTGCGGGGTGACGCGGAAGAAGCGGTGAGAGTAGCCGTCTTCCAGCAGCACCCAGGCTTGGCCGCGGTAGCGCTGGGCCTGGGCTTCTACGGTGGGCAGCAGGCAGACGCGGGTTTGGGCGACCTGGTACCAGCTGTCGGAGAGGGTGCCTTGGGTCATGGGGTGCGCTCCGCTGTGTGTTGCGGGTGCGGCTTGTCGCCCAGGCCCATGCCGGGACGTCGCCCCGGCGGGCGACCTTCTTTTTGAGCGACCAAAAAGAAGGCAAAAAGTCGCCCCCGAACCGCCCGGCCCTTAGCTTCGCAGCGGGCTGCCCTGCGG
>Ga0114942_1000193_pt1 | contig 16831 bp, 16 predicted proteins | sample LowerColdCreek_FD_88674 | JGI IMG/M metagenome (GOLD analysis project Ga0114942, IMG submission 88674) | Groundwater microbial communities from Cold Creek, Nevada to study Microbial Dark Matter (Phase II) - Lower Cold Creek | ecosystem: Environmental > Aquatic > Deep subsurface > Groundwater ... | reverse complement strand
TTGTTGCAATATTGGCAATACAAAACTGGCCGTTTTTCCACTACCCGTTTGTGCTACGCCCAACACATCATTACCTTGCAATATGGCCGGTATGGCCTGCTGCTGTATGGGGTAAGCCTGCTCATAACCAAGACCTTGAATAGCTTTTAACAAATGTGGCGTTAAGCCCAATGAAAAGAAAGACATAGCTGCAATATTGATGAATGTGTGCAAACATAACGGTAAATACACCTCCACTACAGCTTTGTTATGGTTTTGTAGCTAATCCGGCTTTTCGCTATATCTTTTTGGCTGCCTACCCCCTTAGCCCAACGCCGCCAAAAAGGATGCCGCTACAATCCGGGCTAGTAGGCGCTACTATTAATAAAATATTAAGTGCATTATTTTTCAAAATTGTACTAATTTAATTCTACCCTTTTTTCTGAATCCTTAAAACAATTACCCATGCCCATCTGGATTATATATGCACTTATTGCCACAGTATTTGCTGGCGTTACCACCATATTTGCCAAACTTGGCCTTCAGAAAATTAATGCCGACTTAGGCTTATGTATTAGAACGGGCATTGTGTTTTTCTTGGTTACACTTAACCTATTTGCATGGAATGGCCAACGAGATATTGCTAATATTAATAAACGAACTTTACTTTTCCTAGTCCTCTCTGGTATTACTACTTCCCTATCTTGGATATTTTATTACAGAGCCATTAAGTTAGGTCCGGTTGCTTATGTATCTGCCATTGATAAAAGTAGTATTGTGCTTACTATACTATTATCAGTTACTTTTTAAGAGAGCCTTTTACCCTTAAGCTTGCTTTGGGTGTGGCCTTTATACTAATTGGTATGCTAATATTGGTATGGAAATAAGAAAGCCTTATTCTTTTAGAATAAGGCTTTCTTAAATGTATTATTCTTCTAATTCCTAGGGCATCTATAAGAACTCATGTTAAAGGAAACACCAAATTGTAAGGTTACAAAAGCATCTTTCTGCAAGCTATTGCCTCTTTGTCTGCCTTTAATACCAATGCTAGTACCCGTTTCGTAACTTCTATCTTGTAATAAAAAAGCTGTAGAAGGTAATCCGTTGGGCAATGAAGGAAAAGCATCAGGTGCGTATGTGCCGCTAACATCATCCAAAAAGTCTGTATTGGTAAAGCGATAGCTAAGCTCGCCAAAGAAATTAATATTTTCACTTAAGGCATACTTAAAGCCAACACCTAATGGTATAGATACTGCTGTTGTTCCATAAATAGCTCTATCGGGGTAGGCAGCACTACCTTGCCCTTCGGTACCAATTTCCCTTAAATATATTTTTTCACCGCCTAAAAAAGCATAAGGATCGTATGAAAATATACCAACGCCAAGGGATACATAAGGCGTAAAATTATAGCCCTCCCAACCTGGCATAAACTTATAAAAATTAAAATCGCCACTAATTCCAAGCTCATACACATCGCTATTGAAACTTAAGTTTCTTCTTCGCTGCGTTTCGTTGCGACTATGTATATCGCTGTAACCTAAGCGGGCATAATTGGCTGATACTTTAAACCCTATATAATTGCTTATTTGCTTTCTAAAGAAAATGCCTGCGGCCATTTTTGGCCTATCAATAGCACCTCTGGTATTTAAATCGCCGTAATAATGGGCAACACCTGTAGATATGCCAAATTCGCCTGTATGCACATAACTATCCATTTGTGCCTTGGCCGATACACTTATGATACCAACCAATAAGAGTAATGTAAATCTGTTAAACATAATTGCAAAATACTAATTGTTGTATTAACGAAGGATGATTTTTTTTCTTGTTGTAAGGGGTAATTATTTTATTAATTACGCTTATCTAAGCCCCAAGTAAGCTTATTACGTAATGTGGATAGAAAAGAATTTTCATTTAATCGTAAGAGATTTAGGTGAAAACTTTCTTTTTTTATGGCAATTTGCACATCCTTTCCTACAATTTCTTTACGGGCATCTAAGGTGCAAATAAATTCTTCGCTTCTACCTTCCACCTCAAAAGACACAATGGTATCGTTAGGAATTACAATGGGCCTTACATTTAAATTATGCGGTGCAACTGGAGTAATTACAAAGCTGGCACTTTCAGGAAATACAATTGGGCCATTGCAACTCATATTATATCCGGTGCTTCCTGTTGGGGTACTAACAATTAATCCATCTGCCCAATAAGTATTTAAAAATTCACCATTTAAATAAGTATGAATTTTTATCATACTACTTACATCTCGTTTATGTATGGCAAATTCATTAAGGGCAAAAGGAGTATTGCCAAAAAGCGGAATATTAGCATCTAGGTGAATAAGTGTTCTTTTATCAGCTACATAAGTGCCGCTAACTAGGGCATCTACTGCATTGGTAAGTTCTTCTTTACCCAAACTAGCTAAAAATCCTAGCCTGCCAAAGTTGATACCCAGTACAGGGATATTGGTGTCTTTCACTAAAGTGGCAGAATCTAAAATGGTACCATCGCCGCCAAGGCTTATCATGCAATCAATTTCATCTGTTAAGCCATCAGTAGCAGTGAACACATCATATGCATGGTATGGTGAAAAAACTTCTGGATGTCTTTCGGCCAAGTTTTTATACACAATGGTATCTATTTGGTGCTTTTGTAACTCACTCATGAGTGTAAAAAGCTGGCTATGTTGATCGGCATCTAAACCACGGCTGTAGATAGCTACTTTCATTAATGAAGTGTTTAAGCAAAAAACGGTTGCAAGTAATATAAAATTAGAATACGAAGGTAGTTTTTATGGGGTGCGTATTACATTAAATTGTAAAAGAGGAGATTTTGGAGAAAGGTAATTGGCTTCGGAGGTATTTAATTAGGAATACGTAGGAGAAATTATTTATAAAACTCGTATACAAAATAAATTAGTAAAGAAGATTTAATTGGATAAAAATTACTCGATATTAGTTAACGCCTATTCACCAACTTTAGATAAAATAAGTGACTCTAGCTGTGTCGAAAGTCTGAATTTCGTTAATTCAATTTTTGAAAGTATTGGCTTTACCGAAGGAATTACCCCAGCAATTTTAGCTTCAACAATAACTCCTATTGTACCAGTAATAGATAAGCCCATTTTATTTGAAAGCTTTCTTCCTTTTAAATCGTCAATTATTAGCAGACAATTTCCCAATTCAAGAGCTAAAGCTATAGCACTTGCTTCACCCTTATCAAGGGTGGCCTCAATAATTGTTTGATAGTTTTTATTGAATGGTGTTTTTATCTCAATCCAATCAGGTAAAGCTTCCCCGATTTCTTCAGCAATTATTTGTGTTGTTGTATTACTCCGAAAAGCTTATTTAAAATTGCAAGTTTATCGATTTTATCTAGTAAAATTAGGCAACTAGTATCCGAGATGATAGTTTTTTGCATTTAAAATATCTTTTTCTAGTTCTCCTTCCGCATATGAAAAAATTGATACATTATAGTTTCCAAGGAACTCCATAAATGTATGTTTTGAATAGCAGGAAAGCACAGCAGCTTGACCTAGAGATAGAATACCTTTTTCATAAAGTTTTGCTGCAAAAAGCGTTTTAGCTTCATACACATCTACAGTATCGGGTAATTCGATTGTTAAGGTCTTCATATTCCAAATTTAAGCAAAAAATCTAAACGTCTTATAAGGTTTAAAGCTGCTTCTCCTTAACTAATAAGGCTTTCCTATTTCTAAACTAAAAAGCGGCTATACCAGAAATCTGATACAGCCGCTTAATAAAAAATGTTCTATCAATATTTATAATGTGTATGCATTATCTGCAATCATTTTTGCAGCAATGCGTCTTCTAGCGTCTTTGGTATTAAATGGTTCTACCTTGGTAAAACGTTTAAGACCAATATGCATCATACGTAATTCGTCGCCATCAGCAAAACTGTTTAAGGCATCCTTGCCTGCTTTGTTTATTTTATCAGCCGCATCATACAAGTAGGTTTTGGCAATATCAATTTGTATTTTACTCGCTTCTTCTCCTTGGGTACTAGCCATTTTTACAGCCCGTAGTAAAGCACTTTCCGCATGGTACACTTCAATTGCCATATCAGCAATGTTCATTAATATTTCTTGCTCTTTATCTAATTGCATCATTAGCTTTTGCACCGCTGCACCTGCCACCATAAGAATTGCCTTCTTAAAGTTTACAATATATTTTCTTTCCTTAGCAAATGGGGCTTCATCTTCATTACCAAACTCGGGAATGCTCATTAATTCTTTAGAAACCGTCATAGCAGGGCCCATTAAATCTAGTTTGCCCTTCATAGCTCTTTTAAGCATCATATCTACCGTAAGTAAACGATTAATTTCGTTGGTTCCTTCGTAAATACGGTTAATGCGGCTATCTCTATATGCTTTTGAAATTAAATATTCATCGCTAAAACCATTGCCACCGTGTATTTGTACACCTTCATCTACCACATAATCTAACACCTCACTTCCAAATACTTTTAACATTGCACACTCAATTGCATATTCCTCAGCAGCGCCAAGCAATGCTTTTGAAAAATCTTCGCCATTAGCCATTAACTCATGCTCTTGATCGTCAATAACCTTTGATGTACGGTATAATGCACTTTCGCCTACCCAAATTTTTATGGCCATTTCAGCCAATTTGTGTTTGATAGCGCCAAACTTACTAAGTGGAAGCTTAAATTGCTCCCTTGTATTTGCATATTGCACTGAAAGGCTTGCTGCATATTTACTTGCACCTAACGCAGCGGCATCTAGCTTTAAACGACCAATATTTAGAATATTAAATGCTATTAAATGGCCTTTACCAATTTCGCCTAATACGTTCTCAACTGGTATTTTGGCATCTTGAAAATAAAGCTGTACAGTACTTGAGCCTTTAATGCCCATTTTATGCTCTTCTGGGCCTTGGGTAAAGCCTTCAGTTCCTCTTTCAACAATAAAACCAGTAAATTTTTCTCCATCAATTTTTGCAAAAACGGTGTAAACATCTGCGAAGCCGCCGTTAGTAATCCAACATTTTTGACCGTCAAGTAGGTAATGCTTACCATCATCACTAAGCTTAGCAGTTGTTTTTGCACTTAGGGCATCGCTACCACTGTTAGGCTCGGTTAAGCCATAGGCACCTTTCCACTCACCACTTGCTAGTTTTGGAATATACTTTTGCTTTTGCTCCTCCGTACCAAAATATAAAATTGGTAATGTGCCAATACCTGTATGTGCTGCAATTGCTACGCTAAAACTATAGCCGCCACCAAGGCCTTCATTAACAATGGTACTAGTAATAAAATCTTTTCCTAGGCCGCCCAAAGCCTCTGGAAAGCTAGTGCTAAGCAAGCCTTGCTCACCCGCCTTCTCCATAAGAGAGGGCATTAAGCCTGGCTCCATTTTATCAATTTTATCAATAATAGGGTGAATTTCAGAGGTAAGGAATTGGTGACACATGTCCATTACCATTTTCTGCTCCTCGTTAAAATCTTCGGGAGTAAATGTTTCAGCAGCAATGCTTTCTTTAATTAGCCACTCACCGCCCTTCAGAGCTGTGGCTTGTTGTGTTGCGGTACTCATGGTTGTTTCCCCTTGGTAAGAGGTCTCTTTTTTATATGGTTTACAATATTTTATTTAATTCGGTACGTTCTCATTCATTAAGTTATCATATACTCTTTGAAGCACTTTTTTTACCAAATCAATTTCTTCTTTTTCTATTCCTATTAATGCTTCATCCATAGTAAGATTAGCCAAACCAATGGTTGCATCCTGCAATTCTCTTGCTGCTTCCGTTAAGCATACTAGGTTAATTCTTCTATCTCCTTTACTTGGCATTCTTTTTACCAAGGCTTGCTTTTCCAAATTGTCTATTAACCTTGTTATGCTTGGCTTGTCTCTAAATGTTCTTACACATAATTCTTGTTGACTTAAGCAATCTTCCTTCCACAAATGGTACAAAATACTCCATTGTTCTACGGTTATTTCTAAGCCAGCGTTTCTAAAATTCTTTTGCAATCGTCTTGCAACCGCCGTAGCCGCAACGCTATTTATAACGCTGTAAAGTTCTCCTCTTTTAAATTGGTTGTTTGACATATAGTTAGTTATGCAACTATTATCAAAGTAAAATCGTTATTTTGATATTTCCATATTTTTTTGCTTAAATTTTATTAATATAGTTGCATGCTTAGTTTTTATTTACCCTTTAGGGATTCTACCTTTTATTATACCAAGGCTGGCTTGGGAAAAAGGTGGTTGATATGCCTACATGGATATGGAGAAAATGCGGAAACCTTTAGCTTTTTAAACAGCTTCTTAGAAAATGAATATACAATAGTTGCAATTGACGCTCCGTTTCATGGCAAAACAACATGGTTACAACACAATGAAGCGTTTACCCCTGCAATGTTGCTAGCAATTATTGCTGAGATTGTGGGTAGTAGTAGTGAAAAAATATCAATTATAGGTTACAGCATGGGTGGTAGAATGGCTTTGAAATTACTTTTAACTGACCCTGAAAGAATTGACAAATTGGTATTAGTAGCTCCGGATGGCCTAAAATTTAACTTTTGGCATTGGTTGGGTACACAAACATTTATTGGTAATAAAATTTTTAAATACACCATGCTAAAAAACCCCTTGTTATTTAAGCTAGTACAATATATTGGCAAAATTGGCTTAGTGAATGGCGGTGTTGTAAAATTTGCTGAGCAATACTTGCAAGATGTTGGTGCAAGAAAAATGCTTTACAAACGATGGATTACAATGCGAAAATTTGCCCCAGAAAGAAATTTATTACCCATAATAGTTGAAAAATTTGGTATAGATATTAGGATGCTTTTTGGTAAGAACGACCAAATAATTAAAGCAAAAAACGGGGTAGCACTTGCAAATAAGCTACCAAAACTAGTTAGGGTATGGCAAATAAAAGCTGGCCATCAATTATTAAAGGAAAAGCATATAGCAACTTTTATGGAGCTATTTTTTACCTAATATATCTTTTACCAAAAAAATGTACGGGATGTACTGAATTGGTTTTTCTTTGCCTGCCATGGAAATTATTTGTAAAATATTGGCCTTATTGGGCTTTTTAATAACCTTACTGTACTGCGGGCTAATACTTTATTACAGAACTTGGCTTAAAAAAATACCGGTTTTTGTAAAACCCAAAAATTACACCCCAAAAACAAATTTCAGCATTATAATCCCAGCAAGAAATGAAGCAGAGAACATAGCGAATTGTTTAGATTGTATTCTAAACCAATCTTTTCCTTCGGAAAAATTTGAAGTAATAGTTATTGACGATCATAGCACCGACGAAACTGCATTAATAGTAAATAGTTATTGCAAAAAATATGAAAATGTTTCACTTATTTCCTTACAAGAAATTACCAATGGCAAACTATTAAATGCCTATAAGAAAAAAGCAATTGAATATGCAATTGGATTGGCAAAGCATGAATGGATTATTACAACCGATGCCGATTGTAGCATGAATAATAATTGGCTTAATACTTACGATGCGTACATACAAAGTAACAATAAAGTATTTGTAGCTGCTTCAGTAATGTATTATACGGAAATGAGTTTTTTGGGGTTATTTCAGCAGGCCGATTTTATGAGTTTGCAAGGAATTACTGCTGCTTCTGTGGCAGCAAATTTTCACAGCATGTGCAATGGCGCAAACCTTGCTTATGAAAAAAAGGTATTTTTTGAGGTAAATGGATTTAAAGGGATAGACCATATTGCAAGTGGAGACGATATGCTGTTAATGCATAAAATAAATAAACATAATAGTAATGGTATTGGCTATTTATACAATGAAGATAGTATAGTATATACAGCACCTATGCCTACACTTAGTACTTTCTTAAATCAAAGAATTAGATGGGCTAGTAAGGCCGACAAATATGAGGACAAACGAATATTTTGGGTACTAGCTTTTGTGTATTTGTATAATGCCTTTTTACTTTTTTTTCCGTTAACCATTATTTGGCTACCAGAAAATTTTAAATTTTGGCTTTGCTATTTATTTATTAAAACACTTACAGAAATAACCTTTATGCACTTAGTGGCAAAGTATTATAATAAAATGCATATTTTATTTATTTTCCCTTTTCTACAACCTTTTCATATTTTATATACTGTTGTAGCAGGCTGGTTGGGCAAGTTTGGTACCTACAAATGGAAGGATAGAACCGTACATTAATTAGTGTTAGCAACGGCCAATATGAAACTACAATAATTCGCTTTCAACCTCATCGCTCCAACCAGAAAACAGTGCTAGTATTATAAAGCCAATTAAAATAAAAGGAAGTGTTAGAAAACTTTTCATAAAATAAAATTTAGAATATCGGAGAATTGGGATTTTAAAACGATGCCTTTAAGACTCCACTTATTGTACCAAGTTTAATATAGCAACCTTAATAAAACTGCTATTAACCGATTATTACTACCAAATTATTCGTTTAAATATTCCACAAGGTTTGCTATTAATTTTATGTTACAGTTGCTAAATGTTATTTTGTGCTGGCGATGGTAAGTGCTAAATACAAATATTTCAATTTCAAAAAAAATATACTGTTACTTGTAAGTACTACTATCATTCTATTCTTTGCATTTATAGCACTATTTGCTTATATAATTGCTCCAGATAATAGCCCAAATGCGAATACCATTTTACCAGAAATAGCCAATAAAAAACCAGGATATACAGTAACCTTGTTACCAATAGCAAATGAAGCAATAGCAAAGCATACTTCCAAAGTTTTAACATTTTTTATGGGTAGCCCCAAACCAGTTAGTTTTATACCCATACATCCAAAATTTGTTATAACTAAGGATAGCATTTATTGTAAAAAAATGGTAGATGACGGTATTTACATCCCGCTTATTTTACCCATAAAAAAAGTATATAAGCATGAAATTAATGTACACAACTACCATTTAGGTACTGATAAATTTGGTAGAGATATGCTAAGCCGATTAATTATTGGCACTCGAGTAAGCCTAAGTGTGGGCATAATAGCAGTAATTTTAAGCCTAACCATTGGCATATTTTTAGGTTCGGTTGCTGGCTACTACCAAGGCCGTACAGATGCAATTATTATGTGGCTAGTTAATATAGTGTGGAGTATTCCTACCTTATTATTGGTGTTTGCAATTACTTTAATTTTGGGAAAAGGTTTTTGGCAAGTATTTATTGCTGTAGGCTTAACGATGTGGATTAATGTTGCCCGACTAGTACGTGGACAAGTATTGGCTATAAAACAGCAAGAATATATTGAAGCAGCAAGAGTGCTTGGCTATAACAATGCAAGAATAATTATTAACCACATTTTACCCAATATAATAGGTCCAATATTAGTGATGGCTGCTAGTAACTTTGCAGCCGCAATAGTAATAGAAGCTGGCTTAAGCTTTTTGGGTGTTGGTGTACAACCTCCACAGCCAAGTTGGGGACTAATGATGAAGGAGAATTACAATTTTATAATTACCAATAACCCATTTTTAGCCCTTGCTCCAGGATTGTGTATTATGCTATTGGTATTAGCATTTAACTTACTAGGCAATGCGCTGAGAGATAGATTTGATGTAAAATAACATCCCCTATTTTGCCCAATAGTCTACCACCAATACTTTATCTAAATACGGTTTTACAATTTCAACAAAAGCAAGATGTGCAGGATGTGGCAAATATGTTTCCCTACCTTTTTCCGACACGAAACTTACAAAGAAGCAATGGGTAAAGCCTTGAGCTAAGTTTTCAGGGCTATTGTTAGTACCCCATTCAAATGCTTTAATTTCCTTAATCTGCTTTGGCAATGCGTTAAAGGCTGCTTCTACCTTTTCAATAGAAGCAGTTGCTGTTCCGGCTTTAAAAGAAAATAATACAACATGCCTTAACAAACTATCTTTCATAATAACTGATTTACTTGCTAAACAGCTAAACGCATAAAACTGAGTGAACAATACTAGCATTACTATTTTTCGCATACTTGTTTTTATTAAATGTACGTTTTCCATAATTAGTTAATAGCCAATATTTACAATAGTGTAAAGTATCGAAAAACGAAACAATTGTAGCAACCATTTAGAATAGCAAAAAATTCTTAGTATTTTTACACCTTCAAAATGTGCTTTTATGATTAAAACTGGAAATCCTATCATAAGTATTTATACAGAAATGACTCCAAATCCGGAGACCATGAAGTTCGTTGCAAACAAACTATTGTACCCTGGCAAAAGCATTGACTTTGCTGATGAAAGCCTTGCAGGCCCATCGCCTTTGGCTAAAGAATTGTTTGGCTTTCCATTTGTAAGAAGTGTATTTATAGCTAGCAATTTTATTACTCTTTCTAAAACAGCAGATACAGAAGATTGGCAAGATGTTATACCTACCATAAAACAATTTTTAAAAGATTATTTAGAAAATGGTGGCGTAGTGGTAAATGAAGATGAAGTTGCCAAGGTAAAGCAAGAAGCCAGCAACACAGTGAGTGCCGATGATGATGATATTGTGAAAAGAGTAAAAGAATTATTAGAAAATTATGTGAAGCCCGCCGTAGAAATGGATGGTGGTGCTATACAATTTAAAAGTTATAACGAAGGTGTTGTAAACCTAATGTTACAAGGTAGCTGTAGCGGATGCCCAAGCAGTATGATAACACTGAAAGCCGGCATTGAAGGCATGATGAAGCGTATGATACCAGAAGTAAAAGAAGTGGTTGCCGAAGCCGAATAACAAGAATTATATTTCCTTAAAGCCGTAAATCAGTTAAGATTTGCGGCTTTTTTATGCAAATGCCTTAGCTAAAGCAGTTTTTTAATTAAGAATTTTAGGTCCCCGTTTATTTCGTTTAAGAAACGCATACAAGTTTTGCTACTCATGTAAATATTGTTATTTATTATCAACTTGGCTACAGTAATTTTGTACCAGATTTTTAGTTATGCAAGCATATATCCGCTACACCAAATTTGTACTAGTTTTTGTTTTTGTAGTAATTCTTGCAGGTGGGCTTGTACGTATGACACAGAGTGGCATGGGCTGCCCAGACTGGCCCACTTGTTTTGGTAAATGGATACCTCCAACCAACGCCAACCAGCTTCCCCCAGATTTTGAAAAATACCTTAAGCAACAAGATATTGACCATACATTTAACGTATACCATACTTGGATTGAATATTTAAATAGGTTGGCAGGTGCCTTACTAGGGCTATTTATTTTAGTGCATGTGGTGTATAGTTTTAAGTTGTTTTTCCGGAATAGGCCTTCAATTTTCTGGTGGTCTTTAGGCTTATTATTACTTACCGGTTTTCAAGGCTGGTTGGGTAAAAAGGTGGTAGATCATAATTTGGCAGTAGTTAAAATAACTATTCATATGCTTGTTGCAATAGTAATTGCAGCTATTCCCTTAGTAATTATTCATTTAGTGCAGCAGCAACAAAAGGTAAAAAATTCTACACTTAAAGTAATAACCACATTAGCCTTATTTCTAGTACTAATACAAATAATATTAGGCACAGAAGTAAGGGAACAAATTGATATTATTAGCAAAGAACTACTGTACACTAATCGATTTTTATGGATTGCCAAATTGGATGGCTACTTTACCATTCACAAACTATTTTCAATAATTGTTTCGGGTATTTGCATTTATATATTCTTCAATGCCCTATCGGCTAAAAGCCTGCACAAACCTGCCTTTTGGGTATTATTTACAGTGCTTGGCTCAGTTATGTTAGGCTTGCTTATGGCGTATAACAATATTCCTGCATTTGCACAACCAACCCATTTACTATTATCAAGCGTTCTGGTTACAGCCTTACTAGGGCTTAGGCTAAATGTTAAATAGCAAGGTTAATTTGCTTTTATATTTTGCTTAGCTAATTTGCTAGTACATTTAGCATGTTAATAAGCCTTAAGCCTTGTATGAAAAAATATATTAGCGGCTTTTATTTTTCCATGCCAATACAGTTACTGCTATTGCATGTTAAAAAGTTTCAGGTACTGCTTTTTCCTTGGTACTTATTATTTACTGTAGTGGGCGGCACTTTTATGAAAAGCTATGGCGCAAATTCACTGTTTCTATTTCCTGAATATTTGGGAGAAGTTAGTTGGCTTAGCTCAGCTATTGTTGGGTTATGCGTTGGTATTTTTGTAATGAGTTGGAATATTACCACCTTTATTCTACACCATAAACGCATTTATTTTTTAGCAACCACGGCACAGCCATTTTTAAAATATTGCATTAACAACGCCATTATACCAATTGCATTTTTATTATTTTACTTTCTAAGGGCATGGCAGTTTTTACGCTATCAAGAGCTTGCAACAATTAGCTATTGCTTGCTATTAATTTTTGGCTTCGGCGTAGGTTTTTTTATAGCACTATTTATAAGCTTTGTATACTTCTTTGGCGCAGATAGAACAATTTATACCACAATGGCGGCTACTATAGATACTGCAAACTTGCAATATAGCCTAGCCCTTAAGGATAATCCGCTACCGAAAGCAAATGCCGAATTGCCCATTCAATGGTTTTTTAGTGCCAAATTACAATTAAGAAAACCCAGAGATGTAAGGCATTATAGTGCCTCCTTTTTAGAAGCAATTTTTAAGCGACACCATCTTGCTGCGGTGCTTGCAATTTTTCTTGCAATTATAGCATTATTGGTTTTTGGTATTTTTTTAGATAACCCTATTTTTCAGGTACCAGCAGCTGCTAGCATTACCTTACTATTAGCAATAATAATAGCGGTAAGCGGTGCAATTGCGGTATTACTACAAAGTTGGAGCATACCCATTTTACTTACTTTGTATTTATTAGTTAACACCCTATACCAGTACAATATTATTGATACCCGAAACAAAGCATACGGGCTTAACTATTCATTACCCTACCAACAAATGTATAGCCAGCTTGGCATTGAGCAACTATTAGTTGCCGATAGTATTGAAGCCGATATTAAAAACTACACCAAGCGCCTTGATGCTTGGAAGGCTAAGCAGCCCGATGCTTTACCCACCATGTATATTATTAATGTAAGTGGCGGCGGCATACGTAGTGCCAACTTTACAATGCATGTGTTACAAGCACTAGATAAGCAATTAAAGGGTGCATTATTACAGCGTACTGCACTAATTACGGGTGCTTCTGGTGGTATGCTAGGTGCAAGTTATTATAGGGCACTTTACTTACAATCTGTTCAGCAGGGTACAGCTCTGTATATTAACTACAATGCAGTAGATGCTATTTCTAAGGACTTGCTTAACCCAATTTTTTCCTCATTTATTTCAAGAGATTTACTTTCGCCAGCAAAAAAATTTAGTTACAATAATAAAAATTACGTAAAAGACAGAGGCTACGCATTCGAAGAAAAATTGAATGAAAACACACAAGGCTTATTAAATAAACCAATGGGCTACTACACCAGCTTTGAAGATAGTGCCATTATTCCAAGCCTTTTTATTAACGGCATTATAACGCATGATGGTAGAAAATTATTAATGGCTTCAAGGCCAGCAAGATTTATGATGGCAAATATTGATACTTTAGAAAACAGTTCCGTACTTGCTACCGATGCTGTTGATTTCAATAGTTTTTTTAGCCAACAACAAGCTAGTCAAATGCGATTTCTTTCGGCTTTAAGAATTAATGCAACCTTTCCTTATGTGTTGCCCAATGTATGGCTACCTACCAACCCCGTTATTGATGTAATGGACGCAGGACTAAGAGATAATACCGGCGAAGAAACAGCACTAAGGTTTTTGCACACCTTTGAAGAATGGATTAAGAAAAATACTAGAAAAGTAGTACTTATTCAAATAAGAGATAGAAAAGTAATTGATTGGCAACCTGTAAAGCCAGCCAACATTTTTACTTTTTTATACAAGCCGCTAGAAGCAATACAAAACAATTGGTTTAGCCTGCAAGAGTATTATCAGAAAAGCCAATACACCTATTTGCACGGCAGTTTAGACAGCCAATTACAAAGAGTAACTTTTCAATACATCCCCACCAAAAAAGATACCCATGCATCATTAAGCTTTCACTTAACAAGTAGGGAAAAGCTTGATATAAAGCGAAGTATAGATAGTAGAGAAAACCAAGCCTCCTTAATGCTTATAAAATAATTTTTTTGTGTAGCTGGTACCTGCTTTACGCTATTACTCCGCCACAAAGCCAATGCACAAGGGCTTCAGCGGGGTAGCCGCTTCAATCAGGGCTATTGCATTAGCTAGTCCTATTAACTAAGCGTATATTCTTTCAACAGCCCACTTATATTTTTCTAAAATTACTTTTCTTTTTAAGGATAGTTTCGGCGTCATCTCCCCACCATCAATGCTCCATTCTTGTGGTAATAATTCAAATTTTTTAATCTGCTCTACATGGTTAAAATGTTGGTTATAACCATTTACTACTTCTGTATATTTTTTTAGCACGGCAGTGTTTCTTATTGCTTCTTCATTAGTAGTAAAGGTTAGGTTGTGCAGCTTCATCCAGGTTTGTAACCCACTGAATGATGGCACAATTAATGCCCCAACAAATTTTTGCCCCTCGCCTACTACCAATATTTGTTCTATTAATAAACTTTCTTTTAGCTTGTTTTCTATTGGTTGTGGCGCAACATATTTACCACCACTTGTTTTAAACAGTTCTTTTTTACGGTCGGTAATTTTAATAAATTTTCCCTCATCTAGCACACCAATATCTCCTGTGTGTAGCCAACCATCAATAATAGTTTCGCTGGTAATATCTGGCCTTTTATAGTACCCTTTCATCATTGCTTCGCCACGTACCAGTATTTCTCCATCATCCGCTATTTTAAGTTCTACCCCTTCAATTGGTGGGCCCACCGTGCCAAATTTTTGCCCATCTCCATCCCTTCTATTCACACATATTACCGGGCTATTTTCTGTAGGTCCATATCCTTCATACACGGGTATTTTGGCTGCATTAAAAATGCGTAGTAATTTTTCTTGGCAAGCCGCACCACCGGTAATTATAAACTTAACATTACCACCAAGTGCTTCTCTCCATTTAGGAAATATTAGCTTATTAGCCAATGCCAATTGCATATTATACCATACACCACCACTAACCCTATTATCAAACTTCTCCCCCAAGGCAACTGCCCAATAAAAAAGTGATCTTTTAACGCCTGTAAGTTCGTTGCCCTTGGCCATTATTTTTTCAAATACTTTTTCTAATAGTCTTGGAACCGTTGTAAATCCATCAGGTTTTATTTCTTTTAAGTTATCGCCAATGGTTTCCAAACTTTCAGCATAATAAATACTAATACCGCTGTATAGATAAATGTAGGTAACCATCTTTTCAAAAATATGGTTAAGGGGCAGAAAGCTTAGTACCTTTCGTTCAGGCGCATCTTCAAATGGAAAGCTATTTTTACTATTTACCACATTGCTACTAATATTTTTATGGGTTAGCATAACCCCCTTTGGCGTGCCAGTAGTGCCTGATGTGTAAATAATAGTTACTACATGGCTTGGTAATATGGTACTATTAATTTGCTTTAGTTGCTCATTTGATAAGTTGTCGGCAAGCTTTTGTATATCTGTCCAATGTTGCTCTCCTTTAATTTTATCAAAGGTGTAAATACCTTTTAACGAAGTTACAAATGGCGCAATAGCTTTTACTTTTTGCAGCAACTCCTCATTTGCTACAAAAATATATTTTACCAAGGCATCGTTAAGTATAAACTGTAGTTCGTTAGGGTTGGTTGTGGGGTATATTGGCACTAATACAGCACCAGTTTGTTGCACTGCCAAATCAGTAAACACCCATTCAGGGCGATTATTACTTATTATGGCTATTTTATCGGTACCCTCGTCGGAAAAATCGTTGGGGCTTACCCCTAATTTTACTAAGCCCGATGCTAATGAAGTAGTTATATTCTTTACTTCATGGGTACTATATTTACGCCAACTACCTTGTTCTTTTGCTGCAAGCATATCCTCCTTAGGAAATTTTGCAATTTGATAATTAATGGCATCGAAAAGCCTTTCAGGGTAAGTCATATACAACGTGTCGTTAGATGAATAATTAGGGCAAACGTATAAAACACTAATGTAAGAAAAACAAATATGAATGCTTGAGTAAATAAGTGTTAATTAGTATAAAAAATTTACCAATGCAAGTCTAGCAAAGTATTGGGAGCCACCAAGTGCAAGGTTTGCAAACCAATTTCGGCAGCGCCTTCAATATTTACAAGGGTATCATCAATAAAAATTGTTTCGCTGGCAATTAGGTTTTCTCGCTGCAATAATTGGTTGTAAGAACTAGCATACGGCTTTCTGAAACCATATTCATGGCTATAGTAAGCTTTTACAAAATGGCTATTAAAATTGCCTTCACCTATTGTTTGCTCATATATATTCATGAATGCTTGGTAGTGTATTGCATTGGTATTTGAGTATAAATACACGTTGTAACGTTGTTTAATTTCCTTAAGCCAATCAATTCTTTCAATTGGAAAACCGCCTAGCATTGCATTCCAAGCAGTTTCTATCTCGTTATCTAAAAGTGCCGTGTTACTTAATATTCTAAACTGTTCATAAAAATCGGCGGCGAATATTTTACCAGTTTCTAAATTTTCGAATAGGGTAGATGCATGGTGTTGAGCATATAATTCATCAAAATTTTTAACCCCTAATTCTTTGAATGCATCAGCAGTTTTTTGGTAATTGATTGTAAGGAAAATACCTCCTAAATCGAAAATGATATTTTTAAATGTTGGTTGCATAGTAAAATTTTTACCGATGTATTTTACCAGCAAAAATGCGGAATATTAAATAGTAATGGCAACTTACTTGCATAAAAAAAGCGGGAACGGAGT
>Ga0114942_1000192_pt1 | contig 16846 bp, 17 predicted proteins | sample LowerColdCreek_FD_88674 | JGI IMG/M metagenome (GOLD analysis project Ga0114942, IMG submission 88674) | Groundwater microbial communities from Cold Creek, Nevada to study Microbial Dark Matter (Phase II) - Lower Cold Creek | ecosystem: Environmental > Aquatic > Deep subsurface > Groundwater ... | reverse complement strand
GGGGCTGGACGGCGTGCTGGCCACAGCCGTGCGCTACTGGGGTGGCGTCAAGCTGGGCGCCGGCGGGCTGGTGCGGGCGTACACGGACTGCATCGCCCAAGCGCTGCTGGCGGCCGAGAAGATCGACCGTGTCGCGCAGGTCGAGCTGGGCTGCGAGCTGCCCTACGAGCTGGAGGGGCGGCTGCGCCGGCTGGTCGAGCAGCACGCGGCGCAACTGCTGGACGTGCGGCACGAGACGCGCGTGCACATGCGCTTTGCGCTGCCGGTCACGTCACGCCAGGCGTTCGTGGCCGCCGTCGACGAAGCAGCTCAAGGACGGCTTGCCTGGGTGCGCGAAAGCAGCATCGCGTCGCCGTAGCTGAAGAAGCGGTAGCGATTCGCAATGGCGTGGCGGTAGAGCGACATGACCTGCTCATGCCCGGCCAGCGCGCTGACCAGCATCATCAGCGTGCTCTTGGGCAGGTGGAAGTTGGTGACGAGGCGGTCGACGACGCGGAACTCGAAGCCCGGCGTGATGAAGATGTCCGTCTCGCGCGCGCCGGCCTGCAGCGTGCCGCCGCGTGCGGCGGACTCCAGCGCGCGCAGCGTCGTCGTGCCCACGGCCACGACACGGCCACCGCGCGCGCGGCAAGCGGCGATGGCATCCACGGTCGACTGCGGCACCTCGAACCACTCGCTGTGCATCTTGTGCTCGGACAGCGTCTCGACGCGCACGGGCTGGAAGGTGCCGGCGCCGACGTGCAGCGTCACATGCGCCTGGCTGACGCCACGCTCGGCCAGGCGGGCGAGCAAGGCCTCGTCGAAGTGCAGCGCCGCAGTGGGTGCGGCCACGGCGCCCGGCTCCTTGGCGAAGACGGTCTGGTAGCGGCGCTCGTCTTCCGCATCGTCGGCATGGGCGATGTAGGGCGGCAGCGGCACGTGGCCATGGGCGTCCAGCAGCGCGAACGGGTCGCCGGCGAAGCGCAGATGGAAGAGCCCGTTGTCCGGCCCGCAGCGGCCCAGCACCTCGGCGTCGAAGGCGTCGGCAAAGCGGATGCGACCGCCGGGCTTGGGCGACTTGCTGGCGCGCAGGTGCATCCAGACTTCCTGCGTGCCGGGCAACACCCGCTCGACGAGCGCCTCGACGGAGCCGCCGGTCGCCTTCACCCCGAACAGCCTCGCCTTGATGACGCGGGTGTTGTTGAAGACCAGCAGGTCGCCGGGTGACAGCAGGTCGGGCAGCTCGCGGAACACGCGGTCCACGGGCGCGGTGCCGGTGGCATCCAGCAGCCGCGAGGCGCTGCGTTCGGCGGCGGGGTGCTGGGCGATCAGCTCGGGTGGCAGGTCGAAATCGAAGTCGGCCACCGTGTAGGCCGTTGCAGCAGGACGCATGGAGTTTTGAGGGCCGGACGGACCCGTGCCAAATCAAGGGGTGAGAGCGGCGCATTGTCCCATCGCCGCTTGTTGATGCACCTCAAGGTCGCGGCGCGTGTGGGGTGGGAGCATGGCTTCAGGAGGTTCCATGACCACAGCCCTCACACCCGGACAACGGGCCTTGCTGGAGAGCGAACTGCAGCTGGCGCGCCAACGCCTGGAGCAGGCGCTGAACGCCCAGCGGGGCGGCGCCGACCGCATCGCCCATGCGGCGGAGCTGCTGGCCGATGACCCGGGCGACTGGCGCGAGCACGCGCCCGAGCGTGCGCTGGACAACGCCCGGTGCGAGCACCTGCTGACCGAGCTGCGCGACATCGACGACGCGCTGTTGCGGGTGGGTCGCCCCGAGTACGGGCACTGCGTCGACTGCGCTGCTGCCATCCCCTTAGCCCGCCTGCAGCGCCAGCCGCAGGCCTTGCGCTGCATCGGCTGCCAGACGGCTGCCGAGGTTGCCGCCTGACCCCCAGCTTTTCAAGGAGAACCCATGTTCCACGCTGTCATCTACCTCGACCACCACCATGCCGACGTGCTGCACTTCGATGCCCACGAAGTGCATGCCGCCCGCATTGAAGGCCACCACCGGCACACCCACGGCAACGACGAGCGTGTCGAGCATGCGCTGTTCGCGGCCATCTGCCAGGCCATCAAGGACACGCCCGAGGTGCTGGTGACCGGCTCGCACCACGTGATCGGCGAGTTCCGCCACTTTGTCGACGCGCAGCGGCCGCAGCTGGCGCCGCAGATGGCCGACTACCGGCCGGCTGCTGCGCTGAGCCAGGGCCAAATGCTGGCGATGGCGCGGCAGTTCTTCACCGCCTTCGACCGCATGGCCGGCGTGCCGACGCCGACCTGAGCCCATCGGGCACGGCCCGCGCGGGTCACCCTCAAAATGCGGCCATGCCCGAGGCCGCCGCCACTCCCAAACCGCCGAGCCCCAAGTCCGCGCCTCAAAAGGCGATGGAAAAGCTCGGCCTGGTGCGCGACATCGACCTGGCCCTGCACCTGCCGATGCGCTATGAGGACGAGACGCGCGTCATCCCCATCGCCGCGCTGCACGAGAACGAACCGGCGCAGGTGGAAGGCGTCGTCGTCGACAGCCAGATCGAGATGCGCTCGCGCCGCCAGTTGCTGGTGCGGGTGAAGGATGAGTCCGGCACGCTGCTGCTGCGCTTCCTGAACTTCTACCCCGCGCAACAACGGCAGATGTCGACGGCCACGCGGCTGCGCATCCGCGGCGAGGCGCGCATCGGCTTCTTCGGCCGGGAGATGGTGCACCCGGTCGTCAAGGTGGTCGACGAGGACACGCCGCTGGCCGCATCGCTGACGCCCGTCTACCCGGCCTCGGCGCAGCTGCCGCAGGCCTACCTGCGCAAGGCGGTGGCCTCGGGGCTGGCGCGGGCGGACCTGCGCGAGATCCTGCCCGCAGGCGTCGTGCCGCGCGGATTGCCGTCGTTGAAAGACGCGCTGAACTACCTGCACCACCCGCCGCCCAACGCGTCGCAGGACGCGCTGCACGAGCACCACCACCCGGCCTGGCACCGCCTCAAGTTCGAAGAGTTGCTGGCCCAGCAGCTGTCGCAGTTGCAGGCCCAGCGCGAGCGCGCGCTGCTGGCGGCGCCGCCCTTGCGTGGCCGGCCGGGCGGGCTGCACGAGAAGCTGCTGGCGGCCCTGCCCTTTCAGCTGACCGGCGCCCAGCAGCGCGTGGCCGAGGAGATCGCGCAAGACCTGGCACGCCCCCAACCCACGCACCGGCTGCTGCAGGGCGATGTCGGCTCAGGCAAGACGGTCGTCGCCGCGCTGGCTGCGGCCGTGGCCATCGACGCCGGCTGGCAATGCGCGCTGATGGCGCCCACCGAGATCCTGGCCGAGCAGCACTTCCGCAAGCTCATCAGCTGGCTGGAGCCGCTCGGGCTCAAGGTCGCGTGGCTCACCGGCAGCGTGAAGGGCAAGGCGCGGCAGAAGATGCTGGACGCGGCGGCCTCGGGCGAGGCGCAACTCGTCATCGGCACGCATGCGGTCATCGAGGACAAGGTCAAGTTCGCCAGGCTCGGCCTGGCGATCATTGATGAACAGCATCGCTTTGGTGTCGCGCAGCGGCTGGCGTTGCGGAACAAGCTCAAAGCGATGGACCTCGAACCTCACATGCTGATGATGAGCGCCACGCCCATCCCGCGCACGCTGGCGATGACCTACTTCGCCGACCTGGATGTGTCCACCATTGACGAGTTGCCGCCCGGCCGCAGCCCCATCGTCACCAAGGTGTTCACCGAGTCCAAGCGCCACGACGTGGTCGACAAGATCCGCATGGCGGTGGCCGACGGCGCGCAGGTCTACTGGGTCTGCCCGCTGGTGGAAGAAAGCGAGGCCGTGGACCTGCGCAATGCGACCGAGACGCACGCGGAGTTGAGCGAGACGCTGGCGGGCACGCCCGTCGGCCTGCTGCACGGCCGCATGGCCTCGGGTGAGAAGGCGGCCGTGATGGCGCAGTTCTCCAGCGGCGCGACCAGCGTGCTGGTGGCCACCACCGTCATCGAAGTCGGCGTGGACGTGCCCAACGCCAGCCTGATGGTCATCGAGCATGCCGAGCGCTTTGGCCTGGCACAACTGCACCAGCTGCGTGGCCGCGTCGGGCGCGGCTCGAAGGCGAGTGTGTGCGTGCTGATCTACAGCCCGCCACTGTCCGACACCGGCAAGGCGCGGCTCAAGGCGATGGCCGAGACGACCGACGGCTTCGAGATCGCGCGACGCGACCTGGACATTCGCGGGCCGGGCGAGTTCATGGGCGCGCGCCAGAGCGGCGCCGAGCTGCTGCGATTCGCCGACCTGCAGGAAGACGCGCCCCTGCTCGTCGCCGCGCGCGCGCTGGCACCGCAGCTGCTGGACGAGCACCCCGAGGCAGCGCACCGCCAGGTGGCGCGCTGGCTGGGGACGAAGGCGGAGTTCCTCAAAGCCTGAGCGCGACCTGGCCAGGCCTCACTTGCAGCTGAAGCTCTTCGCGTTCACTTCCCTGACATTGCCCACGCCGCAGGTCTGCACGGCTTGCTCGCTCATCTTGGTGATGGCATGCGAGTCGGCCGGGATGGAGCCCGCAGGCGGCGCGAAGACGCAGGCGCTGAGCAAGAGGGCGGCAGTCAGGGCGAGGGAGAAGGAGGCGATGCGGGTCATAGAAAGTCCGTCGTTGGATGAGAGGAAGGCCGCAGCCTAGTTGGCGCGCTCCCGGGCGTCGCGCGGCACGCGACGAGTTGCACGACGACGGGTTCAGCCTGCAGGCGCGCCCGACACACCGAGGCAGACGCCCAGGTCGCGCGCCGTGGCCAGCGTGTCGCCGTCCAGCGGCACGGCCTTCATGCGGCCGGCCACCTCGGCCAGCGGCACGGGGCGCACGTCGCCTCCCTGCAGCGCCACCATGACGTCCTGCTGCCCCGCAGCCAGCGCGCGCACCGCCGCCGCGCCGAAGCGTAGCGCCGCAACGCGGTCGTACGCCGTCGGGCTGCCGCCGCGCAGCAGGTGGCCCAGCACGACGCAGCGCGCGTCCTTGCCCGTCAGCCGCGCCAGCGCCTGCGCGACCTGCTCGCCCATGCCACCCAGGCGCTCGGCGTGACCGGCCTCGGCAGGGCCGCACAGCACGCGCGCGCCGTCCTTCGGGTAGGCGCCCTCGGCGACGACGACGATGGAGTAGGCCAGGCCCCGGGCCTCGCGCTCGGCGATCAGCTGGGCCACCGGGGCCAGGTCGAAGGGCAGCTCGGGCAGCAGGATGGCGTGCGCCCCGCCGGCCAGCCCGGCATGCAGCGCGATCCAGCCGGCGTAGCGGCCCATGACCTCCACGGCGATCACGCGGTGATGGCTGGCCGCCGTGGTGTGCAGGCGGTCGATGCACTCGGTCGCAAAACCGACGGCCGTGTCGAAGCCGAAGGTCGTCACGGTGCCGTCAAGGTCGTTGTCGATGGTCTTGGGCACACCGACCACGCGCAAGCCGCGCTGGGCCAGGCGGTGGGCGATGGCGAGCGAACCGTCGCCGCCCACGGCCACCAGCGCGTCGACGCCTTCGCGGGCCAGCGCGTCGAGCAGGTCTTGCGAGCGGTCGACGAGCACCACGCTGCCATCGGCCTGCGCGGTCGGGAAGGCAAAGGGGTCGCCCTTGTTGGTGGAGCCCAGCAGCGTGCCGCCGAGCGCTGCAATGGCTTCGACGCGCTCGCGCGTGAGCTCGATGCAGCCGTCGCCCGCACGGTAGCGCTCGGGGCGCAGCAGGCCGTCGTAGCCGTCGCGGATGCCGACGCAGGACCAGCCCCGCCGCAAAGCAGCGCGCGTGACGGCCTGGATGACGGCGTTCAACCCGGGCGCGTCGCCGCCCCCGGTGGTGATGGCGATGCGGCGGATGGGGGTGTTCGGCAAGCTCATGGGGTCACAGCTCCAGCTTCTCGCGCAGCAGCTTGGCCTGCCGGCGCGACACCTCGACCTGGTGGCCGTCCTTCAGCGTCACGCGGTAGCCGTCGTTGCTCCACGGCGCGATGCTCTGCACCCAGCGCAGGTTGATGAGGTGGCTGCGGCTGGCGCGGAAGAAGAGCTGCGGGTCCAGCTTTTCCTCCAGGCTCGTCAGCGTGCGGTTGATGAGCGGGCGCTGGCCGTCGAACCAGGCCTGGGCGTAGTTGCCGCAGGCTTCAAACCCGGCGATGTCGCCCAGGCGCACAAACCAGCAGCGCTCGCCGTCACGCAGGAAGACCATGTCGTCCGCACCCTTCAACGCCGATGCCGATGCTGCGACCGGCGCGGGCCGCAGCCGCGCGCGCGCCTTGGCCAGCGCCTCCTCCAGCCGGTCGGGGGCGATGGGCTTGAGCAGGTAATCCAGCGCATTGCGCTCGAAGGCGGCCAGCGCGTGCTGGTCATAGGCGGTCGTGAAGACAACCAGGGGCATGTGCTCCAGCTGGTCCAGCAGGTCGAAGCCGGTGGCGCCGGGCAACTCCACATCCAGCAGCAGCAGCTCAGGCACCAGCGCCTCGATGGCCTCGCGCGCCGGCGCCAGCTCGGCAGCCTCGCCGACGATGTCGGCATCGGGGACGGCGGCGAGCAGCGTGCGCAACTCCTGGCGGGCCAGGCGCGAGTCCTCGACGATGTAGATCCTCATGCCATCAGTTTCACACTGACCTGCACGCGGCCGTCTGCGGCGGTGATGCGGCAGTCCGAGCCTTCGCCACCGGCGCGTTTCAGGCGTTCGCGCAGGTGCACCAGGCCCAGGCCCGTGCTGGTCGAGGCATCAGGCTCGGGCGTCCACTGGCCGGGGTTGTCGACCGCGATCTGCAGCGCCTCACCGTCACGCGCGATACGGATGTCGACGACACCGCCGCCCGCCGTGCGCGCGATGCCGTGCTTGATGGCGTTCTCCACCAGCAGCTGCAGCAGCATGGGCGGCACGCTCGCCGCTGCGGTGGCGGGGTCGACCTGCCAGTGCACGCGCAGCCGCTCCTCGTGGTGCAACTGCTCCAGCGCGATGTAGTCGCGCACGACGGCCAGCTCGTCGGCCAGCGGCACGCGCTCCTTGGCGCTGAGCTGCAACGTGTGGCGCAGCGTGTTGGACAGGCGGCCGACCATCTCGCGGGCGCGGGCCGGGTCTTCGTTGATGAGGGCGCGCAGGTTGTTCAGCGCATTGAAGAGGAAGTGCGGGTTGATCTGGGCGCGCAGCACCTGCAGCTCCAGCTCGCGGGCGGCGGTCTCGGCCCGCCATTTGGCGATCTCGCCCAAACGCCAGCGGCTGACCATGTTGACGCCCACCCACACGGCCAGCCACAGCCACAGCAGGATGGTGGTGTTGAGCGCATAGCTCATCATCACCAGCCAACCCTGCGGCGTGCCCGGCGGAAAGGCCAGCAGGCCCAGCAGGACGCCGGCCCGGTTGACCACGTAGACCAGCACCTGCAACGCAATGGCGAACAGCGGCGGCGCGAACAGCAGGCGCAGCAGCAGCGCGCGCGGCGGCTTGTCCAGCCAGGCGCGGCGCAGGGCCAGCATGCGCAAGGCCTCGCTGGCGGCCCACAGCCCGGCGCCTACGAAGGCCATCGTGAACACGAGCGAGCCGCTGAGGGTGCCAAAGTTGGCGATCATCGCCAGCGACAGGCCGACGTAGCTGCTCCACATCAGCGCCTGGACGGCCATTCGGCTGCGCGTGTTCATGACCCTGCAGCTCCTTGTCTATCGGGCCGCCGCGAGGAAGCCCTTGACCTCGCCCACCAGCCAATCGGCATCGTCCCACATGAGGAAGTGAAAACCGCGCTGGCTCATGGCCACCTTGACGCCCTTCAGGCCGGCGTACTGCGCCTCGAAGATGGCTTGCGTGCTGGCCAGCGTGGCGCCCATGGGCTCGTAGGCGGCCCAGGCGCCGAGCACCAGCGTCGGCGCCGTGATGCGCGGCAGCAGCGGGCGCAGGTCTTCGCCCCACAGCTCGGACATCGCCTGCGCCGTGGTGGCGCGATCGCTGGCCAGGCCCCAGGCGACGACGCGCTCGACGTTGGCCGGTTTGCGGCTCATGCCGCCCGCGCCCTGGCGGGTGCCGGCCTCCCATTGCTCCTTGGTCGCGCCCAGCATCTGCTGGCGCATGCCGGCAGCCATGCCGCGCGCCGCCTCGGGCGTCATGCCGCGCAGACCGGCGAGGAAGGGCAGGCTGTCGACGATGACGAGACGGGCGATGCGGCCCGGCCTCTCGGCCGCCATCTGCAGCGCCAGCGCGCCGCCCAGGCTGTGGCCGATGACGACCGGCTGCGCCAGCTGGCGGTCGTCCAGATAGGCCAGCAGGCGGTCGCGCATGCCGGTCATGAAGTTGTCGGTCGCCACGGCCGGTGCACCGGCGAAGCCGGGCAGCTGCACGATGTGGCACTGCACGCCGGGCTGCAGCGCGGCGCAGGTCTCGGTCCAGGTGCTGGCGGCGCTGTTCAGCCCCGGAATCATCAGCACCGCCCGGCCCTCGCCGACGACCTCGACACGCAGGTCGCGGAACTCGGCGGGCGCGGCCTGGCTGTTGCTGACGTACAGCGCGGTCAGGATGCCGACTGCGGCGCCGAACAGGCCGGCCCAGGAGCGCTTGGCTCTGAACATGATGACTCCATCGAGGTTGCGATGGGCGCCATGTTGCCGGCCCGCGCGGCGGCGGTCAGGACCAGATGACGAGCGGCGGGACGCGCGGACGAGTGGCGAGCCGGCGGGGCGGGCGGGGACTACTTCAGCCCTTACTTGAGACGTTGGGCCCAGTACACCAGCACCTCCGTGCGCGGCTGGATGTCCGTGGAGCTGTAGGTGTAGGTCGGCACGACGTTGATCGCGTCGAGTGTGGCCAGGCCCGAGATGATGCGGCCGAAGACGGCGTAGCCGGGGTTGGCGGCGCTCTGGTAGTCCAGGCTGGTGTTGTCCACCACGTTGAAGAAGAACTGGCTGGTGGCGGAGTCGGCGTCGCTGCGGCGAGCCATGGCAATGGTGCCGCGCAGGTTGGACAGGCCGTTGTTGCTTTCCAGCTTGATGGGCGCGTACAGCGGCGTCTTGGTCACCATGCCGCTGGTGTAGCCGCCACCCTGGACGACGAAGTCGCGGTCGACGCGGTGGATCAGCGTCTTGGTATAGAAACCGGCGGCGACGTACTTGTAGAAGTTGGCGACCGTCTGCGGCGAGTAGGTGTCGTAGAGCTCGACGACGATCTCGCCGCTGCTCGTCAGCATGCAGACCGTGCCCCAGGTCGACGCCGCCGACGCGGCCAGGCCCGCAGCGCTGCAGGACAGCGTGGGGGCGTTGGGCGTGGGGTTGGGCTGTGGGTAGGGCGTGCCGCCGCCACCACCACCGTGGTCGTCATACCCGCCGCCGCCGCAGGCGCTAAGCAGGGCGGCTGTGCCGGCAGCCAGAGCCAGGCTGGCGAAGCGATTCAACAGGCGCATGAGGACTCTCCTTGGATGGGGACTCAACGCAGCGTAGTGCGGCGTGTTGACTCCGCTTACAAGCCTTTACCTGGGCTCGCTATAGTCCGCGCGCCGCGACGAGCGGCGCTTCCTTCACCCTTTGCCGTACCCGTCATGTCCCTGCTTCCCTCGCGCCGCCTCACCCTCCTGCTCGCCCTGAGCACCAGCCTCGGTCTCGCCGCTTGTGGCGGCGGTGGCGGTGATGCGGGCACGCCGATCAACAGCGACCCTAACGGTTGGAACGCCGTGACAACGTTGAAGACGACGGACAACACCGTCGGCACCGGCGCCTCGGCCGATGCCGGCAAGCCGGTGACCGTCGCCTACACCGGCTGGCTTTACGACGTGCGCGTGGGCAACACCAAGGGCACGCAGTTCGACAGCAACGTCACAGGCTCGCCGCTGTACGTGCTGGTCGGCGCCGGCAACGTGATCAAGGGCTTCGACCAAGGCGTGCAGGGCATGAAGGTGGGTGGCAAGCGCACCGTGACCATGCCGGCCAGCCTGGCCTATGGCAGCACTGGCGCCGGCAACGGCGTCATCCCGGCCAACGCTGCGTTGGTGTTCGACATCGAGCTGCTGGCCGTGGACCCCAACGGCTGGCTCGGCGTCACGGCGCTGAAGAAGGTGGACAACGTCGTTGGCACCGGCGCCTCCGCCGACACGGGCAAGAACGTGTCGGTGACCTACACCGGCTGGCTGTACGACGCGCGCGTGGGCTCCACCAAGGGCACCCAGTTCGACAGCAATGTCGGCAAGGACAGCTTCAAGTTCGCGCTGGGCGCCGGCTCGGTCATCACTGGCTTCGACCAAGGCATCCTGGGCATGAAGGTGGGCGGCAAGCGCACCATCACCATCCCCGCCAGCCAGGGTTATGGCAATGCCGGCTCGGGCAGCATCCCCGGCGGTGCAGCCCTCGTCTTCGACGTGGAAGTGACCGCCGTCAACTGACCTCGAGGTTGTCGATCAAGCGCGTGCTGCCCAGCCGGGCGGCACCCAGCGCAACCAGCGGCTGGCCGGCCACTGGCGCGCCCAGGTCTTGCTGACGGCGCAGTGTCACGTAGTCCGGCGCCCAGCCGGCATCGCGCAGCGATTGCATTGCGTCGGCTTCCATAACCGCAAGTTCACGCTCACCGGCTTGCCAGCGAGCAATCAGCGTCTTCAACGTGCGCGACAGGCGCAGTGCCTCGGCCTTTTCGGCGTCGCTGAGGTAGCCGTTGCGGGACGACAGAGCCAGACCTTCTTGACCTGGTTCACTGCTACGACGCGTCTCGCCGCCGTGGATGGCGATGGGCAAGGCCATCTGCGCGGTCATCCGTCGCAGCACCATCAGCTGCTGGTAGTCCTTCTTGCCGAAGACGGCCAGCGTGGGCTGCACGATGTTGAAGAGCTTCGCCACGACGGTGCACACGCCGGTGAAGAAGCCGGGGCGAAAGTGGCCTTCCAGGATGTCGGCCAGCTCGGCTGGCGGCAGCACCTTGTAGCCCTGCGGCTCGGGGTACAGCTCCTTCTCACTGGGCGCAAAGACGATGTCGCAGCCGGCGCCTTCCAGCAGTTCGCAGTCACGGGCGAGCGTGCGCGGGTAGGTGTCGAAGTCCTCGTGCGGCGCGAACTGCAGGCGGTTGACGAAGATGCTGGCGACCACCGCACCGGCCGGGCCGACCAGCTGGCGCGCCTGCCTGACCAGCTGCAGATGGCCGTCGTGCAGGTTGCCCATGGTGGGCACAAAGCCGCGCTGGCGATGGATGGCGAGCGCGTCACGCAGCTCGCTGATCGTGTGGATGACCTGCATCTTCTAGAAACCGTGGGTCTCGTTGACCGGGAACGTCTTGGCCTTCACCTCGTCCACATAGCCCTTCACCGCCGCCAGCACGGAGTCCTTGCCAGCCATGAAGTCCTTGACGAAGCGGGGCTTCCTGCCCGGTGTGATGTTGAGCATGTCGTGCAGCACCAGCACCTGGCCCGAGGTGCCCACGCCCGCGCCGATGCCGATGACGGGCACCGGTGACGCGGCGGTGATCTCGCCGGCCAGCGCGGCCGGCACCATCTCGTAGAGCAGCATCGCCGCACCCGCCTCGATGGCCTGCTGGGTCTCGCGCTTCATGCGCGCCGCGCTTTCCTCGTCGCGGCCCTGCACCTTGAAGCCGCCCAGCGCGTTCACCGTCTGCGGTGTGAAGCCCAGATGCACGCAGACCGGGATGCCGCGCTCGCTGATGAAGCGCACCGTCTCGGTCGTCCAGCCGCCGCCTTCGAGCTTGACCATGTGGGCGCCGGCCTTGACCAGTGCAGCCGAGCTCTTCCAGGCCTCTTCCTTGCTGACGTGATAGCTGTCGAAGGGCAGGTCAGCGATGACCCACGCGTACTTCACGCCGCGCCGCACGCAGGTCGTGTGGTACAGCATGTCGTCCAGGCTGACCGGCGCCGTCGAGCCGCGGCCCTGCAGCACATTGCCCAGGGAATCGCCGATCAGCAGGATGTCCATGCCGGCCTCGTCCAGCAGGCTCGCGAAGGCCGCGTCGTAGCAGGTCAGCATGGCGATCTTCTCGCCGCTGGCATGCATCTGCGCCAGGCGCGGCAAGGTCATGGGCTTGCGATCAGTCATGAGATACCCCGGTGTAAACCCTTGGAACCCTTGTGGGGCGGCGGCAGTGTAGCGTTCGCCTCCTTGTCTAGAAGTTCCCGCCAGCCATGACCCTGACCGAGTTGCGCTACATCGTCGCCGTCGCCCGCGAGCGGCATTTCGGCCGCGCGGCCGAGGCCTGCTTCGTGTCGCAGCCGACGCTGTCCGTCGCCATCAAGAAGCTGGAGGAAGAGCTGGACCTGAAGATCTTCGAGCGCGGCGGCAGCGAGGTCAGCGTCACGCTGCTGGGTGACGAGATCGTGCGCCAGGCGCAGACCGTGCTGGACCAGGCCGGCGCCATCAAGGAGATTGCCAAGCGCGGCAAGGACCCGCTGGCCGGCGCACTCCGCCTGGGCATCATCTACACCATCGGCCCCTACCTGCTGCCCGAGCTGGTCAAGCACACCATCGCGCAGTACCCGCAGATGCCGCTGATGCTGCAGGAGAACTTCACCGCGAAGCTGCTGGAGATGCTGCGCACCGGCGAGCTGGACTGCGCCATCATGGCCGAGCCCTTCCCCGACACGGGCCTGGCCACGGCGCCGCTGTACGACGAGCCCTTCGTCGTCGCCCTGCCCGCCACGCACCCGCTGGCCACGCGCGAGACCATCTCGGCCGAGGAACTCAAGCGCGAGACCATGCTGCTGCTGGGCACGGGCCACTGCTTCAGGGACCATGTGCTGGAGGTCTGCCCCGAGTACGCGCGCTTCAGCAGCGACGCGGAGGGCATACGGCGCAGCTTCGAGGGCTCGTCGCTGGAGACCATCAAGCACATGGTGGCCTCGGGCATGGGCGTGACCGTGGTGCCGCACCTGTCGGTGGCACGCGACCCGTCCAGCCACCTGCGCTTCGTGCCCTTCAGCGCGCCCGTGCCCACGCGGCGCGTCGTGCTGGCCTGGCGGCGCAGCTTCACGCGCTACGAGGCCATCGCGGCGCTGCGCAATGCCATCTATGCCTGCGAGTTGGACGGCGTGGTGCGCTTGTCGCAATAACGAACATCGAGTCGTCATGCTGCGCTGCACAATGCGCTGAACTTCGCAACCAACGCGCCCCGGGCGCCTCTCGTCATGAGCCAAGCTTCCGAGACCACCAACGGCGCCATTCATTTCGTGGGTGGTGAAAAGGGCGGCGTGGGCAAGTCGCTCGTCTCGCGCCTGCTGGCGCAGTACATGATCGACCGGAACATCCCGTTCACCGGCTTCGACACCGACCGCTCCCACGGCGCGCTGCTGCGCTTTTATGCCGGCTACGCGTCGGCCGCGCTGGTGGACAGCTTCGAGGCGCTGGACGCCATCGTCGAAAGCGCCGTGGCCGAGCCGGGCCGGCGCGTGCTGGTGGACCTGGCCGCGCAGACGCACGCGCCGCTGGCCCGCTGGATGGACGAGTCCGGCGTGCTGGACGTGGCTGCCGAGACCGGCCTGGCCGTCAACTACTGGCATGTGATGGACAGCGGCCGCGACTCGGTGGACCTGCTGACCCGCCTGCTGGACCGCTACGAGGGCCGGCTGAACTACGTGCTGGTGCTCAACCAGCTGCGCGGTGACGACTTCTCGCAGCTGGAGCGCTCCGGCCAGCTCGCCCGCGCGCAAGAGCTCGGTGCGCGCACGATGCCGCTCAAGCACCTGCAGGATGCGGTGCTGCGCAAGATCGACGCGGCGAATGCGAGCTTCTGGTCTGCCCGCACGGCGCCCGGCAGCGAAGGCGCCAAGCTCGGCCTGCTGGAACGCCAGCGCCTGCGCGTGTGGCTCGCGCAGGTGGAGAGCGAGTTCGAGCGGCTGGGCGTCTAGGAGGCCGTCGGGCATTGGGTCGGGTGCGGGCACAGCCCGCGCTGGCCCCGCGTGCTGCCCCGAACGTCGCGCCAGCGATATCCGGGGTAAACCCGCCCTCCGGCTTGGGGGATCGCGACGAATTTCACACTTCTTAACGGTTTTATCCTGGAGAAACCGCGCGGCGCCGCCTATGGCGCCGTTTTTGTTTTCTACCCCCGGAGTTGTCATGAGCCGTACCCGTCTCCTGCAGACGCTTGCCGCCGCCGCCGCCATCAGCTGCGCGGCACCTGCCGCCGCACTCAACATCGTGCTGGTCGATTCGACCAACAGCTTTGGCACGTCGCCCAACGGCGCCGATGCGCTGCTGGCCTTCCAGAAGGCCGCCAACTACTGGAACAAGACGCTGACCAACAACGTCACCGTCACCATCGAAATCGGCTTCAACGCGCTGGGGGACCGCGTGCTGGGCTCGGCGCGCAGCTACTCCAGCTTCGTGTCCGTGGCCGACGCCTACCAGGGCCTGGCCAACACCGGCACCACGGCGCTGGACGCCATCGCCGTGGCCAACCTGTCCAAGCTGAACGCCGGCGACGGGCTGACCATCCGCACCAACAACTACCTCGACGTCGCCAACAAGGTCGGCATCCAGGACGCGACCGTCACGCGCACCGGCAACCAGGTGATCAACAACTACCTGGACGTGAACCAGTCCGTCATCAAGGCGCTGGGCCTGACCGGCCAGGTGGCGCCGCTGAACAAGTACGACGCCAGCATCCAGTTCAGCAACCAGTTCGCGTTCGACTACAACCCCACCAACGGCATCGACGCCGGCAAGTACGACTTCACCGCCGTCGCTGTGCACGAGCTCGGCCATGCACTGGGCTTTGTCAGCGGCACGGACACCTTCGACGTCATCATGAACGGCACCGGCCCGCTGGCCGCGCCGTTCGAGGCGGGCGCCTTCGGCAGCGCCGACATCGCCGACTTCAGCATCGGCAGCACGCTGGACCTGTTCCGCTACGGCAACAGCGTCGGCGCCGACGGCAAGGCCATCCTGCAGTGGTCGGCCAACCGCGATGCCTACTTCTCCATCGACGGCAAGACCATCTTCGGTCTGGGCGACGAGGCCTTCCAGAGCCTGGCCACGTTCTCCACTGGCGAATACTCCGGCGACGGCGCCCAGGCCTCGCACTGGAAGGACAACATCGGCTTCAACGACCCCGACGCGCTGGGCTGCTTCCAGAGCGGCCGCCAGGTCGGCATCATGGACCCGACCTCCTCGCCCTGCCAGACCGAGAACGTCACCCGCAACGACATCGCTGCCTTCGATGCGATGGGCTGGAACACCGCCGTCGACGTGCTGAGCGACAAGGGCTATGTGGTCAGCTCGGCCGAGATTTACGCGATGGAAGGCGTGGCCGTCGCCGTGCCCGAGCCCGAGACCTGGGGCATGCTGGCCCTGGGCCTGGGCGTGATCGGCTTCATCAGCCGCCGCCGCCGCGCTGCCTGACCGTCGGCCGCTGCCCACGCAAGCCCGCCCGCGCAACCGCGCCGGCGGGCTTTCTTTCGAGCCCAAGACACCCGGGCCAAATCCGTTAGGCTCGCCACCATCCCGTTTTTGGAGCCCCCCCATGGCCAAGAAATCCACCGCCGCCCCCGCCATCAGCATCGGCATCAGCGAGAAGGACCGCGCCGCCATCGTCGCTGGCCTGTCCAAGCTGCTGGCCGAGACCTACACGCTGTACCTGACGACGCACAACTTCCACTGGAACGTCACCGGGCCGATGTTCAACAGCCTGCACGCGATGTTCATGGCCCAGTACACCGAGCTGTGGACGGCCGTCGACCCGATCGCCGAGCGCATCCGCTCGCTGGGCCACCCGGCGCCCGGCAGCTACGCCCAGTTCGCCAAGCTCAGCGGCCTGCCCGACGCGCCCGCCACGCCGCCCAAGGCGCTGGAGATGGTGCGCATCCTGAAGGAAGGCCACGAGGCCGTCGCGCGCACCGCACGGGCCATCTTCCCGGCCGTCGAGAAGGCCAGCGACGAGCCCAGCGCCGACCTGCTGACGCAGCGCATCACGGTGCATGAACAGACCGCGTGGATGCTGCGTAGCCTGCTGGAGGAGTGAGCGCGCCCGCTCGCCTGCGGGCCGCGTTGCGGCTGACGCTGAAGACCTGCGCCTGGGTGGCGCTGGCCCTGGTGGTCGCCAGCGTGGTGGCGCTGGCGCTGGCGGTGCAGGGATCGCCACGCTGGCCGGGGCCGGCCGAGGTGTCGGCGGTGGATGTGGCGCGGGCGCGCAGTTTCCTGCAGCGCAACGACCCGCGCCGGCCGGCGACCGGCCCGCTGCGCACGCTGATCGCCACCGAGCGTGAGGCCAACCTGATGCTGGACCAGCTCGTCCGCCGCCTGGCACCGGGCAGGCCGGGCGCGTCGGCACAGCTGCTACTGGACGGCGGCAGCGCGCGGCTGCAGGCCAGCCTGCCCGTGCCGCGCAGCCCCGTCGCGGCCTGGCTGAATATCGAGGCCACGCTGCACGAGACCACCGGGTTGCCCACCATCGACGAGCTGCGCGTGGGCCAGCTGCCGGTGCCGGCCTGGGTGGCCGCGCGGCTGCTGCCGCGCCTGGCCGAGCGCCTGCACGCCACGCCCGAGGGCGCGCTGGCGCTGGACATGGTGCGGCGCGTGCGCCTGATGCCGGCGCGCGTCGAGGTGGTCTATGAATGGGGCGACGACGGCCTGCAGCGCCTGCTGGGCACGCTGCTGCCGCCGGCGGAGCAGGCCCGCCTGACCGCCTATGCACAGGCGCTCGCCGGCGCGGTGCAGGCGCACGCAGCGGCAGGCGGCGGCGCCGCCCTGCCGCTGGAGCGCCTGCTGCCGCCGCTGTTCACGCTTGCCAGCCAGCGCAGCACCGGCGACGGCGATGCGCTGGCCGAAAACCGCGCGGCGCTGCTGACGCTGGCGCTGCAGGCCACCGGCCGGCGGATGTCCGACCTGGTGCCGGCCATCCAGGCCGCGCCCCATCCGCGGGCGGTGACGGTGACGCTGGCCGGCCGCGACGACTTCGCCCAGCACTTCCTGATCTCCGCCGTGGTGGCGCTGGAAGGCGGCGGGC